>Ga0066691_10001202_pt1 | contig 9846 bp, 7 predicted proteins | sample GraSoiAngelo_140_FD_66671 | JGI IMG/M metagenome (GOLD analysis project Ga0066691, IMG submission 66671) | Grasslands soil microbial communities from the Angelo Coastal Reserve, California, USA - 14_0929_12_30cm | ecosystem: Environmental > Terrestrial > Soil > Grasslands | place: USA... | reverse complement strand
CGCTCGGCTTTCTCAGCCCAAGCGGCTGCGCGTACCTCGTGTCATGAGTCTGCGCGAAGGTGCCGTCGTGGGCTCGTACCGGCTGATCGAGCGAATCGGCGGAGGCGGTATGGCAACCGTACATCGCGCGTATCATCCGGCCCTCGATCGCCACGTCGCAGTCAAGGTGTGGCCCGAGTTCTTCGCCGACGATCCGTCGTACCGCGAGCGCTTTCAGCAAGAGGCAAGGTCGGTCGCACGCCTCAGGCATCCGAACATCCTTCAGGTCTTGGATTACGGCCACGACGACGGAGTCGCCTTCATCGTCATGGAGCTGGTCGAGGGCGGAACCCTGGCCGATCGCCTCGACGGGCCGATGCCGCTCGACGAGACGCTCAGCCTGCTCGAACCTGTGGCGGCCGCGCTCGATTACGCCCACTCGCGCGAGGTCCTTCACCGCGACATCAAGCCGAGCAACATCCTGCTGCGCGACGAAGCCACCCCGGTTCTGGCGGATTTCGGACTCGCGATCATGGCCGGCCCCGGGCGACGCCTTACCGCGGTGGGAGACGTGATGGGCACGCTTGAGTACATGTCACCCGAACAGTGCCGCGACGATCAGGTCGGCCCCGCCTCCGACAGGTATTCGCTGGCTGCCGTCGCGTATGAGATGTTGACTGGGCGGGTGCCATACAAGGCCGACTCGGCGGCCGCGGTGCTCCTGTCCCACGTGGCCCGGCCGATGCCGGCGACCGACGAGCTCAGCGGCGGGGCACTCGCTCATGTCGAAGACGTGCTTCGCCGAGGTCTCGCGAAGGATCCGGACGAGCGCTACGCCACCGCCTCGAGTTTTGTACGCGCCCTCAGACCGGCGGCTTGGCTGGGCGGCTTGGATGGCGGATCATCCACCGCCCCGGTGCTCGAAACAAGGCCGGCCGGGCGTCGCATACCCGTCGTGCTGGTGGTCGACGACGGCTTGGCGAACCGCGAGCTCATCACGGCCTGCCTCGATGGCGTCGACTGCGAGGTCCGCACCGCGGAAGATGGGATGACCGCACTTCGGTCGATCAAAGCGTCCGCTCCCGATGTTGTGCTGCTCGACGTGCAGATGCCAGGCCTGGACGGGTTCGAGGTATGCGAGCGCATCAAGGCTTTTCCGAAGGGAAGGCTCCTGCCGGTCGTGATGATCACGGCCCTCGAGCACACGAGAGACCGGGTCCGCGCTCTCGATGCCGGCGCCGACGACTACATGTCGAAGCCGGTAGACCGGACCGAGCTCGTCGCTCGCGTCCGCTCGGCGCTGCGGCTGAAGCGTGTTTACGACTCGCTCGACAGCGCGGAGCAGGTCGTCTACTCGCTGGCCGCCGCGGTCGAGGCCAAGGATCCGTACACCGAGGCGCATACGCTGCGCGTGGCGGAGAGGGCGAGGCGGATCGGCGCCCGGATGGGCCTGTCGGCTGAGGAGCAGGACGTCCTGTATCGGGGCGGCATCATCCACGACATCGGCAAGATCGGAGTCCCGGACTCGATCCTGCTCAAGCCCGGACAACTGGACTACGAAGAGCGCGTGAAGATGAACCTTCACCCCATCATCGGCGACAACATCGTCGCCCCGCTTCAATCGAGCGCGGACCTGCGGCCGGTGATTCGGCACCACCATGAGCGCTACGACGGCACAGGTTATCCCGACCGCCTGGCCAGCGATCAGATCCCCCTCCTTGCGCGCATCGTTTCCGTCTGCGACGCATACGACGCACTGATCAGTGACAGGCCCTACCGCGATCACCTTTCTCACGAAGAAGCGGTCGCCGTTCTCCAGAACGGCGCGGGCAAGCAGTGGGATCCGCAGATCGTGAAGCTGGTCGTCGACGAGACCCGCTGTCAGGCGGCGTCGTGATGATCGCCGCACGCGCATTCTCGTGGTGGACGACGGGTGGGGGTGGTGCCGGCGTTGGCACGAGCGCCGGCTCGGCCGTTAGGGCTCTCTCTCGCTGCCCACGGTCACCTGCCCCACGGTGACAAGCAAGTCCCACGTGTTGCGGAGCGAGATGAGAAGAAGGACGACTATGGCCGAGACGAGCACGAGGACGAACGCCGAGACGAGCGACGACAGCAGGAGAACGCCGGCCCCGACGAATGCCAGATAGGCGGCGGCGCTCAGACCGAACCGCAGCACCAGCCGGGCCCGATCGATCCGCCGCATCCCCAGGCTCGATTCCTGGCTACGTCCTGCGGCGATCAGGCTTGGCATGCTGCTCGCAAGGCTCACGATCCCCAGGACGATGAGCTGCCAGGCGGCCGCGGTCTGAGGCTCCGCGATCACCATGAACAGGGTCACGAAGAGGACAGCGCCGAAGTTGGCCAGCGTCACGCGGGCGAGGCTTCGCACCTCGGGAGCTGCGATCACGACCCGAAGGTGCAGCGACAACCCCACAAACAGCAGTCCCACCAGGGTCGCCGAAGCCGTGCCCGCGAGGATGTAGAAATCACGCAAGTCGCTCGCCGCGCTCTGATAAGGCACCTGACTCCCTAGGCCCGCGGCCTGGGCGTCGACGACGGAGCGTCTGCTGGGTCCGGGTCGCGGCCGGCGAACACAAACACCGCTCCCAGGAGAATCGCGATCGCAGGCGGACCGTAATCCGAAACGGGACCGGTTGGAAACACGACCCGGATGATCAGCGAGCCCACCATCCAGATTCCGCCGAGCACAATGGCGATTCGAAGCCGGCGCGAAGCGAGACGGAGCTGGCGCCTGAGGCCTCCGGGGCGGATCGATAGGATCGTGAGGGTCAGGCCGACGAGCATGACGAGACCGAACGCGAAACCGCGCACGCCGCCAGTCTGTCAGGAATCGGCCGCCGCGCCCATTCCTTTCTATATTGGTGCACTGTTCCTTGACGAAACTACTCGGCCTCGACATCGGGACCACCGGCGTTCGCTGCGTCGCGGTCGATGAAGGTGGCGAGCTGCTCGCAGACGCGACCGAAGAATATCCGCTGTACTCGCCTCACCCTGGATGGTCGGAGCAGCGACCGGAAGACTGGTGGGCGGCGAGCCGCAACGTCATCTCGCGAGTGACAGCAAGGATCGGCCCTGACGTCGGAGGGATCGGGCTGGCCGGTCAGATGCATGGCGCCGTGTTCCTCGACGACACCGACTCGGTCATCAGGCCCGCGATCCTGTGGAACGACCAGCGCACCGCGGTCCAGGCACAGGCCATCACCGAAAGAGTCGGCGCGGCGCGCCTCACCGAGGTCACTGGCAACCCGGCCTTGACCGGGTTCCAGGCGCCCAAGATCCTGTGGCTGCGCGACCAGGAGCCAAAGGCGTACGAGCGCGTCGTCAGCGTCCTTCTGCCGAAGGATTACATCCGCCTCCGGCTGACGGGCGAGAAGGCGACCGACGCATCAGATGCGGCCGGCACGCTGCTCCTCGACCTCAAAGCGCGCACGTGGTCGAGCGAGATCCTGGAGGCGCTCGAGATCTCTGCCCGCTGGCTCCCGCAGGTCTTCGAGAGTCCAGACAGGACCGGCTCGGTGCTGAAGAAAGTCGCCAAGGAGCTGGGATTGCCGGATGGCGTCCCCGTGGCGGCCGGCGCCGGTGACAACGCCGCCGCCGCGGTGGGCAACGGCATCGTCCGAGAAGGGCTGGCCAGCTGCTCGATCGGGACCAGCGGCGTCCTGTTCGCGCATTCCGACACGATGGCCACCGATCCGTCGGGTCGCGTTCACGCCTTCTGCCACGCGGTCCCGCTGCGCTATCACCTCATGGGGGTGACCCTGGCCGCGGGCGGGGCGCTTCGCTGGTGGCGAGACCTGGTCGGAAAAGGCGACTATGACGAGCTGACTGCGTTGGCGGCGCAGACACCACCTGGCGCAGAAGGCCTTGTGTTTCTGCCTTACCTGACCGGAGAGCGCACCCCGCATCTCGATCCGCAGGCACGCGGGGCGTTCTTCGGGCTCAACTCGAGACACGGCCTGGGCCACCTCACGCGAGCCGTGATGGAGGGGGTGGCTTACAGCCAGCGCGACTCCCTCGAGATCATCGTCGAGCTCGGCACCGACCCAGAACAGATCAGGGTCACGGGGGGTGGGGCGCGAAGTCCCTTCTGGCGCCAGCTCCTCGCTGATGTGCTGGGACGGCCGGTCGTGCGCACGGCTGCAGATGAAGGTCCTGCGTATGGCGCGGCGCTACTCGCGGGTATGACAGCCGGCGTCTTTGCGTCGATCGACGAAGCGTGCGCCGGAATCAGCTTGCGGCCGGAGGTCAGCGAGCCCGATCCAGAACGCCAGCGCATGTACAGCGAGTACCACGCCGTGTATCGAGACCTCTTTCCCACGACCAGCCGTGCGATGCATCGGCTGTCGGACCTCGCGGGGTCCGCGGACTAGCGCCGCGTTCTTCGCCTCCGTAATCCAGGAGGCGATGACCATGCCATCGTCTAGAAGTTGAGGCCGATCGCGAATGTTGCCGCATAGCCCGCGCCGCTTGGCGCCGCCTTCACAAGCAGCACCGAGCCGCTGTTTCCGTTGGACGTGTACACCATGTCCGTTTGGTTGCGAGTGTCCCGAGTCGGCCTCGAGCTGTAGGGCGCGGCTTTGTACACAGCATCCGTGAGGGCGTCATCGAAGAACAGCTGGGATGAGAATTCGTAGGTCTTGGTCGCACCCGTGTAGGTCCGGACCTTGAAATGGATGTGCACGGTTCGTCCGGCGTACCAGCCGGGATATATGGTTGCGAACCTGGCGATGCCGTCGGCGCCGGTCAGCTGATAGCCGCGCAGAAATCGCTGTCCGACCGTGGACTGAGCCGCCACGTCGGAGTAGACGCCAGCCGCGTCGCAGTGCCAGACATCGACCTGCGCGCCGCCAAGGGAGGTGCACCCGCTCGAGCTCACCCGCGCCACCTGGAAAGTGAGGTCGAGGGGCACGCCGTTTCGCTTCGATCCGGTGGACGAATCGGTCGTGATATCGGACCGATTGAGCCGCTCGTCCACGAAATATGGCCCTTCGGTCTCGGCCGGCGTCGCGACGCATGCCGGCGTCGCGACCGAGCTTGCGGTCGGCGTGGTATCAGACGCAGCGGAAGGGGAGGGAGAACCCAGGGCCGCGGACGGACTACGGCCCGTGCACGCGGCGACGATCGCCCCCAAACCGACGAGAAGGGCGGTCCGGCGCGAGACCATGGATTCGAACAGGGATTTCACGCCCCGTCAGCGTCATGGGATGGACTGCGCTGAGCCTGAGACCTTGCTGGGGATTCGCTCAGAGTTGGGATCAGTGGCGCCGCGCCCTGCAGCCCACCGATCAGTTTCACGCGCCCGCGCCGTCATAGGAGGCAGACAGGAATTCTGCGGAGGAGGCTGAGATGAGGCTGGTCGCTACAGAGTATCTATCCCTCGACGGCGTGTTCGAAGAGCCGGGCAAATGGTCGGGCCCGTGGTTCAACGACGAAGCGGGTCGGTTCAAGTGGGACGAGTTGCAGGCAAGCGACGCGCAGCTGCTTGGCCGCAAGACGTATGAGGGATTCGCTTCCGCGTGGCCGACCATGGAAGGCACCGGCGAGTTCGGCGAGAAGATGAACACGATGCCCAAGTACGTCGTCTCCACGACGCTGGACAAAGCCGAGTGGCCGGGCTCCAAGCTGATCAAGAGCAACGTCATGGATGAGATCCGCAAGCTGAAGAAGCAGCCCGGCAAGGATCTGCTTCTCGCCGGCAGCGGCCAGCTCTTCAACGCGCTGGTGAAGGAAAACCTGATCGACCTGTACCGGTTCATGGTGCACCCCGTGATCCTCGGCCGCGGCATGCGGCTGTTCGACGATGGCGCCGCTCGGAGGCCGCTCGACCTGAAGGAGACGAAGCGGTTTGCTTCCGGCATCGTGATCCTGGAGCTCGAACCGGCTCAGGAATAGACTGAGCCCATCGTGACCGCCGCCTTCACGCGGGACGGATACGCCACCATCTCAGGCCGCGGGCTGGACTGGGAGTCCGTCCCGATGAGGCTCTTTCAGAAGGCGAAGCGCCTCGGGACGTGGGACCCACAAGCGCTGGACCTTTCCAGGGACGCAGCGGACTGGAACGGGTTCACCGACCTGGAGCGGGATTTCCTGCTCCGCACGCTGGTCCTCTTCCAGGCTGGAGAGGAAGGGGTGACCAGCGACCTTCTGCCGCTGATCATGGCCATCGCCGCCGAGGGCCGGCTAGAGGAGGAGATCTACCTCACGTCCTTTCTATGGGAGGAGGCCAAGCACGTCGAGTTCTTTCGCCGCTGGCTGGACCAGGTTGCCCTCGCAACCGGTGATCTCGCCAGCTTCCTGACGCCGAGCTACAGCCATCTCTTTCTGGTCGAGCTGCCTTCGGCGCTCCAGGCCCTGCAGACCGATCGCTCGGTCGAAGCCCAGATACGCGCCTCGGTGACTTACAACATGATCATCGAGGGCGTGCTGGCTGAGACCGGCTATCACGGATTTCGGCAATCGCTTGAAGCGAACGGCAAGATGCCCGGGCTGCTGGAGGGAATCCGGCTTCTCTCCCGCGACGAAAGCCGGCACATCCGCTACGGCGTCTTTCTACTTGACCGCCTGATCAACAGCTCACCCTCTGGATGGGACGTCATGAACAAGGTCATGAACAAGCTCTTCGTCCCCGCGCTTGGAGTCATCAGCGAATTCTGGGAGAACTACGACGACAACAACGGTCCGTTCGGTCAGCGCATGGAGACGTACATCGAGTTCGCCAGCGTTCAGTTCGATAAGAGGATGAAGGTACTGGAGCGGGATCGCGGCAAGAGCATCGCGGAGATCGCGAAGGCGACGGTGGCCGACATGACCGAAGATGATCTGGTGACCGTCGCGACCTGAGGCGGGTCGTGGCTCTGTTGCATATTGACTTAAGGACGTGATCCCGTACCGCGCGGATGACGCCGACGACCCGACGACCGCGGTTCCACTCATCACGATCGCCCTCATCGTGGCGAACCTCGCGGTGTTCTTCTACGAGCTGTCGCTCGCGACGCAAGGTTCTGCCCTCGACAGCTTCATCAGGGCGTATTCGCTCGTGCCGTGCGAGTACACGCAGCGCTGCGCCGCTTACCTCGGGACGCCCTCGCCGTTCTGGATCACGCTTTTCAGCTCGATGTTCTTGCATGGCGGCTGGGCCCACATCCTCGGCAACATGCTCTTCCTCTTCGTCTTCGGGCTGCACGTCGAGCGTTCGATGGGCGTGGCGCGATACCTCGCCTTCTACCTGCTCTGCGGGCTAGGTGCAAACGCGTTCGAGATCGTGGCGGCAGCGAACTCGAACCTCCCGGGGCTCGGCGCGAGCGGCGCAATCTCGGGAATCCTTGCCGCATACCTGGTGCTGTACCCGGGCAGCCACGTGCGGACTCTGATCCCTTTCGGGCTCTTCTTCTGGACCGTGCGCGTTCCCGCATGGATCTTCATCGGGGTCTGGTTTGCCATGCAGCTGATCTACGGGGCGGCATCGATCAGCGCCGTCAACGCCGGCGGTGTCGCCTACTCAGCGCATGTGGGTGGATTCCTGACCGGATTGCTGCTCGTCCGCCTGTTCGCCCAGACGCATCGGGTCGACCGCCTCCGCGTGTACCACCAGGCCTGAAACTGCATCACACAAGGAGGAGAGGATGCGGACCTACGGACTGACGTTACTGCTCAAGGACGATGCGGACGTTATCAACCGCTACAAGCGCCATCACCGCGAAGCATGGCCCGAGGTGATCGGGCGACTGAAAGAGATCGGTATCACCGAGATGAAGATCTATCTGATCGGCCGCCGGCTGTTCATGTTCATGGAAGCGGTCGACGGCTTCGACCCTACTCGTGACTTTCCGAGGCTCAGCGAGCTGGCCCGCTATCGCGAATGGGACGAGCTGATGAGCTCAATGCAGGAGCGCGTGCCAGAGGCGAAAGAAGGGGAGTGGTGGGCCGCGATGGAAGAGGTCTTCGATCTGAATTGGTGATGGCTTAACGCGGCCAACTCGGGCCGAATGGCGGATGTTTTCCGTCGCGAGCCTTACGTGCGTCCTGTCCTCAGGGCTTGTTGACGCTGTCCGTCGGGTGGCACGCTTACCCTCTGTTCTGTCTGAGCCTTGAGGCCCGTGACCTCGAGGATCTCGGCCTCGTCCAGCGAGTCGGATTTCAGGAGGGCCCGCGTCAGCGCGTCGAGCTGGGACCGATGCTCCTGGAGGAGCCGTTCCGCTTCGGACAGACACTCTTCCGAGATCCTGCGAACCTCCTCGTCGATCAGCTGCGCGGTTCCTTCGCTGTATGTCCTCTGCTGGAAGGCGGCGCCATCGCTGTCGCCGTAGTTCAGCGGGCCGACCTTGGGGCTCATACCCCAGCGGACGACCATCTGCTGCGCTATCCGCGTCACCTGCAAAAGGTCGTTCTCCGCTCCCGTCGTGACGACGCCGTAGACGATCTTTTCCGCGGCCCGCCCGCCCAACGCGCCCACGAGCCGCGCCCGAAGGTAGTCCTCGCCGTAGTTGAAGCGGTCGTCGATCGGACTCTGCAGCGTCACGCCGAGGGCCTGCCCGCGCGGGATGATCGTCACCTTCTTCACCGGGTCGGCGCCGGGGACCAGCAGACCAAGCAGCGCGTGGCCGGACTCGTGGTACGCGATCCGCTCGCGGTCCAGGTCACTCAGCAAGATCTTCCTCTCGGTGCCGAGCAGTGTTCTCTCGATGGCTTCGGCGAAGTCCGCCATGGTGACCGCGGCCTCGCCCTTGCGCGCTGCGCCGAGCGCTGCCTCGTTAACCAGGTTGCGGAGGTCGGCGCCCACCAGACCCGGAGTCTGCGACGCGACCTGGTCGAGGTCGACATCGGGAGCAAGGACCACGTGCCGGGAATGGATGCGCAGGATCTCAGCCCGTCCGCGGCGGTCGGGGGGCTGGACCGTGACGCGGCGATCGAAACGGCCGGGCCGAAGCAGAGCCGGGTCGAGCACGTCGGCCCGGTTGGTGGCCGCCAGCACGATCACGCCTTCACGCGAGTCGAAACCGTCCATCTCGGTCAGGATCTGGTTGAGTGTCTGCTCCTGCTCGTCGTTCCCGCCGACCCGCAACGCGGCGGCGCGGCTGCGGCCGATTGCGTCCAGCTCGTCGATGAAGATGATGGCCGGGGCCGCTGCGCGTGCCTTGCTGAACAGGTCGCGGACACGTGACGCCCCAACACCGACGATCGCTTCGACGAACTCGGAGGCGGCGATGCTGAAGAAGGGGACCTTGGCCTCACCGGCGACCGCGCGCGCGAGCAGCGTCTTGCCGGTGCCAGGCGCGCCGATGAGCAAGACGCCCTTCGGCACGGTTCCGCCGAGACGCTGGTACTTCTGCGGCTCGCGCAGGAAGTCGACGACCTCCTGCAGGTCCGCCTTCACCTCGTCGATGCCGGCCACGTCGGCGAACGTGACCGACGGTTTCTCCGCGTCGTAGAGGCGGGCCCGGCTCTGGCCGAAGCTGCCGAGAATCCCTCCGGCGCCTGCCGCGGCGGCGCGGCGGGATAGATAGAGGAATCCGATCACCAGCAGGATTGTCGGACCGAAGCTGAACAGCAAGGTCTCCCACAGTGGAGTCGAAGCGTTCGGATCCTTGGCGTTCATCACCACTTTGTGGCCGATGAGCAGCGTCTCCAGGTCGTCGGTGGCAAACGCCGGTCGTTGGGTCTGAAACTTGGTCGAGCTCGTGCCGCTGGAGTCCTTGACGGCTGTCTTCGCGACGCCAGTGATCGATTCTCCGGTGCTCGTGACGCTGGTCACGTTGCCCGCGTTGACCTGATCGAGGAACGAGTTGTACGAGATGGTCACGGTCGGCGGCTGGCCGGCCGAGGTGAGCAGATTGCTGATCAGGATGT
>Ga0066691_10001201_pt1 | contig 9847 bp, 10 predicted proteins | sample GraSoiAngelo_140_FD_66671 | JGI IMG/M metagenome (GOLD analysis project Ga0066691, IMG submission 66671) | Grasslands soil microbial communities from the Angelo Coastal Reserve, California, USA - 14_0929_12_30cm | ecosystem: Environmental > Terrestrial > Soil > Grasslands | place: USA... | reverse complement strand
GAAGTGGGGAATACCTTTGCTGTCACGCGCGAGCGCATCCGCCAGATTGAGGCGAAGGCCCTACGGAAACTGCGTCACCCGTCACGATCAGACAGGCTTCGCTGCTTCCTGGAAGGCTGAGCCGGCCTGTGGTTTGCTAAGGAGAGAACGATGAAGAACCTGTTTGTCGGCAATATGAGTTTCCAGACGACGGAGAGCGACCTGCGGGCGCTGTTTGAGCCATTCGGACAGATCACGCGTATTCACATCGTGCAGGACCGCGAAACGGGGCAGCCTCGAGGGTTTGCGTTTGTGGAGATTGCGGACGATGCTGAAGCGGCCAAGGCAATCTCTGCTCTGAATGGGAAAGAAGTTGCCGGACGCGCCTTGAAGGTGAACGAAGCCACACCCAGACCGGAGCGGGGTGGGTCACGCGGCGGCGGATTTCGGGACAGGGGTAGAGGCGGACGCGAATTTTAAACTAAGCGAATCGGTCCGAAGGCTTCGCGAACCTCGTTCGTAGGTGGCAGACGTGAGACGATCCTTTCGGACTTTCTCGTCCCGTCTTCTCACAGCTCTGTTCGCGCAGTTCAATCCCGACTACAGGAGATGGTAATGAGCAGGATTACGTTCCAGAAGCGCCAAAAAGAAATGAAGAGGCAGGAGAAGCAGCGCCTGAAGGCTGAGCGCCGCGCGCAGAGAAAGCTAGCCAAGAACGCGGAAGACGGAGCACAGGCGGAAACCGTATCGGTTCCCACCAAGTCAGAGCCGTAGAGTGGATTGTCAGCGGACTCTGCGACAGCACGACATTGTTAGTGAAATTCGCGCAGAACGCTCAAGCTCGTGCGACGAACTCCTCGTCGTTATTCCACAGCGTCGGGACACACCATGTGGCAATGGCAGCTTGACGTCAGCTACTCTCAGCAGGCACTGGCGATTTTTCGGAACGCCTACCCTCTTTTTGCGGCACTATAACTGTCCGGTCGACTGCCAGAAAAGTACTTTTCGGGGTTAAGGGGTTGGGGCGAAGCGCAACTCTAAACCGGAGGAGGACTCTGGAAGATGCGAATTCCGTTCACGGCCGCGATCGCTGGCTTGGCGGCAGTTCATTCTCTCCTCGATTGCAATGACCCAGCCTCAGCAAGGAACTCACGAAGGCTCCGTGTAGAAATATGACGGTCGCAACAGAAGCGTTGGCTTGGGCGGGCGCGCTCCCGTTCGCGATCTGAGTGGCTCTTGGGCAGGGCCCCGCTCTGGGGCGGGGGTGCCAGATTCTAAACCTGGAGATGTGCCTTCCATGACGCCCCTGGGGCAAAAGCTGTTCAGTGCCAATAAGAGCCTGCAGAAGTACAACCCCGCCGGGACAAATGATCCCGTGGTGAGGAGTTGTGATCCGTTAGGGTTTCCACGCGCCGACAAGTACTCAATTATGGAAATGGCGTTCGCCACGATGCCTGACCGAATTGTCGTGCTGTACCCCTTTCAGCAGCAATGGCGCGAAATCTGGATGGACGGGCGAGAACTTCCCAAGAACGTGGGGGCGACAGAAAAGGGCGCGCCCGACCCCCGGTATTACGGATATTCAGTGGGCCGCTGGGAGGCGGATAACACTCTCGTTGTGGATACGACTGGTCTGGATGACCGTACGTGGCTCACGGAAGCTGGGTATCCACATAGCATCGATGCACACGTGCAGGAGCGCTTCACTCGTACCGACCACAACGACTTGGAGCTGAGTCTGACGGTTGACGATCCCAAGCTTTACACGAAGCCTTTTTCGCTCGGTACAGAGTATTTCAGGTGGGTTCCGAATCAGTTTCTCGAGGAGAGGCTCTGCATACCATCGCAGGTCATCGAATATTTGAAAGCGGTTGGGGATCCCGCCGGTAAGCCCTAACGAGCAGGCTTTGTTGTACCGGTTCCGCATGGCCTTTCGACCGCGGCCCTTGCGACACCCATAGATTTGCTGGGCTAATTCTCCTGAAGCGAACCGCTCTGAGCCGAGGCCAAGTCCGGATGCGTGAATTCGATACCCCAGAATCGCGGCGCCGGGGTGACAAATTCGATGCCCACTCGCCGGCCCTTATCAGAATCTTCGCCGAGATAGACAACTCGACATTCTTGCTCGTCTGCCGTGAACGGATTGGTTAGAACGAGAAGGGATCCTATCTCCAGATCTTGGTCGAAGTAGAGCAAAGCTCCATGGGCGCTGATAACAATGGTTTCGCAGACGTGGCGAAAGCGACGGCCCTGCTGATTCTTGCCCGCGAGCAAAACCCGAATGCGCATGAAGACTCGAGAACTGCGTCGTTCGCGTTCATAGACGGTGGGGGGCATGACACATTCATGGTCAGCCAATGTCTCGTGTGCGGTCAATCTTGCACTGGGTTCGCGTGTCTTCGAGGACAACTGGCCATGCGGACAAGAACGCGGCTCGTGTCCGCTTGCAGCGCAAGTGCTGGGCTCCTAGAATCAGGTCGGTGCTTCGGGAGGGCAGATGGAAACCAACGAGTACATCGAACGAAAGCGTAACGAGCATCTGACCGATCTTTACGAATTTCTGCGCATACCCAGCATCAGTGCGCAAGCGGAGCACAAACAGGACGTCGAGCGTGCGGCACAGTGGGTTGCGGACCGATTGCGGCGCGTAGGCTTGGATGCGGTCGAAATCGTGCAGACGAAAATGCATCCGTTGGTTTACGGCCAATCCCTCAAAGCACCCGGTAAACCCACCGTGCTCTTCTACGGGCACTATGACGTGCAGCCGCCCGAGCCCTTGGAGTTGTGGACTTCGCCCGCATTTGAGCCGACCGTCCGCGACGGCAATCTCTATGGCCGAGGGACCGCAGACGACAAAGGCCAAGTGCATATCCATATCCGCGCGCTGGATGCTTTAAGGCAGACGGAGGGAACCCTTCCGATCAACCTCAAGGTGATCATCGAAGGAGAAGAAGAAGTTGGCAGCGAAAACCTCTGGGACTATGTAAATCACAATAAGTCGAAGCTCAAAGCCGACGCCCTGGTCGTTTCCGACACCGCCATGCTGGCCCCCGGAGTGCCCTCGATTACCTACGGCTTGAGAGGCCTGAACTACCACCAAGTGGATATAATCGGGCCTGCGCAGGATTTGCATTCAGGAGTATTCGGGGGTGCCGTGCCGAATCCGCTCACCATACTGACGGAGCTTTTTGCCACGCTGCACGATAAGAATTTTCGGGTCACAGTACCTGGCTTTTACGACGACGTGGCTGTCGTTTCTCGTGCGGAACGCAAGGCGCTCAACGCGCTTCCCTTCAAAGAGAAAGAGTTCCGAAAGACCGTGGGAGCGCCGGCGCTATGCGGTGAAAAGGGCTACACCGTCGTGGAACAGCTTTGGTGTCGCCCCACGCTGGAGCTCAATGGAATATGGGGAGGCTATATTGGCGAAGGCGCAAAGACGGTCATACCCTCTAAGTCACATGCCAAATTCTCCACGCGCCTCGTGCCATACCAGGATCCGGTCAAAATTGCGCGGCTCGTGGAACGGCACATACGCAAACTGATTCCTAAGCAGGTTACCTGCAATTTCCAGCTTCTGAGCTCGGGCAAACCCTGGGTAGCGCCCTACACACATCCGTTTTTTGAAGTGGCGCACCGGGCTTTGGAAACGGGATTCGGCGAGCGAGCGGTTTTCATCCGGGAGGGCGGATCGATTCCGTTTGTGACTCAGATGCACGACACCTTCAAGGTACCCTGCCTCTTATTGGGTTTCGGGTTGCCCGACGAGAATGCACATGCCCCTGACGAGCACATTTTGCTCGAGAATTATTTTGGAGGCATTAAAGCCATGGCCAATTTTTATCAAGGATTAGGCAAACTCTAGCCAGCATATTGGTTCCGTTGCATTTGCTGTCAAAATTTCTTGTGCGGCTGAGAAGCAGGCAGCATATAAGCACCGGTATGCCCTGCCGACTGTGCCGGAACGGTTCTTATCGATTTCCGCGAACTGCGGAAAACTTCCACGCCAAATCGCGAAATGTCAATTTTCTGCGGCTTTTTTGCATTTTCTCTTGCGTTGCGACGAGACTCTCTTTATAGTGTCGCGCGTGCGCGGCCCTGGTTCGGGCCTCCACGAAGGCTCGAAGAAACGCTAGAGGAGGGGAGACGAACGAGATGGCAAAGCCGATGAGTAAGTCTAAGATTGTGGGCCATCTGGCGGAGAAGTGCGAAACGCCGAGGAAAACGATTAGTTCATTTTTTGACGAGCTCTTCAAATTGGCGGTGAAAGAGTGCAAGGGCGGCGCGGGCAAATTCGTAATTCCAAATCTGGGGCGGGCCGTGAAAGCCCATCGCAAAGCGCGCATGGGCCGTAACCCGCAGACCGGGGAGCCGATCAAGATCAAAGCGAAGACTGTCGTGCGTTTGCGGGCCGCGAAGGGCTTCAAAGACGCGGTTCTGGGCGGATAGCCCCCGAAATCCGCATCTTCGAGGTCTAATACGCCCCGAAAAATCCGGTGACGAGTGTGGCGGCTGGACGCTCGGAGTCTGGCCGCCGAATTATAGGCATCGTGCTATTCAGCTGTATCTCTCCGATAGGCTGCTGCAGGTAGCTACGTCGTCGGCAATCAGTGGCATAATGGTTGCGAACGCGTATGCCAAACTCTCAGGCTCCCTCCGGCCTGCTGGCCGACTTATACGAATTGACGATGGCGGCGGGGTACCTCGAAACGCACTTCGAGGCCCGAGCGACTTTCGAGCTTTTCGTCCGCAGCCTGCCCCCCAAGCGGAACTTCCTCATTGCAGCCGGTTTGGAGCAAGCTCTGGAGTTTCTGGAAACTGTACGTTTCAGCTCAGAGGATATTGCTTACCTCCGCCAGCACCCCGCCTTCGCCCGAATCAGCGCGGATTTTTTCGATTATTTGGCGGCATTTCGGTTCTCGGGCGACGTTTGGGCGCTGCCGGAAGGGACGGTTTGCTTTCCCGGTGAGCCGCTTCTGTGTATCACGGCGCCGATCGCCGAAGCGCAGATCATGGAAACCGCGCTGCTCGCAACGATCAGTTTCCAAACCATGATCGCCTCGAAAGCGGCGCGTGTCGTCAAAGCGGCGGCCGGTCGGCCCATAGTCGAGTTCGGCAGTCGCCGCGCTCATGGAACCGAATCCGGTGTGCTGGCTGCGCGCGCGGCTTATATTGGCGGGTGCCTGGGAACTTCCAATGTTCGCGCCGGTCAATTATTCGACATTCCCACTTACGGCACGCAGGCCCATTCCTGGATTATGGCCCACGACCGCGAAGAGGAAGCCTTCGCTCACTTCATGGATATTTTCCCGCACCATTCGGTGTTACTGCTGGACACCTATGATGTGCGAGCTGCCCTCGAGAAAGTGATAGCTATCGGGCGCAAACCTCGCGGTGTGCGGCTGGATAGCGGCGATCTGGCCGCCGACAGCATCTGGGTACGCCAGAAGCTGGATGAAGCAGGGTGGGGCGACGTAGAGATTTTCATTTCCGGGGATCTAGATGAGGAACGGATTTCGCGTTTGCTGGATACAGGAGCCCGCGTGGATACATTTGGCGTGGGCACCTCGCTTTCCACATCCTCAGATGCGCCATCGCTCGGAGTTCTTTATAAGTTGGTCGAGGTGGAACGAGGTGGCGAAGTGCGGGAGGCGGCCAAGTTCAGCGCGGCCAAGGTCACTTATCCTGGTCGCAAGCAGATCTACCGCGAAACCGACTCTCGAGGTGATTACGCGGGCGACGTGATTGCTCTCAAGGATGAGCGCATGCCCGGCGAGCCGTTGCTCCTGCCGGTAATGCGTGCAGGAAAACGGGTGAGCCGAGTCGCGCCATTGGCGGAACTGCAGAAGCGCTGTCAATCGCAGATCGAACACTTGCCTGCGGCAGTTCGCGCGCTGGAAGGTTCTGATCAGGCTTACCCCGTGCGCCACAGCGCGCGGCTGGAAACGCTGCTCGAAGAGGTTCGCGAGCGCATCGCTCGAACGGCGTCGCGCCCTTAGGAGTTCTGGGGTGGTTTCCCGGCGGACCATTTTTTGGGACGTTGATACCCAGGTCGATTTCATGCTCCCCGGCGGGAAACTTTACGTTCCTGGCGCGGAAAAGCTGATTCCGAACTTGGGCCGGCTCACCGATCAGGCCCGCAGGGAGCGTGTTTTTCTCGTTTCCGACGCATGCGTCCATACGCCGGATGATCCGGAGTTTCAGAGATTCCCGCCCCACTGCGTGCGCGGCACTCTAGGCGCGGAAATCGTTCCAGAGACTATCGCGCGACGGTTTCTCATCCTCCCGAATCGGCGGGAAGCCTCGGTTCCGAGTGATTTATCGGCGTACCAACAAGTCATTCTCGAAAAGCAGACACTCGACGTCTTCGATAATCCCCACACAGAAACGGTAATCGAGCGGCTCAAACAATTTACCGATGCCGATGCCGAGTTCGTCGTCTTTGGAGTTGTAACTGAATACTGTGTGAGTTGCGTGGCGAAAGGGTTGCTCGAGCGCGGCCGGCGAGTTTCCCTCGTGGAAGACGCCATCAAAACCTTGAAAACGGAAGATGGAGAAAGCGCTCTGGCTGAAATGAAGTCTCTCGGAGCCCGAATGATTAGTACCCGAGAGGCAATCGACGCGCTTGGCGCATCAAAAGTAAAACAGGTGTGAGGCCGGAGCGAATGTCCGGCCGGCGGTTAGAGAGTCCTTATGTAGGAAACGAGTTCGCGAATCTGCTCAGGTTTCATACTCTCCTTGAAACCGGGCATGTTCTTGCCTCCGGCTTCGATCCACTTGCTCAGGCTGGCGTCGGTCACCTTCTTCCCGTCAGAAAACGTGAGTCGCGAATACAGGCGTTTGAGTCCCGGCCCGATTTTCTGAGCTGTGGTGTCCGTGAAGTGACAGGAGGCGCATTGCCGGTGAAAGAGCTCTCTGCCCGAAACCACTTGTTGAACTGCGGAAGCGGTAGCGGCTGGTCTTGTGCCCAAGTCTTTCCGCAAACCCTGAGCAGAGTCGGCAATTGCGGGTAATATGGCGATCAGCGCCAAAGCTAGCAATAGGGTTGTGCCGACGTTCTTGCATTTACCGGACTTTCCACAAAGTTCTCGTTCCAAGGAGTCCTCTGAATGCTAACCGGCGGGTGAAGAATCTGCCGCCGCGACAGGTTTAAAGACCATATTATAAATCCACATCAGCAGCGCCGTCGCGAATCCTATCGCGGAAACCACCCACCACATTTGCTCGGGGCGATGCAGTACATCACCAAAATAGTGCACCAAATATCCTCCTAGCCTGCCGCCGATCAAATAGCCAATGGCAATGGGCAGAAACGCGTAACCCATATAAGTGCCCTGTTGTCCGGGCGGCGCCAGCCGCGAGACGTATTCGTAGTATCGAGGCGATTGCGTGATTTCGCCAAGCGCCAGCACGAAAAGCGCCGCGATCACGAAGCCTGTGCTTGCGTGCAGCAGCAGGATCAGCCACGAAAAGCTGGAGATCAGAATGCCGACCGTCATCGCCCTAAACGCCGGTATCTTGCGTGTGAGATAACTCACCACAATTTGAAAGAGAATCACCGTGGCCGGCTCGAGCATTAGCAAAAGGTCGGTCTTGGCATTTGGATCGACGTATCCACGAAGGAACAGCGGCAAAGAGATGAACTCCTGCCAAAAAATGATCCAGAAGCCGGAGAAAATCACTAAGAACCACATGAAACGCGAAAGAGTGGCCAGGGCGAGGAAAAGAATAATCATCCAAAACCAGAGCGGCAGACTAAAGTGCATCAGTAAGCTCAGAACTTTGGCCAAAATAGCTACTCCGCTTATAGTCAGAAACAATTTGTATTTCCCAAGCACGACTAACATGTTCCGAATAGCTGCGACGACGCTTGGGACGGCCTGCTCGCCGGAGCGGCTGGGCTCCTTGTAAAAAATCAGTGTGGCGAAGAACATCGAGAACACGAAAAGCGCAGAAACGCGAAATACGTTCTCGATCCCCAGCGACCGGCGAACGAGAAAAGCAACACCGGGACCGAGCATCCCGCCGATGTTGACCAGCGTGTAGTAAATGGAGTACCCGAGGGAGCGCACCGACTCGGTCGAGGCGCGCGCGGTGGTTCCGGCAACGACCGGCTTCACGACCGACGGGCCCAGCGCCGGGATCATGAGCACCAGCAGCACGACCCAGAAAAGGGGAAGCGCCTGCCGCACCGGAGCCATCCAACCCGCGCTGAGAGAGCCCATCAGAAAGTATCCAGCCGCAAGGGTCAGATAGGCTAAAGCTAACGAGTTGCGGAAGCCAAAGCGATCTGCCAGGCTGCCGCCCAGGATCGGCAGAAACCAGGCCACGAAGCCAAACCATCCGATAAGCGTCCCAGTTTGCTCTGTCGAGATGTGAAGGGATTCGTGCAGGAAGATGGCCAGGACGGCGGCTTGTCCGTAGTAGGCCACTCGTTCAAAAAGCTCGGTGATGTTCGCCACCCAGAAGGCCGGTTCAAAGCCGCGACGAATTTCGAGTAGCCGGTCCTTGAGGCGCAAGTTCTCCCTTTCCGGTTGCATTATGCGTGGCGTGGACATCTTGCTGCCGTGCACATCTTATAGGATATGCTGAGCCAGGGGCAGCTAGAGGAGCCCCGGATAGATGAATCACACACTGCCATCCATCGTTATCGTCGGTCGCCCCAATGTGGGCAAGTCGGCGCTCTTTAATCGGCTGACTGGAACTCGCCGGTCGATTGTCACGGACGAGCCGGGAATCACTCGCGATCGTATTTACGGCACTGCCGCCTGGCGCGGTCGGTCGTTTGAAATCGTCGATACCGGAGGTTTGCTGCCCGACGACCGTGCTGCCATCCCGCGCGAAATTCTCAAGCAAGCGCAAACAGCCATTGCCGCTGCCACGGCTCTCGTGCTGGTGGTGGACGCTCGTGCCGGCGCGACTCCTCTCGATTTGGAGCTGGCCCGGCATGTGCGGCGAACTGGCAAGCCTTTTGTCGTAGCCGTCAACAAAGTTGACACGCTGCGACAGCAGGATCTCGCGGCTCCATTTTACGAGATTGGCGCAGAGGTATTTCCTCTCTCGGCGGAGCACGGGTTAGGGGTGGACAATCTCCTCGATACTTTGACGCGCGATTTTCCCCTTACAGAAGGAGACGGCAGCGGGGCCACGAATCTGGAAGTGCAGGTGGCCATCATTGGTCGGCCTAACGTCGGCAAGTCCACGTTGCTGAATCAATTGGCCGGCGCGGAGCGCTCCATTGTTTCGGCCGAACCAGGAACCACACGAGATGCGGTGGATACGGTCGTCTTCCGCGGGGGCAGAAGCTATCGCTTTATTGATACCGCAGGCATTCGGCGCAAAGGCAAGACCAATCTGATCGCGGAGAAATTGAGTGTGATCATGGCCCGCAGACATCTGGAACGCGCCGACATCGCGCTCCTAGTGGCCGACGCGGCCATCGGCGTTACCGCAGGTGACGCTACCATCGCCGGTTATGCCCAGCAGTCGGGCCGCTCCGTGATCGTGGTCATGAATAAGTGGGATCTGGCGCTAGAAAAAGCTCAGGAAGCCGCCCAGGAGGCCCCGAAGCAGCGTGGAAAGCGGCCGCGGGAGGGACAAACTCGAAATACGAAGCAGTTCTCTGCCGATTCTCCGCCTCTCGCCGCGGAATACGAAGTCCTGATACGCGAGAAGCTTAAGTTTCTGCCCTATGCGCCAATTCTCTTTATTTCCGCTCTGAGCGGCGAACACGTCGAAAAACTCTATGCTCTCATCGATCGCGTCGCTGAGGCGCGCAAGCGGCGAATATCCACGGGGGAACTGAACCGCTGGCTGGCGGGCGTCGATCTGGCGCGGGGAACTTCGCCCGCGGCCCATCGCGTGAAGATCT
>Ga0066691_10001198_pt1 | contig 9863 bp, 8 predicted proteins | sample GraSoiAngelo_140_FD_66671 | JGI IMG/M metagenome (GOLD analysis project Ga0066691, IMG submission 66671) | Grasslands soil microbial communities from the Angelo Coastal Reserve, California, USA - 14_0929_12_30cm | ecosystem: Environmental > Terrestrial > Soil > Grasslands | place: USA... | reverse complement strand
CAGTTCGTGGGGCACTCCCACGGTCTGACTGAGTTTCACGCCTTCGGTTTCGGCCAGCGCTGCATCGATCTCGAGCGGTGACACATTGGCCCCGCCCGTCTTGATGATGTCATTCAGCCGCCCTTCGAAGAAAAGACGCCCTTCTTCATCCACGTACCCGCCGTCCCCGGTGTGGAAGAAGCCCTCATCGTCGAGCGCCTCGCCTGGCGCGCGCTTGTAGTAGTGCGTGAAGAGCGACGGCCCACGGACGCAGATCTCGCCCTCCGCTCCGGTGCGCGCCGCCGCCCCGCTCTCGGGCTCGCAGATGCGCACCTCCCTCCCCCGCACCGGCGGGCCGTGGCTCGACGTACGCCGGGCGAGCGGCGCATCCCAGGGCCACGCGGTGCAGAGCGGCGCGGTCTCGGTCATGCCGAACGTCCCGACCGCGTCATGTTCTTGCGGGTAGAGACGGGCGGCCCACTTGGTGTTCGCGCCGACGCCCTTGCGCAGCCGGAGCCGCGTCTCGGCGAAGCGCGGATGCGCGATTAGCGCCTCGGCCTGGTGAGGCCACGCAAAGAAGACCGTACAGCCCTCTTCCGCGAGAAGCCGGAGGGTCTCCCCGGGCTCGAACACCTCCTGGAGGACGACGGCCGCCCCGCGCGCGAGCGTGGCGAGAACGACTGCGACGAGCCCGCCGGTGAAGAAGAACGGGAGGTACCCCCAGGTGCGGTCCCCGGCCTCGATGCCGAGCACGGCTGCGACGTCCTCGGCTGCCCGACGGAGCGCGCGATGCGCGTGCACGACGCCCTTGGGCTCCGCCGTCGTGCCCGAGGTGAAGAAGACGGTCGCCGGATCGGCCGGCGCGACCCGATCGGTCAGGAGGTCGGGCCACGCTGCGGGAAGGCGCTCAGCGCCGGCATGGAGCGGGGTGCCGTCGACGCTCTGCCCCACGGCCGGCCGCTCCACCCAGACCACGTCGCGAAGGGCCGGGAGAACGACCCGTCTGGAGAACGGCACCGCTCGCGTGAGCCCGGGCGCGATCTCCTCGAGCGCCGCGAGGTAGTCATGGCGGAGGAAGGCGCGCACCGCTATGAGAAGTGCAACGTCGGCGTGCCGGAGGAAGTGCGCGAGCTCGCGCGGGCGGCAGAGCGTATTCACGGGCACGAGGAGCGCGCCGCACCGCCATACCGCGAACGCCGTCGCCATCCACTCCGGCCAGTTTGGCATGAGGAGCCCGACGCGAGTTCCCTTCCCCACCCCGCGCGCCGCGAGCGCCCGCCCGATCGTCACGGACTCGGCCGCGAGCTCCGCATAGGTCATCCTCCGCCGGGATGAGACCAGGGCCTCACGCGGGCCGAAGCGACCGGCGAGCTCGTCGAGCAACGCTGGCAGCGTCGCCCGTGACTCCACCTACGCGGTCCCCCGCGGCTCGCCCGGCCAGGGATCGAACGGCCGCACGCGCTCGTAGGTGCGTGCCACCTGGAGGAGGAGGTCCTCGCGCCCGCGGTCGGCGACGAGCTGCAGCCCGATCGGCAGGCCGTCGCCGGAGAGGCCGGCGCGCACTGTCGCCGCCGGGTGTCCCGTCAGGTTGAACGGGTAGGTGAAGGCGAGGGCGTGCATCGCGGACGTGAGCGGTTCCCCGTCGATGATGGCCGGCATGGGTCCGTTGGCTCCGAAGGCCGTGGTCGGCATCGTCGGGGTGAGCAAGAGGTCGTAGCGTTCGAAGATCGCCGCAACCTCCTCGCTGAGCTGCAGCCGCTCGCGCTGGCAGCGCCCGATGTCGGCCGTCGTCAGTCGCTGCCCGAAGTGGAGGCTACGGAGGAAGGCGTGCCCCCACTCGTCGCGGTGGGTCTCGATCCAGGGCTGGAGCTGGGCGTGTTGCTCGAACGCGCAGAGGCTGCTCCAGGCGGCGCCCGTGTCCCTCAGAGGCTGGGTCAAGAGATCGACCGGCCGGCCGAGCGAACGTCCGAGGACCGCCACCGCGTCCTCGACCGCACGCCGCACCTCGGGTTCGACCCGGGCGTAGCCGAGCGTCGGGCTGTAGGCGACATGCAAGTCTCCGGGGAGCTCGTCCAGGCGGGCGACGTAGGAGTAGCCCGGATGCGGGAGCGCGTCCGGGTCGTGCGGATCGGGCCCGACGACGGCGTCGAGAAAGAGCGCCGCATCGGCGACCGTCCGCGTCAGCGGCCCGTAGCACACGACGTCGACCCAGTCCCGAAATCCGAAGGGGCCCCGCGAGACGCGACCGAAGGTCGGCTTCAGGCCGAAGGCTCCGCTGAAGGAAGCGGGGATGCGGATCGAGCCGCCGCCGTCGGAGGCGGTCGCGAGCGGCACCAGCCCGCCCGCGATGGCAGCCGCGCTCCCGCCGCTCGATCCCCCGGGAGTCCGTGAGACGTTCCAGGGGTTCCGGGTGACGCCGAAGACCCGGTTCTTGGTGAACGCGGTGTAGCCGAACTCGGGCGTGTTCGTCTTCCCGACGGGGATGGCTCCGGCGCGGCGGAGGCGCGCCACCTGCGTCGAATCGCGCGCCGCAACGTGGGTCCGGAAGGGCACCGAGCCATACGTCGTCGGAAGGCCGGCGACATCCTCGAGGTCCTTCACGCCGAACGGGAGGCCGGCCAGCGGGCCCGGGTCGTCGCCGCGCGCGATCCGCTCGCCCAGGGCGCGCGCGTCGGCCAGCGCCTCCTCCGCCCGGAGCGCGACGAACGCGTTCAGGGTCGGATTGAGCCGTGAGATGCGTTCGAGCGTCGCCTCCATGAGCTCGACCGCCGCCAGCTCACCCCGACGGATCGCGGCTGCCAGTGCGTGCGCCGGCTCGAAGGCGAGGGCGGCCATAGGACGGCACTGTGCCCCGGAGCTGGATCGCGTGTCCAGCCGTCGTCAGCTGCCCGTTTTCTGGGCGTCCATCGATCGCGGAGCAGGCACCTCGCCGACGTCGTCACACCGCGGAGCTTGCGGTCTCGGCCGGCACTCCGCGCGGCACGGCCATTGCTCCTTCATGATTCCGTCCGTCGCGCACATGTCCGATATCGACTTCTTCCAGCTGACCCGCGGGGGCAGTCGCCGCGACGTCAACGAGGACGCGGTCGGCTGCTGGCCTCATGCCGACGGCCTCGTCCTCGCCGTCGCCGACGGCCTGGGCGAGCATTCGGCCGGTGAGGTGGCGAGTCAGCTCGCCCTCGAGGTGCTCCCCGGAGAGCTCGCGCAGGCTCCCACGACCTGGCCATTGACCACGCGCCTGCGGCGCGCCGTCCAGGCGGCGAACGTCGCCATCTACCAGAAGGCGATCACCGTACCCGAACTGCAGGGCATGGGGACGACGCTCACCGCCACCGCGCTGGTCGCCGGCGCCCTGGTCACCGCTCACGTCGGCGACTGCAGGCTGTGGCTCCTCCGTGACGGCACGCTCACCCAGCTGACGAAGGATCACACCTGGGTATGGGCCCATGTGCCGGGCGCTCCGTCCGTGGAGCAGGTGCGTGACCAGCCCCGGCGGTACTCGCTCCCGCGCTGCCTCGGGCGCGAGCTCATCGTCTCGATCGACATGCTCTCCCTCGACCTCCGCGCCGGTGACGTGCTCGCCCAGTGCAGCGATGGCGTCCACGGCACACTCACGGACGACGACATCCAGGAGCTCCTCGAGGCCCATCCGCCCGAGGCCGCCTGCCGGGCGATCTTCCGACGGGCCGAGCAGCTCGATGGGAGCGACGACCTGAGCGTGCAGGTCGCCGCGGTGCGAGACGTGCCGCTGGTCGCGCGCCGCTGGTGGCCGTTCAGCCGCGCCGCCGAGCGAGTCTAGCGGCGTCTCATCCTATGCCGTCGCGCCGCCGTCGACGGGAAGAGCGACGCCGGTCACGTACGAGGCGTCGTCCGAGGCGAGGAACAGCGCCGCGGCGGCGATCTCCTCCGGGCGAGCGAGCCGTCCCATGGGCACCCGCTCGCCGAGGCCGGTGAGCGCCTGATCCGCCGATCCGCTCGTCGCGACGAACCGCCGGAGCAGCGCGGTGTCGGTGCCGCCCGGGCAGAGGCAGTTGACGCGGATGTTCTCGCGCGCGAGCTCGCGCGCGAGCGAGCGGGTGAGCAGGATGACGCCGGCCTTCGCCGCGCAGTACGGCTCGTTCATCGGCTGCCCTTGCAGGCCCGACTGAGACGCCATGTTCAGGATGACGCCATGCCCGCTCCGCCGGAGGTGCGGCAACGCCAGCCGGCAGCAGAGGTAGGCGGCACGGAGGTTCACGGCGAGGATCTGGTCCCAGACCTCCGGCTCGAGCCGATCGAAGGGGACGAAGCTTCCCGCGCCGGCGTTGTTGAAGAGGATGTCGAGCCGGCCGAACCGCTCGACTGCGGCCTCGACCATCGCCCGCACCTGGGGCCCTTCGGTCACGTCGGTCCGCAAGAACTCGGCACGCCCACCGCTGGCGCGGATCGCGGCCGCCGCCTCCGCGCCGGCCGCACCATCCACGTCGGCGAGGAGCACGGCGGCCCCCTCGGCGGCGAAGCGCGCTGCCGCCGCCCGACCGATCCCGTTCGCCGAGCCGGTGATGATCGCAGCTCGCCCGGCGAGCCGCATCAACCGATCGGGTGTTGCGCGAGGAAGCGAAGCACCCGCGTCGCAAACGGCCTGGGAGTCTCGAGGAAGCAGGCGTGCCCCGTCCCCGGCAGGAGCATCACCTCGGCGCTCAGGAGCGACGCCGCGATCGCCCGCGAGTAGCGGCTCGGGGTCAGGATGTCGTCCTCGCCGACGAGGAGCAGCGTGGGTGTGCGGAGCAGGGCGAGGAGATCGAGCGTGTCGTGCGTGAGGCATGCGTCCACCTGGCGCTGGTAGGCGGGGACGGACTTGAGCGGGCCGCGCTCGCGCAGCTTCGCCTGCAGCGCCACCACCTCGGGTGTCGGCGCGGCGATAAAGCGGTGCGTGAAGGCCCAAGGCGACAGCGCGGCGAGGAACTCTTCGGGCGCGAGGATCTCCACCAGGCGCCGCCAGGTTCCGAGAACCGCGGTGAGAAAGCCGTCGGTTCGTGCCCAGGTCGAAGCCAGGACCAGGCTCGCGATGCGCGTCGGTGCCACGAGCGCCATGTGCTGGGCGATCGCCCCACCCATCGAGGCGCCGACGACGTGGAAGCGCTCGATCCCGCGCTGGTCCATCAGACCAACGGCGTCCATGGCCATGTCGGCGAGCCCGTAGGGACTCCGCGCCTCGTCGCTGGCGCCGGCGTCGCGGTTGTCGAGGAGGACGACGCGATGGCGGCGGGCGAGCTCGGGGCGCACGAAGTGCCACCCCTGATGATCACCCCCGAGCCCCATCAGGAGGATGACGGGCTCGCCCGCACCCTCCTCGTCGTAAAACAGCTCGAGCTCACCGACGCGCGCCCGCGGCATGGCGGGGAAGTGTGGGCCGCCTCGCCGGCGCAAGTCAACCCGCGCTCTTCCATCGCCGCGCCCGGGTGCTAGGGTCGGGGCATGCACGAGAAATGGACGACCCTCACATCGGACCTCTACGGCTACCTCCTGGCCCACAACCCGGCGCCGGATCCGGTCCTTCGTGACCTCGCCGCCGAGACGGCGGCCCTCGGGCCGGTGAGCCTCATGCAGGTCGCCGTCGAGCAGGCGGGGCTGCTCACCCTGCTCGGCCGCCTGCTCGGCGCCCGGCAAGCAGTCGAGGTCGGCACGTTCACCGGCTACAGCGCGATCGCGATCGCCCGCGGTCTCGCCGCGGACGGGCAGCTCGTTGCCTGCGAGCTGAGCGAGGAATGGGCGGCGATCGCGCGACGGTACTTCGCGCGGGCCGGACTTGCCGACCGCATCAGCCTCCGCCTAGGACCCGCGCTGGGCACGCTTCGCGCCCTCCCCCGCACTCCGGAGATCGACCTCGCCTTCATCGACGCCGACAAGACGGGCTACCGCGCCTACTACGAGGAGCTCCTGCCTCGCCTTCGGCCGAACGGCGTCATCATCTTCGACAACGTGCTCTGGATGGGCCGGGTGGCGGACCCGAGCGACCACGAGGAGAGCACTCGCGCCATCCGCGCGCTGAACGACTTCCTCGTCGAGGACGAGCGGGTGGACGCCGTCATGCTCCCGGTCGCGGACGGCATCACACTGGCGCGGAAGCGGTAGGACGTCCGAGACTGGCGGCCAGCGCGCCCGGGAGATCGGGGTGCCGCCAGCGGTACCCGAGTCGCTCGGCGGCGCGCGGCATGACGCGCTGGCCGGTGAGCAGCATGTCGGCGAGCTCGCCGAGGACGAGGCGCAGCACGGGTGCCGGGACGGCGAGCCACGCGGGGCGCCCGAGGGCGCTGCCGAGCGCACGGGCGAAGTCGCGGTTTTCCACCGGGCGAGGGGCGGTCGCGTTGAGCGGGCCGCGATAGCGCTCGTCCTCGAGCACGGCCAGGACGAGGCCGATGACGTCGTCGCGCTGGATCCACGACATCCACTGCCGACCGCTGCCGAGAGGTCCTCCCACGAAGGCGCGAAAGGGGGGAAGCATCCGGCCAAGCGCGCCGCCGTCGGGAGCGAGCACGACCCCGAGGCGGAGGCGGACCACCCGGATACCGAGCGCCTCGGCGCGCAGCGCTTCGCGCTCCCACGCCTCGCAGACCCGGGCAAGGAAGTCCGCTCCAGGCGGAGCCGTCTCGTCGAGCGCCTCGTCCCCGTGCGGCCCGTAGTAGCCGACCGCCGAGGCATTCACGAGGACCGTCGGCCGCCGGGCCGCGCCACTTGCCGCCTCGACCAGCCTCCCCGTCGTGCCGACGCGGCTGTCGCGGATGCGTGCCTTGCGCGCCGCCGTCCACCGTCCGGCGGCGATCGGATCCCCGGCAAGGTTGACGAGCGCGTCGCTCGCGCCGACCGCCCCGGCGAGCTGCTCCCAGCCGACCGCCCCGGGCAGAGCGCGCCCGGGCTCCCGGCTGACGACGATCACGCGGTGGCCCGCCGCCGTCAGCGCCCGGCAGAGCGGCCGGCCGATGAAACCGGTGGCACCGGCGACGAGCACACGCACGTCGCGCCTCAGAGCGTGTGCGTCGACTGGAAGAGCCGGTTCCCGATCCCCGAAAAAAGGGCGAGGCTGTTGCGCAGCATGGCGCCCCGAAAGGCGGGGAAGTCGTGGAAGAAACGGCTCCGCCGCGCCGCACGCGGGTCGAAGTAGAGCTTGAGACCCTCCCAGAGCATCGCCCGCGCGATCGCCTCGCTCGAGAGATGGCGGGTCCGGACGTTCACCATGTAGCCGTTGTAGCGATCGAGGCGATCGGGATTGGTGACGAGACCTTCGGCGACGAGCTCGTCGCGCATCTCGGTCCGCGGGTAGGGCGTGAGGCACTGCACGATCGGGAAGTCGAGGCCGAGCCGGCGCGCATAGCGGAACGTCCGGCGGATCGCGGCGCGATCGTCGTCCGGGTTGCCGACGATGAACCCACCGACCGCCTTGATGCCGTTCTCCTGGAGGAGACGAACGGCACGCGGGGTCTCATCCTCGTTCTTACCGCGCTTGGCGGCGATGTCGAGCGCGGCGACGTTCGTCTCCTCGGCGTTCTCGACCCCCATGAAGACGGTGTCGAAGCCGGCGCGCGCCATCTTCGGGGCGAGCGTCGGGTCCTTGGCGATGCCATGCACCGAGGCCTGCACGATGTAGCGGAGATGGGAGAGGCCGGCTGCATGGATCTCGTCGCACAGCTCCTTCAGGCGCGGCACGTCGATCGTGATGTTGTCGTCGACGAAGAAGACGCCGCGCACGCCGCGGCGCGCCAGCCCGTGCAGGTCCGCCAGGACGCGCGGGATGGGGAACTTCCGGAACGTGCGACCGTACATGCGACGGATCGAGCAGAAGGTGCAGGGCAGCGGGCAGCCGCGCGTGGTCTCGGCCACGTCGAAGGTGCGGTCGAAGTAGAAGGCGCCGTCGTACACTCGCGTCTCGCGGCGCGGGAGCGGAAGGGAGTCGAGCTCGAGGAGCGCTCCATCCGGGTTGTGGCGGAAGCCGTCGCGCGCCCGCCAGGAGAGACCCTGCACACCCTTCAGATCGCCCCCCGCCCCCGCGAGCACGTCGATCACCTGACGGAAGGTCGCCTCCCCCTCGTTCCGCACGATGAAGTCGAAGAGGTGACCGTCCCGCGCGGCGACCTGATCGGCCAGGACCGTGGCGTGGTAGCCACCGAGCATCTGGAGCACGTGCGGCGCCGCCGCGCGGACGGCCTTCGCCAGGGCCCGCGCCGTGTCGTACTGGAACGACATGGCCGAATAGCCCACCAGATCGGGATCGAAGGTCCTGACCTCGGAGAGGACCTGGCTGAGGACCCCCTTCGGCCGGAGCACGAGGTCGAGGATCCGCACCTCGTGCCCGGGCACCTGGGCGGCGAGCGAACAGAGGCCGAGGTTCGGAAACTTCATCACGCGGTCGAGCGAGGCGGCGGTATCCGGCATCGCGAGCAGGAGGATCCGCATGTCGGGCCTATGGACGCGGCCTCGCGGCGTGTCAATATACGGTTCGCCGCGTGGCTCCGCTCACCCTAGTCGACGGCCTCCGCAAGCGTTACGGCACACGCGTCGCGCTCGATGGCGTGGGGCTCGCCGTCGGGCCGGGCGAGATCGTCGGTCTCCTCGGCCCGAACGGCGCCGGAAAATCGACGACGCTCTCGATTCTCGCGACCCTCCTCCCCTTCGACGCCGGCAACGTCACGATCGCCGATCACCCGCTGCCCGCAGCAGCGGCCCGGGCGCGCCGCGAGCTCGGCTTCGTGCCACAGCAGGTGGCCCTCTACCCGACGCTGTCGGCCCGCGAGAACCTGCGCTTCTTCGCCCGCACCCTCGGGCTTGCGCCGCGCGAGGCCGCGCGCAGCGCGGCGGACGTGTTGAGCCTGATCGGGCTCGAGAGCCGCGCTGGCGAGCCGGTCTCCCGCTTCTCTGTCGGCATGCGGCGCCGCCTGAACCTCGGCTGCGGCATCCTCCACCGCCCGCGCGTGCTGCTCCTCGACGAGCCCGCCGTCGGCGTCGATCCCCAGTCGCGCGAGCGCCTGTTCGAGACGGTATCCGCACTCGCCGCGGGCGGTGCCGCCGTCCTCTACAGCACGCACCAGATGGAAGAAGCCGAGCGCCTCTGTGCGCGCGTCGTCCTGCTCGACGTGGGGCGCGTGGTCGCGAGCGGCACGCCGGCGGCGCTGGTGGCCCAGACCGGCGTCTCGGCGACGGTCCGCGTCCGCACCGCACGGTCCCTCCCCGTCGGCTGGCTCGCCACCGAGGGCGCCCGTCTCGTCGATGCGGCCAACGGTGAGGCAGCGGTAGCGATAGCACACTCAGCCGTCGTGCCCGCGGTGCTGGCGGCCGCCATGCGAGCGGGCGGCGAGATCCTCGACTTCAGCCTCCACCGCCCGACCCTTGCCGACGCGTTTCTCTCCCTCACCGGCCGAGCCTTGCGCGACGACGACGAGCCGGCCCCCGCGGCCCCGTGATGCTGCGCGGCTTCGGCGCGGCGCTCGCCAAGGACCTGCGACTCCTCGCGCGCGATCGGGTGGGGCTCGTCTTCCTCACCATCGCCCCGATCGTGGTGATCACCGTCGCCGGCCTGTCGCTCGCGAACCTCTACGGGGTGAAAGCTCCGGGCGACATCGTCTCGCTCCTCCCCGTCGCGGATGAGGACGGCGGATGGGTAGGCCGTGCGCTCGCCGAGCAGCTCGCGCGCGAGCCGGCCGTCGAGCTACGGGCCGCTCCCTCGCGCGACGCCGCCCGCGACCTCGTTCGTCGGAAGCGGGCTGCAGTCGCTCTCGTGATCCCCGCCGGCACCTCGGCGGCGATCGCGGACGGCCGTCCGGCAAGGCTCGTGCTCTACACGGATCCCGTGCGATGGATCGAGCGGGGGCGCATCTACGTTCTGGTGCAGGAGATCCGCCATGGGCTCGAGG
>Ga0066691_10001195_pt1 | contig 9867 bp, 8 predicted proteins | sample GraSoiAngelo_140_FD_66671 | JGI IMG/M metagenome (GOLD analysis project Ga0066691, IMG submission 66671) | Grasslands soil microbial communities from the Angelo Coastal Reserve, California, USA - 14_0929_12_30cm | ecosystem: Environmental > Terrestrial > Soil > Grasslands | place: USA... | reverse complement strand
GAGCGGCACGCGTACGCGCTCGTCGGCGATCCGGTCAACCTCGCGTCGCGGATCCAGGGGCTCACCAAAACTTTAGGGTCCGACATCCTGGTCAGCGCGGACACACGGGAGCGACTGAACGGTGAGTTCCGACTCGAGCTGCTGCCGGCCGTACTCGTCAAAGGCAAATCTGTCGAGGTCGAGGTTTACCGGCTCGATTAGTCGGCGGCGGTCCGGGCGCGCGGGCGGGGGGTCGTGGGGGGCCTGGCGCGACCACGACGGCTTACTTCGCGCTGCGTGGGTGCTAGCGGAGGAGGCGGGAGACGAAGGTGTTGAGGCGCGAGACTTCGTGCTCCAGGAGGTCGAGGAACCAGAAGGCGGCGCTCTCGGGGTCGGAACGGACGACGAGGGCGACGACGTTCATCGGGGCGCCGCCGTCCGGCGGTGTGAAGCCGAGCTTCACGGCCTGACCCGCGCGCATGCGCCGGCTCACGCGGGCGCGCATCCCCGTCGACGAGAGCTCGGTGCAGGTGCCGTCGCGGACCTCGCGGCCGCCGTCGATCCGGACCGGCAGCTTGACGGCCGCGCGCGGCGCCGGCCGGCGCTCGATCACGCGCTCCTCGCCGCTCGGCCGCCGCGCGAGCGCGAAGGGTCGGAGGTAGGCGAGGACCTGGCCCAGCCGCTCGAGCGTGACCGGCTTGCGGATGAAGTCGAGGGCGCCCAACTTGAGACACGCGCGCGCCTCGTTCTCGGTCGCGACGCCGGAGACGACGACCACCGGCACCTCGGACTCTCTCACGGCGGTCTGGCTCAGGAACTCGACGCCGCTCATGCCCGGGAGCCGGACGTCGAGCATGATCGCGTCCGGCCGTGCGGCGGCGAGCGCGGACAACGCATCTTCCGCGCTGCCCACGATGAACGGCTGATAGCCGAGCTCGCCGATGAAGTCGCGGAAGATCTCGGCCAGCCGCTCGTCGTCCTCGACGATCAGGACCCGCACCGCGGTCCTCGGCCGTCGATGGCACCCCAGAAGATCGGCTCGGGTGTGAGCCCCACCCCAAAGCGCTCGCGCACTACCCCCTGCACCTGGCGCGCGAGCGCGAGGACGTCGCCCGCGCGCGCCCCATCGTGGGCGACGATCGCGAGCGTGTGTCGGGTGGAGAGCCCGACCGGCCCCGCGCTCTGACCGCGCGTGAATCCGGCGCGCTCGATCAGCCACGCCGCCGAGAGCTTCACGCGGCCGTCGGCCTGGGGCCACCGCGGCATCGCGGGATCGCCGGCACGCGTCTGGACGGCGGCGGCCTCCGCGGCGCCGATGACGGGGTTAGTGAAGAACGAGCCGCAGCTCCGGCGGTTCTCGTCGCGGGGATCGAGCACCATCGATTTCGACCGGCGGATCGCGAGCACGCTGTCGCGCACGTCGGCCAGCGAGGGCGTCGCGGTGCCGCGGGCCGCCAGGTGCTTCTCGACGTCCGCGTAGCGAACCGCCGCCGCGCCTCCGGGCCGCAGCCGGTAAGTCACCGCGAGCACCACGTAGCGCCCGGGCTCGCTGCTCCGGAACAGGCTGTCCCGGTAGCCGAAGCCGCACTCGCGATTCGCGAACGACATCGTGCGGCCGGTCGCGGTGTCGAGGACGCGGACGGTGGTGACCGTTTCGCTGACTTCCTGGCCATAGGCGCCGACGTTCTGGATCGGGGTCGCGCCGACCAGGCCCGGGATGCCGCTCAGGCACTCGAGCCCGGCCCAGCCGCGCTCGACGCTCCGGCACACCAGATCGTCCCAGGGCTCGCCGGCTGCCGCCGTCAGCTCGACCGCGCCGGCCACCTCACGCGTCTCGGTGCCGCGCAGCGCGATCTTCACCACCAGGCCGTCCACGCCTTCGTCGGCGACCAAAAGGTTCGAGCCGCCGCCGAGCACCCGAAGGACGAGGCCCCCAGCCCGGGCCCAGGCGAAGGCGGCGAGAACCGCCGCCTCGTCGCGCGCCTCCACGAAATAGCGCGCCGGCCCGCCGACACCCATGGTGCAGTGGTCGGCCAGGGGGACGTTCTCGCTCACCGTCATGCTTTGAGCATAGCGCGTCACATGCCGCGTTCCATCCTTGGATCCAGCGCGTCCCGGAGCCAGTCGCCGACCAGGTTGATTCCTCTCGCAAGATTCTCTTCACTAGCTGAGGTCGTGCGCCCTTGTCAACGCGCCGCCCGCGCGCCACGCGACGCGTGCTCGACGAGCCGGAAGAGTGCCAGACCGAGAATCGTCGAGGCCATGACGAGGGCGGCGAAGAGGACCGGGGCGGCCGCGCTACCGGAAACGTCGCGGACGACGCCGGCGAGGGACTGGATCGCGGCCATCATGATGTAGAACACGGTGTAGTAGATGCCGAAGCTCGTGGCCAGACGCGCCGGCGCCACCGTCTTCGGCAAGAGCGCCATCAGGCCGCCGGGCGGCCCGCCGATCGCGAGGCCGACCAGGCAGAACGCCAGCAGCGAATGGTCGATCACCGGTAGCAGCGTCATGACGATTGCCGCGACGACGGAGCCGGCCACGATGATCAGGTTCGGCCGCCCGACGCGGTCGGTCAGCAACCCGCCGAGGGGCACGGAGATCATCGTCAGCAAGATGGCCGCGCTGACGACATAGCCGGCGTCGGCCAGCGAGAGGCCGCGGGACACCAACAGGCCGGGACCGAACGCGATGACCGCCACGAGGCTCGCGTTGAAGCAGCCCCACGCGAAGCCGCTGGTCGCGCCGAGCGCGATCTCCCGGCCGGAGAGGCGCGTGCCCTCCTCGGCCCGCGCGGCGGCTCCCTCCTTGCGACGCGGCGGGTCGCGATAGACGGAGGCGATCAGCAGGAGCCCGAGCGTGGACACGGCCGCCGTTATCAAGATTGCCGTCCGCCACGACGTGCGCGTAGCCAGGCCCCCGATCGTCGCCGCGGCGAGCCCGAGGCCCACGGGCCAGCTCGTGAGCATGATGGCCATCGCGGTCGACATCCCGCCGCCCACGAACCAGTCGGCGACCATCTTGGCGAGCAACACGTTCATCAGCACGGCGCCGACACCGGCGAGCACCCGTCCGGCCAGCGCCGCGGCGTAGCCGTGCGCGGCGGCCGTGATGATACCGCCGACGATCATCAACGCCAGGCTGGCGACCACGGTGCGGCGTTCGCCGAGACGCTGGCCGACCATTCCCCCCGGCAGCGCCAGGAAGGCGCCGGGCAGCATGTAGAGGCCGATGAGCGAGCCGAGCTGCGCCCAGCTGAGCCCCAGGTCCGTCACGATGAGCGGGCCCACCGAGGCGATCGCTTGGAACTGGTAGCCCATCGTCGTGCGCGTCACGAACACGATGGCCAGCGCCACCCAGCGGTTGGTCAGCGCCGCAGGCCGTCGCGGGGCTGGGGCCCCGCCGGCCGAGGCGCGGCTATGAGAATCAGTCATGTGGCGGAATCATAGCGGACGGGCGGGAAGACAACGCGACTTGATCCATCCGGACAGTGGGCATAGAGTCCCGCCCAGACTGGGAATTGCTGGGAACGAATCGGGAGGTGCCCGAGACGGGGAGATCATGGCTGAGCCCACCACGACCGTCGTGAGTCGTCGTGATCTGCTGAGGCTCGGAGGGATGTCGATGGTCGCGCACGCCGCGTTGCCGGTCCTGGCCCGTGACGCCGCGGAGGCGCAGACGCCGAAGCGCGGCGGCGTCTTCCGGATCCGCGGCGAGGACGCGACGACCGGCTTCGATCCCCATCTCTTCACGAACCACCATCGGATCTCCACGAACCTTTCGTTCACCCACAGCCGGTTGGTGAAGGTGAAGGCCGGCCCGTCGGTCACGCCGGGCACGTTGCCGATCGAAGGCGATCTGGCGGAGTCGTGGACACGGACCGCACCTACGTCTTCAAGCTCCGGAAGGGCGTGCGCTGGCACCCGAAACCTCCCGTGAACGGCCGCGAGCTGACCGCGGACGACGTGAAGTACACCTACGAGCGGTTTCTCTCGATCAAGGGCAACCCGAACCGGTCGATGCTCGGCCACGTCGAGAAGATCGAGGCGCTCGATCGCGCCACCGTGCGCTTCACGCTGCGCGAGCCCTTCGGCTGGTTCCTGGACTACCTCGCCAACACCGTGATGTGGATCGTGCCGCGCGAGGCGTCGAGCAGTTCGGCGATCTCAAGCGGCCCGAGGCGTGCATCGGGACCGGACCGTGGACTCGCGCACAGCCTCCGCGGCGGAAGCCCCATCGCGGACCTTACGCTCTACGCCGGCCACATCCCGGGCGAAGCGCTGAACTCCTCGGGCGTCGACGATCCCAAGCTCACCGACATGATCCGCTGGCAGCGCCGCACGCTCGAGGTCGCCAAGCGCCGGGAGATCGTCTTCGACATCCAGCGCTACCTGGCCGAGCAGGTCTACTACCACTACGACCCCTCGGTGCTGACCGTAGCGGTGTGGGAACCGTACGTGAAGAACTTCGCGCCGAACCTCGGCCACGACTACGGCGGCCGCCTGATGGCCGCCTGGCTCGACCGCTGAACGCCAGAGCCGGCGAATAGGTCCAGCGTAGGCTCGTTCGCTGAGCGCGATGGTGGACGGCTCGGGCTGCGAGGCTAGATCGATGAGCGCGTGACCGGCGGTGGGTCAGGCCGCGCGGGTGCTGCAGGGGTCGAAGGGATCCGTTCCCTCCGCGCGGCGACGGACGTATCCGCGCTCGGATGGAGCCCAGCCGCAAAGGGTCAGCGGACGCGTGCCGCGTGATCCTCTCGACCCCTGCAGCACCCGCGCGGCCTGACCCACCGCCGCCACCACGCGGCGTTCGCTTGACTCGCTAACGAGGATGCATCACGATCCGCTTACTGCGAGGGAGGATCCGATGGCCTATTCGACCGACTCGAAGTCCACGGCGGTTCGCGCGCAGCTCGACCATCCGGTCATCGACGGCGACGGGCACTGGCTGGAGCCGGTCCCGATCTTTCTCGACTACCTGCGCCAGGTCGCGGGAGCATCGGTCGTCGACCGCTTCCGGAAGAAGGCGACCGAGCACATCGAGCGGGGCTGGTACACGATGACGCCGGCCGAGCGGCTCGATCGGCGGCCCACCCGCCCGACCTGGTGGGGTGAGCCGGCCAGCACGCTCGACCGCGCGACCGCGATGGTGCCCAAGCTCTTCTACGAACGGCTCGACGACTTCGGGATCGACTTCGCGCTGCTCTACACGTCGCTCGGGCTCTTCCACATCGCCAACCCGGACGAGGAGCTGCGCCGGGCCATCGCGCGTGCCGTGAACCACATGAACGCGGAGATGTTCAGGCCGTACGCCCACCGGGTCGCGCCGGCGGCGGTGGTGCCGGTGCACACCCCCGAAGAGGCGATCGAGGAAGCGACCTACGCCGTGCGGGAGCTCGGCATGAAGGTCATCATGATCGCCAACCACGTGCGGCGGCCGGTCCCCGCGTTCGCGCGCCAGGCCGCCGACGCCACGCAGGTACGGCACTGGGTCGACTCGCTCGCGTTCGAGAGCGCCCACGACTACGACCCGCTCTGGGCCAGGTGCGTCGAGCTCAAGGTGGCGGTGACGGCGCACTCCGGCAGCATGGGCTGGATGGGGCGCGAGTCGGTCGGCAGCTTCACCTTCAACCACATCGGCCACTTCGCGACGGCCAGCCACGCGTTCGCGAAGGCGCTGATCCTGGGCGGTGTCGTGCACCGCTTCCCGTCGCTCCCCTTCGCGATGCTCGAGGGCGGTGTGGGCTGGGCCTGCAACCTCGTGACCGATCTGATCGGCCACTGGGAGAAGCGCAACGGCCGCGCGATGGAAGCCCACACGCGCCCGACCAACCTCGACCGGCAGCGGCTCAAGGACCTGTTCGCCCGCTGGGGCGGCCGCGCGTACGAAGACAAGATGGACGAGCTGATGAATTGCCTGAGCCTGGTCCCGCCGTTCCGGTCGGTCGAAGAGATGACCGAGCGCGAGTACCGCGAGCAGCTCGACGACTTCGCGGCGGCGCACGTCGACTCGGCCGACGCGCTGCGCCGGCAGTTCTCCGATCACTTCTACTTCGGCTGCGAGGCCGACGATCCGACGACCGCGTGGGCCTTCGACAAGCGCGGCCACCATCGCCTGCACCCGATCTTCAGCTCCGACGTCGGCCACTTCGACGTCACCGACATGACCGAGGTGCTCGAGGAAGCCCACGAGCTGGTGGAGCACGGGCTGATCACGACCGACGATTTCCGCGAGTTCGTGTTCGGCAACGCCGCGCGCCTGCACACGAGCCTCAACCCGGACTTCTTCAAGGGCACGGTGGTGGAGGACGCGGTGGCGAAGGAGCTCGCGCGCTGATCGACAAGGTGCGACGGTTCATCGACGAGGCCGAGCACATCGTCGTGCTCACCGGCGCCGGTATCTCGACCGACTCCGGCATCCCGGACTTCCGAGGGCCTCAGGGGGTGTGGACGAAGAATCCGGAAGCCGAGAAGATGTCGACGCTGCAGAACTATGTCGCCGACCCCGAGGTGCGCAAGCGGGCGTGGCGCAGCCGGCTCGAGTCGCCGGCGTGGCAGGCGAAGCCGAACGACGGCCACCGGGCGCTGGTCACGCTGGAGCGCCGGGGCAAGCTCGACATGCTGATCACCCAGAACATCGACGGGCTCCACCTGAAGGCGGGCTCCTCGCCCGAGCGCGTGATCGAGATCCACGGCACCATGCACGAAGTCGTCTGCCTGGCGTGTGGGCAGCGGGCGCCCATGGAGCGGGCGCTGGCGCGGGTGCGCGCCGGCGAGGACGACCCGCCGTGCCGGACCTGCCGCGGCATCCTCAAGTCGGCGACGATCTCCTTCGGGCAAGGGTTGGTCGAGGACGACCTGCGCCGCGCCCAGCGGGCCGCCGCCGCGTGCGACTTCATGTTCGCGGTCGGCACGAAGCTGTCGGTCTACCCGATCGCCGGCGTCGTCCCGGTCGCCAAGCGGGCGGGCGCCCGCGTCGTGATCCTGAACGCGGAGCCGACGGAGATGGACGAGCTGGCCGACGTCGTGCTGCGCGGCTCGATCTCCGAGCTGCTGTCCCGCCTCGTGGAGAGGGCCTGATGCCGGTGACCCGCTTCGAGCTGCGGCTGCGCCGACCGCTGGCGGGGGGCGCGTCGTTCGGCGACGCCGGCGCCTACGAGGAGCTGAAAGGGACGCTGCACTTCTCGGTCGACCCCAAGCACGAGGCGAACGAGCGGATCACGGACCTGGCCATGGCGCCGCGCAGCCACGCCGGCCGCGTCGAGTTCGCGGCGGACGTCTCGATCCTGGTGCCGGGGGATCGCGCGCGGTGCAGCGGGCGCGTGATGCTCGACGTCGTCAACCGCGGCAACACCGTCGCCGTGCCCAACTTCAATCGCGCCACGCGCCCCGTGTTCCGTCCGGGCGCTGACGCGGATCCACCGGTCGACGTCGGTGACGGGTTCCTGCTGCGACGCGGTTTCGTGGTGATCTCGTGCGGCTGGCAGTGTGATCTTCCCGCGGTGCCCGGGTTGCTTGGGCTCCGCGCGCCCGAGGCGATCGACCTCCAGGGCGGCCGTCTCACCGGGCGCGTCTACACCCAGCTCCAGAGCCCCGAGGACGTCTCGTGCATGATGCTGTCCGATCGCGGCCACCGCGCCTATCCGGCGGCGGATCTCGACGATCGCGACGCGATCCTCACGATGCGCGATCAGCCCGACGGCCCGGCGATCACGATCCCGCGCGGCCGCTGGCGCTTCGCGCGGGTCGCGAGCGGAGAGCTCGTGGCCGATCCGCACTACGTCTGGTACGACGGCGGCTTCGAGAAGGGGCGGCTCTACCAGATCGTGTACACGGCGATCGGTGCGCCGATCCTCGGACTCGGCATCGCCGCGCTGCGCGACGCGGCCGCCTGGCTCAAGCACGGTACCTCGGGCGAGGGCAATCCCGCGCCCGGCCGGCTGCGCCACGTGTACGCGTACGGGCGCTCACAGACCGGCCGGCTCTTGAGGACGCTGATCTACCACGACCTGAACCGGGACGAGCACGGCCGCGAGGCGCTCGACGGCGCCATCGCCAACGTCGCCGGCGGGCTCCGCGGCGAGTTCAACCAGCGGTTCGGCCAGAACTCCAAGGACCGGCCGCACATGATGGATGGCGTCGTCCCGTCGACCCCTGAGGAGCTCCAGCGCCGGCTCGCCGCGCGCCGGAGCCCGCTGCGCGTCTTCTACACGAACAGCTCGGCGGAATACCATCGCGGCGACGCCTCGCTGGTGCACACCGATCCCGAGGGCATGCGCGACGTCCCGTCCGGGCCGTCGGCGCGCGTCTACCACTTCGCGGGCACCGAGCACGGGCTCGGCGTGTGGCCGCCGACGGATCGGCGCGTGGCCGCGGCCGATCCCTCTGAGCCGCTCGAGCACTCGCAGAATCTCCGGAACACGATCGACTACGCGCCGCTGCTGCGCGCATGCCTGGTGAACCTCGATCGCTGGGTCACCGAGGGCGTGGAGCCGCCGCCCAGCCGCCATCCGCGGCTCGCCGACGGCACCGCGGTACCGTTCGAGGCGCTGGCCCGTGTGTTCGATCGCATCCCCAGTGCCGCGTATCCGCGCCACCACGCGCGGCCGTGCCGGCTCGACTTTTCGTCGCTGCCGCCGCGTCCGGGGGCTCCGTGCGGCTCGCTCGTGTCGGACGTGGACGCCGACGGCAACGAGGTCGCGGGCATCGCGCTGCCCGAGGTGGCGGTGCCGCTCGGCTCCCACACGGGCTGGACGCTGCGCCATCCGGACATCGGTGGCGAGGGCCAGCGGCTGGTGTTCGCGGGCGCGACGATTCCGTTCGCGCGCACCCGGCGCGAGCGCGAGACCGCCGGCGACCCGCGGCCGTCGATCGAGGAGCGCTACCCGTCGCGCGACGAGTATCTCGCCCGGGTGCGGCGCGCCGGCGCCGCGCTCGCGCGCGAGCGCTACATGCTCGAGGAAGACGTCGAGCTCGAAGTCACGCTCGCGGCGCGAGCGTGGGACCACTGGACCGGCGCGGGCTAGGCAGCGGCCGGCTTCACCTCGCGCGCGAGACGCTCGATCGCGCGCTCCATCGCCGCCACGCTGGCGCGCGGCAGATCGAAGGTCATCCACTCAGCGCCGAGCGCCGCGACGCGGCGGATGTCCGTCGCGACTTCGGCGACGGAGCCCTGGAAGGCCACCCGGCCGCTGCCCTTGGCCGCGTCCGTCAGATCGAGCAGGTTGCGCGGCGCCAGGCTGAGCGCATCGCGGCGGCCGCGGGAGGCGGCCAGCCCGCGGAGCGTGGAGAAACCCTTCTCGATGTCGTCGAGGCTGAGCGCCAGGGGATGCCACGCGTCGCCGAGGGTGGCGCAGCGGCGCACTGCCGGGCCGGAGATGGATCCGGGCGAGCCGCCGACCCAGATCGGCGGATGCGGCCGCTGCGCCGGGCGCGGCGCGAACGTCGCGCCGCTGAAGCTGACGTAGGAGCCCTTGTACTCCGGCACGTCGGCGGCCCAGGCCGCCTTGATCGCGCGCAGGTAGTCGTCGCTCAGCTGGCCGCGCTCGCGGAACGGCAGCCCAAGATCGACGAACTCCGCCTCGTCCCAGCCGACACCTACGCCGAAGATGAACCGCCCGCCCGACGCCTGGTCGACGGTGGCCGCCGCCTTGGCCGCCACGAGGGCATTCCGGTACGGGAGGACGATGACGCTCGCGCCGAGCCGGATCCGCCGCGTGCGGCCGGCGAGGTAGGCGAGAAGAGAAAACGGATCGGGCCAATGGCCCCCGTAGTGTTGGGTAGTCGCCGGCTTGGCGAGAATGTGATCGGGGACGAAGACGCCGTCGATGCCCAGCTCTTCAGCGCGCGCCGTGAGCGCCTCCGCCTCGGCGATCGTGAGCTGCCAGAT
>Ga0066691_10001183_pt1 | contig 9890 bp, 10 predicted proteins | sample GraSoiAngelo_140_FD_66671 | JGI IMG/M metagenome (GOLD analysis project Ga0066691, IMG submission 66671) | Grasslands soil microbial communities from the Angelo Coastal Reserve, California, USA - 14_0929_12_30cm | ecosystem: Environmental > Terrestrial > Soil > Grasslands | place: USA... | reverse complement strand
TTTGGATTGTAGATTTCAGACTTATGGTGCAGGTTGACTCTGCAATCTGAAATCTAAGATCTGCTGTTGCTTTTGTCTACTTCTGCTTGACCACCAGCTCGCCGTTTTCAACGCGGACGTCGCTGACGAAGTCGGGTAGCTTCAGGCGATCGCGTTGCTCCATCATCTTCTTCTGCAACGCGCTGTTGACCAGAGATACAGGTACGTTGAGATCACCCACTTTGAACTCAGTAGGCTCGAAGGTGGCGTATCCATCTTTGGAGCCAAGGTGGCCCGCGACAGTGATGTAGACCTTCTTGCCGCCTACTTCGTTCACGAACTGCCCGCGAACGATATTGCCCTCAAAACTTACGACGGGTTGCTGCAGGCTGGCCGGGTCGATCGATCCCGGGCCGGCCGGGGCGGCAGGGTTGGGGGAACTGGCGGAATCTGGAGCGGCAGCCGGCGTCGGAGATGCGGGTACGGCGCCGGCCGCTTGGGCAATGGCGGCTCCAATCTCGTTGGCGGTCAGGTGCACCTCTGATCCGGTTTGTCCCTGAGCTTGCGCCTGCTGTAGCTGATCCACTTTCGCCTGGAATGATTGTGCATTCGCAGCAATGGCGGTCGGGGGCTGAGGCGGGGCTACGGGATTGGGTTTCTTGAGAGCAAGGAGGAGGGCGAAAACCGAAATCAGCAGGGCCGCAATGCTGAGTACGCGGCTAACCGTCAACCGCTCACGGCTCTCGGACGTGCCCCAGGTATGCATGCGCTCCGCACCAGTATCCGAGCATTTCGGGCAGCGGCGCACATGACGAAAGGAGGTGAACGACCGGGGTTGTGTGGGGACGAGGGTTTGACCCGTCCATGCCGGTCTTGTGAGCAGAGCCCGCGGCCAGGGCGGGTCCGAGACCCGCCCCCACACAGACCACTTCTATCCCAGCTTCTTGGAAAGCAGGTCGTTTACCAGCTTCGGGTTAGCCTGGCCCTGGGTGGCTTTCATGATCTGGCCGACAAAGAATCCCATCACGGTCTTCTTGCCGGCGCGGTACTGCTCGACCTGTTTGGGGTTGGCGGCGATCACCGCGTCGATGATCTTTTCAAGGGCGGAAGAATCCGTGATCTGCTGAGGTTTTTCTTTCTCATACACCGCCGGGAAATCCTGGTTTCGCTCGAAACACAAGTCATATAGATCCTTGAGCATCTTGCCCGAGATTGCACCTGACTCGACCAGGTCGGCGGAGAAGGCCACTCCTTGCATGGAAATTGGGGACTGCTCAATTTCCAGACCCTTGGGCTTGAGGCGGCCCATGAGTTCACTCTGTACCAGGTTGGCAACACGCTTGGGATTCTTGGCTGCCGCGGCTGCTTCTTCAAACTGGTCGGCCAGGTTTTTGCTGGCGGTGAGCACGCCGGCATCGTATTCGGTAATCCCGTACTCCCGAACCATGCGGGCTCGCCGCGCTTCTGGAAGCTCAGGCAGTTGCTTGGCGATCTCTGCTTTCCACTTCTCGTCAACGACGAGCGGCAACAGGTCCGGCTCCGGGAAGTAGCGGTAGTCATGGGCTTGTTCTTTCGAGCGCATGCCGTAGGTCTTGCCTTCGTTGGCGTTGTACAGGCGGGTTTCCTGGGAGATTTTGCCGCCCGATTCAATCACCCCGATCTGCCGCTCAATCTCGTATTCCAGCGCTTCGCGGATAAAGCGGAAAGAATTGACGTTCTTGACCTCGGTTTTGGTGCCGAATTCCTTTTGTCCGAGGGGACGCACGCTGACGTTGGCATCGCAGCGCAGGGAGCCCTCCTCCATATTGCAGTCGCTCACGCCGGTGTAGAGGATGATTTCCTTCAGGCGGGTGAGGTACTCGTAGGCTTCGTCGGGGGAGGAAATATCCGGCTCACTGACAATTTCAATCAGGGGAACGCCGGAGCGGTTCAGGTCGATGGCGGTTTTCTGAGTGGCATCGGGAAAGCCCTCATGCAGGCTCTTGCCCGCGTCTTCTTCGAGATGAAGGCGTGTGATGCCGATCTTGTTTGACCCGCCGTCGGTTTTTATTTCGATGAAGCCGAATTCGGCCAGCGGCTTGTCGTATTGAGAAATCTGGTAGCCCTTGGGCAGGTCGGGATAGAAGTAGTTCTTGCGGGCAAAGATCGAGGTTTCGTGGACCCGGCAGTTCAGCGCCATGGCGGCAAGTACCGCGAACTCCACAGCTTTCCGGTTCAGTACAGGAAGCGCCCCCGGCATTCCTAGGCAAACTGGGCAAACGTTCGTGTTGGGCGGGTCGCCGAAGCGAGTTGAGCAGGAGCAGAAAATCTTGGTGGCAGTCAAAAGCTGGACATGGACTTCCAGGCCGATTACGGGCTCGTACTTGGCGCGGGCGGCAACGGAAGTGTCCGGCGAAGTGACCATGATGGACGATTATATAGTTTGTGGAGCGACGGACGTCTCCGCCCGTCAACCTTGGTCGAGGATCAATTCGACTTGCTGGGTGGGGCGCTTAGGTATTTCTCCAGAGGAATCTCAAAATACATGAGCTCGTCACCCTTGTCGTTGCGCACGCCGGTCAGGTAGAAGTGCGCCCCGGCCAGCGGTGTGGACATGCCGGCAACATCGAAGAACAGAAATCCTGCCTGGGTGGAATGAGGCTCCACGGCTTTGGCGTTGAACCCGGCGTTTTGGATCTCGTCCAGCGCCTTCGGACTCACCGCGCCTTTAATTTTCTTGCGGGGAAAGGGCAAGGGCGAAGCAGGGGGTTCGACGCGCGTTGGGTGGGAGAGCCGACGATAAATGTCGTCGCCGTCGGAAGGCGAGATTTTAGCCCGATCCACCGTGACCAGCTGAGCTTTCATGCCGGAGAGGGAGATGGGCTGATCTGAATCGTTGGTGACGATTACAAATATCGGCAGCAGACCTTCCTGGCGGTAGTTGATCGTGAAAATTTGGGCCTTGTCGGGCATGTCGTAGGGATCGACCGCGACGGTCACGGCCTCGTCCTTGTGGCGATCGTGCGCAGGATAGGTCAGGGCCGGCTTGGCGGCTGGCTTGACAAACTCTTTGGCGGCCAAACCGACGGCTGAAAGGGTGAGGACGCAAGCAACGATCGCGAGGCGGTGGACCAACGCCGTCCAATGAGCATGATCTTGCATAACTTCATTATAGGATGCAAGCGGCGCGGCACTGGTGCCTAGATAGGACTCGGCGGTTAGAATGTCCCTTCCCATGTACTGGCTTTATAGTTCGCTGCTGGCGCTCGGGCTCCTGGTGACCTTGCCGTATTGGCTGCTTCACATGCTGCGCCACGGAAAATACAGGTCCGGCTTGGCGGAGCGTCTGGGGAAGGTTCCGCACCGCCTGAACATTCCAGACGCGGGAAGGAAATCGATCATCTGGGTCCATGCGGTATCGGTTGGCGAAGTGTTGGCCGTCAGCAGGCTGATCACAGAAATGCAGGCTCGTTTCCCGAAGTACCATGTGCTGGTCTCAACCACAACCGATACCGGTCAGAGGCTTGCTCGTGAACGCTTCGGGGCCAGCAATGTTTTTTACTTCCCGCTGGACCTTGGCTTTGCCATCGCACCTTATCTCGAAAAGGTTCGTCCACCTCTGGTCATTGTTGCGGAAACGGAATTGTGGCCCAATTTCTTCCGGTTGGCCAAGCGTAGTGGCGCAAAGCTGGCGGTGGTCAATGCGCGCATCTCCGATCGCTCATTTTCGGGCTACCGCCGGTTTCGATTCTTGCTGACGGATGTGTTGAAGCAAATTGACCTTTTTCTGGCCCAGGCGGATACGGACCGCAGCCGACTGGTAGAGATCGGGGCGCCGGCGAAACGGGTGCAAGTCAGCGGGAACCTGAAGTTCGACGTCTCGGCGCCGAGTCCGCCTCCAATTGCGGCCAGCTTACGGACTGCCTTCGAACACACGGGCGCGGGTCCCGTCGTCGTGGCCGGAAGCACAATGGAAGGAGAGGAGCCGCTGCTACTACGGGCGTTTGAGATCGTGCGCGCCAGCCATCGCAAAGCCGTCATGATTCTCGCGCCCCGCCACCCAGAGCGGTTCGAACAAGTTGCGGATCTCCTGGCGTCCTTGAATATGCCTTTTTGGCGGCGTTCTCTGTGGAGCGGCGAAGACCTCGGCGGTGGCCTCTTGCTGCTGGACACGATCGGCGAGCTAGCTGCTATTTACGCTCTGGCGCATCTGGCCTTCGTCGGCGGAAGCCTGGTGGAACACGGCGGTCACAACATCCTTGAACCGGCGCAGTATGGAGTGCCCGTCGTGATCGGTCCACATTATGAGAACTTTCGTGACATGGTGGACCTGTTCCGCGCGGCGGATGCGATTCGAGTAGTCGGCCCGGCCGAGCTTCCTCTTTGTTTCGTTGACCTGCTCTCTGACGAAACGGAACGAGCCGCCATCGGACGACGGGCGCTGGAAACGGCCAGGCGCCAGACGGGCAGCACCGAGTACACACTGAGAGCCTTGGAGGCACTGCTCGCATCCGACGAAAGGCCGGTAGTTAGTTCATCACAACCATGAACCCACTCGCCTCGATTTTCGGAGCCGGCGTGCGCCTGCGCAACGCGCTCTACGATCGTGGCAACTTGCCGGTGCGGCGGTTGCAAGGACCGACCATCAGCGTGGGGAACCTGTCGGTGGGCGGATCCGGGAAAACGCCGTTTGTCCTGCTGCTGGGGGAGTTGCTGAAGACTCGAGGGGTGAAGTTTGATGTGCTGTCTCGCGGTTATGGCCGTCATACGCAAGGTGTCCTTCGGGTGGAGCCGGGCGGTTCGAGCCGCGATTTTGGAGACGAGCCGCTGCTGATCGCGAGGCGTCTGGGAGTACCGGTTGTCCTGGGCGAGGACCGGTATGAAGCCGGCGTGTTTGCAGAAAAAGAATTTGGTCCACAGCTCCATGTGCTTGATGACGGCTTCCAGCATCGTGCCTTGGCTCGCGACTTCGATATCGTGCTGGTCACGCCGGATAATGCTCGTGATCGTTTGTTACCGGCGGGCCTCCTGCGCGAGCCGGTGAGTTCCCTGCGTCGGGCAGATGCCGTGGTCCTGACCAGCGGCGCGTCGCCACAGGCTTTCCCTGTGGACGGCAAGCTGGTGTGGCGAGTTCGGCGCGGCATTGTTGCCAAAAATGTACCTGCGCGTCCAGTGGCGTTCTGCGGAATTGCCCGCCCGCAGAGCTTTCTGCTGCAGCTGCGAACGGCGGGTGTCCAGCCGGCCGCCGAGGCCGTCTACCGGGATCACTATATCTACAGGGAAGAAGATGTCCGCGAGCTGCTGCGGGTGAAGACGGAAAGCGAAGCGGAAGGGTTTGTCACCACGGAAAAAGACGCGATCAATCTGGGAGGGTATCTTTCCGCGCTCGAACCGCTTGCAGTCATCCCTGTGAAAATGGAACTGCTGGACGCGGCTAACGCAATGGATACGATGCTGCGAATGGTTGAGGAACGCAGGCGTGCGGCATGAGAAAATTGCCCCGCATGAACAGGCACCACAAGGAAAGCGATCGGCTCAAACACATCGTAGAATCTTTTCCCAAACTCACGGTGACGGTGGTGGGCGACCTGGTCGCCGATGAATTTGTGTTTGGGGAGATCTCACGGGTGTCGCGGGAAGCGCCGGTCCTGATCCTCAAGCACCGTGAACGCACGTTGGCGCCCGGCGGCGGAGCGAATGCTGTCTACAATCTGGCTGATCTCGGCGTGAATGTTCTCCCGGTGGGTGTGGTGGGCGACGATGAACCCGGCAAGCTGCTCATCAAGGCATTTCGCCATAAGCACATTCCGATCTCGGGCGTGCTGAAGGAGAAGGGCTACACGACCGTTACCAAGACCCGGATTCTGGCTGGGATGACGCACTCGGCACGGCAACAGGTGGTCCGGCTCGACCGGGAGCCCTCGGCGGAACCCAGCCAGCATCTGAAACGCGAGCTGGTCCTGGCGGCGCGGGAATACGCCCGAGCCTCCGATGGATTGTTGATTTCCGATTACGGGTACGGCGCAGCCAGTCCGCAGATACTGAATGCGATCCGGGCGAAGGGCGGCGTGGATCGGCTGCCGGTCACGCTGGATTCTCGCTATCGCATGCTGGAATATTCAGGTGTTACAGCGGCCACGCCTAATGAGCCCGAAGTCGAGGACGCCATGGGCATCAAAATCGGGCAGGACTGGTCGCAGCTGATCTCTGCGGGAGAGCAGATCATCGGGCGCATGGGGCTGCAGTCGCTGGTTATCACGCGCGGGCGTGACGGCATGGTGGCGTTCAACAAGCGGCACAAGCCGCTCGATATACCAATCTATGGCTCCGATGAAGTAGCGGATGTGACCGGAGCCGGCGACACTGTCATTGCTACGTTCACCGCCGCGCTGGCGGCCGGCGCCAGCACAGAAGAGGCCGCCCATCTGGCAAATTACGCCGGAGGAATTGTGGTGATGAAGCGCGGGACCGCCACCGTGTCACAGCCGGAACTTTTACACGCGATCGAAACCTCTCCCGTGGCGATCAGACCCCATTGAAAACGCCTGCTAATCCCAAGATCGTGAGCCGCGAAGGACTGCGCCAGCGAGTGAGCGAGTGGCGCCGCGCGGGTGAGCGTATTGTTTTGGGGAATGGGGCGTTTGACCTATTGCATGTCGGTCATGTGCGCTATTTGCATGCTGCCAAGGAATTGGGGGGACGCTTGCTGGTGGCCATCAATTCTGACGAATCAGTGCGAGCGCTGAAAGGCGAGGGCCGTCCTCTGATGCCGGCCGAAGAGCGCGCTGAAATCGTGGCGGCGCTTGCCGATGTGGATGCAGTGGTGATTTTTCCCGAACGGGACGTGCGGGCACTCATCAGGGAAATCCGTCCCGACATCCATGCCAAAGGAACGGACTACACGGCGGACAGCGTGCCGGAAGGCGATGTGGTTTGGGAGTGTGGAGGCCGAGTGGCGATTGTGGGCGATCCCAAAGACCACTCCACCAGCGACCTCATCCGCTCCCGCCTGAATCAGCGGCGGTCTTGACCATGGCGGCACGGACAGAGTCGTCGACCTGCCCGATCCGGCACTTGCTGGTGGTGCGGTTGAGCGCCATGGGCGACGTTATTCACACCCTGCCCGCCGTCGCAGCTTTGCGAGAGGCTTTTCCCGAGACGACCATAGGCTGGGCCGTCGAGGAGCGCTGGGCGGAGTTACTGCGCACGCGATCCGCTCGACCGGGGGGAGCACTCTCGCCGCGGAGGCCGTTGGTTGACCGCGTCCATACCTTCAACTTGCGCGCATGGCGACGATCCCTTCTCTCCCGTCGCACTTGGGGGCAGATCAGGAACAGCATCAGCGATCTGCGCGCCGAGAACTATGAGGTCGCGGTTGATTTTCAGGGCGCGATTCGTTCCGCGCTGGTGGCAAGGTGGTCGGGAGCGCCGACGATCTACGGCTTCGCCCAGCCTCGGGAGAACGCGGCCAGCCTTTTTTACACTCGCCAGGTGCAAGCCCAGGGCACTCATATCATCGAGCAGAACCTCTCTCTGGCATCGGCGGTAGCGCGGCGAGGTCTGTCGTTGCCGGTCGTAGCATTTCCGCAGGACGAGATTGTCGAATACAACTGCCAAAGAACGCTCGATGCTCTGGGCGGGAAAGATTACCTGATTCTAAATCCGGGTGCAGGCTGGGGGGCGAAGCAGTGGCCCGCCGAACGGTACGGCCAGGTTGCACAGCTTTTGTTGGAAACGGCAGGACTGAAATCGTTGATCAATTTTGGTCCCGGGGAGGAGGACGTGGCCCGCGCCGCTGAGGCAGCGAGCGGCGGTGCAGCGGTCGCCACGTCTGGTTCTTTGAGCGAATTAATTGCGTTTACGCGGCGTGCGCGGCTGGTAATCGGCGGGGACACCGGGCCCCTGCATTTAGGGGCCGCACTTCGGATACCTGTGGTGGGGATTTTTGGTCCCACCAATCCTGCCCGCAACGGTCCTTTCGGGGCACGCAGCATCGTGTTACGCAATCCTTTAAGTCCTACTACACACGCCCGTCGTCAAGAAGCGGACGAGGCAATGCTGGAAATCAGCCCGGAAGATGTCATCCAGGCCGCACTCAAGCTGCTGAAGGATTCAGGTGGCTAGCTGGCCTCAAATCGCACGCCGCATCCGCGTTCCCCTGGGATTCGGGTTCGCGGTGTTGTACGTCTGGCTGGCCCAGCCGACATCCCTTTCAATCCTCGCCGGAGGATGCCTAGCGTTGCCGGGACTGGTCATGCGCGGAATCGCCTCCGGCCATGTCACCAAGAACGAGCAGCTCACGATGAGCGGGCCTTATGCCTATGTTCGAAATCCGCTCTATCTGGGTTCACTGGTGTTGGCGGCTGGTTTTGCGGTAGCGGCGCGCAGTTGGGTGATCGTGATTGTCATGGCCGTCATGTTTGCGGCAGTCTATCTTCCCGTGATCCGCTCCGAGGAGGTGTTTCTTCGGCAGAAGTTTCCCAAATATGAGGAGTATTCCCGCCATGTGCCGCGCCTCTTGCCTCGGTTCACTGCCTTTGGCAATGCGTGCGGCACATTTTCGCGAGAGTTGTATTGGAAGCACCGTGAGTACAATGCGATACTTGGAGTTGCCCTCATGATTGCGGCGCTCGTCGCAAAAATGCGCTGGCTGTCGAGGTAGCTATCAAGTGCATCCAAGCGATAGGTGCAATAAATTCAGAAATCTTAGTTATTCTCTTGATTAGACAGTCCCGTAAATCCGTAACCAATGTGCAGTTTGCCGTGCTAGTGGTAGCAGTCTGCGGTGTTCCTTCTGTGTTTTGGGGCAGCGATGCGCAATCTACCGATCCGCCGCCTAATGCCACCATTGGCCCCGCGGCCCGGATCTTTGCGCCTCCGGTTAACCACCGTTTCCCGAATGGACAAACTTACGTCTACGCGGTGGAATGGCATTTTTTTAATGCCGGCATCGCGCGGGTGAAGATGGAAGCCGCCGGGCAGCAACAGAAAGTGAGCGCCAACGCCGACTCCCTGGGTATGGTCAATGTGCTGTACGGCATTCATGATCGCTTCGAAGCATATTTCAATCCGCAGACCTTTTGTTCGCAACGGGTGACCAAGCATACAGAAGAGGGTTCGCGGCAGCGCGACACGCGTGTCCAGTTCGACTATGCCAACCACAAGAGTGTGCTGGATGAGAAAAATCTAAAGAGCAATCAAACCAAGCACACTGAAAATGATATCCCCGGTTGCGTAACCGACATGATTAGTGGGTTTTACTACCTGGCTTCGCAGCCACTGCAATCGGGAAGCACTTACACTTTTCCGATTAATGACGGAGGTAAGACGACTGAGGTGAGCGCGAAGGTCGAAGCCAAAGAACAGATCAAAGTGCCGGCAGGTAAGTATCAGGCCATCCGCCTGATTGCCGAACCAACCTCCGGTCCGTTGAAAGGCAAGACTAAGATTTCGGTCTGGTTCTCCGATGATGCCGAACGCACTCCCGTGCAGATGAAGTCCAAGCTGGGATGGGGATCGCTGTTGTTTCGACTGCAGAGAATCGAAAAACAATAATGATGGTTGATTTGATATGTGTGGGCCCGGGTCTCAGATCCGGGCAAGACGGGTCGAAGACCTGCCTCCACACGATCTCATTTCTTGGCCATGAGTTCTTTTGCCCTCGCCAACTCTGGCCGGTCAGACGCGGAGCCCTCGCATACTTTCAGGAGTTGGGCATAGTACTCGCTGGCTTTCTGGCTTTGTCCGACAGCCTCGGCGGCGCGTGCAGCACCGTAGAGAGCACTAAAGCGGTTGGGATTAAATTTCAGATCGGTTTGGTATTCTGCCAGGGCTTGCTCAGAATGCTTCGCCTCCAGCAGCAGGTCGGCTAGCATTTCGCGGATTGGGATACCCTCATCGGTTCTCTCGCCAGTAGCCTCTTCCTTCTCGGC
>Ga0066691_10001182_pt1 | contig 9892 bp, 8 predicted proteins | sample GraSoiAngelo_140_FD_66671 | JGI IMG/M metagenome (GOLD analysis project Ga0066691, IMG submission 66671) | Grasslands soil microbial communities from the Angelo Coastal Reserve, California, USA - 14_0929_12_30cm | ecosystem: Environmental > Terrestrial > Soil > Grasslands | place: USA... | reverse complement strand
AGGGACATGAAGAAGTAGAAGGATTGGCCCAACGTGTCTATGCGATTCGCTGTTAAGGTCTTTCCCTCGATCATTCGCAACCGTTCCTGCCAGCAAGCCTGTGCCCACGGTCCGAGTTCGGGTACCCTACTCGCGCAAGCGGCAGAAGCGCCCGGCAAGAGTTCCACGAGCGATTCCGTCACAAATCGGCGCGAGACTGGGGCTTCTTTCTGTTGCTACTGGCTTTCGATGTTCACCGCGTAGTAGGCGACCGTCTTCGTCGGAATCTCCTTCCACCAATGCGGCGTCTTGGCCGGAATGGTGATCACGTCGCCTTTGCTGAGGTGGTGGATCTCGCCCCCGTCAATGGATGTCGCCACCATCTGATCCGGGTTGGTACGCTTGGCGCCGACCATGGTCCCGCCGGTCACCAAGGTGGCTTCCCCCTCGACCAGGATGAAGATGTGGTTGGTATGTTCGTGGTATTCCACTCCGCCAACTCCCCGGCGATTGGCGAGCACGACCAGGCCAGGGTCGTTCACAATTGGCCCTCCCTTGGCCATCACTTCCGCGACTTTGTCGTGGCCGATATAGTGAACAGCCGCCGGGACGCCACCCCCTGTCGGGGCCGCAGCGGCGGTCACGAAAACAGCCATGGTCAGCAATGTAGCCAGCGTCACCAAGGACTTCATCTCAGTTGTCTCCTCTCAAACCGAATTCTCATTGCAGTTCCGAGACTTCCGCCGTTACACCCGGAATTTCCGTTTGGCCCGGCAACCTCGGCAGTATGCTACACCCGTAAAAGCCTGGCTGTGGCAAAATTCTCATGGCATAACGGTCGTACCTCATGAAGCCCTCAGCGCCGGAGAGCATCGTCAACTGGGCCGCGCAGGTGCGCGCCGGCGATACGCGCGCGATTTCGCGCGCCATCACCGCCATAGAAAATTCCGACCCGCGCGCCGAGGAGTTGCTCCGCGAACTTTTTCCCTTCACCGGCCGCGCTTATCTCATCGGCGTCACCGGCGCGCCCGGCACGGGCAAGAGCACGCTCGTCGATAAACTCGCCGCTCGCTACCGCGCGCAGGACAAAACCGTCGGCATCATCGCCGTCGATCCTACCAGCCCTTACACCGGAGGCGCGGTCCTCGGCGACCGCATCCGCATGCAGGGCCACGCCACCGATTCCGGCATTTTCATTCGCTCCATGGCCACGCGCGGATTCTTTGGCGGGCTCGCACGCGCCACCGCCGACGCGGCGCTGGTGCTCGATTCAGCGGGCAAGCAGATCGTACTGATCGAAACCGTCGGCGTGGGACAGGACGAAATCGACGTCGTGCGCCTGGCCGAATGCACGCTCGTGCTGACGGTGCCCGGCTTGGGAGACGATGTGCAGAATATGAAGGCCGGCTTGATGGAAGTCGCGGATATTTTCGTGCTCAACAAAGCGGAACGCGAAGGCGCCGACCGCCTCGAGCAGCAGCTTCACGCCATGCTGGAGCTTGCTCCCAACCTTAAAGATGGCGGGCGCGGCTGGAAGCCGCCCGTCATCCGCACCACGGCCACCGAAGGCAAAGGCATCGGCGAACTCGCCGATGCCATCCAAGCATTCCGAGAGCAGCGCGAGCAAAGCGGCGCAGAGCGCGCCAAGATTCTCGAATATTGGAAGCAGCGCCTGCTTCTGCTGCTCGAAACGCAGCTTCTGGCTCGCGCGCTCGACGGCGATGGCCAGCGCGTGCTCGAGTCCTTGGCCTCCGAGGTCGCGGAGCGCAAGAAAAACCCGTACACTGCCGTGCGCGAGCTGATTGCCCGCGCCGGACTTTAGCCGGTGCAGCGAATGCCTAATATTGTCATTCTGAGCGAAGCGGAGAATCTCTCTTTGCGGAAATAAATACACAAGAGGGATTCTTCGTCGCTGCGCTCCTCAGAATGACACGACTGAAACGGCGCAACGACCCAATGAAACTCGGCTCCATCGAATTCCACATCCTCAACGACGGCACCTTCCGCCTCGACGGCGGCGCCATGTTCGGCGTCATCCCGAAGCCCATGTGGGAACGCGTCGTGCCGCACGACGACCGCAATCGCATCACGCTGACGATGAATTCGCTGCTCATCCGCGCGGCCGCGCAGTGGATTCTCGTGGAAACGGGCGCCGGCGATAAGTGGGATGACAAGCGCCGCGAGATCTACGCCTTTGAAGGCGCGCCGCGTCTGCCGGCGCAGCTTGCCGCGCGCGGACTCGAGCCCGAGCAGATCGATATCGTCGTGAACACGCATCTTCATTTCGACCATTGCGGATGGAATACGCGCATCGTCAACCGCCAAGCGGTGCCCACGTTTCCGAACGCGCGCTATTTCGTCCATCGCGGCGAACTCGAACACGCCCGCCATCCCAGCGAACGCGATCGCGTCAGCTATCTCGCCGATAATTTCGAGCCCATGGCCCAATCCGGCCAGTGGCAGCTCGTCGAAGACGAACACTGCGAGATCGTGCCGGGCGTGGAGCTCATCGTTCTCGCCGGCCACACGAACGACATGATGGGGGTGCGCCTTTCCTCCGGCGGCCACACGGCCATGTTTCTCTCCGATCTCGTGCCCATGACGGCGCACCTGCCCTTACCCTGGATCATGGGCTTCGATTCCTATCCGCTGACCACGCTCGCGAACAAGAAGAAGTGGCTGCCGCAGATCGTCCGTGAAGGCTGGCTCGCTCTTTTCTGCCATGATGGCAAAACTCCCGCGGCCCGGCTGCGCGAGCAAGACGGCAAGATCGTCGCCGAGCCAGTTGTAGTAGACTGACGCGCCGCCCGGGCGCGAAACCGGGGCCCCCGACGCATGTCGGTTTTGCATGCGTTGGGGTGGTGAAGCGCCACGAAAAAAAGACACATGACCCCTAAGACAAAGCCGAAAGCCTCGAAACGCAGCACCGCCAGCGCAGCCGAAATCGGCATCATCGGAGGCAGCGGACTCTACTCCATGCCCGGCCTCGAGAGCGCGCGCGAATGGCGCGTCAAGACGCCATTCGGCGAACCCTCCGACGCGCTCGTCCTGGGGACGCTCGAAGGCAAGCGCGTCGCGTTTCTCGCGCGGCACGCGCGCGGCCATCGCCTGCTGCCCTCCGAAATCAACTATCGCGCCAATCTTTATGCCATGAAGCTGGCCGGGGTCGAGCGCGTGATCTCCGTCAGCGCGGTGGGCTCGCTGCGCGAAGATCTGCGCCCGCTCGAATTCCTCATCCCCGATCAGTTTTACGACCGCACGCGCCTGCGCATCTCCACATTTTTTGGCGGCGGCATCGTCGCGCACGTGGGCTTCGATAAGCCCACCTGCCCGCAGCTTAGCGGCGTGCTCGGCTCCGCCTGCGACGCCGCGGGCGTGAAGGCGCATCGCGGCGGCACTTACGTCTGCATCGAAGGACCGCAATTCTCCACGCTGGCCGAAGCGCACGTGCACCGGCAGTTGCGCTTCGAGGTCATTGGCATGACCAACGTCACCGAAGCGAAGCTGGCCCGCGAAGCCGAACTCTGCTACGCCACGGTGGCCATGATCACCGATTACGATTGCTGGCATCCCGAGCACGCTTCGGTCACCCTGGCCGAAATCATCTCCAATCTGAACCGCAATGCCGAAAGCGCGTGCAACGTGATCCGGCACGCGGTGCGCGAAATGCCCGCCGCACGCGAGTGCAAATGCGGCCGGGCGCTGGCCCACGCCATCGTCACCGAGCCCGCGCTCGTCCCGGCGGCGACGCGCCGGCGCCTTGCCGCCATCATCGGCAAATACATTTCCTAAGCGATGTTGTACAAAACCAAAGCTGTCATTCCGAGGAGCCCCGCCAAAAGGCGTCGTTTGCGCTTCCAGGGCGGGACGACGAGGAATGTGCTTTTCCTTTTTTGCATTCGCTTTAGCGAAAAACAGATCCCTCGCTTCTCCACCCGAACATGCGCAAAAGCGGCGCGTGTTAGGGACCCCGGATACGCTCGGGATGACAGCCAACTTCTTACTAGGGGAGCTGCATGTCGCTTCTCGTTGTAGGTTCGGTCGCGTTCGATGCACTGGAAACGCCGTTCGGTAAGGTGGAACGCACCATTGGCGGCGCAGCAACTTATTTTTCCGTGGCGGCGAGCTATTTCACGCACGTGAATCTCGTCGGCGTCGTCGGCGACGATTTCACCGAGCACGACGCCGCTATCTTTCGCGGGCGCCGCATCGACGTCAGCGGCCTCGAGCGCGCCGCCGGCAAAACGTTTTTCTGGGCCGGGCGTTACGGTGCCGATCCCAACGAGCGCGTGACGCTGGCGACAGAGCTGAACGTCCTGGCCACGTTTCGGCCGAAGTTGCCGGAAGCCTATCGTTCCGCAAAGCACGTTTTTCTTGCCAACATCGATCCTACGCTGCAGCGCCTGGTCCTGGAACAGATCAAAGGGAAGCCGCGCATGGTCGCGCTCGACACCATGAATTACTGGATCGAGAAAACTCCCGCCGAACTGCGCGAAATCCTGGCGCACACGCAAATCCTGATGATCAACGACGCCGAGACGCGCATGCTCTCGAACGAACACAATCTGCTGCGCGCCGCGCGACATATCTTCAAGCTCGGCCCCAAGGCGCTCATCATCAAGCGCGGCGAATACGGCGCCATGATGGTGCACAACGCCGGCGTCTTTGCCGTCCCCGCGTTTCCCCTGGAGGAAGTGCACGACCCCACCGGCGCCGGCGATAGCTTCGCCGGCGGCTTCATGGGTTACCTTGCCAATGCTTCGCGTATGGACGACGCCGTGATGCGCCGGGCCATGGTCTATGGCTCGGTGATGGGCAGCTTCGCTGTGGAGCGATTTGGCCTGGAACGCATTCGCCACCTCACACGCCGCGAAATCGACGCCCGTGCCCGGCACTTCTACAAGCTCACCCATTTCCGCCTCTAGGCTTAGATTTTGATGTCATCCCGAGCGCAGCCGGGGTCCCCAGCACACGCCGGTGTTGCGTGCGCTGAGGTGGAGAAGCGAGGGATCTGCTTTTGAACTTTGCCCGCTCTTGTTTCGTCTACATCGTCGCCAGTCGGTCGCACAATCTATATATCGGCATAACAAACAATCTGGAACGGCGAATCCTTGAACACCGGGAAGGTCTGGTGCCCGGATTCACCAAGCGATATCGCATTCATCGCCTTGTCTATTACGAGGTCTTCGGCCATATTCGTGCCGCTATTGCGCGCGAGAAGCAGATCAAGGCGTGGACTCGGAAGAAGAAGATCGCCTTAATCGAGGCCAGCAATCCTACCTGGGTAGATTTAGAGGCATCGCTTTTCTCAATTCCAAAAAAGCAGATCCCTCGGCCCAAACCCCGGGCCTCGGGATGACAACATCGTTCTCTCTGTGCTCCGCGTACGAGTCGTACTCCGACCGCCGTTAACTCGCACTACGCAGGCGCGGCGCCGCGGCGGCTTGCCGTGGCGAGCGCCAGTGTATACTCGCGCCTTGCCTATCCCGCTCAAACCTCCCGCGCTGCTTTCCGGCGGTCTCGTTCGCGTGATCTCTCCCGCGAGCCCCGCGGAACGCGATGCCCTGGGGCGAGGCATTGCCGAGCTCGAACGCCTCGGTTATCGCGTGCGCATGGGTTCGGCGATGCATCCCGACGGCTACTTTGCCGGCTCGGCCTTGCGGCGCAAGGCCGAACTGGAATCGGCGCTCCGAGATTCCGACGCCGGCGCCGTGATCTGCGCGCGCGGCGGCTACGGCTCCGCCGCGCTGCTGGACCAAATCCGTCTGCCGCGCGGACTCAAGCCCAAGCTGCTCGTCGGCTATAGCGACGTCACCATGCTTCAGGCGTATCTTTGGACCCGATTGCGCTGGACCTCGCTGCAGGGACCGATGGTCGCCGCCAACTGGAATCATGGCGCCGGCAATCGCTCGGGGTACGATCTCGCGTCTTTTCTCAACGCTGCCGGAAGCCAGCACGACTCCTGGTCGCTCGCTCTCGATGCCGAAGCTCTCTCACACGGCGAAGCATCCGGTTTGCTGCTCGGCGGCTGCATCTCGCTCCTCGAGACGACCCTGGGCACGCCCTGGGAATTCGACACGCGCGGCTCAATCCTGTTTCTTGAAGATCGCGGCTTGAAGCCTTACCAGCTCGATCGCCTGCTGCTGCACTTGCTGCAAGCCGGCAAGTTTCGCGGCGTGCGCGGTATCGTGTTAGGGGACTTCCCGGATTGTGAGGCGCCCCAGGAAGGCAGTTTCTCCGTGCGCGACGTCTGCCGGCGAATCCTTGTGCCCCTGCGCGTGCCCATTGTCTTTGGTGCGCCCATCGGCCACACGCAACGGCCGCTGCTGACGTTGCCGATCGGCGTGCGCGCGCGGCTGCGCGCCGCCGGAGAAGGGAAGCTCGAGATTCTCGAGCCCGCTGTGGCTTTGCAAGAGTGACGGCCTGCGAAACTTCCGGGGTTGCTGTCATTCTGAGCGTAGCGAAGACTCTCTTCGCACGGACAATGACAAAATGAGAGATTCTTCGTCCTCCGCCCAAGGCGGACTCCTCAGAATGATACGACGGTGAGGCGCTCGAGTATTTGCAAATTGACGCCACATGAATGATCACAGCATCCACTCGATCTACCTGATCGGCATCGGCGGCGCGGCCATGGCGCCGCTCGCCGGCATGCTCGCCGAGCGCGGCTACAGTGTTACGGGCTCCGACATCGGCATCTATCCGCCCGCGTCGACTCTGCTCGAAAAACTCGGCATCACCTGGAAAAACGGATTCCGCGAGACGAATCTCACGCCGCGCCCCGACCTCGTGGTCATTGGCAACGCCGTCTCCCGCGGCAATCCCGAACTCGAATTTGTTCTCGACAACAAACTTCCGTACCGCTCGTTGCCGGAAATCATCAAGGAATTTTTCCTCCCCGGCCACGATTCGCTGGTCGTGACCGGCACGCACGGCAAAACCACGACGACTTCCATGCTGGCCTGGATTTTTCAGGTGGCTGGAGGCCGCCCCGATTTTCTCATCGGCGGCGTCGCGGAAAACTTCGGCAGGAGCTACGGACTGGGCGGGGGCAGGGAATTCATCGTGGAGGGCGACGAATACGATTCCGCCTTCTTCGACAAGGGCCCGAAATTCCTGCACTACCGTCCCGACGATCTGATCATCACCTCGCTCGAATTCGACCATGCCGATATTTACGCCGACCTCGCCGCCATCGAATTGCAATTCCGCCGCCTGGTCAATCTGGTTCCGCGCCGCGGCCGCATCGTCGCGTGGGGCGAAAGCCCGGCGGTGCGCGGCGTCGTCGAGCAGGCGTTTTGCCCCGTGGAGACTTACGGTTTCGGCGGCGAAAATCTGTGGATCGCGGGCGACCTCGAATTTCGCGACGGCGCCACACATTTTCGCGTCGCGCGCAAAACCGAAGAACGCGCGCGCGTGGCGCTTCCGCTCGTGGGACGCCACAATGTTTTGAACGCGCTGGCCACGATTGCACTCGCCGACGGCCGCGGCGTTCCGCGCGACGCCATCGAGGAAGCGCTGCGAAGCTTCCGCGGCGTGGCCCGGCGCATGCAAATCCGTGGCGAAGCCGCCGGCGTCACCGTGGTCGACGACTTCGCGCATCATCCCACCGCCATCCGCGCTACCATCGAAGGCGCACGCACGCGCTGGCCCCGGCGCCGCCTCTGGGTGGCGTTCGAGCCGCGCTCGAACACCATGCGCCGCCGGATTTTCGAGGACGACCTCGCCGCCGCGCTCGCCACGGCCGATGCTGCCGTCTTGGGCCCCGTCAATCGCGCGCAATCGATCTCCGTTGCGGAACGCCTTTCGCCGGAACGGGTCGTGAAAGCCATGCGCGCGGCCGGCCGGCGCGCGGAGGCATTGAATTCCGCCGGCGAGATTGCCGAATTTCTCGCCGGCGAGTTGCGCGAGGGCGATATCATGCTGGTGCTCTCGAACGGCAGTTTCGATGGATTATGCGACAAGTTGCTCGCGCTGCTGAATTCGCGCTCGCCCGCCTCGCGCGGCGTACGGTGATGGCGTGGCGCCCGATTCCTGCGCTTGTTCTGGGCCTGCTTGCGCTCGCCTCCGCCGCGCCGGCAGGCGCGACGATCCGCTACGACGTCTCGCTCGCGCATCCCGCGCAGCACCAGTTCCATGTGGCCATGACCATACCCGGCGTGAAGGGCAGCGTCGTGGTGCAGATGCCGGCATGGAACGCGCTCTACCAAATTCGCGATTTCGCCTATCGCGTCAGCGACTTCCGCGCCACCGACGCTGCTCGCAACGCCCTCGCCGTGCGCCGCCTCGACAAGCAAACCTGGCGTGTTGAGGTTCCAGTGGGAGCTCTCGCGGGGGGCCAGGGCGAAATCCGCATCGAGTACGCGAGCTTCTGGGACGATCCCGGCCCTTTCGGTACGCAACTGAGCGACGAGCATGCTTTCCTCAATCTGGCCATGGTGCTTTGCTACATTCCCGAACGTCGCGGCGAAGACACGCTCGTACACTTTGGCGACATCCCACGCGACTGGCGGGTTGCCATCGAATTGCCTCGAGGCGGGGCGGAATTGGGCGGCGACCCTGCCTACCAGGCTCCGAACTATGACGCGCTCGTCGACGCGCCCGTGGAGATCGGCCGCTTCGACGAGTGGAGCTTCGCGGCGGCCGGGCGCCAGATCCGCATCGTGCTTCACGGCGAAAGCGTCGATCATGCCGCGCTCACGCGCATGCTCTCGGAAATCGTGAGCTACGAAACGCGCCTGATGGGCGATGCGCCTTTTGCCGAATACATGTTCCTACTGCACGTCGGACCGAATTACGGTGGCGGGGGAATGGAGCACGCCAACGGTACGGCCATCTCCGTCGGTTCTTTTGCCACGCTGGCCGACGTCAGCGCGCACGAATTTTTCCACCTCTGGAACGTGAAGCGCATCCGGCCGCAATCGCTCGAACCGGTGGACTATACGCGCGAGATGTGGACGCCCGCGCTTTGGTTCGCCGAAGGCGTCACCAGCACCTACGCAGCTTACACGCTGGTGCGCACGGGCATCTGGAACCACACGCAATTTCTCGCCGACCTCGGCGCGCAAATCACGGAGCTCGAATCGCGCCCCGCGCGAGCCTGGCAGAGCGCGGAAGAGTCCAGCCTGGACACCTGGTTCGATAAATATCCGCTCTACGACCGCGGTGATTTCAGCGTCTCCTATTACAACAAGGGCCAGTTGCTGGGCCTCGCGCTCGACATTTTGATTCGCGACGCCACGGATAATCGCGCCAGCCTCGACGACGTCTTGCTCCGGATGAATCAGCAATATGCGCAGCGCGGGCGCTTTTACGCCGACAGCGCCGCAATCGAAGCGGCCGTCGAAGAAGTCGTTCGCGCGGCAAATCCCGGCGCGGCCGGCGATTTTGCCGGTTTTTTCAAACGTTACGTCAGCGGCACCGAGGAAATGCCTTTTACCGATCTGCTCTCCCACGCGGGCTTCGCCCTCAAAAGGGAGGGCGAAAAGCGCGCGGCGTTAGGATTTGCCGTCGAACGCGACTCCGCGGGAACCCCCCTCGTCGCCGATCTCGATCTTTCGAGCGCTCCCGCGCAGGTGGGCCTTCGCGAAGGCGACGCCATCGTCAGCCTCAATGGCGCGGAAATGCCGCGCAATCTCGAGCGCTGGGTACGCGGGCGCTCCCCCGGCGAAATGGTGCGCGTGCGCATCCGGCGCGACGGGCGCGAGAGCGAAATGGCCTTCGCGCTGGGCCAGGAAGCGGCTCAGATTTATGGCGTGGAAGAAATGCCGCGGCCCAGCGAGCGGCAGCTTCGCATCCGCAACAGTCTGTTTCAGGGCACCAACGGCGGGCCCGCCGCGCCGCGATGAGCGCAGTGGCGTTAAGGCAACGACCTTATTCTTCGCGCCGAAACCAAGTTGCTGTCATTCCGAGG
>Ga0066691_10001171_pt1 | contig 9923 bp, 7 predicted proteins | sample GraSoiAngelo_140_FD_66671 | JGI IMG/M metagenome (GOLD analysis project Ga0066691, IMG submission 66671) | Grasslands soil microbial communities from the Angelo Coastal Reserve, California, USA - 14_0929_12_30cm | ecosystem: Environmental > Terrestrial > Soil > Grasslands | place: USA... | reverse complement strand
CCCTGCAGCCGCAGCGGCTCACTCGACGTCGAGTCGAGCGCGATAGCGGCTTCGATGTGCACCAGCGCGCTGTCGGGCTGGCCTGACTCGAGCAACACGCGGCTCAGGTTGAGGTGACTCTTCACGTGCGTCGAGTCGAGCGTGAGCGCCTGCACGAATGCGCTTTCCGCCTGCTCGCGATCACCCGACTTCCACGCCGACAGGCCGAGCATGTAGAACCCCCATGCGTTGTTGGGCCGGCTCTCGGTGTAGGTCTTGAAGAGGACGGTGGCATCATCGTAGCGGCGCCCGCGATAGGCGGAATCCGCCAGCTCGAACGTGACCGGACCGCTGATGACGAGCGCCGGCTTCCCAGTGCTGACGGGGACCGTTGTAGACGTCGTCGATCCCACGGGCTCACTGGCACGAGCCTGGTCGGGGTTGCGGTCGCCGCAGGCGGCAAAGGCGTAGGCGGCGATCACGGTGCACACGATCCCAGCCATCAGAATGACCGGGAACCGCAGCGAACGATTGGACTGATTCAGCTCGAATTGATACGACATGGCTCCTCCGGGAGCAGGGGTTCGGCTCCTGGAAGAGCAAACGCGGTACCGGCTATCGGCTATCGGCTATCGGGCGATTGCGGAATGACTTACAAAATCTGCGCGCGGTGCGTGTGTCCAATCAAACACCGTCGCTCGGCGCCTTAAGTGTCCCGCTGAACGCCCAAACGGCGCATGATCTTCAACAGGCTCGCGTGATCCGACAGGCCCAATTCCTTCGCCGTCTTGGTCACGTGCCACTCATTGCGCTCCAACGCCTGAATCACGATCTGTCGCTCGGCCTCCTGCTTCTGTTCTTCGAACGTGCGTCGTCCGTCGTGCGTCGTGCGTGAGGCTGTGTGTTTGGAATCTCGGATCTCCATTGGCACTGCAGCCTTGGTTAGCTCGTCGCCGTCCGTTGCGATCAGCATCCGCTCGACGACGTTACGGAGCTCACGAATGTTGTTGCGTCGCCAGTCGTAGGACATCAGCGCCTCGACCACATCCGGGGCGACGGTCTTCGTCTTCATGCCGAACCGCGCGCAGGTCGCGGCGACGAGGTGCTCGACCAGCGCGGGAACGTCGGACAATCGATCGCGCAGCGGCGGCACGCGCAGCACGTGCACGTTGAGCCGATAGAACAGATCCTCGCGGAACCGCCCCTCGGCGACTTCCTTCTCGAGATCGCGGTGCGTCGCGGCCACGACGCGGGTGTCGACGTCGATCGTCTTGTTGCCGCCGAGGCGGGTGACTTTCCGCTCCTCGAGCACGCGCAGCAGCTTGGCCTGCGCCGCGGGCGGCAAATCGCCGATTTCGTCCAGGAACAGCGTTCCCCCGCTGGCCGCCTCGAACGCGCCCTTGCGAGTCGCATTGGCGCCCGTGAATGCGCCGCGCTCGTGGCCGAACAGCTCGCTCTCCACGAGCTCATGCGGCAGCGCCGCGCTGTTGAGCGCGACGAATGGACCTTTGGGGTTGGGGCCCAGGCGATGGAGCTCGCGAGCCACCAGCTCCTTGCCGGTGCCGCTCTCACCGACGATGAGTGCGGGACTAGGCACCGGTGCCACGCGGACGATCGCTTCCTTGAGCTTCGTGAGCGCGGGACTCGTGCCGACCAGCGGTGATTCGAGCCCGAACCCGTGGCGCAGCAGCGTGACCTCGGCGGTCAGCCGGCGCCGTTCGATCGCGTTCGCCACTTCCTGCGCGACGCGCTCCATCGGCTCGGCCTTGTCGATGAAGCTGTATGCGCCCAGGCGAATCGCCTGCGCGCAGCGGTCGTAGTCGCCCGTTCCGGTATAGACGATGATGGGAACGCGCAGTCCCAACCGCTCGACCGAGCGCAGCACCTCGAACCCGTCCATCCCAGGCATTTCGAGATCGAGAATGACGCAGTCGACGGAGTCGCGCGTCAGACTCTCGAGCGCCGTGCGGCCGCTCTTGGCGATGAGGGTCTCGTAGCCGCGCAGCCGCTTGAGGTCGTAGGCGTACTGCTCGGCCATGGCTGGAACGTCGTCGACGATGAGAACCAGCGTCATGAGAGTATTGGGATCTCCACAATGAAGGTCGACCCTTCCCCTGGCTCGGTGTCGACCTTGAGCGACCCATTCGAATCCATCACCAACCGCCTCACAATCGACAGGCCGAGCCCCGTCCCACTGGGCTTCGTCGTGTAGAAGTCATCGAAGGCGCGGTCGAGCTCCGATTTGCTCATGCCGCGACCGGTATCGCTCACCGCAATGCGCACCATGCCGTTACCACGTTCCGTTGTGACCGTCACGCTCCCGTTCTTTCCCTCGAGGCTATCGACGGCGTTGCTCAGCAGGTTCTCGATTACCCGCCGCAACACCAGCGCATCCGCGGAGACCGGCGGGAGTCCCTCGGCAAGCTTGGTACGCACAGAACCCGATGCGCCAATCGTCTCCCGCACGACGGCGTTCACGTCGGTGGCCTTTCGCTCTGACTGCGGCGACAGCTTCGCGTAGTTCGCGGCGAGCGTTTCGAGGTAGTTGATACTCGATTCGACGGTCCCCTGGCGCTCGGCGAAGACCTCCGGCAACTCCGCGGGTTTGTCGCGCGCCACCTGCGTAAGATGGCGAAACACGTTGCGCAGCGGCGCGAGACCATTCTTGATGTCGTGCGTCACCTGTCGAGCGATGTCCCCAATCGCGATGCGAGCTTCGACCGGCTCGCTGATGCGCGTGGAGAGCCAACCGGCCAGCAACAGCGCGGCCAACGCAGCGACGAGGACGGCGGCCGCAAACCAGAGATTCACGTTGCGCTGCAGTGCAGTCAGCAGCGCGGCCGAGCGCGTGATCTCGATGCGTGCCTGCTCGACCCGCCCCGGACCGTCCGTCGCGTCGATATAGGGAAGCGTGAGCGGCGGACCGACGACGAGCGTGCCAGAGTCGGACCTCGTGGAGTCGCGCGGCAGGGCCAGCGCGACGCCCAGCTCCGGGTCGCGCGCCAGTCGGGCCAGAAACTGCGAGTCGACGGCTATCCCGCCGACAAGGCGGAAACGATGGCTCGGCGTGATGTATACCGTATCGCTCGTCACCAGGGTGAGAAACGGACCCTCGGCGGTGGCCGCACGCACCAGCGTGGTCCCGGACACCGCCGGGCCGAGACGATCGAATTCGTTACGGAAGTGGCCTGAGGAGACGACGCGCCCTTCGTCATCCTGGATCTGGAGAAAGTCGAGCCCGGACATGCGCATCGCGTTGCCGGCGTAATCCAGGACGTAGCTGCGATCTGCGCCACGGACCACCACGTTGCGGAAGTTGTTGTCGTCCTTGAGCGAGTTTTTCATCGTCGCGAGGCGCGCGCCGATGCGGTCGCCTTCACGCGCGATATCCGCGTTGATCACATTCACCAACGCCTGCACGCGCTGCTCGTATTGCCCGGTCACGCTGCGCGACATCTCGCGGCGGATGCCGAGACCAAACACGAGCAGCGGGACCAGCACCACCACCCCGAAGGAGATGAGGAGGCGGGTGCGGAATTTCATGGCGCGAGGTGAACCGTCCCGTCTTGATCCACGGTCCAGCGCGCGACGCCGCGCCGCACGACCGCGGTCGGACGCGTGTCGACGAGCGCGGTAAATGTGGCCGGCCAGGTCGGCAACAGATCCTTGGCGGAACGGCAGACGTCCGCGGTCACACGCGGCAGCGCGAGGACATAGCCCCAGTCTTTGCCGCCGGCGAGCGCGTCGCGGAAGTCGTCAGCCGCCCGGCCCGCGGCGACGGTGTGGGTCAGCGCGGCCAGACGGCCCGCCAGCTCACGCGCCGTGGGGTCGGCGCGCGAGTACAGCACGCGCCGCTGGCCGGTAGGCGCCGGAGGTGCGCTGTCGCGCGCGATGCCGCAGCCGCGCACATCGAGCCACCAGGAGTCACCCTCGGCCCGCCGCGCCTCCGCGCGCACGGCTTGCTCCAGCCCGTCATAGTGGGTGCCGCCCCCCTCCTCCGCAGTGACCAACACGTAGGTGCGGTCCCACGGCAAAGGGACCACCGCGTGATTCTGGAGCGTCGCCGCGTAGTCGCGGAGCGCCCGGTCGCGCGTGACGAGCAAATCGATGCCGGCGTCGAGCAGGTCCCGCGCGTCGCCGCTGGCCGCAAACTTGAAGACGAGCGTGTCGCCACGGGTGGTGTGCGCGCGGATCTCCTGCGCCGTCGTGGTCCCGCTCGTCGCCCAATACGCGCCCGTCCCGATCGGCCAGCTCGAGTCGGGCGCGGGCTTGGTGACGGCGAGGCTGCGATCGCCAAGCACTGGCGGCAAGTCGTTGTTGGCCTTTGCCAGGCTCACGGTGACGTCGCGGGCGTCGAGTGCGCTGAACGTGTAGCCGAGCCCACCTCTGCCAAACACGACATCTTGGGCGGTGACCGGTGCGCCGTCCCAGAACTGCGCGCCGTCGCGCAGCCGGATCGTCCAGCGCCGCCCCCCGCCAGCATCGTCCTTGGTCCATTGGTCGGCGAGCTCAGGCAGGACATGGCCGTCGCAGTCGATTCGCACCGGTGTCTCGTACAAGTGACGGAACACGAGACGCTCGGCATCGTTGCGCGGCACCGGCGCGTGGCGCGGGTCGACGGAGTCCACGAGGCCGATGGTGACAGTGCGTGACCGCGCCGACACCGCGCCGGTCGAGAGCAGGCAGCTCTCATCGGGCGTTGCGCGCGCCTCGCCTACTCCACCGCCCGCGCCCGTGCCGATACTCGGATGCGCACAGGCGCACAGTAAGGAAAGGACGACAAGTAGTAACAAACGATGCGCTGGCATGAAATAACGATACACTACACTATCCGTGCATGGGATTCGCACGCAGCCTCCTCCTGAAAGCGTCACGTAGCCAATGGCTCGCACGCCAGCTCCGCGAGCGCCGCTTCTTCCAGCGCGCGGTCAAGCGCTTCATGCCCGGCGAAACACTCGATGCTGCGCTCGAGGCGGCGAGCCAATTCGCCAAGGCGGGCTTCGGCACCGTGCTCACCGAGCTGGGCGAACAGGTCACGAACCGCGCGGAAGCAGCCGCGGTCCGCGATCATTACCTCGGTGTGTTCGAAAAGATTCAGCGGCGCAAGCTGCCGGCCCACGTTTCGGTCAAGCTGACCCACCTCGGCCTCGACGCGAGCAAGGAGGGCTGCGTCCAGGACGTGCTGAAGCTCGCCGCGCGTGCCGAGCAGGCGCGGTCCTTCTTGTGGATCGATATGGAGGAGTCACGGTACGTCGACGCGACCCTCGAGGTGTACCGGCGCGCGAAGGCCGAGTGGCCGAGCGTGGGCGTGTGCCTCCAGGCGTATCTGCACCGTACCGCCAAGGATGTCGAAGGCCTTATGGCGCTGGCGCCGGCCATCCGGCTCGTCAAAGGAGCATACAACGAGCCACCGGACGTGGCGTTCCCGAAGAAGCGCGACGTCGACGAAAACTATCGGCAGCTCGCCCAGCGGCTGCTCGGCGAGGCAGCCCGCCAACGGGCGAAACCGGTCTTCGGGACCCACGACCTCGAGCTCATCGAAACGATCCGCAAGGCAGCGGTGGCCCAACGGCTCGATCCGTCGTCCTACGAGTTCCATATGCTGTACGGCATCCGCGCGGAGGAGCAGCGGAAGCTCGTGTCGATGGGGGTGAAGGTGCGCGTCCTGATCAGCTACGGCAGTGCCTGGTTCGCCTGGTACATGCGACGGCTTGCCGAACGCCCCGCGAACGTGTGGTTCGTGCTCCGAAACCTCGTATAGATTAGGGACATGGCCACTTCCGCAGTCTCCCGCCCAGGAGGACGAGAAACCCGCGATTCGGTTGTGATCCGATTCGCCGGCGACTCGGGCGACGGGATGCAGGTGACCGGCAGCCAGTTCACGCTGGAGACCGCCCTCGCCGGCAGCGACTTCTCCACGTTCCCCGACTTCCCGGCGGAGATTCGTGCCCCCACGGGGACGACCTTCGGCGTCTCGGCGTTCCAGATCCACTTCGGCGGCACCGACGTGATGACGCCGGGCGATTCAGTGGACGTCCTCGTCGCGATGAATCCGGCGGCGCTGACGGTCGAGATGAACGATCTGAAGGTTGGCGGCACGGTCATCGTCGATACCGACGCATTCAACGAGCGTAACCTCAAGAAGGCGGGCTATGCGAAGAATCCGCTCGAGGACGACTCGCTCGCCCGCTATCAGGTTCTCAAGTTCGACATCACGAAACTCACCGCTGAGGCGGTAAAGCCACACGGTCTCTCGTCGCGAGAAGCGCACCTCTGCCGCAACATGTGGGCATTGGGCCTGCTGCTCTGGATGTACGGTCACGAGCGGACGGCGACGATCGAATGGCTGCAGCGCAAGTTCGCGAAGAAGCCGGTGATTGCGGCCGCGAACATCGCGGCCCTCAATGCCGGGCATGCGTTCGGCGAGACGGCGGAGATGACGGAGCACATGGTCGGGTACGTCGTCCCGAAGGCCGCCGTGCAGGCGGGGCGCTACCGCACCGTCAGCGGAACGGAGGGCCTCGCCTGGGGGCTCGTCGCGGGGATGCGCGCCGCGGGAATCGAGAAGATGGTGTTCGCGGGCTATCCCATCACGCCGGCATCCGCGCTGCTCCACACACTCGCCAATCTGCGTGCCTACGGCGTCGTCACCTTCCAGGCCGAGGATGAAATCGCGGCGAGTGGCGCGGCATTGGGCGCGTCCTACGCCGGCGCCCTCGGCGTCACGTCGAGCTCCGGACCCGGGATCGCGCTCAAGACCGAAATGCTGGGACTCGCGATCGCGACCGAGCTGCCGCTGATCGTCATCGATTCGCAGCGCGCCGGCCCATCCACCGGCATGCCGACCAAGGCCGAGCAGTCGGATCTGTTTCAGGCGGTACACGGCCGCAATGCCGATGCGCCGCTCGCGGTCCTCGCGCCGACGTCAACCGCCGACTGTTTCGATATCGCGATCGAAGCCGTGCGCCTGGCCACGAAGTACATGACGCCGGTGATCGTCCTGAGCGACGGCTATCTGGCGCACGCCGCCGAGCCGTGGCTCATCCCGCGCGAAGCGGACCTGCCGCGTTTCCCCGTCACGTATCGGACGGACCCGGAAGGCTTCCATCCCTTCCTGCGCGATCGCGAGACGCTCGCCAGGCCCTGGGTCAAGCCGGGAACGCCGCAGCTCGAGCATCGCATCGGTGGCCTCGAGCGCGACTATGACTCGGGACACATCTCGTACGATCCCGACAACCACGCCCGCATGACCAAGGCGCGCGCCGACAAGATCGCGGGGATCGCGAACGACACTCCGCTGCAGACGGTCTCGCTGGGCGACGATCATGGGAAGCTGGCGGTGGTCGGCTGGGGCTCGACGTTTGGGGCGATTCATCAGGCCGTGAAGATTGCGCGCGACGAAGGCCGGGACGTGGCGCACATTCATGTGCGGTACTTGAGTCCCTTCCCGCGCAATCTAGGCGACTTGCTCAAGCGCTACGATCGGGTGCTGGTGCCCGAGATGAACAATGGCCAGCTCGTGAAGCTGCTCCGGGCGGAGTATTTGGTCGACGCCGAAGGATTCAGCAAGGTCACGGGAAAGCCGTTCCGGGTGACAGATATCGTGCAACGTATTCGCGGTGGCGCTCCCCCGCCCGCCGAGGGAAGCGGGTTAGGAGGCGAAGCCGGATGACCGTCACCACGATCACCGACGCGCAGCTCACGCCCAAGGACTACGCCTCGGACCAGGAAGTTCGCTGGTGTCCGGGCTGCGGCGACTACGCGATCCTCAAGGCGGTGCAGAAGGCATGCGCGGACATGGGGCTCGTACGCGAGCGCACGGTATTCGTGAGCGGCATCGGCTGCGCGGCGCGCTTTCCTTACTATATGTCCACGTACGGTTTCCACACCGTGCATGGGCGCGCCCCCGCGATTGCGACGGGCATCAAGCTCGCCAATCCCGAGCTCGACGTCTGGGTGATGACGGGCGACGGCGACGGTCTGTCCATCGGCGGCAACCACATGCTGCACGTGCTGCGCCGCAACGTGGACCTGAACATCATCCTGTTCAACAACGAGATCTACGGCCTGACCAAAGGCCAGTACTCGCCGACATCGCGGCGCGGCACGCGCTCGCCCTCCACGCCGCTGGGCTCGATCGAAAACCCCGTCTCAGCCTGCGCGTTCGCCCTCGGCGCGGGGGCGCGCTTCGTCGCCCGCTCGATCGACACGCTGCAAGCGCATCTCATCACCACGCTGAAGCGGGCGCACGCGCACCACGGCGCGTCATTCGTCGAGATCCTCCAGAATTGCGTCGTCTTCAACGATGCGGTGTTCGAGAATGTCACCGGCAAGGACGTCGCTCCCGATGCTCAAGTAGTCGTCGAGCACGGCAAGCCGCTGCTCTTCGGCAAGAACAAGGAGAAAGGTCTGCGACTCAAGCCGGGTAAGCTCGAGCTGGAAATCGTTCCGGCTGCGCCCGATGTCCTCGTCCACGACGAGACCAATCGCCCATTAGCCCAGCTATTAGCGGCTCTGGAGCCCCCCTTCCCTGTTGCCATGGGTGTGCTCTATTGCAACCCAGCCACGTCATACGAACGCGAAGTGGTGGTCGAAACCGGCGGTAGCCTGGACGCACTGCTGAACAGCGAACGCACTTGGGAGGTGGTCCCATGACCGTTGCGAATCGCAGGCGGGGCGCGGAGCGGCGGATGAAGGACGTCGCGGTAAACCTCGAGCGCCGCAGCGGCCTCGATCGCCGGCTGATCGTTGAATCGGCGACGGCGCAGATCCACGCCGTGCTCGAGCTGCTCACACAGCTGGCGGACCAAGGGGCGTTACGCGACGACTCGCGACGCCTGCTCGACACGTCGATGTTGCGGCTGCGCTACGCCCTCGAGCAGATGGAGCCGGAGTAGCCGTCGCGCGAACGCCACACAGCGGCCGCCTCGCAAGGGCGGCCGTTGTGTTTTCAGCGGCATATCGCTTGCGGGGCTCTCGGCATATCCCCTGACACCCGAGGACTCCATGCACAGGTGGCTGATCGCGACAGGCGCGTTGCTCGCCCTAGTGGCGTGCGATAGCCGCAATGTCGCGGCACCGGACCATCCGCTCCCGTCGGCCGCGACCGTGGCCAGCGACGCGGCGATCTACATCGTCAATTTCGACGAGACGCAGACCACGCTGGATGCGGTGACGAACGGGATCTTGAACGCGGGCGCCGGCGTCGTGCAGTTCGACAACTTCTCCATGGTCGCGGCCCTCGCAACCCCGGGGCAGCTCCTCACGATCGGCGCTCTACCCGGCCTCGAAGGGATCTACGCCAACAAGCAGCTCGAGTACTACATGTTGCACGAGAGCGTGCCTGCGATTCGCGCCGATGCGGTGCACGTCGCCGGAATCACCGGGAAAGGCATCGGCGTCGCGATCCTCGACTCGGGCATCGACGGTGCCTACAACGCCGATCTCGCGTATCCGCAGTACACGGTGCAGAACGTCAAAGTCCTCTACAATCAGAACGATCTCTTCACCTTCGGCAAAGACGCTCCCAAGCCGATTCGGAAAGGCGCGACGCTGGTCGTCGAGAACCTGCCCAATTCCGAGACGTCCGTCGGCCACGGCACGCACGTCGCCGGCATCGTCGGAGCGCGCGGCACTTCGTCCAACGGCTATTACACGGGCGTGGCTCCCGGCGCGAATCTGCTCGGCATCGGCACGGGGGACATCCTATTCATCTTCTGGGCGCTGGCGGGCTTCGATTACATCCTCGATCACCAACAGCAATACAATATCAAGGTCGTGAATAACTCGTGGGGCACGAGCGGCGCATTCGATCCAAAAGATCCGATCAACGAGGCGACAAAGAAAGTCGCGAGTCGCGGCATCACCGTCGTGTTCGCGGCCGGGAATGATGGTCCCGGCCAGAACACCCTGAATCCGTACAGTGTGGCACCGTGGGTGATCGG
>Ga0066691_10001160_pt1 | contig 9961 bp, 12 predicted proteins | sample GraSoiAngelo_140_FD_66671 | JGI IMG/M metagenome (GOLD analysis project Ga0066691, IMG submission 66671) | Grasslands soil microbial communities from the Angelo Coastal Reserve, California, USA - 14_0929_12_30cm | ecosystem: Environmental > Terrestrial > Soil > Grasslands | place: USA... | reverse complement strand
GGCCTCAACGACAACATCAAGGACATCTGCCACCGATTCGCCGGCAGCGGCTATGCCGCGCTCGCCGTCGATCTGTTCGCAGATCGCAACCGCGCCCTGTGCATGGCGCGGTACATGGCCGGAATGCTGCGTGGGTCGGTGAACCGTGCCGGCATCGGCGACCTCAAAGCCGCCCTCACCCACCTGGCCGCGATGCCCGAGGTCGATCCGCAGCGGATCGGCGCCATCGGCTTCTGCATGGGCGGCGGCTTCGCGATCGCGTGGGCGTGCACCGACGACCGGTTGAAAGCCATCGCCCCTTTCTATGCCAGCAACCCGAGGCCGATCGACGCCGTGAGTCGGGCTTGCCCGGTCGTCGGCTCATACCCCGGGAACGATTTCACCGCCGGCGCCGGCCGCGCCCTCGACGCGGCGCTCGGTCGATATGGGATCGACCACGACATCAAGATCTACGCCGGCGCCCGACACTCGTTCTTCAACGAGACCGGACGCGCGTACGACAAGACGGCAGCTGAGGATTCCTGGTCTCGAGTGATGGCCTTTTTCGGGAAGCACCTTGGCCCCGGAGGATCGGCAGCCGCCTAGCGCCGGCTCTTCGCGCACCTCGGGCAGAGCCCACCGAATACGAGCTGATGGCTCGTGACCACGAATCCCGTGCTCTTTTGCACGCCCGCCGTCGCGTCGTCGAGAACGCACCCCGGCACTTCGGCAACGCGCCCGCACGAATCGCAGCGAACGTGCTCGTGATGGCCTTCTCCCACCTCGTAGTACCCCTTGCCGTCGCCCAGGTCGATGCGCCGGATCGCGCCCTCGCGCTCCATCGTCGTGACGGCGCGAAAGACGCTCGAGTAGTCGGCCGCGCCCAACGCTCCGCACACGACCTCGTGCAGCTGATCGATGGTCCAGGCGTGTCTTCCTTCGCCCTCGAATACGTTTCGCACGGCGTCCGTCACCGGGCTGGGTCTAGGCATATCGAGATCATAACGCTCTAACGCACTGAAGTTGCGCAAGTCGTTTGTGCAATACTGCCAGGGATGCTACGAAATACCGCGGTCGTCCTCAGTGCTGTCGCGTTCATCTGCGCAAGCGCAGCGTGCGGTGGCGGGCAGACCGCAAGTGCGGGCGCGCTCAACGTCGTCGCGGGCGAGAACTTCTGGGGCAGCATCGCCATGCAGCTCGGAGGCTCGAAGGTCAGCGTCCAAAGCGTGGTGACGGATCCGAACGCCGACCCTCACGAATACGAGAGCAACACCAACGACGCCCGCGCGTTCGCCCAGGCCGACCTCGTGATCCTGAATGGCGCCGGCTATGACGACTGGGGCAAGAAGCTTCTCGACGCCAACTCGAGCAGCCGCCGCCAGGTGCTTAACGTCGCCGATCTGGTCGGCAAGAAGGCCGGCGACAACCCTCACTTCTGGTACGACGCGCAGTACGTAATCCAGGTCGCCAATGCGATCACTGCCGCGTACAAGTCGATCGACCGCGCCAACGCCTCCTACTTCGACCAGCGGCGCACCGCGTTCGGCCACGCCCTTGAACCCTACTTCGTCAAGATCGCGGACATCAGAGACAGGTACGCGGGCGTCGCGATCGGATCGACGGAGAGCATCTTCTTCTACATGGCCGCGCTGCTCGGCCTCAATTTGATCTCGCCTCCCGAGTTCATGGACGCGGTGGCCGAGGGCAACGACCCGCCTGCAGCGGCAGTCGTCGAGTTCCAGAACCAGGTGACGAAACACCAGATCAAAGTGCTCGTCTACAACAACCAAACGGTGACCGCGGTCACGACACATATCAAGCAGCTGGCGGAATCCAACAAGATCCCGCTTGTGGGCGTTTCCGAGACCCTTCAGCCGCTCACGGCCACGTTCCAGGACTGGCAGCTGGCGCAGCTGAAGCAGCTGGAGACCGCCTTGAGCCTGCAGTCTTGAGATGGCGGAACAGCCCGCAATAGTCGCTCGCGAACTGGCCGCAGGCTATGGATCGCGCGCGATCTGGGCCAATGCAAGCTTCACCGTCCCCGCCGGGTCGTTCACCGCCATCCTCGGGCCCAACGGCTCAGGAAAGTCGACGCTGGTGCGCCTCATCCTCGGTCTGCTCCCACCGGCGTCGGGCGTCATCGAAGTGCTCGGTGAAGCTCCGAGGCGCGGAAACCCTCGCATCGGCTACGTGCCCCAAGGCTCGACCTTCGACCCCGAGCTTTCGATTCGGGGCCGCGACTTTGTCGCTCTAGGAGTTGATGGCCACAAGTGGGGTGTGCGCCTGGCCGGCCGAGCCCAAGTGGAAAACGCGGTCGACAGCTCGATCGCTTCAGTCGATGCCCGCGGATATGCAAACCGCCCTCTCGGGCGCCTCTCGGGTGGCGAGCAGCAGCGACTCCTGCTGGCGCAAGCGCTGATCGGCCGGCCACAACTCCTCCTTCTCGACGAGCCTCTGTCGCACCTCGACGTACGCAATCAGCAGGCCATCGTGCAGCTCATCAGCGCGGTGGCTCGTGAACGGCAGCTCACCGTCCTCCTCATCGCGCACGACGTGAACCCGCTGCTTCCCCACATCGACCACGTCCTCTATGTCGCTCAAGGCAAGCTGGCCATGGGCGAGCCGGCCGAGATCATCACCTCCGAATCGCTGTCGCGGATCTACTCATCGCCGGTCGAGGTCCTGCGCGACAGCCGCGGCCGAGTGTTCGTGGTTGGACTCGAAGAGGAGGTCAGCCACCCGCATGGGTGACCTCTTCCACTACGAGTTCATGGTCCATGCCTTCGAGGCGGGCACCATCATCGCCATCGTCGCGGGCGCCATCGGCTACTTCGTCGTGCTTCGCGGAACGGCGTTCGCCGCGCACGCCCTTTCGCACATCGGCTTCGCAGGCGCGACCGGAGCGGTGGTGCTTTCGCTCAACCCGATCATCGGACTCCTCGCGTTCACGCTCGGCGCCGGTGTCACGATCGGCGCTCTGGGCAGCCGATTGCGCGAGCGCGACGTGACGATCGGCATCGTTCTCGCGTGGACGCTTGGGCTCGGTGTCCTGTTCATCTCGCTCTATCGCGGCTACGCGACGGCGGCCTACGCCATCCTTTTCGGCGAGATCCTCGGCATCAGCACCACCGACGTGACTGTGACGCTGGTCGCCGGACTGATAACGCTGGCAGCAATCATTGCCCTCTACCGGCCCCTTCTCTTCTCATCGGTCGACGAGGACCTCGCCGCCGCCAAGGGAGTGCCGGTGACTGCTCTGTCCATCGCATTCATGGCGATCCTCGCCGTCGCCGTGACCGAAGCCGTCCAGGTCGTTGGCGTGCTGCTCATCTTCGCCCTCATCGTCACGCCTGCCGCGATCGCCGTGAGGTTCACGTGCCGGCCGGGGGTCGCCATCGCCATCGGCAGCGCCCTCGCGCTTGCGTTCACATGGCTCGGATTGACGATCGCGTTTTACTCGCCGCACCCGGTCAGCTTTTTCATCACCTCGCTCGCGTTCGGCACATACGTCGTCGTGAGACTCGCGGTGCCGCTCCGAGCTCGTTTCCAGCGCATCGCGATCAGCTCGACCACATAAGCTCACCGCAGTCATGCACGTGCTCGTCACCGGTGGAACCGGCGCGCTCGGCCGCGAGGTCGTGCGACGCCTCATCGACGAAGGCCATCGCGCTCGCGTGCTCAGCCGCAAACACGCTGAGGGCGACGACTGGGTGCAAGGCGACCTCGTCACTGGCGCCGGACTCGAAGTGGCGGTGAAAGACATCGACGTGATCATCCATGCCGCGTCCGATCCGATATCGCCGCGCAAATACCAGGCCACCGATGTGCTTGGCACGCGGAGGTTGCTCGCGATGGCGCGGGAGGCGGGCATCCGCCACGTCGTATACATCTCGATCGTCGGTACGGAGGGAGTCGCGTACCCCTACTTCAAAAGCAAGCTCGAGGCCGAGGCGGTGATGCGAGAGAACATCGTCCCGTGGTCGATCCTGCGCGCGACCCAGTTTCACACGCTGATCGATTTGTTCCTTGAAGGCATGAGCAGGCTGCCTCGCATCGCGTTGGTGCCTTTCACGTGGCAGTTCCAACCCGTCGACACCACCGAGGTGGCGGCGCGATTGGTGGACATTGCGACCCAAGCCAAACCCGCCGGCATGCTGCCCGATTTCGGGGGCCCAGAACCAAGGGACTTCAAGAGCCTCGCGACGTCCTGGCTCGCGGCTCGCAGGCCCGACAAGCGACTGGTCAACCTACCAATGCCCTTCAAAGTCAGCCGCCAGTTTTCGGCCGGCGCAGTCCTGGCTCCCGAACATCGCGACGGAACGATCACATTCGAGCAATATTTGGCGCGGAGGTATCTGAAACCCACATGAACAGGCTTGTCGATCGCTACGGCCGCACTGGAGTTGCCGCCATCACCAGCATCATCTGGTTGCTGCCCTTTGCGGCCTGGGCCGGAGCGGCCGATCTTTCGCCCATCGACCGGACCGCCACGCCCACGATCGCGTTCACCATCGGCGTCGTGATGCTCGCGTTGTGGCTCGTGCTCGTCGCCAGCCTTGGCCGCTTCCAGGTGACGCCACGACAGCGGCGCTTCGACATCGCCCAGATGTCACCGTCCGAGAAACGCTGGACGCTCGGGGTCTTCGCCTTCGCGCTCGGCCTCATAGCGTGGCTCAATGGAGCGGCCACCGTGGACTGGGGCCCGCTCGGCTCCGCGATCGGCGCGGGCGAAATCGGTCCGATCCTCCTCGCGGTCGCGCTCGCGATCTTCGCCATCGCCATGGGTGCCGGCATCGTCTGGACGTGGCGCAAGGAGACCGAGGCCTTCCGCCGGCGCGCGAGTATCTGATGGGCGTTATGTACCGGCTCATGTACGCCGTGGGCTTCACCCCCTGGGATCGTCAGATGCCCGCCGAGCTCAAAGCCGTGATCGAAGGTCCCGACGCCCTTCCGCCCGCTCGGGCCCTGGACCTGGGAAGCGGACTGGGAACCAAGGCGATCTATATGGCATCTCACGGCTGGGACGTGACGGGCGTCGAGGCCGTGCCACGCGCGCTCCGCGAAGCGCAACGCCGAGCAACGGCAGCGGGGGTCAAGGTCGACTTTCGGCTCGGCGATGTCACGCGGCTGAGCGATCTCGGGCTTGAGCCCGGATATTCGCTCCTGCACGACTTTGGGTGCTACCACGGGCTCAAGTCAGATGAGCGTGCGAGGTACGCGCAAGGCGTGACGCCATTGGCCGCGACCGGTGCGACTCTCTACATGATGGAGTTCACGCACGCGCTGCCACCCGTACCTTCCGGCGTGAGCGAGTCGGAGCTCCGAGAGCGGTTCGGCCAAGCCTGGGACCTTCTCTGGTCTAAGCCCAGCGAATCTGGCACGCCGGCCATGATGCGGGCGTCTGCCGCCTGGTTCTGCCTGAAGAAGCGCTAGCACCCGCCCACCACGGCCCCCTGGAATAGTTGCTTGCGCAAGCAAGTAGATCCTGGTAGCTGCGGAACCGTTCCGCCACCAACATTCCAGGAGGACCAGATGGTCAAGTACGAAGTCGACAAAGCGCATACCACCGTGGGTTTCACGGCCAAGCACCTGGCGGTGTCCACGGTGCGCGGACAGTTCAACAAGTTCGATGCCAGCTTCGAAGGACCGGAAGATGACCCCACGAAAATCACGGGCCAGATCCGGATCGAGGTAGCGAGCGTCGACACCCGCACCGAGATGCGCGACAACCACCTTCGCTCGGCCGATTTCTTCGAGGCCGAGAAGTACCCCTACATCACCTTCAAGCTCAACCGCGTCGAGCCCGTGGACGACGAGAAGTTTCGCGTGCACGGCGACCTCACCATCAAGGACGTGACCAAGCCGATCGTGCTGGACGCAACCCTCGAGGGTCGGGTGCCGGATCCGATGACCGGCGGCAAGGAGCGCCTCGGCATCAGCGTCAAGGGCCAGCTCAACCGCATGGACTTCGGGCTCAACTGGGACGGTATCGCCGGCGCCATCCCGATCGCGAGCCACACCATCAAGCTCGACATCGAAAGCGAGATCGTGGTCAAGGCCGCCGAGCTCGCCCAGACGTAAGCGGTGCGGAGGGTCGAGGTCGGACCGCCCGGCCTCGTCCTTCTATTTATGTAGATGGCTCACAGAGGCGTGAGTACCATAGGCGCCGTGAAGAACGCAGCCCGCTCCTCGAGCGTGGCGAAGGTGTGGGAAGGATTGGCGCGCGCACATACGTCCGTGGCGGCCGCACTCGAGCGCGACATGGTGCCCGAGGCGGGCATGCCGCTGGCGTGGTACGAGGTGCTCCTCAACCTTTCCCGCGCACCGGGCGGGATGATGCGCTACCAGGATCTTGCGAAACTCGCGGGCATCACCAACAGCGGAGCTTCGCGCCGCCTCGAGCAGATGACCAAAGCCGGGCTGATCGAGCGCCGCTCCTGCCCCACCGATCGGCGCGGGGTGTTCGCCCACGTGACGGCCAGAGGTGAGGCGGCTTTCACGAGAGCACACGCGGTCTTCCTGTCGAGCCTCGACAAGAACTTCGGCGAGCGCCTGAAGCCGGGCGAGGCCGAAGCGATCACCGCGGCGCTGTCGAAACTGCCCTAAGACGATTCCGCGCGTTTCGCCAGGTTGCTGAGCAGCGTTCCGAACTCCTTTGAAACCTGGGGGCCCATCATCCCGCCCATGATCGGTCCGAGCGGCCCCTTCACCTCGACCCACTGGCCGACCGTCGTCTTCCCGCCGGCAGAACCGATGCGGCAGTTGAATCGAAAGTAAGTCAGCGGCACCACGCTGGTCTCGAGCGCGAAGCTCTGGCCCGGCACCACGTCGAGAAGCTTCATCTTGTGATGCTGGCCGGCGCGAGTGTTCATGACCCCGGTGGTGCCGGACTGAAATCCGCCCGCCCACTCCATCGTCGAGACGTTGGGATTCCAATCGCCCCACGTGGACATGTCGGACCAGATTTTCCAGACCTTGTCAGGTGACGCGGTGGTATCGACCGAGGTCCCGTATTCAGCCATCTCTTCTCCTCACAGGTACGACGTTCGGCGAATCACCAATTCGACATTCGCGCGAATTCTAGGCGACGGGTACCGGCCGGACGACGACAGAAGGTGCCCTCTCTCGTGTCCAGTTGAGAAAGAAGATCACGGCCAGCAGCAACGCAGTGCCGACCAGTTGGGCCGGGTAGACAGGTTGGTTGAAGCCCCACGGAGGAGGCGCCGAGGCGATCAGCGTCGCCGCCACCGGGTAGGCCATCTCGGCGACGGTCGCCAGCGAGGCCGGCGTCTTCGACAGCGCGCGGTAGTACAGGAGCAACGCCAGCAGGCCGGGCACGATGGCGATGGCCAGGAGGTTGGGGAGGAAGTCGCTCATGCGGTAGTGGCCGAAGCCGCCGAGCCCGCTTTGCACCAACACCACAACCACCAGCACGGGCAGCGCCAGCGTGAAGCGCAGCGCTGTCATGCTCCAGAAAGAGATCGATCCGAGCGCAAAGCGGCCGAACACCGTGCCGCTGGCCCAAAGCGCTGCCGCGCCGAGGGCGAACAGCCCTACCTCGAGGCGGCCGTTCTGCAGCGCGGTCACCGGCGAGAACGGATCGCTCGCGAACAGAACCATGTAGACGGCGGCAATCCCCACCACGGCTGCGGGCCAGAACCAGGGACGGCGCCGCTCGCCGAGCACGACCCAGGCGAGGACGATCGCGATCAATGGCTGAGTCTGCTGGAGAACAAACGTCTCGGCGAACAGCTGATGCTGGGCTGCAATAGAGAATGACGCCGTGAAAAGGATGGTCGCGAGCGCCTGCGCCCCCGCCGCGATGATTCCGACTGCGAGCCAGCCTCGAGGGCCGAGCTTCCTGAGCTCGCCCCGGCTCCGGATCAGCACCGGGAGCAGGAAGAGGGTGACGAGCGCATCTTCGGCGACGACGATCTGCGTCGGCGACAGGTGCTGCACCAACTGGTTGCGGAAGTAGGCGTCCGAGGCCCAAAGCGTAGCCGCTACCGCCACGAACACGACCGCGTAGCGGTCGATCAGCCTGTTCATAGACCTAGTTCAACTGCCTCCGGTTCAGGATCCTTCCGAAACAAAGAAGACGGCCCGGACTCGGAGCCCGGGCCGTTAATTGTGAGGTCAGTCGGTTGTCAGCAACCTGTGGCCGGCGCGTGGAAGCCCGTGAACGGGTTCAGCGAGCCCATCAGCGTGTAACGGCCAATGTTTGCCGAGGCAGTTTGCGTAGGCTCTGAGACCGTGTTTGGAGCCGTGCGCATGAACCAAGGCAGATAGACCTCGTCCTCAGGGTGGTAGTACCCGTCGGCGCTCTGCGTACCGTTCGGGTTCGGGCCCTGGTCGAGCGCGTTGGTGCCTTTGGCGAAGCCGATGGCCACGACCGGGTCGCCTGTTTCGAGGATGCCGGTGCACCCGTACTGTGGCGCGGTTGGAGTCAGCCAGGGCTGGACGAAGTTGTTCGTGAACGGGTCGTCCGCCCACTCGGAGACCTCGTGGCTGAGCGCGTGGATGTCCTGCAGCGCCCAGTTGGTGCCTCCGTTCGGTCGCGCGTAGATACCAGGCTGGACCCACGAGGCCCAGGCGTACGTCTGAACCGGCTGGCTGCCGTTGCCGTGGGTGGCTCCTGCCCCCCTGCCTGGCACCAGCGCGGCGCCGTGAAACCCGATCACGCAGCAGTTGAAGACGTTCGGTCCGATATGGAGCAGGACGCTGTCGGTGAGGTAGATGGGCAGGTGCGTCGGGTCAGCTGTGACCTGCAGGTTCTGGATCCGTGTCACCCACCAGCTGATGCTGATGTCGGCGAAGATCACGCCACGCCCGCTCTGGAGCAGAACTCCCTGGCTGCTCGGAACGTCGATCGTCACGGCCGGCATGATGTTCGGGTGCAGGTTCAGGTGGAAGCTGCTCGAGCCGGTCTTGTTGAACTGGGCGCGCATGGTCGCGTCCTGGAGCTGGAGCGATTTGCCGGCGTCGCCTTGCGAAAGGATCCCACCCGGGCCCTGGATCTTTAGAGGGGTCTTTGGAAACGCGCCTGCCGCGGTCGCGAAAGGCGTGGAGCCGTAATCGCTCGTCGCGAACTGCGGGGATGCCAGGGTTGCGGCGAGCACGCGGTTGCCGTCGAACGTCAGGCCCTGGATGTTCACGATGAGAGGAGTGATGTCGGCTTCAACAGTCGCCGAACACGCCGAGCCGGAGCAGCTGTTCGGGTCTGCGCCGACCATGTTGTAGCCATACGTGACCCCATTGTTCGGGTTGAGCGTCTGGCCGAACCAGTGCTGGACGGTCTGCGTCGTGGGAAGCGGCGAAGCGCCTCCGACAGTTGTCGAAAGTGCCTGTAGCTGCGAGTCATCGATAACCTGAGGACTTGACGAACCGCCGGCGCTTACCGAAGCGGCCACTAAAACCGAGGCCGCCGTCGTGGCCAGCCCCCCGAATAGCACGCGAAATAAACGTGGACCTACCAAGTGCATACACCCTCCTGGAATGGAATCCACCCCAACACAATCAACCCCCCGCGATAAGACACTCAAGAATAAAGGCGCCCGGTCGGGGAGGCAAATAGCCAATTTGACGCGCGAGCCGTTCCAAACTTACCATCGGTCACAGGGCGCCTCGACCCAGGGGCGCTGGGCATCGAACACTGGAGGTGGGCGTGGTCAGACATAAGCGCACTGTTTGGTACGTAATCATCGCCGTGGTCGCGGGCACGTTTGCTCTCGCACCTGCGGCAGTTCCCGCCGGCGGCAACGGCGATACGCGCCAGATCCCGGCTTCCGGGGTGACGTCGTTCAGCCCAACGCCGATTGGCGTGGACAACGGCTCACAGCAACCCGAGCTGGGACCAGTTCAAGGGGACAGCGCAAGCGCCGCGGCAGCATCGGGTGGAGGCAACGGCGTCAACCGGAGCCGATCGATCGAGCACGGAGCGCCGGACGTTTCGACGGTCCCAGTTACCGCCGGCCAGGGCGTG
>Ga0066691_10001152_pt1 | contig 9987 bp, 9 predicted proteins | sample GraSoiAngelo_140_FD_66671 | JGI IMG/M metagenome (GOLD analysis project Ga0066691, IMG submission 66671) | Grasslands soil microbial communities from the Angelo Coastal Reserve, California, USA - 14_0929_12_30cm | ecosystem: Environmental > Terrestrial > Soil > Grasslands | place: USA... | reverse complement strand
GGTTCAAACCGGTCAAACTTATTATTACGTAACAACGTCAGTGGACAGCAGCGGAAACCAGAGTAGTTTTTCGAACCAAGTACAAGCGATAATCCCTTAATCGGATCGACCCTATGGTGAAGGCACGATGGCGCGGACCTGATTCGAGAACGCGCTCTCCTGGCCTTTGGCATCGACTGCGGTCACCTGGTAAAGGTACGTGCGTCCGGCTTGCAGGGGAGAATCTCTGTATGTGGTTTCCCGGATGGGAGAGGAATTCAGCTTTTTGTATGGCCCGCCCGGATTCTCTGCCCGGTAAACGTAGTAGCCCGCAACCACGGAAGTGCTGGCCTTCCATGTCAGAACGACGTAGTGCCCGCCCGAAGGTGTTTCTTGGCTCTGGAGGAGCCCGCCGCTTGAACCGATGTCGCAACGGTGCGAAGTCCACAAGGCGCCGATGATCAAGAGAGCTGCAGTGCAAAGTATCGCGATCGGAACGATGTGGCTTGAGCGAGGAAACCGAATCACAGATTCGACTCTGGGGCAGGGCGTGTCGAAAACAACGCTGATGGGAGAACAATACACAATTGGGTTAGGCATGCCAATACGGGTTCTCTCAAGGAAAGTCAGGATACCAGTTTCGCCGGATATACGTCTATCCCTGCAGCCAACGTTCGTCACAGTCGGCGGCCGCGTCTCTTTTTTTAACAATTTGGTGCCCTTCAGGCCGCTGCTCCATAATGGAGAGCTTGGATGTCCCTGTGAGGCCTGTACTTTCGTAAGAGAAAGCCCGACGCGAATTCGCCCGACAGTCCCACAAAAACTTCATGGTTCCGCCGACTGTCTACAATTCTTTGATAGTTTAGGCTCCGTCGTGTGGGCGGGAATTTTAAGCACGTCGAATCCGGCCCGCAATGCCGCAACTGCTCTACCCGCCCGATTGGTTGCAGTAGGGAATTACTTGAGGCTTCTGGCCGAAGAATGGAAAAGGCTTCACCATTCCCGTCAATCCAGAATTTAGATGACCAGACATCGTTGAGAGTGAGTATTCGAACGAAGTCTCTGCCGCCGCACCTATTCCGATTCCGAAATAGTACACGACCGGCGGTTGTTAGCCTTCTCGCCACATAGGCCTGAGGGCCGTTGAAAAAAAACCGGGTAAAGGAACAAAATGTATATTCGAAACATGAAGGGCCTTCTGACTTGCTTAATCTTGCTTTGGGTGACGCCGAGCGCCGTTCGCGCGCAGCAATGGTCCGGAATTATTGATCCCAGCCGCGCAATTGACTGGTCAAACGCAGGAATTCCTGGCGGTATACCGAATCGCACGACGATATGCGCCACACTGAATCCGGGAGCAAGCGCGGATCAAATTAACAGCGCCATCGCAGCTTGCCCGGGCGGCCAGGTAGTTTATCTGAGCGCGGGTACGTATAACCTCACCAGCGGAATTGTTTTTAATGCCAAGAGTAACGTAACCCTTCGCGGAGCAGGAGCAAATCTCACTTTTTTGGTTTTTACCGGAGGCACGGGTTGTCACGGTCAGTGGACAGATGTGTGCATAGATAGCTCCGATTCAAACTGGGGAGGGGGGCCTAGCAATAGTGCAAATTGGACGGGTGGCTATGCCAGAGGTGCAACCCAAATCACCCTAAGCAGTACGACAAACCTTGCAATCGGCAACTTCTTGATTCTCGACCAGAACAACGACCTTAGTGATCCTGGAACGATTTTTGTCTGTTCCTATGGCCCGACGGGGGGCACTGGCCAGTCACCATATTGCGCTGATGAGGGGCCTGCGGGCGGAGGCCGAACAAACCGCGATCAGGCCCAGCTAGTCAAAGTTACGGGCATTAACGGAAATACGGTTACGATCTCTCCGGGTCTCTATATGCCAAACTGGTCGAGTTCAAGGAGCCCGCAAGCCTGGTGGCCCACCGCTCCGGTCAAAAACTCCGGAATCGAGAACGTCTCGCTCGATCACACTCTCAGTTCTATTGACAGTTCTGGTGCGGGCATTGTTATTTTCAACGGCCTGAACTGCTGGATTAAGGGAGTTCGCTCGCTTAACTCCCCGCGCAGTCATGTCCGCCTGTATATATCCCCGCAGAGCGTAGTGCGAGATAGCTATTTTTACGGAACGCGGAATGCGGCATCTCAGAGCTACGGCGTCGAAGACTATCCAAGCTCGAATTCACTGATCGAGAACAACATCTTCGAACACGTCACTTCTCCTCAGATGATGAATGGAGCCGCTTCCGGAGATGTCATCGCTTATAACTATTCAGCCAATGACTACTATACGGCGTCGCTGAATTGGATGATACAGAGCGCCTGGATGCACGCCGGAGGCGCTGACAATGTACTGTTTGAGGGCAATGTTGGAGCTGGGCTACAAAGCGACGTCATTCATGGAACTCACAATTTCATAACCGCATTCAGAAACTATTGGAGCGGATGGGAACTTGGCAAAACCAGTAACACAAATCCAATATTCCTGCGTGCCTACAGCCGTTACTACAACATCGTCGGAAACGTCCTCGGCACTTCCGGCTACCATACGACCTACGAGGTGGATCAAACTACCAACGACCAAGCGATTTACACATTCGGTGCAGGCACCACCAACGTCCCCAACGACGCAAGCGTTCAGGCAAACGTGATGCGTTGGGGCAACTACGACTCTGCGAGTGCCACAGTCCGGTTTGTGAATGCCGAGGTTCCGAGCGGAATTAGCCAGTTTGCAAATTCTGTGCCCAGCACTCAGAATTTGCCAGCCTCGTTTTACCTGTCGTCAAAACCATCTTGGTGGCCATCTTCGATTCCATGGCCTGCCATAGGACCCGATGTCACCGGCGGAAATATCTCAGGTCTTGGTGGACACGCAAACGTCATCCCTGCACAAGCCTGCTACAACAATAGTTCCAGGGACGCCAACGGCTACTTGCTGTTCCTCGCAAGCAATTGCTATGCAGGCGGCAGCACGACCGTCGTTGCCCCCCCCACGAACCTGCAAGTCGTTGTCCATTGATCCACCCGAGCTCCGTGACGCTTCACGCGCTCGTACTACGACGTACGTTGCTGTCTAACATAGGGAAGACAGGATCAGCGAGGCGAACTCTCCACCACTCCAGCATATCCCGCAAGGTAGTGGAGAGTTTAATTTCAGGCGTCCACTCACAACAGCTCCGGAACTTGGAGATATCCCCTGCGATAATTGGCTCATCGCAGGATCGTACCAGGGTGGGATCCTGTTCCACTTGGAAGCTAGTAGATAATTGCGCACGGATCGTTTCGATTATTTCATGGACGGAGTAGGTCTGATCAGTTCCGATGTTGTAAACCTCACCGGCCTTACAGCGTTCTGCTGATAACCAGAAGGCGCGCACAAAATCGCGCACATCGACAATCGCTCGACGGCTAGTGAGGTTACCGACCATCATTGAGGGACGTCGAGCGCCCATTTCAATCTGGACAGCCCGCTTCGTAAGATCGGAGCACACATCGCCAATCTTTCCCGGCCCGGTCGTGTTGAAAATCCGGACTCTAATCGATTGAGTTCCATAATTGGTAAAATACTGCGCCGCGAGCAAGTCCTGAGCAACTTTACTGACGCCATAGGGATGCAATGGAGAGAGTGAATGACTCTCGCGCACCGGCATGTCCTGGATTGCAACCGGTCCATATTCAGCACTCGAACAAGCGACGATCACCAGGGCCCTCGTCGCGGACGCACGCAAGCACTCAAACAGGTTTATTGTCCCTCCGACGTTTATGTCCATAGTCTCTCGTGGTTCGAGCAGCGATACTGTTGGATAACTCTGGGCGGCGAGATGGAAAACGCGATCTGGTCGGAACGCGGATACAAGCTCCGACAGATGTGTCGCGTCTCGAACATCGCAACGTTCAAGGTGCGTGCCTGTCCAGCCAGCTTCCGGCTCTCTGTGATCGATTCCGAGCACAGAACACCCAGCTTCGACGCAGTGCTTAGCAAGAAACTGGCCGATGAAGCCCGCAGCCCCCGTAATCAAGACTCTCATAACGCAGTCCTCCTCCTCCGTGCGTGCGAGCGACACGACTCAACGACATGAAGCGATCTGGGCATCCATTGTCTCGCTCGCTTGGCAGCCGTCGTACGCGGCTTCTGGTTCGTACACGACAACGTGACTACCTCTAGCAGAAAAGGTAAATGGGACGGACAATAAGTTCTGCAACCGCCGCCTTAGCGCTTCTCGTCGTTCGGGCGGGACAAAAAAGAGCATGAATCCTCCTCCTCCCGCTCCTAGTAACTTTCCTCCAATTGCCCCCGCGCTCAATCCAGCCTCATAGATTTCGTCGATCTGCGGGCTGGTGATCTTGCTGCTCAAGCTTCTTTTGAGCTTCCAACTCTCATGCAGCAAACGCCCGAACTCGCTGACCTGTCGATTCGTGTTCGAGATAATATCCTTGGCCTCGTTAACCATCTGCAGCATTGCGCCAAGTTCCCCTTTTCGTTTGGGGGTTTCCCTAAGCTGCTCTTTTGCAATCTCAGAGGCAGTACGGGTAAATCCAGTGAAGAAAAGGACCAAGTGATTCTCGAGTTCGGCAAGCCTACTCTGAGGGGCAACTACGGGCTTTACATCGATGCTTCCATCCACGCAAAAGTGGACGTGGTTGAATCCCCCATAGGCGGCGATAACCTGATCTTGCGCGCCGACCGCTTCCCGAAGTAGTTCCTGCTCGACGTAGATGGCGTCTTGGGCCAGCGCATGTTTGTCACGCATTCTGTCTTTGAGCGCATAGAGTCCCAACAGTAGGCCCACGGTGAAGGCAGAACTGGTTCCCAAACCAGTGCGCGCGGGCAAATCAGCCACATGATGAATCTCCACACCTTCCCTGATTTTCAGAAATTGCAAGCAGCCCCGCACCGAGGGATGCTCAATAAAGTCATTACTACAGACATTTTCGACTTTGGAGTATGAAATCCTGCTCCGGTATTCAAAGAAGGGAGGCAGTCGACGGCAGGTAATGTAACAATACTTATCAATAGCCGTCGTCAATACTGCTCCCCCGTGCTCACGATACCAAACCGGATAATCAGTGCCACCGCCGAAGAAAGAGACTCGAAGAGGTGTGCGTGTAATGATCATGGGTTCACTCCAGTCTGAGAATTAGTATGTCCGTATCGCTCAGCTGAGCTCCCGCTGATTGTCTCAATGCTCATTAGGAGCTGTGCTGTTTCGTAAATGATTGCTGGGCAGCATTTGATTGGGAGCACCTCGGCTAGTACGGGTCGCTCTTTTAAATTAGACAGTAAATACTGGCCCGCTTGCAACAGAAGTTGGTTCGAGCGCCTTTCTAACGTGCTCCCTCGCCATGTGTCGATCGTGAACTCCAGCAGGTTGCACGGTCCGCACTTGTTGCCTTACGTGCCGCGACGTTAGGCTTCTCGCGGGACATTCCGGAAACAATGCTTTGAACAGCGTGCAGTACATCTTCTGCGATAAGGTCCGGTCTTGGCATATTTACGTACCCTTGTTGCTCTCGTTCGGAACGACCGTAACCGGTCAGTACCAGCACACTTTGGAGACCTAGCATTTGTGCCATAGCAATCTCGCGATGGCGATCTGTTACAAAAGTAGATTGTGTGAGATCGATTTCGTGATCCCGGGCAGCCGCGAAAAGCATTCCCGGGTTCGGCTTCCTGCAGTTACACACCCGCCGATATTGTGGAGTGCCATATTCCGGGTGATGTGGGCAGTAATAAATATCGTCAAGCCGCGCTCCCCCGAAATCGAGGACCTCCTCCAATCTGTCATGTATACCCTTCAGAGATGCTTCACTTAATAGTCCGCGAGCGATGCCGGACTGGTTGGTTACGACAATTGCGAGTACTCCCGTCTCATTGACGCGCCGCACCGCTTCCGCGGCGAATGGGTATACGCGTAAATCGGAGGCCTTAGCAATGTGGCCAACTTCCTCATTCAAGACTCCGTCACGATCGAAGAAAATAGCGATACGCGGCATAAGGGATATATAGCTGAAATTCTGATTGATTTATAACCGCTTGAAGATCACCAACGAGTAATACCGTCCCCAAGCGAAAGATCCCGGAGAAATGGACAGTTAGCTGCTAGCAACCGAGAAGCTTGGTTCCGAAACAATGGCCTGCTCAATAGCACAGCAAAGCGAGTGGCCGACTAGGATGTGGCACTCCTGAATGCGGGGGGTATCTGAGGACGGAACAGCGATCAACACGTCGACAAGAGTGCGCATGCGACCGCCGGAAGCCCCGGTGAAACCGATTGTAGGTATACGCCGCTTCCGAGCGACCAGAAGAGCTTCGATCACATTGGGCGAATTGCCTGAAGTGCTGATGGCCACGACAACGTCGTTCGGAGCGGCCAGTGCCTCGAGCTGTCGAGCAAAAACGTGATCGTAGCCGTAATCATTCCCGATCGCCGTTACCGCCGAGGAGTTTGTATTAAGGGCTAGCGCTGGGAGTGGGCGACGTTCTTGCAGGAAACGCCCTAGAAATTCAGCCGCAAGGTGCTGAGCATCTGCGGCACTGCCGCCGTTTCCCAGAAAGATTGCCTTGCCACCGTGACGATATGCCGTTATGAGCAGTTCCGCGGCCCTAATCATCTGCGGTAATGTTTCGGTGAGCAGCCGCGAGTGGACTTTCAGACTTTCTCCCAGGTTCTCCCTAAGAATTGAAGCGCAATCAAACATTTTTTGGTACCTCACAGTCACATTTGATTCTTGCTTGCCTTTCAAAAAAAGCATTTGCCGTCGCAAGGCGTTCCGGGGTCCCAATGTCCAATAGGGGGCCATTATGGATGAACGCGTGTATGCCCATCGGGATCCATTGGGGGATCAATTCTCGTTCTAGCGAAATCGAACGCCCAAGCGTTGCGGTTTCTAGCAACGGGCGCGAAATCAAATAAACACCTGCGTTATAGAAGCAGTTATCCGTTGGGTCTGTCTTCTCGGCAAACCCCGTGATGCGGTAACCGGAATCGATGACAACTCTGCCAGCGTCGTTACGCCCGTCCGTCGGCACGATAACCATAAGAAGCTTTGTCAAGAGTTGTCGATACCGGTCGTAAAGAGCAGCAAGGTCGACCGACACATAGCTATCACCGTTCATCACCAGCACTGCATCGCTTCTGAGGAGCGACAGTGCGTTGAGCAGCGCCCCACCCGTTCCAAGGGGGGTCTCCTCTTCGCAGAAGCAGGTCTCAAGAATCGACCGATGGGAGGCGAAATAGCGGCGAAGTGCCTCCCGTCCGTAGCCAGAGCACAGGACCACGCGACGCCATCCCGCAGTCTCAACTTGATTGAGCAAGATCTCAAGAAACGGCTGGCCCGCTATGCGCGCCATCGATTTTGGGCAATCCCCGAGCACCGAGCGGATGCGCGTACCTTGGCCGCCGCAAAGGATCACTGCGTCAGGCATGTCATGCACGGTGGAATTCCTTATTGCGCAAAAGCAGGAGAACAGCTGTTTTCTCGCTCAAACACTTCGATTCCGGAATCACTGAGTTAGTATGTCGTTACTTAAATTGGCAGTGAAACTATACCTGACATCTGTCCTCCGCGTAAAGTAAAGCCTTGTCCCAAACACGGGCCAAAGACCATCGGACAGACGGCAGAAAAAATCGCGCATGCATGGCCAAGCGCCAGCCCAAAAGCGCTTTGATCCAAGAGTACTTCCAGCCCAGGCTCGGAGCCTGCAGTTGCCCCCCCAGCGCCTTGGCCATCTCTTCCGCCTGCTGAACAATGTCCAGCCTTTCCGGGTAGAAGAAAATCAGCCAGTTTTGCAGGTACCTTACACAGGCTGCTCTAACTCTTTCGCTGTCTTCCAACGAGCGAAGATATGCCACATGCATACGCATCGAAAGCCACTGAGCTTCCCTTTTCCGATTTGAACGTCCTATATAACTGAGGCTATTGGACCCGGACGCACGATAATAGACTCTGGCCTCCGGAACGAATCGGATGCTGTTGCAGGCCAGTAGGATGCGGCAGAAGTACTCGCCATCATCGTCTCCTAGCAGCGCGGTGTTCCAGGGACCAGCGGCTTCGCTCAACTCGCGGCTGACAAGCCATGTGGCGGTCTGCATGTGGAGATTCTGTCCCAACTTTCGCACCAGCCAATCAGCGGGACTCAAATCACACCACAATGCAGTCGGAACAAACTTCGCTCTGCGGTCTCGATATAGAAATTGTCCCCAAGCTGAGGAAGCAAGCGTCCATTTGCTGAGGCACTGGCCTAAGATTTCCATCTGCCTAGAAATCTTGTCCGGAGCCAAAAGATCATCGGCATCCAGCCACTGAATGTACTGCCCTTGGCAGAGAGAGAAAGCCTTGTTTCTGGCAGCGGCCGCACCCTGATTTTCTTGGGTAATAACGCAGACGTTTCCACAGGAGAATCTCCGCGCAATCGCTAGAGTCTCGTCGCTGGAACCGTCATCAACGACGATGATCTCTTTTCGCGGCCACGTCTGTGCCACTGCAGATCGAAGTGTGTCACTGATCCATTCCTGCGCGTTGAACGCAGGGATGAGAATTGATACAAGAGGTTCCATAACGGATCCTGCCCAGCAGTTTAGCGTATGCGTTTCGAGTCACTTCACCCACAACATCCCACGAATGCCGTCCGACGGCATAATTCCTAATCTCCTGCCGCCGAGTGTTCAGGTTCTTGAAAAGATCACTCTCGAAATACACTTCGATGGTTTTGGCTAAGTTGTGTGGATCGCGTGGCTTACACAAAAAGCCCGTTCTGCCCTCAACTATGTCATCCCTCAAGCACCCGACGTCGGTTGCGATAACGGGCAAGCCGAAACTGTATCCCAAAAAAAGCACGCCACTCTGGGAAACCTGTGTATAGGGAAGCACCAAGACGTCTGCGGCTTTAAAATACAATTCCGTCTCCTCGTCAGGAACGTATTCGATCCTCCGGACGATCCGTCCTTGATCAACGTCGCGGCTGATAGCCAGATCAATCCCTTCCAAGTACTTTTCTGACCCTCCCCTTGGCTTACCAGCGATAATCAGCCGATATTCTTCACGCTCAGCCACGAGCCGTTGAAATGCAGCCACCAGGAATTCCAGTCCTTTATAAGGCCCGATGTTGCCAAAGAACAAGATGGTCTTCTCGCCCGGCTTGATATTGAGCCTGCGCTTCGCCTGTTCAGAAGTGAGAGCCGAGTCTGGAACAGAATTGTTAATCCCAAAGGGGATGACCGTAACCACTCCTCCGCGGACACCGAAGTCCTCGATGAGTTCGGCCTTCATCTTTTCTGTGTGCACGAAGATGTGATCGGTAAGCCCATACTGGATCCTTAAGGTCAAACGATTGAGGAATGAGTCGGTTGAATCTCTCTTGCCAGCATTGATGTTGTGCGCCGTGAATGCGATTTTCTTGCCGCAGAGCTTGTAATAAAGCATCAGCACGGTTCGATCGAAAAACCGCAACTTGTTGTTCCACAAGATATGGAAGATCTTGGGCTTGGCCGTCGAAGTATATCGAATGAGTTGCACATAGTAGGTCAACACCCTTGATGCTTTCTCGGCGAGAGTAGCATCCTGTCGTCGACTCCCCTGCAGATTGAGAAAGCGAAGCTTGGGAGTGAAATGCATTTCGGGGCTGTCGATCTCATCGCTGCCGATTACATCGAGGCTTACCCCCCGTGTGATCAGCGCCATAGCTAAACCGAATGCATAAGGCCTGTCGAAGCCACCTGTGAGCAGTGCGGCTTCGATCTCATCGGGCAGACCATTTTCGGCCTGGCCATGGGTGCGAGAAACCGCACGTAGAGTTTGTACAGATGGAGTCATCCCTGCCATTGCGATTTCCCTTTCTTTCATTCGGCCGTTTTTTCTGGCCCCATGGCGAGGACTACGCTGCCGCCAGTGCCCTTCGTCATGACGAAATTTACTGACTCTTTTGGAGACCTGCGCCATCGTATCATCTCTTTTAGGAGTCCTAGAAACTGGTAAATGGGGGCACGTCCCCGATGG
>Ga0066691_10001145_pt1 | contig 9996 bp, 8 predicted proteins | sample GraSoiAngelo_140_FD_66671 | JGI IMG/M metagenome (GOLD analysis project Ga0066691, IMG submission 66671) | Grasslands soil microbial communities from the Angelo Coastal Reserve, California, USA - 14_0929_12_30cm | ecosystem: Environmental > Terrestrial > Soil > Grasslands | place: USA... | reverse complement strand
TTCGTCGCCCCAGAACGGCGACGGCGCCATGGGCGGAGTGTCACCGGAGCTCGGCGTCCCCGGATCGCGAACGATCAGCTTTATTTGGCTCGTCGCGGTGTGCGTCGGATCGACGGCGGTCAGGTAATCGCCGCTCTCTTCGAGCGCTCCGTAGATCGGGCCGTTGGCGTTCACGGTCGGATTCCGCTTGTCGCTCGAGATGTCGTCATGCAGGTAGACCTTCGGATCTGCCCAGTCCCACATCGTCACGACGACGTCCCGCTCTTTGCCTTGAGGACGCGAAGGAGCCGCAGACGGTACCTCTCCCTTTGCAATTCGATCGGTCCAGTCCGCGTACATCGCCGCTGCGCGCTTGGAGCCGACCTGATTGAAGCGAGCGGCCATCCCTGCGCCTGCCTGGCCTGACTGGATGCGGCGCTCCCATGCGGCACTAGAGTCCTTGGAGTGATGCAGGATGCTATCGGGAATCTCGCGCGTGGCCTTGTCGCCCATCTGATGACAGCCGGTGCAGCCGTCTGTATTGACGATCTCGCGAATCCATTGGCCCTGGCTCTTGATGCTCGTAGCAATACCGTTCCCGCTGGGTCCCGTGCCGGGGAAATCGCTCTTGGGCGGGATCTGCAACAACGAGAACCAGTACAGCGCGGGATAGTATTCGACGGCAGACTTCTTATCCGGCGCCAGGACCGCCTTCAGGTTAAGTGTCTTGCCCGGCGCGCACGTAACCTTCGGCGAATCCACCAGCCCGTAACCGCGAACCCACACACTGTAGTTCGCCTTGGGAAGCTCCGGCACCAGGTAGCGCCCCTGATCATCCGTGACGACGACCTTGACGAATTTGGTCGGCAGGTCGGAGGTTTCGGCGATCACCCAGACCCCCGCCTCGGGTCCATTGGGGCTGGTCACCACGCCGCCAATATCTGCACTGCCGACGCGGACAGTTCCGCTGTTGACTTGGCCCGCACGCACTCCGCCCATCGTAACGGCCAAGAGCACGCCAAGTACGATCACCATTCCCGGATACAAGGCTTTCTTACTCATACTCTCAAACCTCCTTCAACGGTTGAATCACGACCTGATCCGCGGTCCCCTTATGCTTCAATTTCTGCTGCGTTGCAAGTGTTCGCGCAGCTTCCGGCCCATGCGCGCTAATGATACTGCTTAGTGCTCCAAAAATCATTGCCTGACTGCGAAGTGCGCTACGCGGTCAGGAGAGACTGGCCTGATCCGTCCGGCTCCCGTCACGGGCGCGGCACATGCATCGAGAACAGTACGAGCACACCGCTGATGGAGCTGAACCAGTGCGGCGTGTTTTCCGGAACGAGAATGAAATCTCCTTTTGCGATGTTGCGCGAACTGCCGCCCTCAATCGCCGAGCCACTGAGGTTCTCGGAATTTGTTCGCGTCTCCTTGACGAGCTTGCCACCCGTCATCATCGTCGCTGATCCATCGATCACGTAGAACATTTCTGCCTCTTTTTCATGGACGGCAGCGGGGCCAACCGAGGCGCGATATTCAAGGTGCCCGTCGTAGAATCCCAGCTCGAGCATGGGTTCCGCCACGGTTGGCTGGCCTTCCTTGCGTTCGCTTTTCGCTTTGGCAATAAGTGCCGCGACATCAGCAGAAGAGGTGAAGGTCTTCGTTGGCTTCGCAGGCGATTGCGGGGCCGGCGGCCGCGCCAATGCTACCGCAGCCACAAGACTGAAAGCGAAACTGATTATCATTGTGCGCATGAAACCTCCCAATGTCCTTCGTCTGTTACCCGGCTGAGCAATCTCGCCATAAGCGTTTGAACCGGAATTTCCAGTTTAGACTTGTGGCTTGCCGCATCGTACGCTTCTCTCGCCCTCGACACAACGAATTTGCTGTCAGAGCAGGACGCACGAAATCAGACGCAGCCTGACGCACCTCCCGCTAAACGTGCTTTTCCATATCGTTCACTGTTTCCAAGGTCTGACACCACATTCTACTTAGTATCGAAGCGGATCAGAAAAGCCCTGAATCCCTTCACGTCCTTGAAGCCGTGGGGTACGCCTGCCGGAATGTAAAGGACATCACCCGGCTTCAGAGCTTGTTCGACCCCGCCGCGAATGGCGCTGCCGGCTTCGTCATCCACGTTCGGCCGTTTTTTGCCATCGACGAGCTGACCGCCGGTGATCGCTGTCGCTGTGCCCTCCATCGTCACCCAGACGTCGGCCGAGCTGGCATGAACCAGCGGAGCGTCGCCCTCCTTTACGATGCGGACGTTAATGCTATAGGCTCCGCCTTCCAGCACTCGCTTGTTGATGACTTGCCTTGCCTCCAGATCCTTCCACGTAGCCTGGATATCTGCGTTCGCGAAGTAGGCTGCTTTGTCCCTGGGCGCCGTCGACGCCTGCTGGGCAGCAGGACCTCCCGCTTGGCCTCCTCGACCGTGTGCTACTCCCCATACGCCGAACAGTACGACCGTGCCGATCACACTCAGCAAAAGTGTGCGCATATTTGCTCCTTTTTTAGATTCGGCAGAAATTGACCCTGTGTTTCCCAACACACAACCTGAGCGCGGTGTGCTAGCGCGGACCATCGTCGTTCATATCACGCGGGCCTGACGCATGACCGATTCGGCTTTCTGACGGATTTCGCGGGCCACCTCAAAGGGATCGCCTTGTTGGAACCTCGGCAGAAAGAGTTCAACCGAGAGAGGACCGGCATATCCTTTATCCGCGAGCTTGCGAAGAATCCGCATGAGCGGACTGACTCCGTCGCTGGGGATGATCCGGGTTGTGTTATCCAATAACTCCCGCGGCATATCGGGCACATCCTGAAAGTGCACGTGACCAATTTCCGACGGCCGGATCAGATCGAGATCCTCGAGCTTGTTGAGGCCGGACCAGAAGTGATAGCAATCGAACATGGGCGCGAGGTTGGGATGCGCCGCCGCGCGCGTCATCTTTAACAGCGTCGTCAGCGTGGAGATGAAGGATGACGTACGCACGAATTCGATCCTGAGCGACATGTTGAACTGTTTGGCAACCTCGCCCGCTTCACGCATGTTGTCCACGCCGGCGTTGTAGTCGTCCAGGGTCACTTTCTGCGTGGTGGCGGTCGCCGCATAAACGCGCGAGAGTCCCAGGGCCGCGAACATCTCGCAGCGTTTCTTGAGACTCTCGAGTGAGGTGGACCGAGTGGGATTCGGCTCCCAGAGACCTGTCACGCCGGTTGCGCCGTGGACGGCTGTCAGTCCCAGGTCGGTGAGCACCCGGCGAGCGGCTGGCAGGGAGTCGGTCTTCAGAAACTCGTCCAACAGCGTGTTGGTGAGCTCGACGTTCTTGATTCCCGCACGAGACCAACCTTCCAGCGACTTACGGTAGCCCGCTCCGGCGGACGTATTCTGGTGAATGGCGAGTGTCATCTTCCCGGAGACAGCGGAGGCGGCGCGCGCGGCCACGAACACCACCGGAGTCAGGAGTATCGCTCTTCTAGATAGCATTGTTCTGACGCCTCATTTTTTAGTGAACTTCTGCAAGGTATGTTGACGCTGCGTGCTATGCAGATCTCGAAACGTATTCGGGAACGTGCGCACCCTGCCGCACGATCACATCTGCTTATCAGTGGCTAATGTCCGCCGATAAAGTGCTGACCCGCTCGTGAAACGATCAGTACCCGACCGCCTCGCCGTCCTCCCTAAAATTCGAGCCAGCCCGATAAACACCGCCGATGGGGGCCGTACAATGAAGATCTGTCGGCGCACATCCCGCTGGGGCGCCTGGATCGGGCGTGAACATGATCGCCTCGAACCCTCCCACGGGTGAGCCGTCGGACGACGAGGCGTTGTGACCCATGCTCACCAATTGGGAACCTACGAGCTTGAATAGCTGCGACTCCAACCGCAGCCTGTTACTCACCTGGTTATGACTAAACCGGGCCATGTCGCCAGCAGCCTGGACGTTCGCACCAAGGTCGAGAATGTTCACCAGCACCTGCATGTTCCCTTGGCCCTGCTGGTCACCGCCATGCTGCCCGGTCACGAGAAAGGGTCTATCGTTCTGCATCACGAGCACTGCCGAGAGCGTGTTGTAGGGCCGCTTTTGCGGCGCAATGACGTTGGGACTCTTCGGATCGAGAGTGAATAACCCGCCCCGGTTATGGAGGATGAATCCGTAACCCGGAACCGTGATGCCTGACCCCCAGCCGGCGAAATTGCTGTTGATCCACGACACCATATTTCCCCAGCGATCGGCGGTCGCCAGATAGATCGTGTCGCCGCTGTCGGTGGTGTCCGATCCAGGAGATCCGGTGTTGGAGGCGCGCTTAGGGTTGACCTTCCCGCACAGCGACGCGGCGTGCGGTTTCGAAGTCAGCATGTCGAGGGGCACGGACACAACGTTCGGGTCAGCATTGTGTCCATACAAGTCGGCATAGACCACCTTCTTCGTCTCGACCAGTGCGTGCCAAAACAGAGGATTCGCCGGTCCGAGAGTAGCGAGTGTCTGGCCGGGATACCAGATCGGCACGCATTGTTCCAGGACGTTCATCTCTTCCACGATTCCCCAGGCCTGCGAAGGCGCCCTCGTCCCATAAACGGTGAAGTGATCGTGGTATGTCGTTGAAGCCGGAGTCACCCACTCGCCCTTGTAGTTCGCCAGATCGTCGAGTGTCATCGTGCCGCCGAGTGCATTGGACTTGGCAACGATGGCCCGAGCCACCTCGCCTTTGTAAAACGCATCACGACCCTGCTGTTGGACGAGGCGTAGCGTTTTTGCCAAGTCAGGGTTCTTGAAAATGGAGCCCGCCGCAGGGGGGATTCCGCTGACGTAAAAGGTTTTTACCGAATCCGGATCCAACTGCGTGCAACATCCCATGAGCGGCAGAGCATTCTTCATGCGCCAGCTGCTTTGGATTTCCTCTGTCAGCGGAAAGCCCTGCTCCGCATAGTCGATCGCTGGTTGCAAAACTTCTTTGAATGTTTTCGTCCCGAACCGCGTGAGGACTTCTTGCCAGCCCCAAAGCGATCCTGGGACCGTCACTGTCAGGATCCCACCTGAGGGCATGCCAGAACCGGGTCCGAAGTTGGCCGGATGGGCTTTGTAGCCGAGTGAGTTCATGCGGGCGAGCGTCAGACCGCTGGGCGCGATCCCGCTGGCGTTGAGCTGGTAGACCTTCTTCTCTTTCGCGACGTAGACGAGCACGAATAAGTCGCCGCCGATACCGACGTTCGCCGGATAAACGACATTGAGCGCCGCCGCCGTTGCAACAGCGGCGTCAACGGCATTGCCTCCCTGTTGGAGTATCCGCAGCCCCGCCTGCGCCGCGAGCGGCTGAACGGTTGTCACCACCCCGTTCCGCGCCATGACTTCTGATCGGGTCTGTGGCAGCCACCCCTCGGATCGATCGCCTCGCACGGCTTGGCAGGCGGGTGCTGACGTTGCCGTGCACATCTGCACCGGCGGCACCTGCGCCAGAACGTAGCTCGAGTTGAGAAATAGCACGCCCAACAGAAGGTAGGAGAATCTGTTCCACCACGGGTTCATGTGGCTATCCTCCACAAATATTCTTGCAACGAAGAGGCCGCACCGCCGATCGTTATCGCGCAGTCTGGCCCTCGTTAGACGGCGTGAGTTTGCGCCCACGCAATTCTCGTCTGCGTCCTTTATTTCGAGCCGGCTTTCAACTCGTCATAAGCGATTTGCACGTTGTTCTTTAGCCGGTCCGGCATGGGAGCCGCGTATCCTTTATATTTGGCCGGTATCTTCCAGGTACTGGCCACTTCATCCACTGTTTTGCCCGCCTTTTTAGCGGCGCTGACGGCGCTCAGAAATTCGCGATTGAAATCGGCGTACTCCTTCAGGTCCGGGCGTGTCATCTCGGTACTATGGCCCGTGATGATGATGTCCACGTCCTTGACCGTATCGTAGGCCTTTTGCAGCGTATTGGGAAACGCGACGGCGCTGCCACCATTAACTGCGTCAATCAGCGGGATGTTCTTGCCGGAAAACACGTCGGCGGCATGCATCACCCGCAGCGCCGGAAACAGAACCCAGGCGTCGCCATTGGTGTGCGCGCGCCCGAAGTAGTAAAGGTCCACGCGATCGGCGCCGCTGCCAATGGTCATCTTGTCCTTGAATGTCCTCTTCGGCATGCCCTTGCCATTACTGTCCTTGAAGAGGTTTGCCGTCGCAGGCGGGTACGGAGGGAATCCGGTCGGCGGGACCATCTTCTCCATATTGGTTTTGGTGTTCTCCTGCGTCACGATGTCAATCGTGGCGGGGAACTCCACGTTGCCGCCGACGTGATCGGCGTGCGTGTGGGTGTTGATCAACCGGGTCACCGGCTTGTTGGTCAGCTCCTTGATTTTGTCCAGGATGGGCTGGCCCCAGCCGGGATTCTTGGCGTCCACCACGGTGACCCCGTCCGCCATGATGAACACCGCAGTGTTGCCGCCACCTCCTTTGAGCACGAACAAATTGTCCTTGAGTTTTGTGACTTCAAGAACCTTGGGGGCCTGCTGTTGAGCCGCAAACACGAGTGACAGAGCACCGGCAACAATCAGCACGCCTAGAACGACGCTTCGTTTCATGCTATTCCTCCAGGAAAGAAGATTCGCTGGACAAACCAGAATGCGCCTACCAGGATCACCGCGAGCGAGCCGGCAAACGCCAGCCGGCGGCCTGCGGCTTCGTTGCGCGAGCGAAGTCCCATCAGCGCGGAAGCCACGACGACCACCACCAATAACTGGCCGATTTCCACTCCCAGGTTAAAGGAAAACAGCGACCAGCCCAGCGCCCGGCTGGGCAGGTTCATCTCCCGCAAGACATTCGCGAATCCGAAGCCATGAATAAAGCCAAAAGCAAACGCAATCCAGGCGCGCACGTCGCGGCCACGGCCCACCATCAAATTGTCCACGCCGACGTAAACGATACTCAGCGCGATGGCCGGCTCAATGAGACGCGCCGGTGGGGTAACGACGTTCAGGGCTGCGAGCGACAGAGTGATGCTGTGCGCCGCGGTGAAGGCGCTTACCACCACCAGCAGCCGGCGCACTGAGCCGCCAAGTAGGAGCAGCCCGACGAGAAAAAGCAGGTGATCCGGGCCGACGAGGATGTGATGGATGCCTGCCGGCACGAACTTGCGGATGACCGCGAGCACGCCTTGGCGATCGCCGACGAAGTACTCGAGTTGCGGGTGGCTCCGGTCGAGAATTGCTTGCGAGGTGAGCGCATCGCCTTCGTAGAAATTCAAAAACGTTTGGTGCGCAGGATCGTAAGGGAAGAGCATCGCGGTTACGGTCACTGACCCGGGAGCGCTGGTTGTCAGGTAGCGCGCGTGCCACCGAACGGATTGCCGGTCCGGCAACGGCTCGGGCGCGGACCAGGTGCCTCCAGTCAGCGGCTGGCCGCCCGCAGCGATCTGCAACCGCTTGCGGAGCAGCGCCAGCACTGCGTTGCCTTGCGCGACCAAGACGTTTTGGTCGAGAACGCGATCAGGGGGATCAACGCCCAACTCGTGAGCGACGTCGAACATATGAGCCACGAGCGTGACTTCGATGGCGCCCGGCTCAATGCGGACGTCGAGGTAGCTGAAAGGTACCGGATGCGCCACTGCGTGTGGCGCGATACTGAAGATGGCAATGACGGCGAGGAGCGCCATGCCGGCCCCATTCTCCCGGATCCGGCTCTTGGCCCTGAATAGTGGCTGCGTGGAAATTCCCATTTTGCTTCCGCGGCTCGCCGACAATATACACTCTGATTCTTTCCAATGACAATGCGAGGGCCTTGTTTGGCGCATGCCGAAGAGTCCGCTCCGCGACCGCGCCAATCGACACCATTCACTCAAGTGGTACCCTGTTGCGTTTGTTTGGGATTGGGGCGGTCCGGACTAATCGAATTGCTTTCGGAATGCCGCGAGCTGCTCTTTCAATTCCGCAACTTCTTTCTGAAGAGCCACAATCTCATTTTCCAGACGCGAGATCCGTTCGCCACTGGAGGTGTTGTGCGTGATTGTTGCTTCGGGTGCCGCCTCCTGTGTCTGGGTCTGCACATCGCCTGATAGCAGGTGGGAGTAGCGCGACTCCTTGGTACCCGGCTGTCGAAGGAGCATCTTCACCATGGGTGGCTCGCGCTGCGCCAGCCGTTGAAGCGCCGATTGCACTTGGCCCAGATCCTCAAACCGGTACATACGCTCGGCGCGGCTCCGAAGCTCGCCGGGCGTCTGCGGGCCCCGCAAGAGCAACTCGCAGAGGATAGCGATTTCGCGGCGATCGAGATTGAAGGCTTCCTGGAACCGGTGCTCGTATTTAGTCACGCGGTTGTCCCAGGCATCCGCGGGTCCCGCCAGTCCTTCTTTTTCCAGACTATGTAGCGCTTGGCTGACGGCGTTTTCGTTCAGGTTCATCACCGGATCCCGATTGGATTTCTGATTGCAGGCGTTGACCAGAGCGTTTAGCGAGAGCGGGTAGTACTCCGGAGTGGTCAGCTCTTTTTCCACCAGTGAGCCCAGCACCCGGGTTTCAGTCTCGTTAAGGGCGTTCACAGGGCGCAATCATACCTTATGCCGTAAAGCCGAGCCGGCTCTCAAAGGATTGAGGGTCTCCGGTGTGCTCGATGGCGCACTCTCAAATTTTGACGTACCTCGCTCGCAAGTGCGCTTCGCGGCGCACACCTAAGGGGAGTATCCGTCAAAGCTTCGACCAGCTCGATGCATTGGATGGCAACCGCGCCCCAACTCGACATGTTTACTGGAATGTGAGGCAACATGTACACTTCCGAGTCAGGCGCAGCCATTCGATGGGCAGCGAGGCACAATGAGGGTTTCCAGGCGAAAGCTGATGACGACCGGTGTGGCAGCCGCAGCGGGCGCTTGCGGGTTAGGAGTCGCGGCGCGACTGGCGGACCGGTACGGTCTCATACCCCCTGATCACGCCGGCATCTACGGCGCAGGCGAGACTCTCACCTATGCAGCTCAAAGGCTGCTGATGGCGCATCATTCACTGGCTCGCGAGTTCGACCGCAGCGAAATTTCCAAAGTCTTTCCCGTAAACGGCGAAGTTCCCGAGAACGAAACCTACCAGCGCCTGTCGGCCGGTGGATTCGCGGACTGGCGACTCGCGGTGGACGGCTTGGTCGCTCGCCCCGCTAGCTTCTCTCTCACGGAGTTGAAACGCCTTCCCGCTCGTACCCAGATCACCCATCAAGCCTGCGAAGAGGGCTGGTCTTTTATTGCCGAATGGACCGGTGTTCCTCTTTCCTCTGTCTTAAATTTAGTCGGCGTCGACCCCAAGGCCAAATACGTCGTGTTCTTTCCGTTTGACGAATCGTGGGACAGCCTGGACATGTCCGACGCATGGCATCCCCAAACCTTGCTTGCCTACGCGATGAATGCTCAGGAGCTTCCCGCGCCTCATGGTGCGCCGGTTCGTCTGCGCGTCCCCCGTCAGCTGGGCTATAAGAGCGTGAAATACCTTTCCCGCATCACCGTCACCGACACACTGAAGAACATCGGCAATGGCTTGGGATCCATCTCTCCAGAAATCGGCTACTCCTGGTACGCTGGCATCTAGGGGCAACGCTCGCCGCCGCCCGATTTCTTACTGGCTCGATTCTTACTAGTTGACGCTCGCGTTAAAATATATGTACGCGTGTTCCGCATGAATTCGCCGGGCCATGCACGCGTGAGCTGGGGGCAGCCGAACGAACTGCGGGGGCCAGTTCCGAGGAATTCGGGCTTGCACGAGCGTGCGGCCGGCGTCGCAGTCTCGTCGATCTCGCCAAAAAATCGACGATGCGACCAGCGTCGGCGTCCCGGGCGAGCCAGCCCCAGCGTCGACTCGGGTGCGGGCGAGGCGCGCCTCTTGCGTACCGGACCTTCTAGCGAGGGACCTATGTTCGGCGCCTATTTAGAATCAACACTTGCAGAACTAACGAGCTAAGCATCCTGAAATGAACACTTGAAAAAAGCCGGGGGGGGTGGGGGGCCCCCTTCCCGTTTGTCGAGGACCACGATGTCGGTAGCGTGCTCCGA
>Ga0066691_10001143_pt1 | contig 9999 bp, 6 predicted proteins | sample GraSoiAngelo_140_FD_66671 | JGI IMG/M metagenome (GOLD analysis project Ga0066691, IMG submission 66671) | Grasslands soil microbial communities from the Angelo Coastal Reserve, California, USA - 14_0929_12_30cm | ecosystem: Environmental > Terrestrial > Soil > Grasslands | place: USA... | reverse complement strand
AAATCCATGATCTGAATGTCGAATCTCACATGGAATTGCATTCGTTTCCTCCTAGGAGTCAGTGAGCCTTCCAGAGGGAGCCTTGACATGGACAAGTCCATATCGAAAACTCAATCTGCCCGAAGGGTGGTCAGGAGTGCGTTGGGTCCGAAGCTGAAGCCCGAGGGATCCTTCGAGCCAATGAGCGCTGTGCCCGCAGAGGGTCGGCACCGAGAGAACAAACCATGCCAGCGAGCCGCGGAAAAGTCGCAAGCCGCGCCGGGATCAACACCAAGACGTTCCGGTTCTTCCGCGATCTCAGCCGCAACAACCTTAAGAAATGGATGGACGAAAATCGTGAGCGGTATCAAAGTTCCGTCGTCCAGCCGCTTCGCGGTCTGCTTGAAGAACTGACTCCAGCTGTGCGCAAGCTGCATCCTGCGTTTGACGTCAGCGGCCGCACTGGCGTGAATTTCTCGCGCATCAACCGCGATATACGCTTCTCCAAAGACAAGACGCCCTACCGCCCGCAGATGTATCTGATGTTTCCCCATCGAGGCGGACAAAACCGGCAGCCAGGAGAAGTCTACGTGGGTGTGACCGGGGACTCTGTGACGGCGGGATTCCGCGTTTACTTCGATCGCGACACAAGGGCTTCTGCGCTCGCTCAGTGTATTCCGCAAGCGCCCAAGTGGTGCGCTCAACATAAAGGGCGCCTGGCGCGCCAATACGAGAGCTACTGGTATTCGATGGAGAAGGGCGAGTGGACCAAAAATGACGGCTGGCCGCTCGCGCCTGAAGAGTGGAAAAAACTGAGAGCCTGGATTGTTCGCAGAAAGCTTCCGCCGGCAGCGGCGCTGCGGCCGAGTTTTCCAAAGCACGTCGCTGACATCTTCCGCCAGGTCCTTCCGCTATTCCGGTTCGTGTCTCACTCCAATTGAAAAAATGGGCTCGGAATAACGTCCAACTGGGGGATTCCGAACCTCGGTTCGCCGACTTTCTGCTTGACATTTCCGCGCAGTCAGACATAGAGTCCGCTTCATCTCCGTCTCCTCGCGGGTGTGAAGTCTCATGACTTAGAGACCGTCGTTTTCGATATATTGGGTCATCGCTCGCTGACGGGCACAGTTGTTACGTGCGCTTCCAGGACTTTACAGGAAGACGGCAAGGAACGAAGGGGACCTTATTGGTTGGAAAAGGCTTGAGGGGCAGCACTGCTGTCTTCGTATTGTGCTCGGGCGGTGATCGAAGAAACTCAATTCATGCGGCAAAACTGCGGTGTACTAGGACGTTTATCAAGCAAGTCTGATGCAAGCGAAGGCGGTGGGCCTGCTGGGCCGCCAGAGGAGGAAATATGGGAGTGTGTCGTGAGTTGGTAAGCCGAAGCATGATCTGGGTGGGTGTGCTCATTTTGGCGGCGATTCCCGTCGCGGCCCAATTACCTACAGGCGCCCTTCTGGGGACGGTCAAGGACTCCTCCGGTGCGTCCGTACCGGGCGCCACGGTGACGGTGCGGAACACCGATACGAACCTCACAAAGACGGCGAAGACTGAGCAGGATGGCAGCTATCGCTTCTCAGAACTGCCCGTAGGTCACTATGAAATGAAAGCGGAAGCTGCCGGGTTCAGGACCGAGAACCGAACGGGCCTGAATCTCGAGGTCACCCAGCAGGGCGTAATTAACTTTGCCCTGCAAGTGGGTGCCACCACGCAGCAGGTCACCGTTAGCAGCGAAATACCCCTGGTGAATACCCAGGACTCCACCCTCGGGGGCACCGTGAACGAGCAGAGCATGGCAGAGTTGCCGCTGAACGGCCGGAATTATATTGACCTGGCTTTGTACAAGCCTGGCGTCAACCAGGACAAGAACCAACGCAACTCGTCGGGCACCAGCTTTAGCGTGAACGGAGCGCCGGTGCGATCCAATAATTTCACGCTAGATGGGGCCATCCTGCAGAACAGCACGGGCCGCAGCCCCGTGGCCGGCGCTTCTGGCGATGCCCTGGGTTTGGATGGCATCAAGGAGTACAGAATCGTAACTGGCACTTTCCAGGCTGAGTATGGATTGGCCATGGGCAGCCAGATGGTGGCCGTCAGCAAGAACGGAACGAACCAGTTCCACGGCGACGTCTTTGAATACTTCCGCAATTCCGCGCTCGATGCCAATGACTTCTTCAATCGGGGAGCGGGCGCCCCCATCCCGCCGCTTCAAAAGAACCAGTTTGGGGCAGCATTTGGCGGCCCCATCAAGAAAGACAAGACGTTCTTCTACGCAGTCTACGAAGGCGTTCGGCTAAACCTGGGAGTTCCCATCAACAGCGTTGTGCCGTCAGCGGGGTGTCACCCGCCCAACGCTACCGCGGCGAACAATTATGGCGCCGGCGCGGTGATCACTGTGGCGCAGTGTCCCGACTTTGCTGACGATACCGACGCGCTCGGCAACCCGGTCCCACCCCAGGTGACGCTTAGTCCCTATACGGCTCCTTTCCTGGCGATCGTACCTCTGCCCACCGACCCGGTCTCGGGCACTCAAGTACGCAGCGACCATGACACCACCGGGGAGAATTATGGGCAGATCCGTGTGGACCAGAATTTTTCCTCCGCAGATACTTTCTTTGCCCGCTATACCATTGACAATGCGCTTCAAAATAACACCATCAGCCAAGAGGACTATTCTTATTTCCGCGAGGTGCCGGCCGCGCGAAATCAGTGGATTACGCTCGCCGAGAACCACACCTTCTCGCCCACGGTGCTCAATACGGCGCGGTTTTCCTTCAGCCGCACCCGCAGGAGCACGAACTTGCTTAACAACGGCCTAACCCAAAATAATGGTTTGGGTCCGGAACTCGTGCCGGGTTTTTCCACTGGCGTAGTGGACATGGGCGGGACCGCGGGCGGAGCCTTTAGCGAGTTCGGATCCGTAAACGCCTCCCCCACCACGTTCAGCCTCCAGAACATCTACACCCTGAGCAACGACGTGAATTGGACCCGCGGGAAACATGCCTTCAAGTTTGGCGTGCTGCTTAACCGGTTCAATCAAGGAAGTCAGGCTACCAACTCTTTTAACGGGCAGCTCCAATACAATCAATTCTCTGGTTTCTTGCAGAGCATACCCGACGTAGTCGAGTTTGCGCCCTCCTTTGCCAATGAAAACCGGTTTTTCATCTACAACACCTACGGTTTGTACGGGCAGGACGACTGGCGGGCCACACAGCGGCTGACCGTGAACCTGGGCTTGCGCTATGAATTCATGAATACCCCGCATGAGTTGCAAGGGAAGCAGTCCAGGCTCATCAATGATTTCACCGACTTGTTTTCTCCCGGCCCCGTCATCAAGAACAACACGCTGAAAAATTTCAGTCCGCGGGTTGGACTTGCCTATGACCTCTTTGGGAATGGCAAGACTGCCATCCGTGGGGGCGCCGGAATCTACTACGACCTGGGGAACATCGGATCGGCCCTCGGAGGCACCGGGAACGGAGGGCTGCCGTATGGCGCATTGGTTGATATCTCGCCTACCTGCTCGGCGAGCGTCTTTCCCTGCACGACAACGGATTGGGAGAACCAATTGGGGACGTGCTACGTGGGCGTATCGGGCTGCGTCAGCGGTAACAACACGGGGTTTCCATTGCCCATCCCCGATGCGGTACGAAACTCCATAGCTTATGCACCGACATGTACGCCCGGCCCAGGGGCCTTCGCCAACTGCATACAGACTCCCGGCGCCCTAACCCCGACGTTCATCGACTACGACTATAAAAGCTCCTATATGATCCAGTACAACGCAAGCGTTCAGCAGCAGTTGCCCTGGAACATGGCGCTCGGCGTGGCCTATGTAGGCAACCACGGAGTTCATCTGCCCATGGTTCGCGATGGAAATCCGATCTTACCCACGTCTCTTGGTCCCTGCGGCGATCCTGCCAGCGTGTGCGCCGGCGGCAAGGTGCCGTTCTGGGATGCCAGCTCTCCCGCCTTTCACAACGCGAACCGGAACTACGGCAGCGACATCAACATCGCCACAGCCGCGGATTCTCGTTACAACGCTTTGCAGGTAAACCTGGAAAAACGGACCAGCCATGGACTGCAATTCTCAGCCGCCTACACGCGCAGCCGAGTAACGGATGAAACGCAGGGTCAGGCCAACATACAAGATTGCATCGTTTCGGGTGGCCTGCTGGGCGTTTATCCGCTGAACACGCAAGTTGACAAGGGCCCGGCCTGCTTCAATATCCCCAACAACTGGGAATTTAACGCGCTCTATCACTTCCCGAACCGCATGGCAGGGAATGGCTTTGCAGCCAAGGCGCTAAATGGTTGGTTCATGAGCAGCATCGTGAGCATCCAGAGCGGCCAGCCATTCTCGCTGATTACCGCCAACAATCGCTCGCTTTCCGGCGTCGCGCAAGCCCAGCAGGGTGACCGGGTCAATATCAATACGCCGGCATTGCTGGCGGCTTATCCTTGCACCTCCCTGCCTGGGAAACCAGCGACCGGCCCCGACACCAACCCATGTAAGTACCAACCCATCGTCTATGATCCCAACACGGTTGTCACCGGCAATCCCAACCAGTGGTTCAACCCGGCCATGTTCTCAATCGCGCCGAACTGCACTGGACCCGGGTTGACAAATTGTTCAGACACGATTGGCCAGTTGGGCACTTCCGGGCGCAATATCATAAGCGGGCCGCCCGAAAGAAATTGGGACTTTTCCGTGGTGAAGGAGACAAAGCTCGGCTTCCTCGGAGAAGGTGGCAAGCTGGAGTTCCGAGCTGAATTCTTCAACATCCTCAACCACACAAACTTCAGCGGCGATGGTCTGAGCACCATTGTATTCTCAGGTGATTCAGGTGACCTGACCCCGTTCTCAGAAAAGCCCAGCAAGAAGGCAGGCGTGATTCGACACCAGCTGAGGGATAACCAACGCCAGATCCAGTTTGCCCTGCGGCTCGAATTCTAAAATCCTTGCCTGCGGGAGCCTTCGAGAAAAGCGGAGGTTCCCGCAGCTTCACGAGCCTCAATCGGTCCGGTATTGCTTCACCGCAACCCGGCTGATCAGGATGTCCACTGAATAACGCCAGGTTTCGTTCGTCATCCGAGCGGGCTCAGAATGAATCCGTCGGAAGTTGGGTGGCGCGCGCCAGCATGGTGGGCAGATTCGTTCGTACGGCAACGGCCTTTTTCCCGAGGTGACTCTCGACCTGTCGGCGAATAGATTTCACGGTTTCGCGGTCGTCACCTCCGTTCTCCGCCATTAGCCCTTCAGCACGCAGAAAGCATGCGTAAGCCAATTCCTCAGGCAATCCATGTCGCCTTAGGAATTGTCCGTAGTTGAACCAATCGAGGGCCTCACTGCGAGGGTCAGCTGCCTTCTCATCGAGCGCCAGACCACGCTGGTAAGAATGGGCCGCGGATTTTGCATCGCCGGTTTTCTCTTGCAGATCGGCGAGATGCACGAGCGCCAAACTTTCCAGCTCGGCATCACCCGCATGTTGCGCGAGCGCAATCGCGGTTAGGTATGAGCTAGAGGCCGCACCAGCGTGATTGAGGCGAGACTCGTCGTCTGCCAATTGAATCGCCGCGGAAATCTGCTGCCTAGCTCCGGCGGCAGGATCATCTGGATGCGCGGCCGCAAACTGCAAGAATGCCTTCCAATGGCGAGCGGCCTCGGTCACCTTTCCCTTCTGGTCGAGTGCTTCGGCGAGATAAAGGTGTGGATTCGGCTGTTTCGGGTCCACCTGTTCAGCTTTTTCCCAAGAAGCCATGGCCACGTCCGGATGCCCGAGGCGAGCGGCCAGTAGTCCGTAATTGACCAGAGCATCGGGATCGCGTGGGAAAATACCGAGCATCTTCGCGTAATGATCGTACGCCTCCGCGTAGAGGCCGTCCTCGATCATGGCGCGAGCGCACGCATGCTGGAGCGCGGCGTTATGCGGATTGATGGCCACGGCGCGCGTCAGCGCCGCAACTTCCTCGTACTTCCGGCCCTCTTTTCCTTCCGCTAAAGCGATCCGCGCCTGCAGCGTACTATCGTACGGGTTCAAGCGTGCCGCGTGGAGGAGTGCTGAAAGATTTCCTTCGTCGGTGCCCAGTGCGAAATGAACCTGATCCATTCCGCCCCAGAGAAACAGTAGCGTCACCAGCGACACACGAAACACGGCCAGTGAACGAATCCGACTTCCGAACCACGGCCCGGCTCCGGCGTTTATCGGACGAACCAGCGGCGTGCCTGCCCTTTCGCTCACCCGGGCCTTTCCGCTGCGGTCAACCAACATGGAAGCGACGCGCGAATCGCGCAGCTTCCAGAGCTTGCCATCGAGAACGAAATGATGAATGTTCACGACAGCGGTGAAGATTAGGAAGCTCGTCGTAAAATCAAAGTGAAAGACTCTGCTCACAAGCCATGGACCCGGAATGAACAGTGCAATACCACCAGCGATGAGTGTTAGGAAATAGGTGGCCATTCGCCAGCCCGACTGGCTGGCCGCACGCGCCTCGCGCTGCTGGTAGTAGCTCGTAATCCACAGGTACTGCGCCGAATGCAGGACTGCCAGAATTCCGCTGCTGTAGCGCGTTTGTGGGATCTGATGGGCCGCGTGCAATTCCAAGAGCGTCGGTAAAACGAACCAGAGGAATTGTGTGAGAGCCAGTGTGAGCGGGGCCGCCATTGCCCTCCAGCCGCTCCTCAAGATTAATCGTCGGAAGCCGAGGAGAAGAGACCCTACAAACACTGTTCCAAGAACAAGTCGCGCCGGCAAAGTAAATTCCGCGGGTACTCCGAGGGAAAGGATGAGCGGATCGGCCGAACCGCCGGTTTGGAAACTGGCTAGTAGCATCAAGTAGGCCGCCACGAACGCCGCACGAATCCAACGGCGCTCGTCCGAGGTCATCGTCGCCCCGCTCCGTCGCACGAACATCATCAACAAGCCGTAGTTTTGCCCGGTGTAGTGCCACGGACTCCAGCAAATGTAGAGAGTGAATACCCAAGGAAGCAGCCAGTAGAAAGCGTGTAGCAAGACCCCAGTCAACACCATCAGTAGGGTGACATGCAGAGTGACGATCTTGTACTTCTCGAACTCTGCACGCGTGTGGTAGGCGCGATAAATGGTGGCCATGAAGTGTGGATAATTGAAGAGGATGGCCAGCAGGTAAAAAGCTACAGCCCAAGCGTGCGTGTGGGAAGGCGTCAGCCACGTGGCAATGGCTAACAAGGGAGCCGACCATGCGCCGCATCCCACCAAGAAATCCAACCACGGACGGTAAATCCATTGCCCGGTCGGAAGAGAAACAGGAATCGAATCGGCACCAGTGCTCAAGCAGCAAAGCCCCTGCGATTCCCGGTTTTATCCCTTGTGGAGACGCGGTGACACGCCACCGGAAACCTTGAGCGGCCAGTCTAAATCCGTTGCTGTGTTGTCATTCTTGGCATTCCTGCACACATGCCGAAACCGTAACCATGAATGCGTCGGGTTCCGCGGTTAGATCCGAGGTTCCTTACCTGTGCTCAACTGGGGTGGTGATCTCGTTGGAATACTCGATTTGGTCCTCGAGAGGTGGGGTAGTAATTGTTCTCTTTGCGTCTCACATAATTGCAGAGTAACAAAGTGAGGGTCATGGTTTACGACTTCTTGAAAATCTTGCGGCGGATGTCCGGCCAGAATTCCTTCAACTGATTGGCAATTACATCGATGGTGATCTGCGTGGCGTAATTATTCCCGAAATTCGAGAACCTTCGCTCTTCACGTGAGTGGTAGGTCAGCGAGATTGCGGCAGCAACCGCGTTCCCTCCAAATTCGGAATAGTTGAACTGGCCGTGATCGGAATCAGTACGCGTTACGAAGATGCGCTTCACCGCGTAACTGCTGCGGCGCACGAATCCGCCGCTTACCTTCCGAAAATAGCGCGGATCTTCCTTCAACGCCGAAGGAAATATTCCGGTGGTCATGAAGCTGCCGATCGTTGTATCCGCGAAGGCCGCCGAATAACGTTTTGCGGATCCCGTGAGCCCCTGCCCCAGGAGGCATCGTCGTTTCGTGTCTGCGCGATTCCGGCGACAAGACCAGCCAGTGGGAACTCGTAGGGGTCGAAAGCATCCTCAGCGCCGAGCTTGAACTTCTGTTTTGCCGTGATCGGCGTGAAAGTTGTGGGAACTTCAACCGTCGTATGGTTCGGAATCACCTTGAAGATGCGATCGTTCTTAGGATTCGCGTTCTGCAGAGGATCCTTGTCTTGTTTGCCTTTGTCCTGCCAGTCAGTCGTCGGTTGGTCCGGCTGCCCCTGTTGTGCGCACACCGGCAACCCTACGAGTGGCGCCATCGCAATGATCATTAGCGTGCAGAGTGGTGGAACCCTTTGGCGGGCACACTTCTGAGCCGTCAGCTTTGTACCTTCGGCTGGAGTCGTGAACATGCGCGATTCTCTCCTGTCGTAAGTCCAAATCCAACTTAAAACTCCGGCTCAGGTGTCGCAGGACCAACGACGCCCAGGATGTCGCGAAGCGACACGCAGTTTGGAGCTAGGTGTTGTCGATCCGCCAGTAATTCACTGGCGGCTAGCCTGTACGGCCGCGCCCTTTCGATTCGGAAGGAGTGTTAGGCTAAGAACATCATTCGAGGGAGCAAAGTGGCGGGCGACTCAACGCAGAGCGGGACACCCGATCTCGCGACGGCTTCAAGAGCGCGGCGCAGCACGCGCATCCTTGAGGCCGTGCGCCTGAAAATCGTTGGAGAAAGCAGAATTGGGACCGCACAGCTGGAGTTGACCTCGGCGGTGGCGGTCAGCTGTCATGGCTGCCTCTATCTATCGCGGCACGAGCACCAACGGGACTCGTGGATGACCTTGGAAGTTTCAAACCAGCACACCGGTCCTAAATCGCCCCCCGTGCGGGCAAAAGTCAGGTTTGTTCGCTTGCCTGGGAATCCGCGCGAGCTTTACGGCGTCGGCGTCGAACTTGAGACGCCGGCCAACATTTGGGGAATCAAGTCGGTCCCTGAGGATTGGCTTCCGTATTCAGACTCCGCCAGTGTCGCGACGGGCGCCACCGAAGCGGCCGGTCCCGCGCCTGAGATCCAAACTGCGACGCCGTCAGATCAGGGGAATCGCATTTCGCCAGACTCCAGCGAGTTCGAGGCATCCGCACCGGCCTTGTTCAACTCGGGACCGGCTCCCTCGGTCCCTGGCCGGAACAAGAGCCAGAATGCGGCAAACCCGCCCGACGAACTGATTCGTGCCTGGGAAAAGAAACTGCTAGAGGTGGCCGAGCAGGCCGTGGTATCGGCCGTGGCTTCTCACGTCAAAACGGCGGTAAAAGAAGCCGTGAATGCCATTGAGATCGCCAGCCAAGAGAGTATTCTTAAGATAGCAGACGGCGCGCGGCACCTCGACAAACTATTGATTCCTGCACATGTGGGATTCTTCAGCCGGCTCAACAGCGAGCTCGGGGATGCCGGCGAGCGCCTGGTCGAACGGGCCACAGCGTTCGTTACGAGGACTCAGGTGGTCGTGCAAGGTCTCGGTATCGAGAATGGAGCCGCAGAGATTCAACCCGCTCCAACGAAGGCGAGTGCCTTTTCAAAGAAGCTGGTATCGGGCCAGGTCACTGTACGGGCGGGCGGAGACGTTCGACATTCGATCAAAATAGACACCAGCAAGATGCTTGAGCCCGCAGTGACCGGTTGGTTCCGGGCTTCGGGCGGGTTAAAACATGACATTGCGTTGGTGCTTGCGACCGAGTACGAGTTTGAAAACTTAATTCACGGTCACGAAGCCAGGGTGCTCTTCGCTACAGACAGCATCACGTCAGGACAGTTCAACGTTTCCATTACTCAGTCAGGGACCTACATACTGGCGTTCAATAATCAGTTCTCGATCTTCATGCCCAGGACCTTTACCGCAAACATCGATCTGCGTTACTCGACTCCGCAGGAATTGTCGCCCGATACCGAAGCTCCGGCCGGCCGCATTCCGAGAATCGGAAGCGAAAGGCCACCCGCATCGAGCCGTCGAGTTTAGTCCCGATAAACG
>Ga0066691_10001140_pt1 | contig 10004 bp, 8 predicted proteins | sample GraSoiAngelo_140_FD_66671 | JGI IMG/M metagenome (GOLD analysis project Ga0066691, IMG submission 66671) | Grasslands soil microbial communities from the Angelo Coastal Reserve, California, USA - 14_0929_12_30cm | ecosystem: Environmental > Terrestrial > Soil > Grasslands | place: USA... | reverse complement strand
AGAGCGGGGGTGTACGCACGAAGCTCGCAAGGGCGACGTGTTCAGCCCGCCGCCACTAACCGCCATAGCCACATCAGCACCCGTCGGTGGTGCGTTGGCGGCTTAGCCGTCAAACAGGATTCGTATGATCGGTCCCGTGTATTTTCCCGCGCAATCGTCCGATGACCAGCGCAAGCTCCCCCGGAACGGTTTTCTGAAAAAGTTGACGTAAAGGTCTGACATAGCAGGTTTGGGAGGGAGCTTTAGACGGCTGAAGCGCGACCGCCCACTCCGCGAAAAGCGTCAGGAGCTAAGTTCGGAACACGCATCCTTCGCCTGTTCAGACGGCCCGTGTTCCAAGTCTTCCTGGTCGCCGTGGTTATTGTCGTCTCGTCGACATTTACGGTCTTCGCGCTGACGCGACCGTGGGTCGGCCACGTGTTAGTCAGTCACGGCGCCTATCAAACCGCCATCGCGGTAGACTCCACAGGTGCCTTTCACATAGTCATCGCGGATAGCTCCCTGCTATACTCGACCACCGCAGGCGGCGGCTGGACGACAACGGTTCTTGACGGAAACCATTCGGTCTTTCGCGCGGTCCTCGCTCGGGATACGAAAGACCACCTCCACGTGGTGGAGGAGGCGTATCCTCATCGCACCGGGCCTCCTGGGGATGTAGCCATGGCCTCAATCCGATACTGGACCAATTCGCCAGGAGGCTGGTCGGCGACAACGATCGACACAGTCGGAAGGGGAGCATCCATTGCCATCGACCGGTCCGACCACATCCACGTCGTGTACCTCAAGACGAATGGTTCGGCCCTGGAATTGCGCCACGCGTCGGACGCCGCCGGGAGCTGGGCGAGTACACCCGTACTCCGGTGGTTGGAGTGGGCTCCCTCGGATGCGGGTGGCGCTAGTGCGGTCGCGGTCTCACCCTCGGGCACCGTCCACATCACCCTATCAGGGGGATACAGTCTGCACTACGTGACGAACGAGAGCGGATCCTGGGTAGAGTCCGAGCTGATCTCTCCCTTCAATGATGCCCTCAATGATGCCCTCGAGGGAAGTGCTCCCATCGCGGTCGATACTGCGGGACGCGTTCACACGGCCTTTGCCGTCTACAATTCCTCGACGAATCTCACGACCGTCATACACGCCGCAAAGTCCAACGGCAACTGGTCGTGGGATCCTGTCGACACGGCGCGAATAGGGATCACCTGTTCCATGATCTTGGACTCCCGGGGCGATGTTCACCTAAGTTACGCCGACTCCTCAACCGGGGAGCCCACGGCGGGCGTCCTAACATACGCCGTGTCTGTCGGCGGACGCTGGTCGAAGCAGGTCGTGGATTCGAACACGAGAACGCCAGCGGGGAACTCGATCGCCCTCGATCCTTCAGGGAATCCGGTCATCTCCTATGAACACTGGGAGTTCTCTCAGATACTCCACTATCCGCCCGATTGGGTGAGGTCGACTCGCGTGGCGAGTAATGTGGTTGCCAGTTGGAATTTCGGGGACCTTCTCGCACTCCTGGCTCCTTACTTTTTGGTGGAACTAGTCATCTTGGCCGTAGCTTTCCGCGTCGCAGCGCGCCGCCTGCCCAAGACAAGAAGAGGCCTTGCCAACCCGTGAGCTGGATTTGTGCGAGCCATGGATGTCAGATACGAAACTCCGGAGAATCAGCATCCGTCGGTGGTGCGTTGGCGGCTTAGCCGTCAAACAGACGCGTATGATCGGTCCCGTGATTTTCCCGCGCATTCCTGGGGGGCGCAAGCTATCGCACGAACGCTCCTATTTCGGAGCGTTGGTCGCCACGAGTCGATGCTCCGACGAGCGGTTAGGCATGGGGCGAATGAGAGCGCGAGCAAGGAACGCAATCCCAACGAGGGATACCCAGGCACTCGCCCAGATTCCGACCCGAGTACTGGTCACACTCCCGAGCGCCGCCATCACGGGAGCTCCCACCGCAACGCCTGCCACGAGAAGCGCGTAGAAGAGGCCGGTCACGAGGCCGTGTTGCTCCGGATCCGCTTCCCGAGACACCAACGTTGAGGCGGCCGGAAAGACGAACCCATGCCCGACTCCGAAAATCACCATCAGTGCGACGAGTCCGGGGAGGTCCTTCACCGTCGGAATCAGCGCCATGGCGACCGCGACCGCGACGAGACCAATCGTCGCGGGCGTCGCAGGTCCGTATCGGTCGGCAAGAATCCCGCCCGGGTAATGGAATAGCAGCGAGAGAACGGCAAACACGGCGAAACTGAGTCCGACGACGAGGGCGCTCGCGCCGAGTTCTTCCTGCAAGTGGAGCGGAACGAGAGTCACGAACGCCCCGAGGACGAAGTACAATGCGAAGATCGACGCATAGCCTGCGGCTGGCATCGGGCCCTGCACGTATGCGAGAAGACGTCGCCACGGCATCGGCTTCGCCGGGCTCGCCGGAGGCTCTGCCACAAACGTCGCGAGAACGAGGCCGGCGACCAAAGCGCCAGAGAGGACGTAGAAGAGGACCGCGAAGCCATCACGGGCCACGATCGGGCCCGCCATCCCAAATCCGATGACGACGGCGAACGCGAGGGCCATCCCATAGACCGCCATTGCGCGGCCCTTCCGCTCGCGCGGCGATGTATCCGCCATGATCGCCATCGAACTGGGTCCAACGAAACCACTTCCGATTCCGTGGCTGATCCGCACGAGGGCGAGCAGGAGCGGCGTGGTCGCCACCGAATAGAGGAAGAGGGACGCCGCGTCCCATGCCAGACCGACCTGTAGCGGGAGCTTCCGGCCGAACCGATCCGCGATGCGGCCAAAGAACAGATTCGCCGGCGCGTGGACCGCGGAAAAGAGCCCGACGATGATTCCGATCTGGAGGAGATCCGCTCCCACCGCTTTCGCGTACAGGGCAATGATGGGCACAAGGGCGTTCGAATCAATCGTCCCTAGCATCGTGGCCGCGAGGAGTGTCAGTGTGTTCCTTCGCGCCATGATGTGGGCCCACGCGAGGGCGCATAAAAAGGATGCGTACCCACGGTTTGGCTAACGCCGCTGACGCCCCTCTCACCGGAACGTTTACGTCGCTCCGGCGATTCGGACGCACATGCGGGTCCCGCTGATCGTCGACGCGAACGAGCCCGAGGACATTCCGGACCGCCTGCGGGAGCTCGGCGTCGCGATTCAGGTCCAGAAGATCGCGCCGGGCGACTACGTCCTCGGACCCGTCGGAATCGAACGGAAGACGCTGACGGACTTCTTCAATTCGCTCGTCCGGAAGCGGTTGTTCGAGCAAGTCCAGCGGCTCCGGGACGCGTATCCACAACCCCTCCTCATCCTCGAGGGGGATCTGTCCGAGCTTTCGACGTTCAAGCATCCGCAGGCCTTCCTCGGGGCGCTCCTCGCCCTCGAAGTGAAGGAACGCGTCCCCGTGCTGACGACCGCCGACAAGGAACAGACGGCCCTCGTCCTCACCGTCCTCTGGAAGAGTCAAGACAAAGGCGCGCCCGAGTACGGGCTCCGACACAAGCCGAAAACGTTGAGCCTCGGACAACGACAACGGTTTCTCGTCGAGGGATTGCCGAGCGTCGGGGAGACCCTCGCTCGAAATCTCCTCGAGCGATTCGGAACCGTCCGAGCTGTCTTCAACGCGTCCCCGGAGGAACTCGAGCACACGCCGAAGATCGGCGCTGTGAAGGCTGCGGAGATCGCGCGTCTCGTCACGGCTCCGTATGAGGGGGAGCAATCGCATCTGGACGAAGACGTGTCTGACGAGACGGATTGACAAACACTTATGCCAGGTGCGCTCGTTGCGACGGGCGGATGCACTCGACGGAGTGGGGCCATAAGGCTCCCCATGAATCTGGCGCCAAGACCGGCATCCGAGCTCAACTCTCGAGGGGCGCCCACCTCACGTGGACGAGCCTCCGCGTCCTCGCGTTGAACCCTCGTCTCATGATCCTCCCGTTCTTCGCCCTCGTCTTCACGGGATTCACCTGGCTGATCGTCGTCCTGAGTTTTCTCGCGCTCGGATTCCCTCCGGCCTCGCCGTCGAGCGGCTTCCTGTACCAGGAGATGTTCCTCGCGTACCTCGTGACCTACTTCCTTTCGTGCTACTTCATGGCGGCGATCGTGGGGGCTTCGTTCGTCCGACTCCAAGGCGGCCACCCCACGGTGATGGACGGCGTCGACGCGGCCAATGCGAGTTTCTTCCAGATCCTCATCTGGTCCCTTTGCGCCGCGACCGTGGGCCTATTGTTCCGTCTCACCGCGATCCGCTCGGAGGCCGGCGGCCGGATCGTCTCTCGGATCCTCGGCTCCGGCTGGGCGATCGCGACCCTGTTCGTCCTCCCGACCATGGTCGTCGAGGGGATCGGCCCGCTGAAGGCGTTCCGCCGCAGTCGCACGCTGCTGAAGGACCGATGGGGAGCGCACCAGAAGGGGGTCCTCGGCACCGGGCTCGTGTTCCTCCTCCTGTTCTCGTTCGGGCTGGCGCCCTTCATCTGGGGGATCGCGGGAGGCACTGCGACGCTCGGCTGGGCCGTCGGCGCCATCCTGTATTGGCTCATCCTCAGCGCCCTCTGGTCCGTCGTGCACGGGATCCTCGTCGTGACCCTGTACCATTACGCGACGGACAGCGAAGCCGCATTCGGGTTCAACTGGCAGGCCCTGAACCATCCGTGGATCCGCTAGGCATCCGCTCGCGGAACACGGACAGGACGGTCCCGAACGGAGCATCTGTGCGAACGCCGCGAGGATGGAAGTGCGTTCGCTCGGCCCGGTGGCCGGTGTCGCGAAGGGCTTCGAGGAACACCTCGAGTTTTGGCGGAGAACCGCGCTCTCGGGCCGCGAGGTCATCCGTCGTCACGAAGAACGGCGGCAGGTCGGCCTCGCGCTGGAGCGTCGAGAGCAATCGGGCCCCCGCAGCGGAGGTCCACGTGGAGGGCGTCAGACTCCGGAGAAACGAAGCGTCATGGAGCGGTCCCATCCACAGGGGTCCGATCATATTTTCATCCGGACGCGCTGCGACGAATTCGCCGCCGCTGCGACGCTTCACGAAAGCGAGGGGTGAGGCTCCGGTCCGATGGTCCACCGTTGCGTAGGTCCGAAGGAAGTGCTCCGCCGCGAAGGACAGGATTGGCCGAATCGCATTGCCTTGCTTCGCGGCGAGTCGTTCGCAGAAGCCGAGAAGGATTCGAAGGCCGATCTCCGGGCCCTGGGCGCAACGGAGGGGTCGGGCGGCATATCGACGAGAGCAGGCGGCTGGATAGGTGCCGCTGAGCACGGACGTGTCCGTCGCGGTGACGCCTAGACCGGAACCCTTCTTCGCGTGTTCGAGGAGAGGGGCCAGGAATGGCGTCGGCGGGCCGAAGGGATCGATGTCGACGAAATCGTATCGGGTCGCTTCTAAGAGAGTGATGAGATTCCCTCTCACCACGTCCCCACGGACCTGATTCCGGCGAAGATTCTCGCGGATCAGGTTCGTCGCCAGAATCGATCGGTCGTTGAAAGCGATCTCGGGGAGGCCCGCCTCGAGTTGCATTCGGATGCCCCAGGCTCCCGTCGCCGCGAGACCGTCGAGGACCGAACGCAAGCGACGCGGCCACTTCGTGAAGACAATCGCGGCGATGTCGCGGTTCACGGTCATCGTCGGATTGTAGAAGGGCCACGGTCCCGCGGTTCCTGGACCTCTCCGACGCGGGACGTCCGGGACGAGCAAACGCGCAGCGCCTTCCCTCACGTCCTGGACGGGGAACGGCCAATCCACGACCGCGCGATGCGCGCGAGGCAGATATCCCTTCTTCCCTAGAGGACCTCGCCCCTCATCAGTTTCACGATCTTGTAGGGCAGGAGATTGCGATTCACCATCGTCACCTCGAGGATCCGCACGTCGTCCCGCCGTCGGATATCCTGGAGCAGCGGGTTGCGGGACTTCTTGTGGAGTGTCAGGAGGAGGGGCTTGTCCGCGTCCAGAGCGTCCTTCACCGACTGGACAAAATTCGGCGACTCGACCTCCATCTTCCCGACCTCGTCGATCACGATCACGTCCGCTTTCTCGGTCGCCGATCGCAAGGCGTTCACGCCCACCTCTTCGAGCGCGCTGATGTCGACACCATAGCGACCGACCATCGTCTTGGACTGGATTTCCCGCGAAGCGAACACGCGCTTCTCCTTGGAAGCCCAGTCCATCACGTAGAACCCTTCCCGCCGGTTCCGCTTCACGATGGGCTCCGTGATCATGCCGCCGACCTTCAGCCCCTCGCCCTCGAGCATCTCGATGACCTTGAGAAGGCAGTACGTCTTGCCGGCACCGGGGAGGCCCGTAATGCCGATTTTGAGCGCCTCACCCATGCCACTCACGCGGCGCCATAAATATGCGTTGCTCTATAAAAACACTCTTCGAATCCGTCGTCCGACCCCCCTCGAACGGACGAGCCGCTTGGGCAGGGGCAGCGTCCCTTTCGGCCTCCCGTCCCAGACGCATAAAACCACATAAAGCGACGGGTTGTCTTGCCTCGGGAAGCGGTTGAAGCTCGTCCTTCTGATTGCGGGACTCGTGACCCTGACGGTCGGGCTCCCGGCGCCCTCTATGGGATCGTGGTCGCAAGCGGGGCCCAGGCGGAATACGACGTGTTCTGTTCGAACGGACAAATGCCGCCGCCCTTCTGTTCCCTCCTTCTCTCGAGCATTGCCACCTATCACACGATCACTCTCGCCATGGGAATGGTCTCGATCGTCGGTCTCGCCGCGACGATTGCCGCTCTCGCGATGAAGGGACCGTTGTTCTCGACGGCGCCGACATTCGTCCCGATGTACCCTCCCCCTCTGCCTCCGACCGGGGTGTCCACATCCCGAACCTGCTCGAAGTGTGGGCGGACGAACCTGGCGACCGATCGATTCTGCGCGAATTGCGGGGCGCCGTTGTCGTGATCCTCGGACCACCTCGGACTACACGGGCTGGGGAGGCACGACGGCGGGCGTCGGCAACGGACTGCGGAGCGGAATGCGTTCCTCCTTCCGCCGGACCTTGCGGACCATGAGGGTGGGGGCCTCGGTCCGCCGGGCGATCTGGTCCTGCATAGGACCGAACGCGAACTGGGTGAGCCGCCACTCCGACGAGGCCCCCAGGACGACGAGGTCGTAGCTCTTCGCTTCCTCGACGACCGTGTCCACGATGTTCCGGATTTTCACGAACTTCTCTTCAAACGGGACGCCGTGCGTGCGACACATCTCCGCGAGACGCGCGCTGTACCCCCGTTCCTTCTCGAGCTCCCGGTCTGTCTGGACGGCGCTCAAGATCGTGATCTTCGCCCGGTGCTTCTTCGCGAGCAGGATCGCGTAACCGGTCGCGTACGACACGTGCCATTCCGGTGCGTTCAGGACCAAGATCCGCTCGAGCTTCGGCTTCATGCCCGCGGACTTGAAGACCACGACATCGCACGGTGCCTCCTGGACGAAGCGGTCCACGTTCGTGCCGAGGATTCGGCCCTTGCGCCAGCCGCCCTTCCAGCCGAGGACCAACAGGTCCGAGTCGCCCTCGCGGATGTTGTCGATGATCGCGTCGAACACCTTGTGGCTCACTTCGACCCGCGCCGTCGCATAGGCCCCGAGTTCCTCCGCGCGCCGTCGCAGCTTCCCGAGCTGCCAGCGCACCTCGCCCACATAGGAGCGGTCGATCGCGTCGATCGGAAGCGCGGCGGGAACCTCGATCACGTGGAGGAGCGTAAGCTCTGCGTCCTCGACCTGCGCCACCAGGGCGCCGAAGTCGACGAGCTCGACCCGGTCGAAGTCCGCGATGGGAAGGAGGATGTGGTACCGCCGGCGGTGAATCGGGAGGATGGACTCCACGACCTTCGTCACGCCCACGACGATTTCCTTCTTCTCGTGGAGATAATGCACGAGGAGCCCCATCCCGATCCAGCCGAGTGCGATGATCCATGCCTTCGGCTCGATCGTCCACAGACTCAGGGCGATCACGAATTTCGTCGCGATGCCGAGGATTGGGATCACCGGGAACAGCGGCATCAGGTAATACCGTTTCACGTCGGGCATCGTCCGGCGCAGGACGATGGCGGCCCAGTTGACCATCAGGAAGAGGAGGAGGAACATGATGTCGGCGCTCGCCGCGACCGTGTTGATGTCCAGGGTGAGTGTGATGAGGACGATGATGAGGCCGGAGACCGCGATCGAGATGTGGGGCGTGCGCTTCCGCGCGTGGAGCCGGCCGAGGACCCGCGGCAGGCCGCCGTCCCGGCCCATGGCGAACGCGACGCGGCTCGAAGAGAAGATAAGGGAGTTCAGAGCGGCGAGGGCACCGAGGGCCACACCGAACACGATGATCTGGAGGCCGTACGGCATCACCCGGGCGGCGATCTCCGCGATGGCGTTATTGTTCCCGATCACGCCGTTGGGGGATGTCTGTAAGAGGAGGCAAGACGCGCTCGGCCCCCCAATGCAATTCCCGGAGGTCCCGATCGCGACGAAGGCCACCAGGACGAAGATCAGCGTGGAGAAGCCGATGACGAGGAAATGCGCCCGGGGGATGTTCTTCTCCGGGTTCCGCGCCTCCTCGCCGGTCTGCGCGATGATCTCGTACCCTTCGAACACGATGAACGTGAAGCCCATCGCGCCGAGGAGGGAGAGGAACTGCGCGCCCGCGCTGTTCCCGCGGAAGAACGGCTGGAAGCTCTGGGGAGGGATCCCCACATTCGAGAGATGGAGGAGCCCCGCGATGATGAACGTGACGACGACCGCGACGAGGACGATCGTGACCGCGGTCTCCGATCGGCCCGTGAGCTTCGTGCCCCGATAGTTCAGGGCGATGAACATGCCCGCGGCGACGACGGCGAACAACTTTGTGAGCGCGCCCTCGTCGAACCCGACGAGCGCCAGGGACGGTACGTTCAGCAGCGTCTTCAACGCGACGACGATCCCGAGTCCGAATCCGTAGATGTAGAACGAGGCCACGATGCAGTGGCCGAACCAAGACATCCAGCCTCCGAGGAATCCCCACGGATCCCGCATCGAGCGGCGGATCCAGAGGTACCCACCTCCCGTCTCGGGGAACGCGGACCCGAGCTCCATGTACGCCATCGCCGTGAACATCGTCACGACGAAATTCAGGCCGAAGGCCAGGATCAGGGAGGGTCCGGTGATCGAAAAGCCCGGTCCGACGAGGAGGAAGATCGTGGTCCCGATCGTGGGACCGAGACCGATCATCGTGATGTCCAGGAGGCCGAGATCGCGGCGGAACTTGACCTCGACTTCCCGGGCTTGTGCCATCCGGTCGCGGCAGAAAGGGAGTGCCTTATTAGTCCTTGGTCGGCCCTCCGATGGCCTTCAAATACATGAGAGGATAGTCGAGTTCCGGCACGTAACGCAGCACGCCGGTCGCCTTCGACTTGCCCGCCCGTACGGTGACCTCGACGTGCAACAAGTCCTCCGTGAGAGTGCCGTACCGATAGGGGCCGCGAGGGCGCAGCCGCTTGCGGTCAATCCGGACCTCCACATCCTCGACTAGAGGTTGCACTCGCGCGGCGGCCTCAATCGCCCGCTCGAGGGAAGTCGCGTTCTCGCGTGTCAGCGGGACACCGATGTACTGATGGAGGATCGAGCCAAGTTTGATTCCCGCCTCGAACGCCGCGCGGTCTCGGTCGGTTCCGACGAAATACGCACTCGTGGGATCTCGGGCCATGCTCTCCCTGGAAACCGAAACGCGGCCCCAGGATAAGTGCGATGCCAAGTTTCTTCGCCAGAGCGAGCATGACGGACTCCCGGTCTTCCGAATACTCGTTGCGGATCGGCCGGAAGGGCTGGCGTGAGATGCCCCCGATGGAACGGAACCTCCGATCAACACCAGAGAACCCGGGCCTGCCTGACCTGACCAACGTGTTCTTGGACTTCGGAGGGACGCTGGTCTACTCGGATCCATCGGCCCCGGACATTTTCCATCGCGTCCTGTCCGCCCGTGGACACCACATCGACCGCGAATCGATAGCCCAACTCCTCCGGACTCCCGAGTCGATCGTCAC
>Ga0066691_10001138_pt1 | contig 10008 bp, 9 predicted proteins | sample GraSoiAngelo_140_FD_66671 | JGI IMG/M metagenome (GOLD analysis project Ga0066691, IMG submission 66671) | Grasslands soil microbial communities from the Angelo Coastal Reserve, California, USA - 14_0929_12_30cm | ecosystem: Environmental > Terrestrial > Soil > Grasslands | place: USA... | reverse complement strand
CGTCTCGACGCGACCGGCACGCGGGACAAGATCCACTACGAGGTTCGCGACCATCTCAAGCCGCTCGTCGGGGGCATGGATTGAAGCTGATCATCGCCGTCGTGCAGGGAGAGGACGCGCAGCGCGCAGTCGCCGCGTTGACCGACAAGGGAGTCAGCTCCACGCGAATCTCGTCGACGGGCGGTTTTCTGCAGCAGGGCAACGTGACGTTGATGATCGGAGTTGACGACGGGCAGGTGACGGAGGCGCTGAAGGTCATCCACGACAACTGTCATGAGCGCAGCCGCTATCTGTCGCCGGTGCCGCCGCTCGCTGAACCCGGCGAGTTCTTCATGGCCTTCCCGGTCGAGGTTGAGGTCGGCGGCGCGACAGTCTTTGTGATGTCGGTGGACTCGTTCGAAAAGATCTGATCTTCTGGAATCCAGGGTTCCCATGATCCGCGTCGAGGGCCTGCGCAAAAGCTTTGGCGAGGTCAGGGCAGTCGCCGGGGTGGACCTGCACGTCGAACAGGGTGAGATTCTTGTGCTGCTCGGACAGAACGGCGCCGGCAAGTCCACGACGCTCAGATGCCTCGGCGGCATCCTCCGTCCAGATAGCGGCCTGGTCGAGCTGGACGGGCTGCGGCTGCCAGAGCACCTTGATTCGATTCGGGCTCGGCTTGGCGTGGTGCCCGACCAGTCGCGGCTCTATGGTCGCAATACAGCGCCGGAGTACCTCGACCACTTCGGATTCCTGTACGGCGTCCCCAAGGAAGTTCGAGGCAAACGCATCGCAGCATTGCTCGAACGATTTGAGCTCGCGGACCGCAAGACCACGGTCCTCGCCGCGTACTCCCGCGGCATGGCGCAGAAGGTCGCGCTGATCAGAGCCACGCTTCACGATCCCGACTGGATCTTCTGCGATGAGCCGACCGCCGGGCTCGACCCGGTGGCGGCGGCGGACATGCGCAGGTATCTCGACGAGCAGAAGCAACGCGGTGCGGCCCTGATCGTGACAACGCACGTTCTCAGCGAAGCGGAGCTGATGGCTGACCGCATCGCCATCATGCGGCGCGGGGTGGTGGTCACCCATGGAACTCCGGAAGAGCTGCGCCAGCAGGTCGGGCGAGGCAGGCAATTCATCGCTCGTCTCGCCCGTCCTCTCACCAAGGCAGAGCCGGTGGCGCGCTGGCTGGGCGAGCAAGCACTCGATCACAGCTTTGACGGCGATCGCCTGCACTACACACTGCCCTGGCCGACGCCCGCCGCGGAACGAGCGGATTTCGCGGCCCGGCTTCAGGGCCTGCTCGCGGAGCACGGCGCGCCGTTCCACGAGCTCGAGGAGGACGAGACAACGCTGGAGTCGGTGTACCTAAAAGCGATGGCTGCGCCTGCCGCCGAGGCGCATTCCGAGCCAACGCGTTCTGCTCTGGTCGCCTCAGGCATCCGCGCGCCACGAATGTTCGCGTCGCTTTCGAACCAGGGCAGGCTCCTGCGCCACGCGCTTCCTTTCTATGTGAGCTCCTGGTGGCGTCGCGGGGATCTCAGCTGGGTCGGCTACCTCAACGCGTTTGTGCTGCTCCTGGTCGTCGCGACATCGCTTTTCGGTCAGCTGCCCGGCGTCGCCGGTCAGGTGGCCCAGCGCTTAGCCGGCGGCAATGCCTTGCAGGCAGGCTTGCTGCTGCCCCTATTTTTTCTGTCGTTCGCACTTCTCGAATCGATCAAGAGCTCGATCGGCATCTGGTGGGAGAAAGCCCAGGGCTCGCTCGAGGTGTTGCTTTACACGCCGGTCGACGATCCTTCCATCATCTGGCTCGAGGTGCTGCCGGGCGCGATCGTCAGCACCGTATGGGTGACCTTGTGGACCGCGGCCGGGCTGGCGCTTCTCAGCCTGTTCGGCGAAGCCGCGCCGTGGGATCTGCTCCCCGTCTTCGGCTTTGTCGCGGCGGTCACCTCCTACTGGGCCGCGATGGGCCGGATGCTCGGCTTCATGCTGTTCCCGCGCGAGGGTGCGGCCGGCGGCGCCTGGTCGTTCTTGCTCTCGCCCGTTTCGGCGGCGGTGGCCGACCTGCCTCTGGCCCTGTTCGTCTTCCGGTCGCCGCTGGCGCCCGTCTCGTTGCTGCTTCCCATCACAGCCTGCGTCGCCCTCACGATCCTATGCGGCGGGACCTTCGATCGCGAAAGGCTCATGGAGACGGGATTGGCACGGACCCGGCGCAAACGATCGTGGCTGCCGGTCGGGGTGATTCGCCGGAACGCCGCGGCGGTCGTCGCGGGCGTGGTCCTGGCCGTGGCGCCGGCCGGCATCGCGGGCGCCATCACCGCGAATGAGCACTGGCACTCCTGGTCGGACGTGCGAGCAGCTGCGAGCGGGGTGGCGATCGATCCAACGCCAGTAGCCGTGGTCAGCCACGACGCGCCCGCCCAGGCGAATGGGGTGACGGTCGCTGCTGCGGGGCTGTCCGGGATCGTCGCGACGCTCGCCCTGATGCTGATCCTGGTCATCCTCAGCTTCGCTGCCTTCTTTCTGCTTGGCTTTCCGGCGGTGGCCGCCCTACTGGTCGGCGCCGCGGTTTGGGGAGTGCAGCTCGGCTTCGGTTCCGCGGGCCCGCTGCAGCTCTGGCTGGCCGGTGCCGGCGGTATCGCCCTGCTTGCGCTGGCCCTCAACACGGGCGCCGCGCTGCCGATTTACTGGTCACTCGTGTTCGGATCTGGCCGCCGCCTTGATCGGCTGCGAGAAGCGTGGTCGAACTATTGGGCCCTGTTCCGCGGCCTGGTCATCCCGATCTGTGCCCTGTTTGGGTTGGTGGTCTTCCGCCTTCTTGTGGCGGGCTAGCTGTGAGTGAGCGCTTAGAGATCGAGGGCTTGGGCGACGAGCTCGCGGTGGTAGGTGGCGTCGCCGAGCGTCACCTCTGACGACTTGGCGCGCTTGAAGTAGAGGTGCATGTCGTGCTCCCAGGTAAAGCCGATCCCGCCGTGCACCTGGATCCCATCGCCGGCGACCTTGCGGTACGCGTCCGAAACGTAAGCCTTGGCCATGGACGACGCAAGCGACCGGTCAGGCGCGTCGGCGTCGACCGCCCACGCCGCGTAGTAAGTCGCCGATCTGCCACTTTCGGAGAGCACGAGCATGTCCGCGAGCTTGTGCGACACGGCCTGGTAGATGCCGATCGGTTTTCCGAACTGATGACGGGTCTTCGCGTAATCGGTGGACGTCTCGAGGACTTTCTGGATGCCCCCGACCATCTCCGCGCACAGCGCGGCGGTCGCCCATTCGAGACCGCGCTTCAGCTGCGGCCAAGCCTTGTCCGCCGTCCCCATGACCGCGTCTCCGTCGAGCTCCACGCCGTCGAACCGGACTTCGCTCCAACGCCGCGTCATGTCGAGGGTCTCGAGCGGCTTGACGGTCATGCCTTTCGGCTTGCCCCTGACCAGGAAGAGTGTGATTCCTTCCTCGCCGGTTCCGCGGCTGCGCGCCACCACGACCGTGTAATCGGCCACATCGGCTTCCGGCACGAAGAGCTTCACGCCGTCCAGCTGCCAGCCGCCGCCCTTCTTCTGCGCGCCCAGCGCGATGCTGTCCGCGTCCCACCGGCCTGACGGTTCGGTGAAGGCAAGAGTGGCCTTCGCGGATCCGGATGCGATGGCGCCCAGCGCATCCTTTTTCTGGGCCTCGGTACCGGCTTCGATGAGGACGGGGACGGCGAGTCCCATGGTCGAGAAGAAGGGTCCGGGCAGCAGGGCGCGCCCGGCTTCTTCGAGCACGACGATGAGATCGAGGAAGGTGCCGACGCCGCCGTACTCCTCAGGGACGCCCAGCGCCGTCCAGCCCAGGTCAGAGATTTTCTTCCAGAGTGCGGCGTCGTAGCCGTCGGCGCTCTCCATCACCCTGCGCACGACCTTTGGACCGCATTCCTTGGCCAGGAACTCGCGCGCCGAGCGGCGCAGCATTTCCTGCTCTTCCGAAAACGCGAAATCCACGGACCGAGTCTAAGTTGTGGGTGGAGTCGACTCGTGCGGCGGAAGCTCCGGCCTCTCGTCTTCCTGATGCGCCGGCAGCTCAGGCTCGTCTTCCGGCGCTGACCCATTTTCGGCGGCGGAGCTGTTCGGCGACGGGGTCACCGCGACGGGCTGCACGGCTGACGGCGGGGGCGCGATCGGGGGGATCTTGCGCTCGGGCGGGGCGGACGCCGGCAGGACGGTCCGGCGATAAAAGACCAGCAGACCGAAGAATCCGACCAGGAGGGAAGCGATCGCAAACCCGGCGCCAAACCCCATGCCCGTGTTCTCAGCGACTGTCAGCGGCCGCTGCAGGCCGGGGGCGCAGGGCTGAGGCGGCACCGGGCAGGTGCCGCCGATGGCCTGCTGCAGGGGCAGCGAGAACATCGACAGAAGCCCGTAGACGATTGCGAGTCCGGCGACGAAGTACAGGCCTGAGGTGATCGTGCGTCCCGCGTCGCGCAGCAGGGCGCAGGCGCCCAGCGCCAGGGCCGCGACCCCGAAAGGGATGACCACCACCGCAACGCGGCTCGTCGTGCCGCCGAAAGCAAACGGAAGGACGCCCGCGCTCGCTGCCAACGCAGCGGCCAGCCAAAAGGCCCAGATCATCTGCCGGTCTCGCCGAGGGGCTTCGTTCACGTGCGGAATTCTGTCCTGCGTGCCCCCCGCAAGACAAGCAAATATCAGATCAGAGCGCTTTCTTCAGGCTCCGGCAGGGCGTTTTGACCGCGCCGTCCGGCCGTCACGTGCGCGGTTTGGCGAAGCGGCACCTCCCGGATGAACAGCGTCGCGACGAAGCTGATCGCGATGATCGGCAAGCCCGCGAGGAAGACGGGATGGAGCGCGTCGGCCAGACCGTGCCTGATTCCCGCCGCGATCGCGGGTGGCAGCTTGGCGAGCAGCGACGGATCGAAGATCGCGGTCGCAGCCGCGCCGCTGTCCGATGAATGAAGTCTTTGCAGGGCCGAAGCCGGCAGATACTTCGCCATCGAGCTCTGCATCCCCTGGGTCAGGATCGTGCCGAGGATCGCGAGCCCGATCGCTGCCCCCATCGACCGGGAAAGCTGCGTCGCCGAAGTCGCGACGGCCAGGTCTTCCCGGCTGACGGAGTTCTGCACGACGAGCGTGTACGTCTGCATCGTGACGCCAAGACCGAGGCCGATGAGGATCATCGCCCCGATGACGGATTGATTGGTCGTCTCGATGGTGAAGTTGGCCAGCATGTAGTAACCCGCGCCCATCGACAAGAGACCGCCGAGAAGTGGGGCCTTGTATCGCCCGGTGCGAGAGATGAACCAGCCACTCGCGACGCTGGTCACGATCATCGACACCAGCATCGGGACGAGGATCGCGCCCGAGTTCGTGACGCTGTTGCCGATCACGCCCTGGACGAAGACCGGAAGAAAGAAGATGGCGCCGAACATCGACATCGCGACACCGACGCTGGCGATGTTGGAGAACGTGAAGATGCTGCTCTTGAACAGGTGCAGCGGAAGGACTGGCTCAGGCGCGTGCGTCTCGACCCACGCGAAAGCGCCGAGCAGCAACGCGGCAGCGCCGTAGAGGCCGACGATCTGCCATGACGTCCAGGGGTACTGCACGCCGCCCCAGACCGTCGCCAGCAGCGCACAGGTGATTCCCGCCGATAGCGTCACGCTTCCCCAGACGTCGATCGCGTGCTTGCGCCGCGGATTGGGTACGTGCATGAACAGTCCGACGACGACCAGCGTCACAAGAGCGACCGGAAGGTTGACGAAGAACAGCCATCGCCACGAGAAGTGCTCGGTGATGAATCCGCCCGCTGCGGGACCGACGATCGACGCGAGCCCGAAAGAGGCGCCGAGCATGCCCTGGTACTTGCCGCGTTCGCGCGGCGAGATGATGTCGCCGATGATCGCCTGCGAGAGGGGCATGATGAAGCCCATTCCGGCGCCCTGCACGAAGCGCGCGAAGACGAGGAACCAGAAGTTCGGCGCCATTCCCGACAGGGCAGAGCCCACGGCGAAAACGACGATGCCTGTCATGTAGAGCGGCTTGCGCCCGTAGATGTCGGAGAGCTTGCCCGCGACCGGCACGACGATTGTCGACGCGAGCACCGCCGAGATGGGGATCCAGCTGTAGTCCGCGAGCCCGCCCAGCTCCGCGACGATGGTCGGCAGCGCCGGCGCGACCAGGGTCATGTTGAGAGATGCAACCAGCGAGCCGAGCATCAAGCCGGCGAAGACCGCCATGACTCCGCGGTCGAGGCCCGTCTTCGCGCCTGCGCCGGCCGCCTTCGAGGCGACAGCGGTCACCGGACCTAATCTACCGAGATCGCGGGAGACCGAGGACCCTTTCGGCCAGGATGTTGCGTAAAACTTCCGAGGTCCCGGCCTCGATCGTGTTGGCCCGCGAGCGCAAGAACTGGTACTTCCAACCGTCCCCGTCACCGACCTGCGATCCCGGCCCGCCGATGTCCATCGCCGTCTCCGTCATCCGCTGGTTCAGCTCGGACCACATGAGCTTGAGGATGGAACCCTCGGGGCCGGGAATGCCGCTGCGTTTGGCCGCCGTCACCGCGCGGTAGCCGTTGAGCTGCAGGGCGCGCGCTTCGATCGTGTGCTGGGCGATCTTCTGCCTGACGAGCCGGTCCGAGCCGCGTCCGAGCTTGCGCGCACGCTCCGCGAGCTCGGAAGCCGTGATCTGAGCGCGCGTCGCGAGCGCGAGACCAAGGGTGCCGCGCTCGTGGAGCAGCGTGGTCATCGCGACGGCCCATCCGCCCCCAGCCTCGCCCAGGATCTGCGATTTGGGCACCATCACGTCCTTGAAGAAGATCTCGTTGAACTCGGCGTCGCCCGTGATCTGGACCAGGGGCCGGACCTCTATGCCGGGGCTCTCCATGTCGACCAGGAGATAGGTCAGGCCTTCCCGCGGGTTGGCTTCCTTGCGTTCGCGGACGAGGAGCATGCACCACTTCGCGACGTGGGCAAGCGTCGTCCAGACCTTCTGTCCGTTGACGACGTAGTGGTCGCCCTTGTCCTCGGCCCGGGTCTGCAGCCCTGAAAGGTCGCTTCCAGCGTTGGGTTCGCTGAAGCCCTGACACCAGATCTCTGCCGCCGACAGCAACGGAGCCAGATATCGCTTCTTTTGCTCGTCGGTGCCATGCGCGATAACCACCGGCCCGCCCATGCCGAGGCCGATGACGTTTATCGGGTCTGGAGCATGGGCCGTGATCATCTCGTCGTTGAAGATCAGCTGGTCCATGAAGCCGCCGCCGCGCCCGCCGTACTCCTTCGGCCAGGTGATCCCGACGTAGCCCGCTTCATAGAGCTTTTTCTGCCAGGCGCGCCGCGTGTCGATGAATTCCTTCATGTCGGTCGAGCCGTCTGCAAGCGGCCCGTTTGCCTTCAGCCAGGCCCGCACCTCGTCACGAAACGCCTTCTCCGACTCGCTCAGATCGAAATCCACGCTGATACCTTACCCTCGCAAGAACGCCGGACGGCCACGTAAAGCCCGTGTAAGACGCCGTCAGGCGACGGCCGGCATCAACTCTTTCGCCACCAGCTCCAGCGCGTCCCCGTCGTCGAGCAGGAAGTGCTGGAGCATGAACAGGTCGATCCCCAGCCGGGCGAACTCTCGCATGCGCTCCGCGATCTGCTCGGGCGTACCCACCAGCCATGCATCCTTGCGGTTTTCGAGCACTTCCTCGGGGGTCATCCCGTTCAGGTCGTCGATCACCTCGCTGACCTGGGCTGCCCGTTCGAGCAACTCTTTCCTGTTGCGGCCGATGAGGAAGCTGGTCATCACGGAGTGGCGAATGCTGGTCGGGTCACGTCCCGCGTCACGGCAGAGCTGCTCGAGCAAATCGCGTCGCTGCCGGTAACCGTCGGCGTCGAGCTTGGAGTAATTCCATTCCGAAGCCTCACGCGCAACGAGGGGAAGCGTTCGCTTCAAGCCTTTGCCGCCGAGCAGAATAGGGATCGGGTTGCGTACGGGCTTGGGGTTCGACTTGCTCCAGGTCTCGCGAATCAACTTGATGCCGGCCTCCAGCATGTCGAAGCGCTGACTTTCCGTATAAAAGGGAATCCCAAATTCTCGGTGCTCATGTTGGTTCCATCCGGCGCCGACCCCGAGGATGAGTCGCCCGGTCGCGACGATGTCGACCGCCGCCGCCATGCGGGCGAGCAGAGCGGGCGGGCGAAACGTCATCGGGCTGACCATCGGGCCAATTTCGATGTTCTTCGTCCACTCGGCCGCGAGCGCGAGCGAGATCCAGCACTCGATGCAGTCCAGGTCGGGGCGCCCGTTCAGCGATACGAAATGGTCGCTGCGCCGAAGCGAGGCGAACCCCAGCCGGTCGGTGTCCTGGCAGATCCTGCGCCAGCGGTCCCAGGTCAGACCCTCCTGGCCTTCGATCATGATCCCGACCCGCGCCATCAGCGAGTCATCGTAAGTTCATCGGGCGATCGGAAGTTGAGGATGCGCTCTCGCGCGATTCCCGCCCGGCGTGCCATCCACAGCGCCATCGGCACGTAAGCGAACTCCGCGGGCGCGTGCGCATCGGCGTCGATCGCAAAGTTGCATCCGTACTCGTAGGCAAGACGCGCCATCTCTGGCGAAAGGTCCATACGCGCCGGGTCGCAGTCGATCTCCAGAGCGACGCCGCGCTTGGCGGCTTCCCGGAACACCAGCTCGAAGTCGTACGACGCACCCTCCCGCGAGCCCGGCCGGCGGCCAGTCGGATGGCCGATCACATCGACGTGCGGATGGGAGACCGCGCGCATCATGCGTTCGGTCATGGCGGCGGGCTCCTGACGCAGCTTCACGTGCGGCGAGGCGATAACGACGTCAAGGATCTCCAGCACCGCGTCAGGGAGGTCGAGTGAGCCGTCCTCCAGGATGTCGACCTCGATGCCCTGCAGCAGGGTCATCCCATCGACCTGGCTTTGCACATCGGCCATCTCCCTGGACTGCGCGACCAGCCGTTCCGCGTTGAGGCCATGCACCACCGTGATGCGGGGCGAGTGGTCGGTGATGCCCAGGTAGCTATAGCCAAGCGCCTGCGCGCCTCGCGCCATCTCGAGCATGGTCGCCCGGCCGTCGCTCCAGTTCGTGTGGGAATGGATATCGCCCCGGTAGTCGTCGAAGTCGAGGTCGGACTCGTCCCCTCGCTCAGGCTGCTTCGACAGCTCGCGCAGGCGGTTCAGATAACGGCTCGCCCCGGTCTGGATCACATCGGACAGCACCCTGGCGATGCCTTCGCCGACGCCTTCGATCGAGGTCAGCTTCTCGGCGCGATGGAGGTCGGCCAGGTCGGGCCGCTGAAGCGCGAGCGACCAGGCGGCCGCGGAGAACGCCTTGGCCCGGAACCGCTCCTTGGGGTCCTGCCGGAGCAGGTAGCCGATCTCGGACAGAACCTGCGCCGCTTCGATCGCGTCCAACCCGTAAATTGTGTGAGCAAACATGGCTGCGCCGAAGCCGAAGCCGGCTGACCCGATCGCCGAGCTGGTCGACTCGCTGCTGGTCGAGCTGGGCGAGGACCCCCATCGCCAGGGTCTGAAGGCGACGCCGGAACGCGTCTCGCGCGCCTTGCGAGAGCTGACCGACGGCTATGGCGTCAACCCGGAAGATGTCGTCGCAGACGCAACCTTCGACCAGGACTACGACGAGATGGTCGTCGTCAAGGACATCGCGTTCTACAGCCTGTGCGAGCATCACATGCTGCCCTTCTTCGGGCATGTTCATGTCGGCTACCTGCCGAAAGGCAAGGTGGTCGGGCTGAGCAAGATCCCCCGACTGGTCGAGGTCTTCTCGCACCGCCTTCAGATCCAGGAGAAGCTCACCAAGGAGATCGCGGAGGCGTTGAGCGCGGTGCTCGCCCCGAAAGGTGTCGGGGTGGTCGTCGAGGCGCGCCACCTCTGCATGGAGATGCGCGGAGTCGAGAGGCCGGGCGGACAGATGATCACGTCCTGCATGCTCGGCACATTCCGGCGCGACCCGCGCACCCGAGCCGAATTTCTCGACCTCGTCAAAGGGAAGTAGGCGCCGAGAG
>Ga0066691_10001128_pt1 | contig 10050 bp, 8 predicted proteins | sample GraSoiAngelo_140_FD_66671 | JGI IMG/M metagenome (GOLD analysis project Ga0066691, IMG submission 66671) | Grasslands soil microbial communities from the Angelo Coastal Reserve, California, USA - 14_0929_12_30cm | ecosystem: Environmental > Terrestrial > Soil > Grasslands | place: USA... | reverse complement strand
TATTGACCGAGAACGTCGTCTTATCACTCTGCGGCGGTCTGCTGGGTGTAATCTTGGCGATAGGCGGCACGCGCCTCCTGGACGGTCTGCGGGCATTCAACATCCCACTCCTCTCGACGGTTAGGATGGATGTAGCGTCGCTCGTTTTCTCGGTGCTGCTCGCTGCTCTCATCGGCCTATTGTTCGGATTCATTCCAGCGCTGCAAGTCCCATCCATTTCTGTCCACGACTCGTTGAAAGACACCAGTCGTGCCTCCACCGGGAGCAAGCGGCACACATGGATTCACGGCGGCCTGGTTGTCTCTGAAATCGCGCTGGCATGTGTTCTTCTGGTGGGAGCAGGACTTCTTGCGCGCAGCTTCCTCAAAGTTCTAGAGCAGAATTTGGGATTTCAGCCGGAGCGAGTTGCCGCGCTGCGTATTGATCCGAGTAACAGCTATTCCACTCGAGTTCAACGGAATACTTATTTCGACGAGGTCCTGGCTCGCACGAGGTCGTTACCGGGAATCAGCAGTGCAGGTCTCACGGATGTGCTGCCGCTCGCTGGAGATCGCAGCTGGGATGTCACTGCGAAGGGTAAGGTCTACGCGCGCGGACATTTTCCGGAAGGCTATATCCGTATCGTGAGTGACGGTTACCTGGCCGCCATGGGAATTCCTCTGCGCGCTGGCCGCGAATTCTCAGAGCGAGACACACCTTCAAGTGAGCCTGTCGCTATGGTCAACGAGACGCTGGCGCGTACGCTCTGGCCCGGCCAGAATCCCCTGGACCAAATTGTGATCGGAGAAGGCGGCTCAAATCCTGGCCGCCGCGTTGTAGGTGTCGTCGCAGACGTACGACACAGAGCGCTTGAACAGGAATCGGGTAACGAACTTTATTTCCCGACTCGACAGAGAGATGAATCTGGCCCTGTCTATCTGGTCGTTCGTACGCCCCTTCTGCCGGCCGCTCTAGCCTCTACGATTCGCACCGCTCTTCATCTCATCACACCGGATCTATCTGGAACCGAGTTCAAGACACTTCAACAACTTGTGGACAAAGCCGTCTCGCCCCGCCGCTTTGTCGTCGTCCTGCTCGGCGGCTTCTCGGCGTTTGCGCTGATTCTCGCGGCGCTCGGAATTTATGCGGTCATTTCGTATTCGGTCAATCAGCGTACTGCAGAACTCGGCATTCGCATGGCGCTAGGCGCGTCTGCCCGCGACTTGCAAGAGCGAATCGTGCTTCAGACTCTCAGACTCGCTGGCCTTGGAATGCTTCTTGGCAGTGTGGCCGCCTGGATCTTTGCACGAACCCTCGCCAGTCTCCTCTTCGGCGTCACGTTCACCGACCCTGCAACTTTTGCCGCGATGCTGTTCGTACTTACAACCGCTGCCGCACTCGCAGGCTATTTCCCATCCCTTCGCGTCTCACGAATCGACCCCATGGCAGCCCTGCGCGCAAACTAGATTGGCGCTTACCGGGGAGGAAGCCGAGGCTGGGGGGCGACTCGGAGCTGGTCGGCTTCCTTCAAGTCCCCGACCTCGGGGACTCGGCTTATTGACCTAGCGGCCCAGAAACGGCATTCGCGGAGATGAAGGCGCAGGCAACTTTCGGCCAAACGTCACTTCTCCCATCGGGACTTGAACCAAGCCGCCCGGCGGCGGACGCTACGCGTGAGGTAGTGGAGCGTTGGTTGCTCGACGGTTTGATGTAAGTGTGGGTCACAGGAGGTCTCGCCGTGAACCATCTACGAAAAATGATGTCGGAAGAACTCCAACGTCGCAATTACGCGGAGACTACCATAGATTCATACATCCGTGCCGTCGAAGATTTTTCCCGATACTTCAACTGTTCCCCGGATCGTTTAAGTTCGTGACCCCATGTCTGACCCCTTGGTACCACAACTCTTACGCTAGCCAGTTGGCGACAAGCACTTGTTCAGGCCGTGAGCTACTTCAGTTCCATCACTCGTGTCAGGAAATCACTGCGGGCCGAGGTTTTGTCATAGCTTGCGAGATACCAAAAGTAGTCCCAGTAATCTTCACCTCTTGGCTTCCCGCGGTGGATTGAATTGCCGGGATCCCGTTGGTTGATCAAACCCGAAAGCCGCTCTTCACTATATCCAACCGCTTGCATCATTTTGACAAAGCTTTGACCATCCGCGGGCGAAGCAGTTCCCCATGTATAGCGCTGCCTTCTGCAATTCCATTTAGCAATCAGGCTTCCCACCACGCGATCTATGCCAGCGGATCGGATATTGTCGCAGAGCGAGGGAGCGCGCAGCATGGCGGCGAGATTGCGAAAGCAATCCGATTGCATATAGGTGAGATCATGGTCATCCCGTTGATCTTCGCGCCCAATCGCGTGCGGATCAATCTTTCGACAAACTGATGGTTCGTGGAAGTTCCAGGCGACAACATAATAGAAATCGTCTCGCTCGGTTGGCGCATGCATGGTCCGACTGATTGCTTTAGGGATTCCCAGCCACGAGAAGACAACCAAGCTGGCCACAACCAACCATTTTGCGCCCGGCAATTGGGTGATTCCACTTATGACAGGCAATAACATCAGCAGGACTCCAGCGATCCAAACAAAGTGACCCACTTTCACTTGAACATTCATACGGTCCAGTGCAAACCAAGTCAGCGGGATGCAGAAGAGGATGGCGACAGCGAGATATGCCCGGACCTTGCTGGCCGCATTCAGGGCGCTGACAAGAAGATACAGGACTCCGAGGGGATTTATGAGGCCGCCGAACAAGACGAGCGGCGAAACCTTATCGTCATGCCAGTACTCAAGCGCCAGCCAGGCGCAGTCCCAACCCTTCCACTGGTCAACGGCGGGCAGGAAGAAGCTGACGAAATAAAGTGCGAACCCAACATACAAGGCGACGCTCTTCCACCGAGCGGCCTGTCTGAAATCTTGACCGGGAATGCTCATGAGAAAAGCTCCTTCTAGTATTGTCGGCCCCTTTGTGCGGTTTCGAAGCAGAAAGCGCGAATTCTTCGGGAGTGGCAATAGCCGGGACGCCGTCGATTCACTTGGCCGTGTAGTCGCGAAACCGTCCATTTGACCGACCAGCATTGGGGAAGGATTTCAAGTCTGCGAGAAACGCTGTTTACTGTTTACTAGGAGTCAGCACGAATACCTTAACTCCGCCGGTTGTTAGCGATTCAAATTGGCCTTCATTCATCCTTCACTACACGGCGGGACGACTCCTCCTTTTTGCAATGTCCCACCGCCCGTGCCGCTGCGCACGACGTTTACCTACGCGGTTAGCGTCGCTGGTGAGTTTTTTCGGTCGCCACGTGCTTGACGAAATTATCGCAATGCTTGGCCAATTCGAACGACTCGGCACGTATCATTTCAAGAGCGGTTCCGCCATTGCGGAGATCGCGCTCGCCCCATTTCGGATCGTATAGCAGCGGCTGCGAAACCCAAAAATCGCGCAACTCGGCTGCGGTTTGTGCTGCCGGAGCGTAATGCTCCTGATCCAACTCACGAATCAGCAATTCAGTTTCATCGAACTTCACGAAGAGGGACGCCCCCGGCTCGCCCAGCTGGTCCAACCAATTTGGCGTCAACGTCGGTCCAACAGCCTTCCAGTAAATCAGGTCCTGCTGCAACCTCGCATGCAATAGCTTTCCGCTGTCTTTCCCGGCAGCTTCCACAAACGCCCGGATCGTCACGTTGCCGTCATAGGGCACGGGGGGCTCATCCATCACTTGCAGGATCTCCGGCAACGCAACGGTTCCGGACTTTCCCAAAACACCCAGCGCTTCTCTTTGCGCCTCCCACACGTCGCCCAGCGCGATGCGTCCAAGCCGATCCGCCCTTACTTCCGGGTTGTTCTTCATCGCCATGGTCTCAGCGAGATGCTTCTGCACTTGCAAGACCCGCTGGATTCGCGCGGTGAATACAGCCACATCCGAAGACATCGTCTGAAACGACAAACATTCCGAGAGTGCGCTCGGACCCGGGTTCATCCATTGGACGAAGCAATAGCTTTTCTCGCCGTCAATCCATAGGGCCGAAACCTTCATACCGCCCCACGTATTGGCGGGTTCCCACCGTGTCCCCGCGGTATTCCCTACCGATGGGGAGGCTACGCCACCTTCCTCTTTTTTCTTCAGAAACAAAATCATTCGTGAACCAACGGGCTGCCTCGGGATTTGTTCGCTAATTCCTTGCGTGTCCTGAGAACCAAATCCTTGTGGTTTTGGATAGCTCGATATCGGGACTGCATCCTTGTTTGGTTTCAGCTCGGGAACCTCCAGCGAGTCCCGCGGCTTCAAGTCACCTTTCCAGGACTCCACGACTGAAAAGACTCCATCCCTGGGTGTCGTTTGCACCAGCACAATATACGTGGCATTCCACGAACAATGATCCAAGCTGAAACTCGGCCGAATGCCCGCATCAACAGGAATCGCGCCGATCGCCAACAAAATTACAAATCCGGCCAAGGACAAACATCCTAGCTTCCGTCGCATACATTTCCCTCCGCCCGCCCATACGGTGCGACTCATCGAGTCTCGGGTGCCCGCTCCAAGTGGACGATAACGGCGATCTGTGAAGTTTGGGTGGGATCGCCAGCCATTGGCACGTATTATGCGTCATCGCGGAGACAAATTGGATTTAACCAATTAGCATGGGCGCCTTCGAGTGCCTCGCGTGTATTACGCATTTTTATGACAGAGAAAATCGTGGGGCCCATCAAGATATCGATCGGAGTGCGAGCAGCATTCAGCGGAATCACACTTCCTAGATCGAGACTTCTGGCCCGTATCGTTCCCGAGTACGCCATCACTCGGGCTGCACCACCGAAAGCCTGCCGGGCCCTCAATACAATATTGGTAGGGTCCATGGAGTTATCTTAGAACGCTTGCGGAAGCAAGACGCCAATTCTATTCCTCCCGTAGGGCCGTAATCGGATCAATTCTGGCGGCGCGTTGCGCCGGTAACCAAGTTGCGAGGAGAGCGACGGCCAACAGCGCGAAGAATGACAGAGCTGCTGTCCAAGGATCCAACGGCTTGAGCCGGAAAAGCGCATTCTCTAAGATCTTCCCGGTGGCATAGGCGCACGGAAGTCCGATGAGAATCCCAGCGCCCGCTATCCTCAGCGAATCGCGCAGCACCATCCGAATCACATCGCTGGAAGTAGCTCCCAGTGCCATTCGAACTCCAATTTCATTGGTTCGGCGAGCCACCGCGTAAGCCAATAAACCGCCTATGCCGATCGCCACGAGAGCTAACGCCACGAGGCCAAAAGCACCGGACACGAAGGCCAATAGCCGCTCGGTTCGAAGGAGCCGATCAATCAAACCAGTTTGCGTGTGAAACTCGGTTACCGGTACAGCCGGATCGACGGAAGCAACGGCCGTTCGAACGGCTTGCGCAAGGCGTGCGGAATCCGCAGTGGTGCGGATGGCGAAGTGAATCGAGCCTCTCAGATCCGGAAGATAAGCTTCGTAAACGGTCGGAATGAGATCCCTGTGCAGACTGTTGTAGAGAGTGTCTCGCACAATGCCGACAATCTCGTAGCGAGTGTTCTCCTTCGGATTGAATCCAAAGCGGCGGCCCAACGGATTCTGGTTGGGAAAGAATCGCCGCGCGAAGAGTTCATCGACGACCACCGCCTCTGCGTTCGGGTGAATGTCGCGCAACTCAATAGCCCTGCCGGCTAAGAGAGGGATGCGCATCGTTTCGAAGAATCCGTCTCCCACGCTGTTCACATTAGCTGCCTCTGTCGGCGCCACAACGCCTTTCTCGATCAAAGAAGCGCGTCCAGGAATACTTATGCGTGACAGGTTTCCGTTGCCCGATAACAATCGCACTTCGACCGGACTCACGCGGATGACTCCGGGTAGTCTGGCCAATTCTTGGCGGACACGATCAACATAGGGCCACATGCGCTCAGCCGAGTATCCAGCGTGCCCGGGATCCACGGACACGTACGCGAGGTTTTCCCTATCAAATCCGATATCAATCCACTTCAGGTTCTCTAGCGAACGCCCTAGAAGGCCGGCCGCGACCAAAGCCGTCAGACACAGCGCGATCTGCATCGAAACCAAAAACCGCGGCAGACGCAGCCGCCCACCCATCACCGATCTCGTCTGAGCCTTGAGAGCGTCGTTAAGCTCGGCGCGTGCAGCCTGCACGGCCGGTGCCACGCCAAAGAGGAGAGCCGTGAGGATCGAAAGTGCGCCCGTGTATCCTAGCACTCGCATGTCTAGACGGAGATCGAATGCGCTGCTCGCATCGCGGCCAGACTGAAGAAGTAGATGTATGGACTTCGCAAGAATATATCCAAAGGCCAGTCCGGCACCGCCCCCCACTAAGGCCAACACTCCGCTCTCGATCAAATGTTGCCGAAACAACCGCGCTCTCGTCGCTCCCAACGCCAGACGCACCGCCGACTCGCGCAGCCTTGCCACCGAACGGGACAACAAAAGATTCGCCACGTTGGCACACACGATAAGCAGCAGCACTCCAACAAGCAGCATCAGAATCCACAGTGCACTGGCATCCTTGGTGTTGAGTGCATCAAAGCCACGCCGGCCGGGCAAACTGATCAGCTCGGGGATCTTCTTTGCTTCGATGTTCATGTCTTTCGCGGCCAGGTTCCGGAACAGACGGGCGATTTCTGCCTTCGCGTCCGCCTCTGGCACCCCCGGTTTTAGCCGTCCCACTTGCCGGACCCACCAATCTGTGTCGTCTTCACCGCGCACAGCGCCGATGCCTTGACTCGGCTCAAAGGCAACTCTCATCGCGAGCGGTGTGTAGACGTCTGTCCACTGGCCAGCCCTAAGACCAAAGAACTCAGGCGGCGCCACCCCAACGATGCGAGCCGGCACGTTATTAATTCGAATGGTGCGGTCCGACACATCTCTCGCACCCCCAAGTCGGCCCATCCAGAAACGATGGCTCACGATCACCACAGGTTCCTGGCCGACGCGGTCCTCCGCGTCTAGGAACGGCCGCCCAATAACGGGTAAAGCGCCCAGCCCCTGGAAGAAGTTGCCGCTGACGTATTGCAGGCTCACTTGCTCGGCAGGAGACGCGTCGATGGCAATTGCAACGGGATTAGGGTCCGCAATTCCCATGAGGGCCGCAAAAACCGTTTGTTCGCGCGCTAACTTCCGGTACAGATTCGCGCCAACCGAGGAGGCCTGAACCCAACCTCCGGAGATGCGACTGAAATCACCGTTTATGTTGCTTACTCCTTCCGGAAACTCCTGGTTCGTCCATTCAACGATCAGCAAAGAGTCCGGATTCTTGACGGGCAAGGGTTTCAGGATGGCGGCATCAAGGAGGCTAAAGATCGCCGTGTTCGCGCCCACGCCTATGGTTAGTGAAAGCACCACCGCGAGCATCAAAGCAGGTGTTTTGCGCAGTTGGCGCACTCCGTAGCGAGCGTCCTGGAGCGCAGAGTGGAGCCACTCGATAATTCCCATTGCCCTGGTCTCCTCTTCAATGCGCGCCATGCTGCCGAGGCGCATGCGAGCTTCGCGGCGATCGCGCCCATCTGCGACATCCATGTCGAGATGGAACTGAAGTTCTTCTTCGATATCGGCACTATAACGACTGCTGCGGAACGTTCTCTTAAGTCTCGACCACAGCCCCATGAGGCACCTCCTATCATGCGGTTCGAAGAATCCTAGCCACCGCCGCGGAAACGGTGCGCCATCGTTTTTCGTCTGCTTCGAGCTTGCGGCGCCCCTTGGCAGTGAGTTCGTAGAATCGTGCACGGCGTCCTGCTTCCGACATCCGCCACTGAGCCTTGAGAAGGCCTGCCTCCGTCATCCGATGCAGAGCCGGGTAGAGAGAACCTGCCTCCACGCGGAGAACCTCGTCCGACGTCTGCTGGATATACGACGAAATTGCAAATCCGTGGTTAGCTCTCCGCCGGAGGATCTTCAACACGAGCAATTGTAAGGCTCCTTGAAGGTTATCAGCTTTGAGCATGATGTATAGATATCTAGTATAGACATCTATAGAATGACTTTCAACTGAGACGGCCAGCAGCGGGAAATTATTCATGGCCTGGCTTCATGGTCGGATAGGATGCCCCAGCCTTCTGGAGGAAAAAAGCGGACAGGTTTTGGTCCGCACCCGGAGGGGCGAGACGCCAAGCCAGACGCGGCTGAGACGCAGGTTCCGCACGAGACATTCCCGCCGGCAGTCACGCACGATGCGAGCGGAACTCTGACGGGTCAAAGCGTATTCAACGTTTCTGCGTGACAACGATTACGCGCCGGAGGTGGACGAGCAGATGTTAATTGGCCGTTGGAAGAATCTACCCGGAGTAAAGCGCGCGACGCGGCTAGGCCAAGACCGCGTGCGCCATCGCGGACTGGTAGGCCGCAAACTAATTGGCGACACAGATCACGCATAATCTCTATCTTTATTAGGAGATGGACTGTGGTGTTGGATGTGAGCGCGTACCTCTTAAAAGGTTAGTGATACACACACACGTGCCGTCTGTCGCGATTGGAGGTGCTTTGTGGATGCAGGTTCCATGAAATGGGACGGCAATGCCCGCCGCCGTTGGCCGCGAAGTGACGTGCATGGGAACGGACGGTTTGCAGTGGTCACGTGCGCATTCTTCCACCCAAGTGCGCGAAGGATGACGTATTCCGATGTCTATTTGTTCGGGACGTTGGACGAAGCTCAAGAAAACCAGAACACCGTGTACTGCCATGCGGACTCGAAGGGACTTTGCACCGGTAAACATGAAATTGTGGACTTGGAGAATTGGGGTCGGAAATGAGCTCCCTGAACACAACAGCAAAAGCAACGGCAACGGAACAAAGAAGCGGACCAATACTGGCCGGAAGGCTCAGGCTCTATGCCGTTCTGATTCCCTTGATTCATGCAGCGAAACAACTCTGACAAATGATCGAAAAAGCGGACAGGTTTCAGTCCGCACCCTGATGGGCACAACCCCAAGCCAGATGCAGCTGGGACGCAGGTCTCGCACGAGAATCTCCCATCAACAGTTGCGCACGATGCTAGCCGCACCCTGACGAGCGATCGAAAAAGCGGACAGGTTTTGGTCCGCACCCTGGGAAGCAAAAAGCCAAGCCAGATGCGGCTGGGATGCAGGTCGCACACGGCGATTTCTCGTTAATAGTCGCGGGGACGCGAGCGACACTCGGCGGGAGATTGAAAAAGCGGACAGGTTTTGGTCCGCACCCCGGGAAGCGACAAGCCAAGCCAGATGCGGCTGGGATGTGACCTCTGAGAGTGCCTTCCGCTGTCACGCACAGCTGCTTGGGACTGAGGATAAAGCTACAATGCAAAAGGAGGTGGCTTCGTCTACTTCATCATTAAGGTGATTTTGGGCAGCTTTCCCAGAGGGGTATGTCAGGAGCTCTGATGTTACACACTTGGTGTCCACTTGAACGGTAACCGCACTGAGCAAAGTCTTGATTGTGGTGTAAACTCCGTCGCCATGAAACCTTTGATACGGTTCCTTGTCGTAGTATTCGTTTTTGCCTTCGCTGGCATTGCCGTTGCGCAAATTGGAGTGGCACCGAAGAAAGACACAACCTTGCAGGGTGCGACTGACGCCAAGTTCACACCTGGAGATGTTTGGGAGTACGCGACGCGGGAAGGCGAGGAACACTCAACACTTACGGTTCTCAAAGTGGAGAATTCCCCGGAATTGGGGGTGATTGTCCACATTGGCGTTGAGAGGATCAAGCTGGCCAATTGTCACGGAGGGCCGTCCCCTGAGTCAGTACCGCACATGCCGTTTGCACGGAAAGCGTTGGACGATAGCGTGACAAAAAAGCTCGCGTCAAATCGACCGTTGCCGAACTTTCGCGAGGGTTACGAAGAATGGAAAGAAGCCTACTCGAAAAAGAAGGCTGGCATTTATATCGTGCGAGTAGCCAGTGCTGTCGGCGTGGCTGAAAAAACATACCGTTCGGGCATCGGCTGCGAGTAGGCACTATGGCGGCGGAGCTGTCCGCAAGTTCGGTCATTTGGCGGTAGCATTGCCCTGCTTTGAAGCCTGAGACTTCTTTTTGGTTTCCCACCAAATTTTCAGAAAGAAGCCTATAACTA
>Ga0066691_10001126_pt1 | contig 10059 bp, 6 predicted proteins | sample GraSoiAngelo_140_FD_66671 | JGI IMG/M metagenome (GOLD analysis project Ga0066691, IMG submission 66671) | Grasslands soil microbial communities from the Angelo Coastal Reserve, California, USA - 14_0929_12_30cm | ecosystem: Environmental > Terrestrial > Soil > Grasslands | place: USA... | reverse complement strand
GCCACCGGCGACGGTGACGCCCTCTCCATCGGCGGCAACCACACCATCCACATGCTCCGCCGCAACGTCGGTGTCAAAGTCCTCCTCTTCAACAACCGCATCTATGGCCTGACGAAGGGACAGTATTCCCCGACTTCCGAATTCCACAAGAAGACGAAGTCCACTCCCTTCGGCTCGCTCGATCGCCCGTTCAATCCCGTGTCCCTGGCGATCGGCTCGGAAGCCACCTTTGTTGCTCGCTCGGTGGACATCTTCCAGCAGCATCTAAAGGAGACGCTGCGTCACGCCGCGGCGCATCGAGGTTCCGCCTTCGTGGAGATTCTGCAGAACTGCAACATCTTCAATGACGGCGCTTGGGAATCGCTCACGGAAAAAGATGCGCGCAGCGAACACGTTCTCCAGCTCGAACACGGCAAGCCGCTCATCTTCGGCATGAACCGCGACAAGGGCATCCGCCGCCGCTCCGACGGCGACATCGAAGTCGTCCAGCTTGGCAACGGTGTCACGGAAAAGGATCTCGTGATCCACGACGCGCATCACCCCCGGCCCTCCTATGCCTTCCTGCTCTCGCACATGGAACACCGGCCTGGATTCCCGACTCCGCTCGGCGTCCTGCGCGCCTGGGACGATCTCCCGCGCTACGAGGACATCATGAACTCGCAGATTGCCGAGGTCATCGCCAAGCGCGGTCAGGGCGATCTCGCGAAACTCCTTCGCGCCGGCGACACCTGGGAAGTTAAGTAACAGGTCTCCTGCTGCACCGCCACCATTCTGGAGAGGGCAAGCGCAGCGCGCCGGGATCTTGCGGCGGAGCAAAAGAGCCTCTATTCTTTCTTTACATCGCTCCCCCGCTCCCAGCCCGGCGCTTTTTCTTTTGCCTGTCGAAGTGTTTGCTTTCGCGCGTGAAGCCTGTGGTTTACTCTAAGTGTTACGAAACGAGGCCGCCCGATGCGCACGAGCCTGAAAGTGGTTGTGCCGTTGATTGTGAGTGTGGCCTTCGTGTCGCTGCTCTTCGCCGCCTACCAGGTGCGCACGGAAAGACGCGTCCTGCGCAACGATCTCTCCCGCCGCGCGGAGATTCTTGCGGAGAGCCTTCAGGAAACTATCGAGCCTCTCTTCGATCGCGGCGCCGACAAGAATATGCAGCGGCTGGTCGAGCGTTTCGGTCAGCGCGAACACCTGAAGGGAATCGCCGTCTATGACGCGGACGGATCCGCGCTGGCCATCACCTCTGGCCTTCCGCCGACCTTTCGCACACGTCCCGCCGCGGCCGCCCGGGCTGTCCAGTTGAAGAGCGGTTCCGGCGAATTCCAGCGCGTTTCGGACACCCCGCTCCACGTTTTCGCGCTGCCCCTGCACCGCGACGGTGAAATGGCCGGCACACTGGTTGTATTTCATGACGCCAGCTACATTGAAACTCAGGTCTCCCGCACACTGCGCGATTCGCTCCTGAACGCGCTCATACAGACGCTTCTGATCACCGCGCTTGCTCTGTTTCTTGTTCGCTGGACTTTTACCGATCCGCTCACGCGCACCGCCAAGTGGCTGCGCACCCTGCGCCTGGGCCAGTCGCATCCACCGCCGTCGGTGCCCCAGGGAGAAATCTTCGATCAGCTTCACCAGGAGGTCTCGCATCTGGCCCGGGATCTGGGTACGGCGCGCGCCATCGCCGAGGCGGAGGCGCGCCTCCGCGATTCAAACGCTTCGCTCTGGACCGCCGAGAGGCTCCGCGTCAGCCTGCGCAACAAACTTCAGAATAAGCCGCTGTTCGTGGTTGCCAACCGCGAGCCATATATGCACGTCTGGAGCGACAAAAACGACAAGTCCATAGACGTGATCGTTCCGGCGAGCGGGCTGGTCACCGCTCTCGAGCCCGTCCTGCTGGCTTGCAACGGCACGTGGATCGCCCACGGCTCGGGAAGCGCCGACCGCCAGGCCGTGGATGCTCACGATCGCCTGCGCGTGCCTCCGGAACGTCCGAGCTACACGCTGCGCCGCATTTGGCTGAGCAGCCAGGAAGAACAGGGCTACTACTACGGATTCGCCAACGAAGGTCTTTGGCCGCTCTGCCACATCGCGCACACCCGCCCCATCTTCCGGCCCCAGGACTGGAATGACTATCAGAAGGTCAACGGGCGTTTTGCCGACGCCGTCCTCAAGGAGATGGAAAGCACCGAGTCGCCGATCCTTCTCGCGCAGGACTACCACTTCGCCCTCCTCCCGCGCATGGTCAAGGAAGCGCGCCCGGACGCGCGCGTGGCCATCTTCTGGCATATCCCCTGGCCCAATCCGGAAGTCTTCGGCATCTGTCCCTGGCAGCGCGAGCTCGTGGATGGCCTGCTGGGCGCCGACCTCATCGGCTTCCACATCCAGTCGCACTGCAACAATTTTCTGGAAACGGTGGACCGCGCGGTCGAGGCGCTCACCGAGTGGGACCGTTTTGCCGTCAACCGCAAAGGCCACGTCACCCGCGTCCGTCCTTATCCCATCAGCGTAGCGTTTCCGGAAAATGCTTCACCGGCCAAGCAAGTGCGGAGCGCCGGTGAGGAGCGCGCTGCGCTTTGCGAAGAGCTCGGCATCGAAGGCTCGCTCCTCGGCGTCGGAGTGGACCGCGTCGATTACACAAAAGGGATTCTCGAGCGCTTCCGCGCGATTGAGCGCTTCATCGAGTCGCACCCGGGCTATCAGAACCGCTTCACCTTCGTACAGATAGGCGCGCCCAGCCGTACCCACATCGAGCGCTATCACCATTTTCTCGACGAAGTGGTCGCCGAAGCGGCGCGCATCAACGCGCGCTTCCCGGCGGGCCGCTGGAAACCCATCGTCCTCCTCAAGCGGCACCACTCGCACGAAGAGATCGCCCGTTTCTATCGCGCGGCCTCGCTGTGCCTGGTCACCTCGCTGCACGACGGCATGAATCTGGTCGCCAAGGAATTTGTCGCCTCGCGCGAGGATGACCAGGGGGTCTTGATCCTCAGCACGTTCGCGGGCGCCGCCCACGAACTCTCTGACGCGCTGCTCGTCAATCCCTATGACGTCCAGCAGCTCGCCGCAGCCATCCTGCGCGGCCTCGAGATGCCGCAGGAAGAACAGGTCGCCCGGATGCGGCGCATGCGCCAGATTGTCCGCGAACACAACATTTTTCGCTGGGCCGCTCATCTCCTCTCCGACCTGACGGAAATACGCATTGACGTGCCGGAGCGTGTCGAAGTTCCATGAGCCTTTCGCCGCCCAAGCCCTCTCGCCTCTTTTCGAACTGGGATCAGGTGGCGCGCCGTATTCGCGAGAGCCGGCAGGTGCTGCTGTTCCTCGATTTTGACGGCACGCTCGCGCCCTTCGCATCGCGGCCGGAGCAGGCGCGCCTCTCCGGCCGCGCCCGGCGCATTCTCCGTCGCCTCGCGCGGCATCCTCGCGTCACGCTGGTGGTCATCAGCGGCCGCCGCCGCGCCGATTTGCTCCGCCACGTGGGCATCCGCACCATCCGTTATTTCGGTCTTTACGGATGGGAGCGCACCGGCCGCCACCGTCTCCCCAGGCCTGCCCAAAACGCGCTGCACCGCGCCCGCCAGCAGCTCGCGCGCCGCCTCTCGCCTTATCCGGGCGTGTGGGTTGAAGACAAGCGCACCAGCCTCTGCGTGCATCTTCGGGGCGTGCCCGCGCGCGTGCGGCGCCGCGTCCGTCGCCAACTTCGCGCTCTCTCGCGTCCGTTTCAGCGTTCGCTGCGTCTTTTCGAAAATCTGCGCGACGCGGACATTGTCCCGCGTTTGAATTCCGGCAAGGGCGCGGCCGTGCGTCGCCTTCTGGCGCAGCCTCGCTTCCGGCGCGCATTGCCCATCTATTTTGGCGACGATCACTCCGACGAGCCTGCATTCGCGGCCCTTCGCCGCGGCATTTCGGTCCGCGTCGGCCCGCCGCTCCCCACGCGCGCGCGGTACCGCGTCCGCGACCCGGATGAGGTGGCCGGCGCGCTCCTGCGCCTGGAGGCAGCCTTGCCATGAAAACCGCCGAAACCCCGTTCGATTTCTATGCCGTCGCTCACGTCACGCGCATCGGCAATCAGGTTGCCGGCACGCTCGCTGAACTCCTTGCGGGTCTCGAGCACTGCAGCGACGCCTCCATCTTCCATCACACCTATCAGACCCTCGGAACGCATCACTTCCTCACCGAGGGTTTTTCCAACGACTTCGCCCAATGGGTGCTCGCCTCCGCCAACCGCAGCGAACTTGCCGAGCAGCTCGCCGTTCTCGACATTCGCGACTACCTTTCCATTGCCGGGCTGCGCAGCGATTTGCGCCGCGTCGTCGCCGACTACTGCGCCGCCCAACCCGAACTCGCCCGGCAGACGGCCCTCGAGCGTTTCTACTTCTGCGAAGACGTCGAAGTCCTGGTGCCCTTGGGCTTCACGGCGCGGACACTCGAAGAGTTCCGCCACGGCCTCGAACGTTTGAGCCACGCCTCCTTCTATTTCCACTTCATCTCTTCGCGCTTGCGGCTGCACTTGCAGACGAACGATTTTTCGCTGTGGTTGATGACTTCTCTCGGCCTCGACACGCTCGCGAACTCCATCAACCGCATCGATATCTACACGAATACTCTCGACAGCGCGCGCGCCAAGATGTTGCGCCTGATCGACCGCGAAAGGAGGAAGGCATGACCGAGGTCCAGGTCGCCAGCCGCGTCCCGCTCGACGATTATGCTTCCCTCCTTGGCACCGGCGAAATCGACGAATTGCGCGCCCTCGCCAAGCCCTTGCGTGGCCGCAGCGCGCAAATGGTCAACTCCACCGCCGTAGGCGGCGGCGTCGCGGAAATCCTGAATCGCCTCGTGCCGCTCACCGAGGAACTCGACATCAAGATTCGTTGGGACGTCATGACCGGAGGCAACGACTTCTTCGAAGTCACCAAAGCGTTCCACAACGCGTTGCACGGCGGACCCTATCATTCCCGTTCCGAGGACTTCGACATCTTTCTCGCGTACAACGAGCAGAATCGCGCGCGCATGGCCTTTGACGCGGAATTCACCGTTATTCACGATCCCCAGCCCGCCGCGCTCGTCGACGCCCGCAATGATCGCTCCGGCCATTGGATTTGGCGCTGCCATATCGACCTCTCGCATCCCAACTCCGAAGTCTGGAATTTTCTCGAACGCTTTGTCTCGCGTTACGACGGCGCCATTTTTTCCTCGCCGGAGTTTTCGCGCCAGCTTCCCTTCCCGCAATATCTTTTCTATCCCTCGATTGATCCCCTCTCGGAGAAAAACCGCGATCTTGATCCGGAATTCATCGCTCTGGTCCTCTCGCGCTTTCAGATTGATCCGCTCCGCCCGATCCTCACGCAGATCTCCCGCTTCGACCGCTTGAAGGACCCCGTCGGCGTCATCCGCGCGTACCGCATTGTCAAGCGCTACTTCGATTGCCAGCTTGTCCTTGCCGGCGGCGGCGCCGCCGATGACCCGGAGGGGGCCGGGGTTCTGAACGATGTCCGCCGCGAAGCCCACGGCGATCCGGACATTTACGTTCTCGAGCTACCTACCTGGGCGCCTCTCGAAGTCAACGCTCTCCAGCGCGCTTCGACCATCGTCATTCAGAAGAGCCTTCGCGAAGGCTTCGGCCTCACCGTTGCGGAAGCTCTCTGGAAAAAGAAACCCGTCGTTGCCTCCGCCGTCGGCGGCATTCCCGTCCAGGTGATTCACAAGCACACCGGCATGCTCGCCCATTCCATCGAAGGCACCGCGTACCAGATTCGTTTCCTTCTCTCCCATCCGGAGATCGCCGCGAAGCTCGGCGAAAACGGCCACCAGCACGTCAAGGAAAATTTCCTCATCACCCAGAACCTGAAGAATTATCTCGTTCTCTTCCTCACCCTGGCCGGCTCCTGACGTCCCAAAGTAAGGCCATCATCCCTGCCCGCCACGGCGGGCCTGCGCAGGCAGGCGGCAGGCGGGCCGGCGAACCCGGCCAGGGGCGATCCTCTCATTCCCCTTCCGTAATTCTCCCCCCTCCAATTAGGGTCTCTTCCCGATTGTGGGACAACCGGTTTGCGTTTACACAATTACCCATCGATTGCAACGCGCTGTTCCCGCCGAGGTAGTAGAGGCGGGGCAGCGCGCCAACGAGGACACCGAACCCCGAACTGCAGCCCCTTCCTTCCGATTAGGGGCGCCCAGCGAGTTCTCACCCACTCGCTACCGGGCGCCCCCCTTCAAAGCCCGGAAGGACTCACACGAACCGCACTGTGGGCCATGCGAAAGGAGGGTTACATGAAAGTCCGGCTCCCCATCGTCCTAGCCGTGGCATTGCTCTGCCTGGCAACCAGTTTGGTGTGGCTTCCGGCCTTCCGCGGCGTTGCCGGCATAACCGACTTCAGCCCGAACCAGGAGCTGCCGCTGCCGCTGCTTGCGCCCGTTCCAACCTCCCAGAGCCCTCTGGCCTTCGTTGTGAGGGGGCTCGAGCCCAGTGTTCGCACCGATGCCCAGGGTACGATCTACGTTTCGTCAATCCGCGGAGTGCCCGGGGGCGTGGATCTGCACCGCTGGTATTCCCCCGTGGATGGCGGCGCGAACCCCGATGGAACGCTGCCCTTCAAGTATGAAGGTCAGCCCGACAATTGCGGCATCCTGACCAATGGTTGCGCGAACAACGTGAACAATTTGCTGAACCCCGGTCTCGCCCCGGGAGGCGGCGATGTCGATATCGCTGTCAACGCTCCCGACCCAGAGACGAACGTCCCGAACCTCCCTTTAGTCAGTTTGACATTGGCGCCCGGCGTCACTGCAGCGCACTCGGTGAACCGCGGCGACAGTTTCAGTACACCCAATGTTGCGGCTGCAGCGATCCCTCTGGATGACCGCCAGTGGGTCGACGCAATTGACTCCCAGACCGTTTATCTTGTCTACCACGACATCGGGACGTTCAACATCGAGGTGCAGCGCTCCAACGATGGCGGATTGACCTATCTCAACGGTTTCGGAGAGGCCATTGATGAGCAAACCTTCCTGGCGGCAGGCAATGTCACTCCGACGGCTACCGCGAACACTGCGGGACAGATCAAGGTTGACCGCAGCACTTGTCCAAGCCGCGGCAACCTCTACCAGATTTTTGTGGCCCCTGACAACGCCGCTGAGAACGCCTCCGGGAAACCCATGCGCTCGGTATATGTAGGTGTCTCAAAGGACGCCAAGAGAGGCCTGCGGGCGTTCACTTTCACCGATCACAAGCTCTTCACTAGCCCGGTCGGGTCGCCGGGCGCGACCAATGGGACCGACAACATTTTCCCAGCGCTGGCCGTGGACGATTCAGGCTTTGTGTACGCCGTCTGGTCAGACAATTCCAACATTTTCTTCTCCTCCTCGAGCGACCAAGGAGCCACCTGGACGCCGCCGGTGCAAGTGTATCAAGGCGCGATCAGAGGCAATGCGAATGTCTTCCCCTGGGTGGCCGCCGATGCCAATGGACACGCGGTTGTGGTTTGGCTCGGTGATGACCGGCCGGGCAACTCCAATGACCGGACAACCCTGGAGCCTGGACATCCGCCCCAGCAGGGAGCGGCTTGCACCGATGGCACAACCTGCATGACCGGCTGGGCGAACTGGAACGTCTATGTGGCGGAAACTGTCGGTGGTCACGACTCTACTCCAGTGTTCACGCAATTCACCGCCAGCGACCACGTCATCCACCGAGGGACTGTCTCGACCGGCGGGTTGGGCGGCGGGGCAGACCGCAGCCTGGCAGACCTGTTTCAGGTTTCCCTCGACCCGCAGCACCGCGCCGATATGGCCTTCTCCGACGACCACAAGGTCAGTCCGCTCGGTCCGAAGAACGGGCCAGATAATCCCACCACCCGCCGGCTCATTCGCGCAAACTTCACCTACGAGCTTCAGCCGAATCCCGCCATTGTCACTACGGGCGCCTGCGCCAGCGCGGGGCCCGAGGTGGCGGAAGACGAAGGGCAGGGGGAGGACAGTAATGGCGACCAGTTCGCCTTCATCGACCATCAGAATCCTGATGACGGTACCCTCGTGTACGATGATCGGTCCCAGGGTTTGAGTGTGCGAAGCTCCGGTGGCGTTCAAGCGATCAGCTATAGTGGGAGCTGCGTGAGCTTCAGTGGCAATGCCAAGGTAAACGGCCAACCAGGGTATCAGTTCACGTTCACAGCCTGCGACTTGTCCGCGCTAGGAACCGGGATCGGGAACTTTTCTATCTCCATCACGGGGCCCCTTGGCTTCCTTTATCAAAGAAGTAGCGCCATCTCTGGGGGCTTCGTTCAGCTGAACGTTCCATAGATCGGACCGCTTGCGACAACGGCGATCCCAACCCAGGCCCCGGCCAGGACACTTTCAACATCAATGTGACGGGTCCGAATTTCTCTTATGGTCAGGGAGGCACCATCACCAGCGGTGATATCGAGCTCTCCGACTAGCAATTAAGTGCTGTCCCGAGAATCTCCGGGAGGGTACCTGCGCCCCGATGAAAGTCGCGCAGGGACTCGTGGCCGGCCACTTGCCTCGGGTGTTAGCGCGGCCAAAGCCAGCCAAACGTGCCCGCCGTCAGCGAGCCGTAGATGAGTCCATCGATCACTTCCTTGATGGTCATGCCCCACGGTTGGCCCCTCCAAATGCTGTTGACCAGGTTTCCCAACCCGTAGGCCATGAATGCCGCCGTGCCCGCCACGCGAAACACCGCCAGATACTGCGCCCCGGAATGCACCGTGCGCCCCGTCAGGTAGGCGGTGAAGAAGCCGACGATCACGGTGTACACAAACCACGTCGCAAGATATTTCGGCATTTGGGGAGGGCCGCTGGGAAACACGGTCAGCATCCCGACCGGCCCCAGCTTCTGCTTTTCCGCGATGGCGGGCGATTTCATATCCTTGTGCGTGCAAAACGGGAACATGTACACGCCCCGCTTCACCCCCGCCCCGCGCAGCGCGGCCAAAACCTTATCTTCGTCGGGAACCTGTTTGTAGTCGCCGCGGTGATAGGGCAGCACCATGTGCATGATGAAACTAGCCACGAACACAATGACCGCCGACAGCACAATCGGGACCCATAAAGCGGTAAGAGGAACCATGCGCAGCCTCCCTGGAATGAAATTTTGGATGCCGTGTAACGTCGAATACCGGGATTTTCCGCGCGAGGCTACCCTTGACCAGGGCCCCAGTCAAGAGCCTCGTGTGAAACACCCCGCTGAAGTTCTTCGCACCTGGTAACGTCGCTCGCCGCCGCAGCTCCAAACATCCGCCGGAGCCATGGTACTCCCAATAGAGAAGGACGCACTTGAAAGTACTGGAACGACTTAGGTATTTCCCCCACCCCGGAATTGCAGTCTCCTCCCGCTTGTGGCCTGAGCCGCCCGATGTTATCCAAGCACTGAGATGCTCCAGGTAGGGAGCGCTTTACCATGCAGCCTGTACCCAGGACTGATTTCTTCAATCCTAAGTCACGACCCGCCCCGTCACACTCGGAGATCACATGAGGTAAGCGGATCACGCCATGTACGCGCAAAAGGGTGGCCATCCCAGACTAGGGACAGCCCAGCATTGACCGCTTGCGGCGTTTATCCCGATCAGATCGGGACGGTCATACTTGAATTGACCGCTATGGGGTCATACTTGAAATGACCATGCTGCCCAGGGGCAGCACGTGAACAAGGTTGCTCGGGGGCAGTGGAGCAAATATGCCGAGGCCATCGACTGGCCGATTTGAAAGGCGGATCCCGAGGGCCGTCACAATAGAAGTTTGGCCGCAAGATAAACCAACCGACAAAAAAATAGCAATAACTGTAAACGTGAGCCCTCACGGCGCGCGGGTTCTCATGGACCGGGAGTGGCGGCCAGGAGAGCGCCTGGTGCTTATGGCTCGTGAGGAGGGCCTGCGGTCACAAGCGCAGATCGTTTATTGTGAGCGTTTGGCGGGGAGCAGGTTTGCTGTCGGCCTGGAACTCTCCGTTCCAGTAGAGCGGTGGGCGAAACCTTGGTAGCCGCAGGACGCAACCCTTTCTAGCAAACTTCAAGGAAGCGATCCCAGAGTTCACGCTTCCATCTTTTTCCCAACCACCGG
>Ga0066691_10001125_pt1 | contig 10059 bp, 10 predicted proteins | sample GraSoiAngelo_140_FD_66671 | JGI IMG/M metagenome (GOLD analysis project Ga0066691, IMG submission 66671) | Grasslands soil microbial communities from the Angelo Coastal Reserve, California, USA - 14_0929_12_30cm | ecosystem: Environmental > Terrestrial > Soil > Grasslands | place: USA... | reverse complement strand
GAGTTAGGGCCCGAGGAAACGGCGCGCGGTGGATTGGGCTGGCAGGAAACCATTCAGCTTCAACCGCTCGATCGACCTCACGTCCTGAGCTTGATCCACGATCTCTCGGCGGACCCCGACGATGTGAGCGCTGAGATCCGAGAGACGATCGTGCGGCTGGCGCAGGGAAATCCGTACCACATCGAGATGCTGCTGTCGCACTGGCGTACCCACAAAGCGACGTCGCTCGTCGCGGCGGAGACCTCGGGCGATGCAGCCGCGATCTCCTGGGCGCCTCCGGAGGACCTGCGCACCGCCTTCGCTCGGCAATACGGCGGTCTTTCGACCGACGTCCAGCATGTCCTTCAAGTACTCGCGGTCGCGGGAAAAGCGATGGCACCGAGCGAGCTGGGGAGTCTGGTGGGGCTCGACAGCGGCGCGGTCGAGCGGGCGGCGCTCGAGATGCTGGATCGCGGCGTCGGTCGCGTGGAAGGAGGGCGGCTCTCGTTCAAGAATGAGTTACACCGGGCGTACGTGTACTACGCGATGGGGGAGGATCGGCGCAAATACCATCACGCGCAGCTGGCCCAGCTGCTGGCGGCTTCCCAGGACCGAGACCACCTCCAGCCAATGCTCGAGCTGGTGCATCATTTCAGTTCCGCGGGCATGCAGCAGCAAGCCATGGAGACAGCGCTGCAAGCTGCCGAGCTCGCCATTGCGCGAGGCGCCCCGCGGGAAGCCGAACGGGTCCTGACACGGTTGCTGCACGCGTACGACGTGGCGCCCGGTTCCAGGCTGCGCTTACTCCTGGCGCATTCGCTGGTCGCGGCGGGTCAGTACCAGCGTGGGCTCGATGCCCTCGCCGAGTGGCTGCCTGATGCGGCATCCTCGACCGATCTTGCGCTGGCGGCGTTGCTGCGTGCCGAGGCGCTGCAACGCGCCCGTTTGGGGGACGACGACGCAAGCATCATCGCGGCGGCGCAGGAGGCGATCGTACTGGCCGAGCGGGCCAACGCGGACAACTTCCTGGTCCGAGCCAACCACATACGAGCGGAAGCCAGCTTGGATGGAGGGGACCTCGACGCACGCGCCGCAGCGGAGACCCTGGCGGACAAAATAGCCGCGTCCCACGCAAGCCCCGAATGCGTTGCCCTGGCCAACCTCACGCTTGCGTACGGGGCACTCTCGCGCGGCGAGCTCGTTCACAGCGTGGCAAGACTCACCGAGGCTGTTCCCGTGCTGGAGTCGCTCGCGCTACTGGTGGAGCTGCGCCGGGCGTTGAACACGCTAGGCATATGCCATAAGGGTTTGGGAAGATTCGATGATGCGACACGGACCCTGAGTGAAGCCGTGGCAGTTGCCGAACGGTGCGGCCATCCAGGGGCAATCGCCCACAGCCGCATGGTTCTCGCGAACCTGTACCACGACCTCGCCAGCTTCGATTTGTCGGTGAATTGCTTCCGTGCGACGCTGGCCCCACTCGCCGCGCTGGCTTCGCCACGCGCCGCGGTCGAGGCGTACTCCAGCATTGCCAGATTGGCTGTTGTCTTAGGCAGCGGGGCGGAGGCGGAAACCGCCGCGCAACGCTGCGAAGAGGGTGCGCAGCGCTCGGGACTGTGGCGGCACAGGGTTACCGCCCTCTTGACCAAGGCGGAGGTGTACCTCTGCAACAGCCGGCCGGAGTTGGCCTGGCCGCTCGTCGAGGAAGCCGCAGGTATCACTGGAGATCGTTCCCATCTCCTGCCGGAAGCCGGACTGTACGAAAGGCAGCAGCGTCAGTTCTACTGGGCGACCCGAGGCTACGAAGCGATGAAATCACTTGACCGACCGGCTCCCACCGCGTTGTTCGATTCACTGGTAGACGCGCTCGAGGTCAGGATCTTCGATGAGGCGGTGGCGCACATTGCAGCGGGGGCGGGCGACATTGCGGCGCGAGCGCCAGCGCTGGACGAAGCTGTTACCACGGGGCTTCTCGGGCCGCTCGCCCGACTGGTGGCGGTTGGCGTTCATCATCCCGCCGTGCCGCAACGTCTGAACGAGGAGTCGGCCGCCCAGCTTGTGGCGCGGGTCTTTCCTCATCCTGAGCGGGCTGTGGTCCCGCGCTCGGTTGGGCTTCTCGCGACTGGCGACGAACCGCCGGTCGCACGCCTCGCGACTTAGCTCCTTGCCGGAGAACGGTTTCGGACGCAACGTCAAGCACCCGCCGGATCGTCAGCCGTTTCCTTTTCTTCAAGGGAGAACTCATGCTCCGTCAACTTTGCTGCGCCATCACTGCGCTGGTTGGCTGCGTCACGATTGCCGCCGCACAGCAGGGAGCCGGCGCGGCAGGCACGTGGAACGCGACGACGACGATCGGCGCCAAGGACAGCGTCGGGCCGACCTACGTGCTGAAGATCGCGCCGGACGGCAAGACCGCCACCATCAGGTTCGTGCGTCGCGATCCGATCCCGACGCGCATCGTGGCGATGGCGGGGGACAGCATTGTGATCGAGACGGGCCCGTATGCGAGCGTCTTGCGGCCGGGGCAAACCGTGACCTTGCTGCGCACCGTCGCGCACTACAACGGCAACGCCATGACGGGAACGTTCGAGGCGAAGTACTCGAACGGCGACGTCGTGAAGGGGAAGACCAAAGCGAGGCGAGCGAAGTAGCACCTAGCGGCCGATGCGCAGTTGTGATACAGGCGGCGGCGCCGGCGGCCGCGAGAAGTCGAAACAGTCCGACATGTCGTCGGCCGCGCGATCCCGGGCGTTCAATGGCGCCAGGCCGAACGTCGTCTCACAGAACTTGAGCAGGCTCACGTGCGAATGCAGGACGCTCGAGATGTGGCCCACCTTGGCGTAAGGACTGAGCACCAGGCAGCCCACCCGGGTCCCGTACCGGAATTGCGTCCCGTTCCACGCTGGGTGCGAGCCGTCGTCCTTCCAAGCCTCGACATTCGGCGGGTCGACGTGGTCGAACCACCCGCCCCAATCGTCCCACGTGATGAAGATGGCCGTCTTGGACCACAGACCGCCCCGCACGACGGCGTCGACCTGCTGCACGGTCCATTGCATGCCGTGCGTCACGTCACCCACGGGCGGAGGGTCGCCATCGGGGGGATGTTCGCTCGCATCGTGGGGAGCGTACACCCACGAAACGGAGGGCAGGTCCCCTGCTGCGGCGTCCTTCGCGAACTGATCGGAGGTGAAGGTTCGCCGCCCGTGGAGGTCGGCGATGAAATCGAAAGCGTAACCGCCATAGTTGGCCCACGTGAGCTTGGCCTTCTCCAGACGCATTGGCAACGACGGCAGCTTGAACAGCGGTGCGCCCACCGGTAGGCGATACCGCGGGGGGTTCGAGATGATCGGGGAGTCGGCCGTGATGAGCATCAGATGATTCGGGGTGGACGGTCCCGCGACATCGGTGAAGTAGTGATCACACAGCGTGAACTGCCGCGCATAAGCGAAGTAAGCGGGGATGTCCTGCTCGGTGAATTGCGCACGCACCGCGGTGGTATGGCGCGTGAGCCACGCCCCATGGCGGTGGTCGGGATCCTGCGGCGGCGGGTTGGCGGAGTGTGGTAACTGAGTGCCGTCAGCTCCGGAGAAAGTCCCGAAGTAGTTGTCGAACGAATGATTTTCCTTGATGATGAGCACGACGTGGTCGACAGGCATTGGCGCAGCTCTCGCGCGGACCGGTTTCTTTCCGGTGACCATAGGTCAACCCCCTCGCAATCGGTCCCGCCTCTGAACGCACCAGGATTGAAAAAAAGCGACCCCTGAGTGCGCTCAGGGGTCGCTCGTGATGAAGTGCCTTACGGTTTTGCGGGGGCCGCCGGCGGCGCTGGCGGCTGCGTCTCTCCTGCCCGTTCCGCCGCTCTCGTATCCTTTTTCGCCTGCTTCTCCGCGTCCGCGGCTTCCTTGGTCGAGAGACCCAGGCCCTGGAGCGTCTGGCCGATGCTCTTGCCACTCTTCAAGCCGTTCAGAAGCGCATCGGTCGTGATCGCAGAATTCTTCGTGCTCAAGTTGTGCGCAAGCATGTTGGCGGCGACGAAATTCCCACGCGTCAACTTGGGGTTCGCCTGCTTCGCGGCTTGATACGCGCTCTCCAGTGCGTCCGGGGTGGTGCCGAGTTTTGCGGCGATTCCCCGGAAGCTACCGGGACTTGTCGCCTTGGGTGCCTCATTTGATGGATGAGCGACCGCGGTGTGTCGCGTCGCCGGCGGCGCCTTCCGTTGTGCGGCAGCGACACCCGTCGCGCCGAGCGTGAGGCCCGCCACCAGGGCGATGTCAATGACGAGATGGGAAATAGGCTTCATAGCACTCCTCCAAGTAAGCCGACGCGTTCACCGCCGGCGGTCGATGTGCAGCCGTCCGATGAGGGGACTCGCCCAAGCGGCAACGAGTCACATCTGAACCCCTGGTGTGACGCGTTTCGAGACGGCGGGTCTCCCAAGGATGCGGCTTTCCCCTCGTTGGCTTGCGCTACTGCCAATGCTGTGCAGCCCGGCGCTTGGCGCCCAAACGTCGCTGTCCGCCGGCCTAACGGCCGGATCGGCCAAGCTCACCGACCGGCGCTCCGAGCAGGCCCTGTCCGGCGTTCTGATGCTGCAGGCGACGCCGTGGCTGAGTCTCTCGGCGCTGCCTTCGATTGTGCACGTCAGCGATACGGTCAGTGGGCGCGCCGTCACGAGCAACGGCCTAGGGGACCTTTCCCTCTCTGCCGCGGCGCTGCATTCATTCCCGGCGGCGGGCACCCCCGCCATTGCGGCGGCTTTCACGGTGGTACTGCCGACTGGAAACGCGTCCTGTGGACTCGGCACCGGCCAAACGTCGGTCGGGCTCGATGTCGGGGTCGCCGCCTCACCGGATCCCAAGCTCCACCTGTCCGCCGATGCAAGCCGCAGCCTCAGCGGCCTCTCCAGCCAGTCAACCCTGAGCGCGCCGCACGCGACCTCGGTGCTGTTGGGAGGCGGCTATGACGTCTCCCAGAACTGGCGGGCAGACGTCTCCCTTGGCATCGACGTAGGGCAATCCGACTCGACGCAGGCGCTGAGCCGCGTCCTGGCGGGCGGGGCAACGCGGCGATTTGGCGCGCTGGCCGTCACCATGGACGGAAGCGTCGGGCTCACGTCCGGATCTCCGAAATGGGTTGTCTCCCTCGGTATCGGGACGGCATTCGCAAGCACGTCCCCGGTGGCGCCGAGCGCGCCGCTGCGGCGTCTGAAATCGAGCTTCACGGGCGGCGTGAACCGCCAGGGTGGGTCGGGGAAGATCGGCTGCCGCTAGCGGCGAGATCTCGATTCTGTCCCTCACAAGGGTGGGATCGTCAGCTCGACCTCGTCACCGGGTTGGACCGAGATCGTCTCCGTGCGCGGGTTACCGCGTCCGCCGATCGGGTGGAGCTCGAAGCGGAGTTGCGGCGAGCTTCTGACGATGTCGGCGGGGATCGTGAAGGCCTGGGAGGATAGCCCCGCGACCATCCCCAGCCGGATGCGTTGACCCTCCCGCAGAACAAATACGTCCGTGTCGAGGAAGTTCTGATTCCGCACTTTCAGGGTGGTCGGCGCCTGCGGCTCGGGCGGCCCCGATTTCACCGCATGGCCGCACCCCGCGCTCAGCAGCGCCAGGGCGAGAAGTGCGCCTCTCATCGTTGACGCCTTTCTTGCGACGTATTCCATTTGACACTCCCTTCGACGGCCCTCTTGGAGGACACGTGTATACATCATTGCTGCTTGCCATCCAGGTACTCAGCGCCTCGCAAAATAAGCTCTCGGTGCATTGGGAGGAGCTGACGGCGGCCGATTTCAAGGATGGCATCGCCCGGGCGCAAGGCACCTGTCTGCTGCCGTTCGGCATCATGGAGAAGCATGGGCCGCACCTCCCCCTGGGCAACGATCTGCTCAACGTGCGCTACGTCGCACTCAACGCCGCCCAGCAGGAATACGCCATCGTCTTTCCGGAGTATTACTTCGGGCAAATCTTCGAAGCCAAGCACGAACCCGGCACGGTGGCCTATAGCAGGGGACTGCAGCTCCAACTGCTCCAGGAAACGACCGACGAGATGGCCCGCAACGGCTGCAAGAAGATCATCATCGTGAACGGTCACGGCGGCAACAACAGTTTGCTTCCGTTTTTCGCGCAGACGCAGCTCGAGGCCCCGCATGACTACGTGGTCTACGTGCTAGGAATCGCGCGCAGCGGCCCGGGTGAGCCGAAGCATAAAACGAATCCGGCGACGGATATGCATGCCGGCGAGAGCGAAACGTCCGTGAGCATGATCGCCCGACCCGACCTCGTACATCTCGATCGCGCGCCACAGGAATCGGGTGCCGATCAGGCGCGCCTGAAGCTCCCGGACGGCCTCTACACCGGCATCTGGTGGTACGCGCGCTTCCCGAATCACTATGCGGGCGAAGGTGCCGCCGCGACCCGTGAGCTCGGCGATTTCGAGGCCAAAACGTGGATCAACGGCGTGGTGCAGGCGATCCGCGGCGTCAAAGCGGACCAGGAGAGCCTGCGATTGCAGACTGAGTTCTACGAGCGGAGCAAGCATCCGCTGGAGACGCCGCAGTAGCGGCCTAGAACGTCACGGTCTGTATGGAATGCGCGGGTGAGCGCACCGTCACGGCCGCGTCCCCGACGCGAATGTGATACTCGCCCGCGCGTCCCGTGGGATTCATCACCACGATCGCCACGCTCCCATTCGGATTCACGAACCCGGTCGTGAGGAACATGCTGCGACTCGGCGCCACCGCGATCCGCCTGGCGCCGGGACGGATGAATTTCGAGAAATGCCCGATGTAGTAGTACGAGTTGGTGTAGATCAACGTCCCGGTCCGCGTGTCGGCGTGGATTGGCGCGAAGCAATAATTGCCGACATGGTTCGGGCCGCCCTTCTCATCGAGCAGGATGTTCCAGTCGGTCCACCCCTCGGCACCCGAATTGAAATCGTGAATCATCGAGCGCCCGTATGCTTCGCCGAGACTCCAGCGTCCGTACGCGGTCGAGTCAAAACTCGCCGGTGTGCCTTCGGTGAAGATGATGTGCTTGGCAGGGTAGAGCCGGTTCACCAGCGCGACGTTGTCGTACATCTGCGTCCCGCCCGACCAGTCTTCGTACCAGTGAAAGCCGATGCCCCACGCGTACTGCGCCGCCCTGCGGTCGTCGAAGATCGCCTGCGCCCGCTGCACGATCAGGTCCCGGTTGTGGTCCCACACGATGATGTTGACATCCTTGAGCCCGCGCCGCGCCATGACGGGTCCGAGATAGTCGCGCAGAAAATCACGTTCGGCCTCGGGCTGGTAGATGCATGACTCCCACGTCTGCGTGGCCATCGGCTCGTTCTGAATCGTGATCCCCCAGACGGGCACGCCCGCGCGCCGATAGCTCTCGATGAACTTCGTGTAATAGAGGGCCCAGGTTTGGCGGTACTCGGCGCGCAAATGCCCGCCGTGCAGCATGTCGTTGTTGTCCTTCATGTACGCCGGCGGACTCCAGGGACTGGCGAACAGCTTGAGCCCCCCCCGGGTGCCGGTCGCCGCCATCGCGCGCTTGATGAGCGGGATCTTGTAGTGGAGATCGTGCGCGATGGCGAAGCTGCTCAGCGTCGTGTCGCCCTCGGTGACATAGGTATACATGTCGCTCGAGAAGTCACAGCTGTTGATGTTGGTCCGCCCCAGCGTGTACCCGATCCCACGCTCGGGACTGTAATACGCGGTCATCACGTCTTCCTGCCGGGCGGCAGGCAGCTTCGCGAACGTCTCGGCAGCGGCATCGGTCAATGCGCCACCGATCCCGATCATCGTTTGAAATGTCCGCCGCGGATCGACGAAGACATAGATCTGCGCTTCGGTGATAGGCTCGGCTGCCTTGAACAGCAGCGTATCGGTGGGCGCGAGCCGCAGCGGGGTGCTATCGGCCGTGGTGTAGACGACAACGCGCTTCCCCAACGCCGTGGAGCGCCCTGCGGGCCTGGCTTGAGCGGTCAGTGCGGTGACCTGCGATGCGTATCCGATAAGGAATAGCAGCAACCACAGTGACTTAGCCTTCATGATCTCGCTCCAGGCCTCGGTTGTAGGGTAAGACTCACATTACCTCAAACGCGTCCGAACATCTTCATACGATCAGGACAGGGAGCTCCCCATGCCGCGGTCGTCGAAGGGCGAAGCGTTGGTCTGTCCGAATTGCCACCAGCCCGTAGATCCTGCCAAACCGAATGCGATGTTGAGCGCCGTAACCAAAGAGTGGCAGCACAAGGATTGTTGGCATGCGAGCGCGCCTGTTGTGCCGCCGGAAGCAAGCGCGAACAACCCGAAGCGCCAGTCGAGATAAAGCACTAGCGCCGCTCCCGCGCAAGCTTGGCGAGTTGGTGCCGTGCCAAACCAAGACTCCCGCGTTCGCGGTCGAGCACCAGGTGCACGAAGCGCTCGTGACCGCCGTCGAGGAAGCGGATCACGTGGTACTGCTTCCCCAACGTCAGCATGATATCCTCGATCTCATCATCGAGCTGCCCGGCGTTCGTGCCCCGCAATGCCGCCAGGGCCAGCTCTTTGGCCATAGCCGGCGACTCTTCTCCAACCTGAGCCAGCACCACCCCGGTTGTGGCGTCCACGACGGCGGCGCCGAGCGCGCCGTCGATCTTCCGGGCCTCGTCCAGGATCCGCACGGCGCGCACATCCAGCCCCGCGCCGCGGCGTGAGCGTTCCGGTGCGGGTGCCGGCATGGGCTGGCCGGTTTCGCGCCCACGTTCATCGAGCAGCCGGGCCGCTTCCATGAGCACGTGCTGCAGCGGCGCGTCGACCGTCCGTTGCCGCGCGCGCCGCTTGTAGAAGATCTCCACCGCCGGCTCCGGCCAGCTCAGAACCTCGTATGCCGCGGCGAGCCCCTCGAGATGACCGGTGTGCGCGTGGACGAGCTGCCCGTCGTCGAAATAGAGGCGGCCCTCATGCTCCGAAGCCGCCACGACGACGAGGCCGCTCTTGCGCTCCACCTCGAGCAGCTGCAGGAATCCGAAGAGCGTGATCCCGCTGATGCGACCGACCGCCTTCGGGTCGAGCACCCGCTGTAATTCATCCGCCAACACCACGACGTCCACCGGCTTCGAGAAGATCGCCGCGATGCCGTAGGCGAGCAGTCGCTGCCGCAGCTGCGCGTCAATCGCCCGGCCGGTCATCACCGCCACCGGCAACCGGATTTCCTGCTCGAAGAGCTCAGCGAGGAGCGTGAGCCCGTCCATCACGGGCATTTCCAGATCGGTCAGGATTGCGTCCACCTGCTGCTCGGCCAGTACGTCGAGGGCACGCCGCCCATGCTCGGCGGGAACCACCGTGAACCCGCCAGTCCGATTGAGCGCCCGGCTCAACGCGCTGCGCACGAAATCGTCGTCGTCGACGAGCAGGAGGGTGGTCATCTCCTACAAAATGGGGAATATTCCCGCGATGCCCAAGGAGCCGGTCCGTTACCTGGTCTTCTCTGCCTCGCTGCGGACCGGTTCCTTCAACACGAAGCTTGCGCAGCTGGCGGCGAGCGCCATCGCGCAGCATGGCGGAACGGTAGATCTCGCCGCGATGAGCGCATTTGACAGTCCCTCGTACAATCAGGACGTGCAAACGCAGGGTGGCTTTCCACCCGGCGCGAGCGAGCTGAGTCGCCGGCTGGAGGCGAACGACGGGTTCGTCATTGCCTCACCCGAGTACAACGGCTCGATGCCGGGAGTGTTGAAGAACCTGATCGACTGGGTGTCGCGCTTCAAGCCACAACCCTTCAACGGCAAGCACGCGCTGCTCCTGTCGGCATCACCGTCGATGGTGGGCGGCAATCGTGGACTTTGGGCGTTGCGCGTGCCGCTCGAGCACCTCGGGGCGCGCGTCTATCCGGACATGTTTTCGCTCGCGCAGGCGCATCAGGCCTTCGACCCGCAGGGCAAGATCGCCAATACTCAGCTCGCCGACCGGCTCGACCAAACGATCTCCGGGTTCATGGAGCTCGCCGAGGCCGCGAAGAACTACCCCTGCGCCAAAACTGCCTGGGTCGAGTTCCTGGGCGAGCATCCCAACTCCCCGATCGATCGGGTGGACAAGCCCGCGTCGTGAAGTGC
>Ga0066691_10001120_pt1 | contig 10087 bp, 11 predicted proteins | sample GraSoiAngelo_140_FD_66671 | JGI IMG/M metagenome (GOLD analysis project Ga0066691, IMG submission 66671) | Grasslands soil microbial communities from the Angelo Coastal Reserve, California, USA - 14_0929_12_30cm | ecosystem: Environmental > Terrestrial > Soil > Grasslands | place: USA... | reverse complement strand
CATATACCCCTGCTTTCCTTGACACTCTCTCGCGCCTCCCAGTAGACTCGAAATGCGGTTTTTTTCGGAGGAGTTAGAGCGACAATGCTGTTGGCACGCGATTTCGTGGGTTATATGGCGAATGAAGTGGTCAAGCGCCTGATCGCGAATAAAATGGTCGAAGCCGGCAAACCTGCGGTGCTGGCGGAGCGCATCCGCCTGAAAATGGCCGAGGAGATTGGCGTCGAAGACCGCCTCAATGAGGAGGTTCGCGAGATCCTCAGCCAGCATTCCGAGGAGATGCGCCGCACGGGGGCCTCGTATCAGGAGATGTATAAGAAAGTGAAGGGTGAGCTGGCGCGGCAGCGCAAGTTGATTCTGCGCTGAGCGCGATCCAGGCGAACGCGTGGCAGCTGTCAGAGCGGTGCGCGTCACAATATGCGATTAAGCAGGGAAAAAACCGTACGCCTGTCCCACGTTATTACCGACGTCCTCGTGGCCGTCGAGGACGTCGAATTCATCGAAGACCGCGCCACCATTCGGCAAAACGTGGTGGACATCCTGCTCAGCCTGCTCAAAGAAGAAGAGCAGATGGACGCCCAGGTCCGGCAGAAGATCGGCTCTCAGAAAAAGGAGATTCTCGAGGGCAGCGAGGAATGGGACGTCCTCTATCGCAAGTATTATGCCGAAGAGATGCGCAGGATGGGCATCGCGCATCAGCCGGCCGCGAGCAGCTCTTTTTAGCGTCAGGTTAGCTGCTGGCGAACCCAAGTTTTCCTGGCAATAAACAAAAAGGGCGCTCGTCGGAACGAGCGCCCTTTCACTTTAATCTCAACTTTTACGGATTGTTTGGATTCGGGCCGTTCTGATTGTTTGGATCGTCCTCGGGACGCCTCTTCAGCGTCGGCCGATCCGGATCATCCGAAGGATTATTGCCGCCGCCCTGCGCGTTGGGCTGTTGCTGCCCGCCCTGACCTGCTTGCGGCTGTTGCCGCTCGGTACGGGTGCGCAGCGTAGGCTTGTCTTTGTTGGTCTTATCTTCCCGCAGCTTATTGCGGTTTTCGATGCCCCGCAGCCGCGCCTTCACGGTATCGAATTCCGAAGTGGTCACGATGTACTGCTCTCGGGCCGGCAACACGTTGCCAATTTCCTTCTGAATAGACACGACGCGCTCCGGTGTCGGCGGATGGGTGGAGAAAAACTTTGGCACGGTTCCCGGCTGCCGTTTCTCCTCCGTCTCCACCTTCTCGAAGAAAGTCACGAACGCATTCGGGTCGTACCCTGCCGCGTACATATACTGCAAGCCGAGATAATCAGCCTCGAATTCGGCGTCGCGAGAAAATTTCAAGAAAGACATGGGAATGGCGAAGTTTAATCCTTCATAAAGCCCGTAACCCGCCCAGCCGCCCGGACCCAGCAGGATCAGCGGAATGGTAGCCATCTGCGCCAGTTCGCCCTTGGTGGCATTCTTGGTGCCATGCCGCGCGGCCACGTGCGCAATCTCGTGCGCCATCACGCCGGCCAGCTCCGCCTCGGAATCGGCGCGCAGGATCAGCCCGCTATGCACGTAGAAAAATCCGCCCGGAAGCGCAAACGCGTTCACCACGTCCGAATCGATCACCTTGATCGTAAAGGGAACCTTGGCATCCGAGTTGCGCACCAAGTTCTGCCCCACGCGGTTCACGTATTCCGAAACGACCGGATCATCGATCAGCTTCGACGACCGCTCCACTTCCTGGGCCAGGCCCTTGCCCAGGGCCATCTCCCGCTCGAGCGAGTAGAAGTTTATTCCCTTGCCAACCCCGCGGTTGCCGATAGCATCCACGTCCGCCTTGGAGCCCGCCTTGACGTCGGGCTTGTCCTTTTGCGGAATGGGAGGTTCTTCTTTCTTTGCTTGTGCCGGCTGCGCATCGGCTTCCGCCGATTTCGCTTTCTTTGCTTCCTTCTCTTTGTCCTTATCTTTGTTCTTTGCCTTTTGCGCTGCTTGCGAATCGCTGGGCTGCGAATCGCTCGGCGAAGCCTGCGGTTGCTGCGTCCCGGAATCTTTGGTCGTCGGTGCGGTTTGAGGTGCGGGATTGGCCGCAGGCGGCGCCGGTTGCGAGGGAGCCTGCGGTGCTGCGAAGAGGGGGAAAGCGAACAGCGCCGCCAACGCCAACCCTAGAAGGCTGCGACCCCAAAGGCGGCTGCTAATCACGATACGCGACTGTGAGGATTTCATGTTTTGCTCCGGCCTTTTCGCTCCGTGCAATTATACATCCACGCGAGCCCTGCGGATATATAGGTCCTTGCTTTTTGATGGTTTCTATCGAACGCGGGTTTCCCGGCTTTTCGCGATCCGTTGTAAGAATTTAGCTCGGGGCGTGTAGCTCAGGGCCCCGCGAGTGCTCACCCGAAGAGTAAATGCTGTACTTTGGGTCAGTTGACACCCCAGGGCCTCTGCCCCAAGATTGGTCAGAAGCTCGAATCCATGTTGAGGCGCAAGTCCTTAGCGCAGCTCGCCAAGCGGGTGTGCGCGATGGACTAACTCTAAAAATGTCCGTTTCCAAAGTACAGGTTGGTCAGGTTTGGAAGAAGGCGGGCAGCGACGAGAGCTTCCTGGTCACGCGTCTCTATAGCGAAGCCCTCACCACTTTCGCCGTGCTTCGCCCTGCCGGCAAGGAGACCGCCGCCATTCTTCGCGTCAAGGTGATACGAAAAGGCGCGAGCCAGGCCCTCCCCGGCTTCTCCATGGCCCAAGACTCCGACGAGTTCTAAATCGACCGCACGGGTAAATCCGCTACGTCCTCTACCTGCATCACTTCCTTGACCAAAAAGGGCTCGGCGTGTTCCACTCCGATCATTTCGCCGTAGAATCGCGCCACCAAGTGAACTTCGTGCACCAGCCGGTCGAGCGGCATATAAACTTTCGAGCGCCGCTCGCGTCCCTTCCGCCGGAATTGGGAGCCGTAGGCGAGGATCGCCCGTGTCCGCCGCGAAAACTCACGCGATATGTCCACTACAAATGAAGGCCGCACGGTGCGATCATACGTCGTTGAGTACAGCACCTTGAACGGCCGGAAAGCCTCGCCTTCGAGGTCCAGCCGCTTGAGTCCTGCCAGAAAACAGCCTTCATAGCCCAGCCGTGATGCCGTGTAATGGTCGGGATGCCGCCCTTCCCAATACGGCAGAATCACCGTGCGCGGCCGGAGCGCCCGGATTTGCTGCGCGATGGCCAGCTTGTATTCCATGCGCATCTCCAGGTGCGCATCGGGAAGGCCCAGATTCTCACGATGCGCCACCCCCAAGATGCGCGCCGCAGCTGCAGCCTCTTTCCGTCGCGTCTCCACCGATCCGCGGGTGCCCATTTCTCCTCCGGTCAAATCCAAAATTCCTACCGCATAGCCGCGGCGCGCCATCTTGATCAGCGTTCCTCCGCAGGTGAGTTCCACGTCATCGGGATGTGCGGCCATCGCCAGCAGATCCAGCTTCATTCCCCCTCCTGCATTTGAGCGGCCCGATTGTAGCGCATGGCGCGCTCGTGCCTTGTGAGTACGGCCCCGGGTACGGCCGGTTCCTCCACTCTGTGTTAAATTCCTGCCTCGGCGTGAACCTCCAGGGACAAGTCGCTCTAGTTACCGGCGCAGGCCGCCGTATCGGCCGCGCCATCGCGCTGCGTCTCGCGGCCGAGGGCGCTCGAATGGTCCTGCACTATCGCAGTTCGCAGTCTGAGGCCGAAGCGGTTGCCGCGGAAATCGTTCACAGTGGCGGGGAAGCTGCCTGCATCCAAGCCGAGCTCACCCGAGTCGTGGAAATCGATCGCCTTTTCGAGGAGATCGAGCAACGCCTCGGGCGCCTCGACATTCTGGTGAATAACGCGGCAATCTTTTCCCCAACGCCTGTCGGCCGGACCCAAGAATCGCAATGGGACGCCATCCTGGATACCAACCTGAAGGCGCAGTTCTTTGCCGCGCAGCGCGCCGCGCCCCTGCTGGCTCAGAGCGGACGCGGTCGCATCATCAATTTCGCTTCGCTTGGTGGTCTGCAGGCCTGGCCCCAATACACTGCCTACGGCGTTTCGAAAGCGGGCGTGATCATGCTGACGCGCTGCCTGGCCCGCGCCCTGGCGCCGGCCGTCACCGTAAATGCGATCGCTCCCGGAACTATCTCGTTCCCTGACGATGCGCGCGAGATTGCCGAGCGTGCCATCCGCAGCGCTCCGTTGCGCCGCACGGGCTCCGCCGACGACATCACCAATGCCGTCATCTACCTAGTCGGCGCTGGATTCGTCACCGGCCAAGTCCTGGTCGTCGACGGCGGCTCGTCAATCCCATCCTAGGGCGCGCCAGGAAAGGCCGTGGCCTTCGTCAAATTTCTCCCCGCACGAGGCGCGAAGTCACTCCTCGATCCGCGGCCAAGAAATCGTAGCGCGGCAATTCCGCCCGCCTCGCCCATACGATTCGCTCAAACGCGCGGTTTCTCGGCGGGTGCTCGAGGGCAGCCGAGAAAAAGGAGATATGCACGGCCGTGCTCATTTCCGCGTACTGGTGCCGCACGATCTGCAACAGATCGCCGATCTTTGGGGCAGTGCCCAACTCCTCGCGCAACTCGCGCTCGAGCGCCTCGCGCGGCGTTTCGCTCGGACGCATCTTCCCGCCGGGAAATTCCCACTTCCCGGCAAAGACCCTGCCCGCCTGCCGCTGGCAGATCAGCACTCGTCCGTCCTGCTCGATGATTCCCGCCACGACGCGTATCATCGCCGCCACACTACCACGGCCGCGAATGCTTTCCTCGCACGACCTTCTGAAAACACATGTCAAAATCGAACTGTTTTCCTGCGCACTATGGGGGAGCCAACCCGCGACCGATACTTGCGCGTCAAGAAAGTAAGGTCTGGGAGTCCCTGCGCGGCGGCGGGCACTTTGATACAATGGCGCCGGAATGTGCTGCCGCTGCGTTCCGGCCGATGCGCTTGCGGTTCCGCTGAGTCCGCGAGCTCACTCTTTTTTCCGGATTTCTTGCCGGGCTTTTCTGCCTTCACAATGCATACCGAAACCCTCGGGGAGGGTCGCCGGCGTGATGCGTCTGGTCCCCATAATTCTGGCGTTGCTCTTCGCCTTTAGCGGTGCTTCGAACGGGCAGACGAGCCGGAGCTCAGATTCGGCGGTCCGCCCGCGCGTGATCGAATTGAGGATCGGCGATGAAATCGAGCCCATCATGGCCGAATACATTGACGGCGGTATCACCGATGCGGCTCGGCAGGGCGCCAGTTTGATCCTGATCACCATGGATACGCCCGGCGGCCTGAGTTCGTCCATGGAAGAGATCATCCAACACATCCTCTCTTCGCCGGTGCCGGTTGTCGTGTACGTCTCCCCGGCCGGCGCGCGTGGTGCGTCAGCGGGCTTTTTCATTCTCCTCTCGGCCGATGTGGCTTCCATGGGTCCCGGGACGCACGCGGGCGCGGCCTCGCCGTTGATTGCCGTGGGCGGCGTCCCTTTGAATGTGGATGAGACGCTGAAGAAAAAAATCCTGAACGATGCCACGGCCTTCCTGCGCAGCTATGCCGGAAAGCGAGGCCGCAACGTGGCGATTGCAGAAACGGCGGTCACCGATGGCAAGGCATTCACGGAAACCGAAGCGCTGAATGACAAGCTCATTGACCTCATTGCGAATTCGCCGGAGGATTTGCTCTCCAAGCTCAATGGAGAGACGATTAGGCGATTTGACGGCTCCGAAACGCGCTTGAACTTGAGTAATCCGGAAGTCGTTACGATGGAAATGTCCGCGCGGCAACGCTTTCTGGCGCGCATCGTGCAGCCCGATGTCTTTTTCATTCTGCTGATCTCCGGCGTGCTGGGCCTCTACGTCGAATTCACGCATCCGGGGATGATCGCGCCGGGAGTGATCGGCGCCATCGCGCTCGTGCTGGCGCTATTCGCCATGCACATCCTTCCGGTAAACTTTGCGGGCCTGCTTTTGATCATCGTGGCGATGGGTTTGTTTATTCTGGAAGCGAAATACACGAGCCACGGTGTCCTGGCAGCGGGCGGCATCATAGCCATGCTGCTTGGCGCGTTCATGCTGATCCGCTCGCCGCTCACGGGCGCCGGTGTCAGCTTCGGTGTAGCGCTGGGCGTGACCGCGCCTGCGGCGCTGGTCACGATCTTTCTCATGCGGCTGGTGCTGCGTTCGCGCGCCTGGAAGCAGTCATCCGGAAAGGAAGAGTTACTCGGGGTGGAAGCCGAAGTTACTGAGGCCATTGCGCCCGTTGGCGGCGAAGCCGCCCCCGCATCATTTCAAGGCATGGTGCGCTTGCGTGGAGAGCTCTGGCGCGCAGTGGCTCCGGTTGCCATCCCCGCGGGCGCGCAAGTGCGCGTCGTGCGGGTCTCCGGACTGACGGTGCACGTCGCGCCTGCGGATTCGGCCGCACACTGATGAACAACGTGCGAAGTTTTGAGTAACACTGCTGGCCGCTTTTGCAGCCTGCGGAAGGAGACGATGATGGATTTCAGCCTGACGGGGCCGCTCATTGCCATAATCATCTTCCTGATCTGGTTTTGGAACTCTCTTTATGTCATCAAGGAATGGGAGCGCGGAGTGGTTTTGCGTCTGGGACGCATGCTGCCCGACGCCAAGCCGGCCGGACTGCGCTTGGTCTTCTGGCCCATTGAGAGCCTCTATCGCATCTCGTTGCGCATCGAGACGCTCGACGTACCTTCCCAGGATATCATCACCCGCGATAACGTCTCGGTCAAAGTAAACGCCGTCTGCTATTTCCGGGTGGTGGACGCAAACCTCGCGCTTTCCCAGGTGCAGAACTATCTGTACGCCACCTCACAGAAAGCGCAAACGACGTTACGCAGCATCGTCGGCCAATTCGAGCTTGATGAAATCCTCGCGGAACGCGAAAAAGTTAACAGCAAGCTGCAAGTGATTCTTGACCAGGACACCGAGCCCTGGGGTATTAAGGTAACCAAGGTGGAAGTGAAGCAGGTTGATATTCCGGAGCAGATGCAGCGCGCCATCGCGCGCCAGGCCGAAGCCGAGCGCGAACGGCGCGCCAAGATCATTCACGCCGCCGGCGAATACGAAGCCTCCACGAAGCTCGCCGAAGCCGCAGGTGTGCTGGAAACCCAGCCTGCCGCCATCCAGCTTCGTTACCTTCAGACGCTCACCGAAATCGGGGCGGAGAAGAACACCACCATCGTTTTTCCGCTGCCCATTGACATCATCAACGCTTGGGTGCAGAAGACACTCGAGCCGAGGCGCTGATGGCAGCAGGGAATCGGCGGAGCCGCGATTGGGTTCTCGGAGGGGGTCAGCTGGCGGGCGTTTTCATCCTGCTTGTGGTGTTATTTGGCATCGTGTTTACCCTCGGTTATCTTCTAGGACGCAATCAATACGATGCGCAACTCCGCGCTGATGCGAGCAGCATTCCCGGCAAACCAGACAGCCTGAGCGATCAGCCCGGGAAGGCAAGCCGCGCTCCGGCGGATAGCTCTGCAGCCAAGGCTGAAAAGCCGGTGGCTACACCTTCGGATTGGGCATTCTATCATTCCGCGGAGCCGGCGAATCCCCCTGAGGCTATGCCGGAGCCAAAATCGCTGGTACCGAGCCGCACTTCGGCACGGGCGGCAGGCAAGCGCCCTTCGCGCATTGACTCTACCCGATCGAACATGAAATCCGTAAGCCAGCCGCTCGTCCCGCGGGGCGCTGTCGTCTTGCAAGTCGCGGCGATGGCGCGCCAGGCCGACGCCGTAGCGTTGGCGCAGGCATTACAGCAGAAGAAATTCCCCGCCTTCGTGCTGACGCCCGGCGCCGACCGTTATTATCGCGTACAAGTCGGACCGTATGCGGACCCGCAATCCGCCGATCTCGCCCGGCAGAAGCTTGAGAGTCAAGGTTTCAAGGCCATCACCCGGCGTTGATGCGCGCCGCTCGACGGGGATAGCGGAGGCAGCCCGGCGCAGCCAGCAAACGCAAGGGCGCCGATCTGCCTGCGCGATGTCTTGGAAATTACGAATTTTGCTCTCGTTCCTCGCCGGGATTCTACTGGCGCTGGCCTTCCCCAACTTCAATCTGCCGCCTCTGGCATGGATCGCCATCGCGGTGTTAATTATGGTCTCGCTCGAAGGAGGCCTGGGCGAAGCGGCGCTGCGCGGCTTGCTCTTCGGCGTGGCCTTTTATCTCTTCGCCACGCCCTGGATCTATACAGTCATGCGCCAGTATGGGCCTTTGCCTCCGTGGGAAGCCGCGGGCGTGATGGCACTCATGATTCTGGCGGCATCGCCTTACTTCGTGGCGTTCACCCTCTGTGTCACGTGGATCGCGCGGCGCGATAAGAGCCTCGCCGTACTTGCCGCGCCGTTTCTTTGGGTCGCGCTCGAGCTCGCCCGGGCTCGCATGCCCGATATCGCTTTCCCTTGGAATCTGCTTGGTTATACAGCGGCGGGCAATCTAGCGCTGGTGCAATTGAGTTCGATCACCGGAATTTACGGCTTGTCGCTTGTTGTGGCCGCGTATAACACCGTCGTGGTCTGGCTGATCCGATCGAGGGGTGAATCGCGGTGGCGACTTCCCGCCGCCGTGCTGGCTATGTTTACGTTGGTGCTTCTCGCTGTAGCGCTGATTGGACCCAGGCTTGTCCCTACGGCGCAGGCTTCGCAGGTCGCGCATCTAGTACAAACGAATTTGCCGCAATCGATGGAGTACGCGGCCAATTGGGACGCGCTGCACGCCGGTGACATGTCCGAACTCGATCGCATCAGTATCACGGCAGGGCAGAGGGATCACGGCCTGGTGGTTTGGCCGGAAGTTCCCGCGCCATTTTCGTTGACCCAAGCGGATTTCGCTCGGCGTGCGCAGGGGATTGCGCGCAATTCGGGAAGCAATTTCCTGCTCGGCGTGGTGGGTTTGGAGCCCGGCGCCGACGGCCGGCTTGCCGCCTATAACAGCGCGGCCATGCTCGATCCGGAAGGCCGCGAGACATTTCAGTATGATAAAATTCATCTGGTTCCCTTCAGCGAATACGTGCCCTGGCGCGACTTCTTCTGGTTCGCCAAGAATCTCACGGGCCTTGCCGGTGACTTTCGCAGCGGCACCCGCTACGCTGTAGGGGAGTTGCCCGGTGGTCATTTCAGCACTTTCATCTGTTACGAGGCGGTGTTTCCGAACGAAGTCCGGCGGTTTGTCTTGGATGGCGCAAACCTGCTGATCAATCTCTCGAACGATGGCTGGTTCGGGCGCTCAGCCGCGCCGGCACAGCATCTGCAGATGGCGCGCGTCCGGGCCGTGGAACATCACCGCTGGCTGTTGCGCGATACGAATAACGGCTTCACCGTATCGGTCGATCCTTACGGACGAGTCGTCGCACGGATGGCTCCGGACATTCGCGGAGAGCTGGACGCGCCGTATGCTTTTCGGAGCGATACGACGTTGTACACTCGCTGGGGCGATTGGCTGCCCGCGATGTGCGTCGCAGTCAGTCTCGTCCTGCTGCTCATGGCATCGTTTCGGCGCGCGGCGGTCGCGCCAAAATAACAAGAAGGGGAAATCATGATTATCGAAGATCTCGAGCATCGTTTTCAGGAACTCGGCGAGCGCATCGAACTTGTGCGGAGCTATCTTTGACGTACCCCGCCATCGCAAACTTCTAGCCGAACTCGAAGCCGTCAGCTCCAAACCCGATTTCTGGCAGGATCAGGAAAAGGCTCAGCAGGTTTTGCAGCAGCGCAAAAGCGCGGAAAGCCGCGTTAGCGCGGACGAAAAACTCTCGCGGATTTCCAGCGACATCGAGACTTATTTGCATCTGGCAAAAGAAGAGAGCGACGTCACGCAGCGAGAATCTGTGCTGCGCGATATCGAGCGGGAGCTGGACACGGCCGATCAATACGTCGCGCAACTCGAGACGGAAACTCTACTCGCGGGCGAGAGCGACCGTCTCAACGCTATTCTCACCATCAAATCGGGTGCGGGCGGCACGGAATCGCAGGACTGGACGGAGATGCTCCTGCGCATGTACCTGCGCTGGTGTGAGCGCAAGGGCTTTCACGCTTCGGTGATCGATTCGCAGCCGGGCGAAGGGGCGGGACTCAAATCCGTCACGGTCCGCGTCGAAGGCGAGAATGCC
>Ga0066691_10001110_pt1 | contig 10127 bp, 5 predicted proteins | sample GraSoiAngelo_140_FD_66671 | JGI IMG/M metagenome (GOLD analysis project Ga0066691, IMG submission 66671) | Grasslands soil microbial communities from the Angelo Coastal Reserve, California, USA - 14_0929_12_30cm | ecosystem: Environmental > Terrestrial > Soil > Grasslands | place: USA... | reverse complement strand
CCAAGCCATTCTGATTGTCGATCCCGACGCGGCCTCGCTCGGCCGGCTCGAGGAATTGGTGCGTTCGGCCGGTTATGACGTGGCCGTATCGTCTTCTCAGGCTGAAGGATTCAAGTTTGTTCAAGATGCCGGCATCGACCTTTTGCTTCTCTCCGCCGACCTTGCCGACGTCCAATGCTGCGATGCCCTGGCCGAGGTCAAAGGCAATGCGGTCACCGCAGGGACACGCGTGATTCTCCTCACGCAGGGTGGGGGAGCAGAGCGAGCTCGGGGCCTCGATCTCGGCGCGGACGAGGTACTTACTTCCCCGTGGGAGGCGGCGGAATTGCTCGCGCGTGTTCGTGTTCAGTTGCGCGAAAAGCGCGCGTTTGACGAACTGCTGGAGAAAACCCGCATCGCCGATGAAGGCTACGATATGGCGCAGACCGCTTTCCAGGCGCTCGCGGTCACCGAGAAGATGACCCGCGATGCCTTTTCGCTGGGGCGTGCTTTGAAAATTGGCGTGTTCGCCCTTTTCGCCATCGCCATTCTGATCGCCGGAATCTTTCTTCTCTTTTCCCGGCGCGCCAACAAGGAAGCAAGCCGCGCTTACGCCGCGATCGCCCAGCTCGAGCGTGGCGCTCACCGCCAGGAGCAATTGATGGCGGATGCCCGCAGCGCGCGCGCCGATCTCCGGCAATCCGATGTTCTCGAGCAAAAGCACCAGCTCAAGCAACAATCGGATGAATTGCGCCAGAAAATCTCGGGCGCCGGGTCCGGCGACGTGTCCGCACTTCGCAAGCAGCTCGAAGAAACGACCGCCCGGCTCAAACGCGTGGAGAACGAGTCGCAATCCGCGGAAGAAGTGATCCGTGCTTATGCGCCAAGCGTGTGCCTCCTGCATGTATCCGTTTCTTTCATCGACCGGGCTTCCGGCCGCCCGCTGCGCTATGGCGGGATCAATCCGGATGGCGAGCCGCTCCACGACAGTGATGGCAACCCGGTGTATACGTTGGAAGGCCGCGCACCCGAAGTTCGCGCGGATTTCTTCGGCACCGGATTCATCGTCGGCGAAGGCCGCATTCTCACCAATCACCACGTGGCGCAACCCTGGTGGAAGAATGATGAGCTTGCCGCCGTTGTTAGCCAGGGGCTTAATCCCGCCGTTGCAGAACTTACAGCCTATTTCCCCGACGCGACTGCCGGCGTTCCCGTCAGCATTTCCAAGATTTCCGAGGAGGCGGACCTCGCACTCGTGAAAGGCGATTTGTCCGGTTTGAAAGAACCCATCTTGAAAATGGATGCGCGCAAGGAGGCGGCGGTCAGTGGCCAGCCGCTGCTCTCTCTCGGCTACGCCACCGGCATCAGCGCGATTCTGGCGCGCGCGGGAGAAGATGCCGTGAACGAAATCGCCAAGACCACCGGCGGAAAACCGAAAGAGGTTGTCAACGAACTTCTCCGCCGTAAACTCATTCGCCCTCTGGTTACTCAGGGCCATATCGGCGACGTTCTTCCGGACAAAATTGTCTACGATGCGCAGACCACTTCCGGTGGGTCGGGTGGGCCGCTCATCAATCGCGATGGAGAAGTGATTGGCGTAACGTTCGCGGTCGTGAGAGGTTTTGGCGGTTCGAATTTTGGTGTTCCCATTCGCTTCGCCCAGCCGCTCCTCAAGCCATGAGGGCCCGTTTTGTTTTATGCTAGGACGTGGACCCGAAACGTCGTTTTCCGCCGTCAACTGGAATCATGCATTGCCAGCTTGCTCGCACCCGTGTGATTGTCGTTTGCTTGATCGCCGTTCTGCTGGCGTTGCCGGCTCCCGTTCACGCCTACGCTGTCCTCTCTCATGAGGCTATCATCGATGCCGCTTGGGAGATGCACATCAAGCCGCTCCTCCAGAAAAAATTCCCGCCGGCAACCGAGGAGGATCTGAGCAGGGCGCAAGCTTACGCTTATGGCGGAGCCATCATCCAAGATATGGGCTACTACCCTTACGGCAGCCCTTTTTTCAGCGACCTCACGCATTACGTCCGCAGCGGCGATTTCATCCAGGCGCTGCTGCGAGACGCGAAAGATGTAAACGAGTACGCTTTCGCCATCGGCGCGCTCGCACACTACGCCGCGGACAACGACGGTCATCGCATCGGCACCAACCGAGCCGTTCCGATTCTGTATCCGGGGCTGCGGAAGAAATACGGCGACAGCGTTTTGTTTGAGGACAACAAGCTCGCGCACGTGAAGACGGAATTTGGTTTTGACGTTCTCGAAATCGCCCGGGAACGCTACGCTCCGGACAGCTATCACGACTTCATCGGTTTCGAAGTTTCCCGCCCGGTTCTCGAGCAGGCCTTTCGGGAAACCTACGGCCTCGAACTGAAAGATGTGCTCGTGAACGAAGACAAAGCTCTCAGTTCTTACCGCCACGACGTCAGCAACCTCATTCCGAAAGCCACTCGGATCGCCTGGCACCTCAAGAAAGACGAGATCAAGGACGACATTCCGAACGCAACGAAGAGAAAGTTTCTGTTCAATCTGTCCCGTTCCAATTACGAGCGCGAATGGGGCAAGGATTACCGCAAGCCCAGTCCATACGAGCGTTTTCTCGCGTTTCTCTTCAAGTTAATCCCCAAGTTCGGTCCGCTCAAGATCCTGCAGTTCAGGACGCCTACGCCGCAGACCGAACAGATGTTTGAAGCCAGTTTCAATGCCACCCTCGACCGCTATCGTGGACTCTTGACGGAGGTTCGCGAAGCCAGGCTGGACCTGCCCAATAACAATTTCGACGTTGGAGAAAGCACCGGTCCCGGAAAATACCGATTGAACGATGAAGCGCATGCGGAATTGCTGGATAAGCTGGCGGAAAATAAATTCGCGAGCGCCACAGCAGACGTGAAAGCGGAGCTTCTGCACTTTTTTGCCGAACCGGACGCGCCGTATGCGACGAAACGCAACGCCAAGGCCTGGGCGAAGGTCCAAACCCAACTGCAACAGTTGAGATCGGCGATGGTCACGTCTAATCCCGCAAATTCCGCGCAACGGGCCGTGCCCGAAGGACCAACCAGTCCATAGGGCGGCATGCATCCCGCGGGGCGTCTTCTCTCGGCGCACAAAAATAAACAGTTCTCTCAATCGAAAAAACTGCTACTGAGTCGCATCGTCACCATGAAACAATGTAGAATTTCGCGCGACCCATTGAGCGACTCTGAGATGAAGAAAACCAAACCGATCCGCAAACTACTCGCCGCCAATCGCAGCGAAATCGCCATTCGTATATTTCGGGCTGCCAACGAGCTTGGCTTGCGCACCGTGGCCATCTATTCGCAGGAAGACCGGCTCGCGCTGCATCGCTTCAAGGCCGACGAAGCGTATCAGGTCGGTGTCGGCAAGGGCCCCGTGGAAGCCTATCTGGACATCGCGGGAATTGTCGCGCTGGCGAAAGAGAAGGGTGTCGACGCCATTCACCCTGGTTACGGTTTTCTTTCCGAAAACCCTGCGCTAGCCCGCGCCTGCGAAAAAGCTGGCATTATTTTCGTTGGTCCGCCGCCGGATCTTCTCGAATTGCTTGGCGACAAGACTGCGGCTCGCAGGCTGGCCGCATCGGCGGGCGTTCCGGTGCTTCTGGGAACCGAGAATCCCGTCAAGTCGGAATTGGAAGCGCAAAAGATTGCGCGGGAGATCGGCTATCCCGTCATTGTGAAAGCGGCGATGGGCGGCGGCGGCCGCGGCATGCGCGTCGTTCATGACCCCACCCAGCTCGATGCCCTCCTGGAAGAAGCCCAGGGTGAAGCGCGCGCCGCCTTCGGAGATGCATCTGTTTTCCTGGAAAAATATTTGCCGCATGCCCGGCACCTGGAAGTCCAGATTCTCGCCGATCATCATGGTAACTTGCTGCATCTTTACGAGCGCGACTGCTCCGTGCAGCGTCGCCACCAAAAAGTAGTGGAGGTCGCTCCCGCCGCGAATCTCCCCGCGAATATCCGCAGCGAAATATGCGACGCGGCGGTGCAGCTCGCGCGCAAAGCAAACTATCGCAATGCTGGAACCGTCGAGTTTCTGTATGACGTGGATTCGCAGAAGTGGTATTTCATCGAGGTCAATCCCCGCATTCAGGTCGAGCACACCGTGACTGAAATGGTCACGGGAATCGATCTAGTGCGTTCGCAGATTCTCATCGCGCAAGGTCACAAACTATATGAGCCGCCGATGGCGCTGCCGCGTCAAGAGAGTATTCTCGTCAATGGCGCGGCTCTGCAGTGTCGCGTGACCACCGAGGACCCGGAGAAAAACTTCGCTCCGGACTACGGAAAAATCTCCACCTATCGTTCTCCCGCAGGGTTCGGCATTCGTCTCGATGGCGGCACCGCTTATGCCGGGGCGATGCTCGCAGCCTATTACGATTCGCTGCTCGTCAAAGTCACAGCCTGGGGCGCAAATCTTCCCGAAGCTTGCCAGCGAATGGACCGCGCCCTCCGCGAATTCCGCATTCGCGGAGTGAAAACAAATATCCCCTTCGTCGAAAATGTCGTGAACCACCCGAAGTTTCGCGCCGGCGAAGTCACCACCTCTTTCCTCGATGAAGCGCCTGAGCTTTTCCGTTTCCCCAGCCGCGGCGACCGCGCCACCAAGCTGCTTTCCTATCTCGGCGATGTCATCTTAAATGGCAATCCGGAAGTGAAGGGCAAGCAGATCCCCAAAGAAATAGAAGCACCGGTCGTTCCGACAAAGCCCGCCGGCAAACCGCCGGCCGGCACGCGACAGCTCCTGCAAAAACTCGGGCCCAAGGAATTCGCCGTCTGGGCCCGAAGAGAAAAACGCCTGCTCATTACCGACACGACTTTTCGCGATGCTCATCAGTCGCTCATGGCCACGCGCGTCCGCACGTTCGACTTGCTGGCCACGGCAAGCGCCGTCGCGCATCGAGTCCCCCATCTCTTCAGTCTCGAGATGTGGGGTGGTGCGACCTTTGACACGGCGATGCGCTTCCTTCACGAGGACCCCTGGCAGCGGTTGCGCGAATTGCGCGAGCATATTCCCAACATCTGTTTCCAGATGCTCCTCCGCGGCGCCAACGCCGTCGGTTACGCCTCCTATCCGGACAATGTCATCATCGAATTTATCCGCGAAGCGTACGCCCAGGGCATCGACATCTTCCGCATCTTCGATTCGCTCAATTCCATCGAGAACATGCGTGTTTCAATCGACGCTGCACTAGAAACCGGAGCCGTTTGCGAAGCCGCCATTTGCTACACCGGCGACATCCTGGACAAAGGTCGTCCGAAATACTCACTGAAATACTACGTTGCCATGGCCAAACAGTTGGAGAAACTGGGCACGCACTTCCTGGCGATCAAAGACATGGCCGGTCTGTGCAAACCTTACGCCGCATTCGAATTGGTGAAGGCGCTGCGTGAGGAAGTGGACGTTCCCATCCACTTTCATACGCACGACACTAGCGGCATCAACTCCGCCTCTGTTTTGAAAGCGGCCGACGCCGGAGTCGACGTTGCCGACGCGGCCATCGCCGCTATGAGCGGAGGCACCAGCCAGCCCAATCTCAACTCCATCGTCGAAGCGCTCTGCCACACGCCCCGCGACACGCGGCTCGATGTGGACACGCTAAACGAATGCTCCGACTATTGGGAAACTGTTCGCACTTACTATCTACCGTTCGACTCCGGCCCCAAGGCCGGCTCGGCGCGTCTGTACCAGCATGAAATTCCCGGCGGTCAGTACAGCAACCTGCGCGAGCAGGCTGCCGCCATGGGTCTCGGTCATCGCTGGCGCGAAGCCGAAAAAATGTACGCCCAGGTGAATGAGCTTTTCGGCGACATCGTCAAAGTCACGCCCTCCAGCAAAGTCGTCGGCGATATGACTCTTTTCCTGATGGCCAAGGAGATGCGGCCGGTTGATATTCTCAGGCTGGGCGAGAATCACGACGTGTCCTTCCCCAATTCTGTTGTCGAAATGTTTTCTGGAGTCCTGGGCACGCCTCCTGACGGCTGGCCGAAGAAGCTGCAAAAAATCATCCTGCGTGGCCAGGCGCCTCTTCGCGGACGCCCAGGTGCAAACCTCGAGGCTGCAAAGTTGGAAGATGAGCAGAAACTCCTTGAGAAAAGACTCGGTCATGCCGTCCGCCGCGACGATCTGCTGAGCTCTCTGCTTTATCCCGACGTTTTCGCGAAATACGACAAATTTCGCCAGACCTACTCGGATGTGGCCGTTTTGCCCACGCCCGCATTTTTCTATGGTTTGAAGTCCGGCGAAGAAATCAATGTCGAAATCGAATCCGGAAAGTCCCTGATCATCAAGTTTCTGACCATCAGCGAACCGCACGCTGATGGCACACGCACGCTCTTTTTCGAATTGAACGGACAGCCCCGCGAAGTCAACGTGCGCGACCGCGCGCTGCGGGTGGTTGAACGCGCTCATCCCAAGGCCGACCCCGCCGATCCCGGCCAGGTAGCCGCTCCCAGCGCGGGGGTCATCAGCGGTATCGCCGTCGAAGCCAATCACTTCGTGGAACGCGGGGCAAAACTTCTGACACTCGAAGCTATGAAAATGCAGTCCAATATCTATGCGCCTATTTCGGGAAGCGTCGTGAAGCTGCTGGTGACCTCCGGGCAACACGTCGAAGCGAAAGATCTTCTGGTGACGATCGCACCGTGAGTTCGGGACAGCTCCGCAAACACGAACAATTCCGCTCGCGCTTTCTTCGCAATCAGCGCGACCTCATCGTTTACACGCCGCCCGGATATGCTGACCGGTCCCGGCGCCATTTTCCGGTCCTCTATCTTCATGATGGCCAGAATCTCTTCGATGGAGCCACTTCCTTTATCCCTGGCCAAGACTGGCACGTCGGGCAGACCGCGGATCAGTACATTCAAGCTGGCGTGGTCGCTCCTCTGATCATCGTCGGGATGTACAACACCAAAGCGCGAATTCGGGAATACACTCCCACCCAGGTCCCTAAACTGGGGGGCGGCCGCGCCGACCGCTATGCAAAATTCCTGATCGAAGAAGTGAAGCCGTTCGTCGACCGCGAATACTGCACGCTCTCCGGTTCGCAACACACCGGCATCGGCGGTTCATCTCTGGGCGGCTTGGTCTCCCTCTATTTGGGACTCCAGCATTCCTGCATTTTTGGAAAAATCGCCGCACTCTCGCCGTCGGTCTGGTGGAACCAGCTGGTCATTCACCGATTTGTCCGCACCGCGACCGCCGAGCCCCGCCCGCGGATCTGGCTGGATATTGGTACGAGAGAAGGACCGCGCATCGTGCAGGATGTCGAGAAGTTCCGTGACGTGCTTCTCGAAAAAGGCTGGAAGCTTGGGAATGACTTGCACTATGAGCGCGTCGAAGACGCGGAGCACAACGAGGTGGCTTGGGCGCGCCGCGTTGGACCGTTTCTGCAATTCCTGTATCCCGCGTACGAGGCCGCTGTATAATCCGCGCTCTGGTCACTTCGTTTCGAGGGGGCGTCGAATGCTGGAGGCCCAGCCTCTCGCTATCCTGTGTGTCAGTTCCTACGAAAAGGGTCAGGAGTTCATCCGCACTTGCAAAGCGGCCGGCTGCCGCGTTCTGCTCCTGACCGTCGAGAAACTTCGCCACGCCGACTGGCCATTCGAATCTATCGACGAAGTATTCACCATGCCGGAAGAGCTTCCCTTGCAAGATCTGATTTACGCCGTGAGCTATGCTGCAAGGTCGCAGTCCATCGATCGCATCGTAGCACTCGATGAGTTCGACATGGAGAACGTCTCCGCTCTCCGTGAGCATCTCCGCCTCCCCGGCATGGGACTCACTGCCATTCGCCATTTTCGCGACAAGCTGACCATGCGCGCGCAGGCCAAAGAGGCAGGTATCCTGGTCCCCGACTTCGTCCACGTTCTCAATTACGATAACCTTCGCGAATTCATGTCCCGGGTTCCTGGTCCCTGGCTGCTCAAGCCCCGCTCGCAGGCCTCGGGCATCGGCATGAAAAAGATTTATTCGCAGGAAGAGCTCTGGCCATGGCTCGACCAACTCGGCGATCGGCAATCGTTTTACTTGCTTGAGAAATTCGTTCCGGGCGCGATTTATCACGTCGATAGCGTGGTTTCAGAGCGCCGCATTGTCTTCGCCGAAGCTCACGTCTACGGTACCCCGCCGCTTGATACCTCACATCACGGAGGCGTATTCACGACGCGCACGCTTCCTCGCGAAGGCCAAGAAACCAAAGCACTCCTGGAAATCAATCGCCATCTATTCGAGGGGCTGGGGCTCGTGCGCGGCGTGACCCATGCCGAGTTCCTGCAGGCCCACGCAGATGGCAGGTTTTACTTTATCGAAGTCGCCGCTCGCGTCGGCGGGGCCTATATCTCCAATGTCATCGAGGCCGCAACGGGGATCAACCTCTGGCGCGAGTGGGCGCGGCTCGAAGTTGGTGCAGGGAATCAGCCCTACCAGCTTCCCTCCGCTCGTGGCGACTACGCCGGAGTCATTCTCTCGCTGGCGCGCCAGGAGCACCCTGATACTTCCGCATATACCGACCCCGAAATCATTTACCGCGTCAGGAAGTATCACCACGCGGGTTTCATTCTGAAGTCCCACAGCCACGAGCGAATTCAGCAGCTGCTCGATTCTTACGCGCGTCGTTTTCAGGCAGATTTCGTTGCCACGCAGCCGGTTCCCGACAAACCGAGCTCTTAGGACCGTTTCTTGCGCCGCACCGCGCTTTACATTTGGCGCGAATTCCTTCAGTATTTTCGTGCACCGCCCTGCAGCCCCGGGCATGCCCTGTCCCAAAGCCCAGTTACTGTCTGGAACAGCGCTCTGACACTTTGTTTGCCGCGAGCCCTTCCGAGGAATAGAGTTTGCAGTACCCCCGGCTGGAAATCTGCGTGGGGTGGTGCTGTCCCTTGGGAGGTCCGATGTGGGGCAATAAGAAACCGGATGCACCGCAAGCAAGGCAACCGGATCCAAGAAACTTACCAACGAATCAGCCGCCGAAGCACGCTCCGTCGGCTTGGGAGGATAAACCCGCGATGAGTACAGATGCGATGCGTCCATTGGGTGCAACCGCGGACCGCGCCACGGCGCGGCTCGGGGTCAGCCTGCACGTGAAAGGTGAGATCTCCGGCAACGAAGATCTGTTGATCGATGGCTCGGTCGAAGGATTGATTCAGCTCGATGAGAGGAGGCTGACTGTCGGGGCCACCGCGAAAGTGACCGCCGACATCATTGCCCGCGAGGTGGTGGTGTATGGCAACGTGAAGGGAAATCTTCGCGCGAAGGATAGAATAGAAATCAAAAAGGATGGTTCGGTCAACGGTGACCTGACTACTTCCCGGATCATGATCGAAGACGGCGCCTACTTCAAAGGCTCCATCGAGATCGACAAGAGTCCAGAAAAGGAATCCGGCGGGAATGCATTTGCCCGGACCTCTTCGGCGTCTTCGGGCACACCGGCAACCAAGACCATCTAAGCTGCCTCGACATTCAACCTTCTTCTTGACGAACGACGCCCCGCTCGGGGCGTCATTTGTTATTTCGCTGCTACCGTATGTTATCCGGTGGTTAATAAAATTCAAAAATCAATAAGAAGCATTATCGCCGGTCCCGGCCCTCATTTGTCTTGCAGCAGTAGTCGTTTCCCCGGAAGGATTGCAAGGTCATCACCAGGGGCGAAATCCCGGCGGCGCAACAGTTTCGCTGGATGCGGCCTTGGCCGCCAACTGCGGGAGTTCTTGCCTCTTGACCCTGCGGATGCCCTCTCTAACCATTTCGCGGTATGCTCATCCAACGGGAGAGTCAAAAAACCGATTCGCCGCAAGGGAGTTTCACCCGGCGCGCAATTTATTGAGAGGTTTTGAATGGAAACGCGAAAACTGGGAAACTCAGATGTCAGAATTACCCCTGTAGGCTTTGGCGCTTGGGCCCTCGGTGGTTCCGGCTGGGAATTTGCCTGGGGCCCGCAGGACGACGCCGATTCCATTGCCGCAATTCATCGCGCGCTGGAGCTAGGCGTCAACTGGATCGACACCGCCGCCGTCTACGGCATTGGCCACTCCGAAGAGATCGTGGCGCGCGCGCTGAAGGAGTGGCGCGGCCCCCGCCCCTACGTTTTCACCAAGTGTGTTTTGCGCTGGAACGAGAAGGGAAAAATTTGG
>Ga0066691_10001109_pt1 | contig 10130 bp, 9 predicted proteins | sample GraSoiAngelo_140_FD_66671 | JGI IMG/M metagenome (GOLD analysis project Ga0066691, IMG submission 66671) | Grasslands soil microbial communities from the Angelo Coastal Reserve, California, USA - 14_0929_12_30cm | ecosystem: Environmental > Terrestrial > Soil > Grasslands | place: USA... | reverse complement strand
CATCAAAAAGATCGAACGCGCGCGGGCCAAGATGGAGGAGATCAAACCGGGATCCACCCAGCCCAGGGGGAAAAAGAAGGCGGCCGTTATGTAAAGTTATATACGGGACATACCACTAGCGGATACCCGTTGGTCTGCAGTTTCGTTCTTCGGCGAACCGTTTCTTATAACCTTGCAGTGCTGTCCATGCTGTGCAGGGGAACATTCCGGGAACATAAGGCTGCTTTATTTTTTCTTCGGCATGTTCTATCATCCTCCCGTCCCAAAGACCTATGGGCGGACAGCCCAAAAGTGATGCCTCTTCGTTGTCCTCGCCTGGAGTAAGGGCGCTCCTCGAGAGGAACCCACCGAAGAAACCGGACCAGCATCCGGCTCCGCGGGAATCCTCTCCCTTAGGGAGAGGAGGATGTTCAAATCATCGATCGCGGACCAGCAGCAAGCATGGGACTCAGAAAGCCAAAAAACATCCAACACCACGGAAAGTCGCTCGCGGATATTCTCGATGCTCACGAGCGCTTTTTCAGCGGTAAAGACGGCGGGATCCGCGCTGACCTCACCGGCGCGGACTTATCCCACGCGGACCTGAGTGGGGCAAATCTGAGCGGGACAATTCTGCGCAACGCCAACCTCGAGGGCACGGACCTGCGCAAGGCAAAACTTCCCGGCGCCGATCTGTCTGGTGCGAACCTGCAGAAGGCCGATCTCCGCAACACGGACATGACCGAAGCCATGCTTCCCGGGGCGGACCTGACCGAGGCGCAAGCCAGCGGCGTGGAATTCTTTCGTTGCGATCTTGCGAATGTGAATTTCCAGCGCGCCCATCTGCGCAACGTGAATCTGCGTTTGGCAAATGTGCGCGGCGCAAAGTTTTCTGGCGCCGATATGGGCGTGGCCATCCTGCGCGAGACGGATCTCGCCGGCGCGGATCTTTCCGGCGTGGACCTCTCGACCGCGCTGCTCCCCCGGGGCTTTACCATGGAGCGGGCCGCCAAGAAGAGCGCCTAGAGCCGATTTCGATCGCCGGTGGATGGCAATCCGCGTTATGACGTGGTAGCCTCTCGCGGAAGAGAACCAACCCCTTCGTGAGTCCTGTGGCCACTCCCGTCACTCAACTCGACCGCTCGGCCGTGGGCCAACGCGTCCTGGATGTAATCCGTGGTTTGCTCGATGAACTGGGCAGCCAGGGCGCCTTGCCGCTGCTCAATCCCGACTCGCAGCTCGACCGCGACTTGGGACTCGGCAGCCTGGAGCGAGTGGAACTGCTGGCGCGACTGGAAACGACATTCCACATCCGTTTGCCGGACCGCGTGGCTGCGGAGGCCAATACTCCGGAGGATCTGGCGCGCGCCATTCTGACCGCTCCAGGAGCAAACGTCAAAGATGTCGAAGCCAGCTCCGTGTTGCGGGCTTCGGTGACGGCTCAGAAGCTGTACCGGGCAGCTACGGACAGAGGAGTCTGCTCCGCCGAGACGCTCATCGAGGTGCTGCGGTATCGCGCCGCGCACGACGCCCTGCGCGCGCACCTGTGGATCACCGAGGACAGTGATGCCGGGGAACGCGGCTGTACGCTGACCTTTGGCGAGCTCTATGCCGCCGGAAACCGCTGCGCCGCGGAGCTGGCGAGGCGTGGTGTGCCCGCCGGCGGACGCGTCGCGCTGATGCTGCCGACTTCGCGCGCCTTCTTCGTATCCTATGCGGGGATTCTTCTCGCCGGAGCGATTCCCGTCCCCATCTATCCCCCCTTTCGCGCCGACCGCATCGAGGAATATGCCGCACGGCAATCGGCGATCTTGAACAATGCCGAGGTAGGTCTCTTGCTGACCTTCCGCCGCGCCGAATCCGTGGCCAAATTGCTGCGGCCTCGCGTGCCTTCGCTTTCCGGAGTCCTGGACGCGGAAAAGCTAATGGAGTCCGCAGATAAAGCTCCGCCCCCGTCGCCCGGTGCACTGCCATTGCATGTCACCGGGAGCCGCGCGCGTCAAGGCAGCGACATCGCGCTGCTGCAGTACACTTCCGGTTCCACGGGCGACCCCAAAGGGGTCATGCTGACGCACGCCAACCTGCTTGCCAACATCCGCGCCATCGGCGAAGCCGTGCAGCTCGGACCCGACGATGTCGGGATTAGCTGGCTCCCGCTATACCACGACATGGGTTTGATTGGCGCGTGGCTTACGCTGCTGCATTTCGGCATCCCCTTGTCGGTGATGTCGCCGCTGGCTTTTTTGACACGCCCCCAGCGCTGGTTGCAGGCCTTTCACAAACATCGCGGAACGATCTCGGCAGCGCCGAATTTTGCTTATGAACTCTGCGTGCGCAAGATCGCGGACAAAGACATCCAGGGCGTGGATCTCAGCTCCTGGCGCGCGGCGCTGAATGGCGCCGAGCCGGTGAATCCGGAAACGCTCGATCGTTTTGCGGAACGTTTCGCGGGTTACGGCTTCCGCCGCGAAGCGCAGCTTCCCGTTTACGGTTTGGCGGAAGCTGCGCTGGCGGTCACTGTCCCGCCGCTCGATCGCGGGCCATTGATCGATCGTGTCGAACGCGAGACGTTTACGGCCCAAGGGCGCGCGGTGCCCACGACGTTCTCCTCGAACGACGCGGCCATCGCCTTTGTTTCCTCAGGAAAGCCTTTGTCAGGGCATGATGTGTGCATCGTGGATGAAAACGGAACCGCAGTGCCGGACCGCAGGGAAGGGTTTTTGTGGTTCCGGGGACCGTCGGCAACCAGCGGCTATTACCGCAATCCGAAAGCCACCGCGGCGCTGCTGCCATGCGGCCCGGCCACCCAAGACGGGGAATACTCTTGGGTGAATTCGGGCGATCGCGCGTATCGCGCCGACGGCGAAATCTACGTTACCGGCCGCGTGAAGGACATCATCATCAAAGGCGGGCGCAATTTGTATCCCCACGAAGTCGAGGAACTTGCGGCGCGCGCCGATGGAATTCGCAAAGGTTGTATCGTGGCCTTCGGCTTGACGGACCAAGCCGCGGGCACGGAAAAACTGGTCGTCGTTGCGGAGACCCGCGAACGTGACGCGGCGCGCCGCGCCGCGCTCGCTTCGGCAGTGACTGATCTTGTTTCCCGAGGCTTGGGGCTCCCACCGGATCGCGTTGAGCTACTTCCCCCGGGCAGCATTCCGAAAACGTCGAGCGGGAAATTACGCCGCGAAGAAACCAAGCAGCTCTATCTTGCCGGGACTCTTTCCGCCTCGCGCGCGCCCGCCTGGCTGCAAATCGCACGCCTGGGAACCGGGAGCGCCTTGCGCAATCTCGGCCGCCAGGCCCTTGCCGGCCTAAAACGTGGACTCGAGATTTTGTACGGTGTGTATTTCGGCTTGGTGTTTTTGCTTTGGATTGTTCCGGCCTGGGTGATAGTGCAATTTATCAAGGATCACCAGGAAGCGGGACGCTTCACCTCGTCCGCTCTGAAGGTTTTGTTCGCCCTGATAGGATGCCGTGTGCGTGTCGTCGGTAAGGAGTATATGGAAACGCCCGGCGCAAAAATCTACGCGTCAAATCATACTAGTTATTTCGACGTGTTGCCTCTGATGCTGGGGCTTGGCGTGCCGTATCGCTTCGTCGCAAAAATGGAGGTCGGCGGCATGCCTTTTGTCGGCACATTTTTGCGACAGATGGGACATCTCAAGTTTGACCGCAGCGATCCGGAGTCACGATTGCGCCAGGCGCAGGAGATGGAAGAATTCTTGCGCGACGGCGAATCTGTTTTTGTTTTTCCGGAAGGTACTTTCACCGCCGAGGAGGGCGTGCGGCCGTTCCAGCTGGGCGCCTTCAAGGCTGCCGTGGTGACCAGCGCCCCGATCATCCCCGTGTCTCTTGCCGGGACTCGCCGATTTCTGCCCGACGGCACCTACTTGCCTCGACCGACCAGTGTCGTCATCACGCTTTCGCCACCCATCTATCCAAGCACCGCGACGAGCACAACGAACCCCGCCGATTCCTCCGACTGGCACGAACTGATTCGTTTGCGTGACGCCACACGCGCCGCGATTGCGCGCTTCTCCGGCGAACCTCCGCTGTAGAGAATGCTGGCGGCCCTAGACGACCGGGTTATGCAACCCGGAGTTCAGGCGCGGCATCTGAATCTGGAAAACGAGTAGAAATGCGGTGTTCTGCCTACCTGCCTTGGGCGTGCCGCGAACTCGGGGGTTATACAAGCCGTTCCCTGGCCCGCGAGCAAAATCTAATTTCTTCGGAGGTTCCATGAAGCTCAGATTCATTGTGTCTTTGCTTGCTCTTGTGACCGTTTTTGGACTTGCTACCCAGGCACAAGAGCTCCCCAAGATAGATGCGTCCGTCAGCTACTCCTATCTTCGTGCCAACCCTGCCACTTCCGGGGTTGGCGGATTCAATCTCAACGGAGGCAGCGCTTCGGCGTCCTATAATTTCCGGGACTGGCTGGGCGGTGTCGCCGATTTCGGGGGCTATCACGTGGGTAGCGCCAATGGCGTGAACGTGGACAACCACGTAACGACGTATCTTTTTGGCCCCCGCTTCACCTATCGCAACTCCCGCCGGATCACGCCGTTTGCGCACGTCTTGTTGGGCACGGCGCGTACCGGAGCGGGAATATTCGCCACTTCGCGTTCCCACACAGAGTTTGCTACCGCGTTCGGCGCGGGAGTCGATTGGAACGTGCGCGACCGTTTCTCGATCCGCCCTCTCCAGTTCGACTACCTATTGACGCATTTCCCGGAAGTCACTAACGGAAACAATCAAACACAGAACAATCTGCGCGTCTCCACCGGAATTGTTTTCCACTTCAAATAATCATTCCGGCGGAAACATCAAGAATCGGTTGCCCGGTGCAGGCAGAGGGGCCGCGTTTAAGGCAGACGGGGCCCCTTGCACCCAGATTTCAGTGCTGCATGGTGTAAATCACGGTGATGTACGTGTCGATTTCGACGCGCTGGCCGTTGAGAACCGTCGGCCGATACCGCCATTGCCGAACGGCTTCCACCGCGGACTGGTCAAAGAGCGGATCGCTCACAACAATCTGCAAAGACTGGATAGTGCCCTCGGTCCCGATGATGGCTCGCAATTCCACGTGACCATCGCGATGCAATTGCCTTCCGAGCGCGGGATAGACGGGCTCGACTCGGTGGATCAGCATCGCGGGGTCTAGCCGTGTGATTTGCACGACTCGCGGCTTGCTAGGAACTTCAGGCGGTGGCGGACGAGGCCCGGCGTCGTTCCCGCCAAGGTTCACGCACCAGGAACAGTCTGGGCCACGGTTGGCCTGATTTCCGGGACCAAATTCTGGCGCCCCCATGGGATTCTGGTCATCGACCGGATGCGCATCGGCGCGGCTTGTTGGTGGATGGAAGATAAAGCGCCCGCCAGAATTGGTGGGCCGGGAAGTGCCGGGCTTTTCGTTGCTTCGCAGATGATTGCTGACATGTCCGTACGGCGGAACGGGTAGGTAATCTCTCATCACCATTCGTTCCGTTTTGCCGAATAGTGGAAGCAGAACCAGCAGGGTGAGAGCCGCGCTCTGTAGAAGGACGGACAGGGCCAGGGCGCGGCGGCGCACGCGGCGTTCACGCCGGCGTTGGTCCGCATCGCCGTCTACCAGGCAGGCGCTCAACGATCCCAGACTTGGTTGGCTGCTTGCTTTTGAAACTCTTCGCGGCTCGGGCGCCATCACGCACCTCCGTCATTTTTTCTGCGAGTGTCCACCGCTCGGTCGACCCCAAAGCGGGACTACAGAAAATTTTGCGGCGCCGATTTCCTGGAGGTTGCTCTAGATCCCCCCGGGAGACCGGCGCCGCGCTCGCAGGGATGTGAGGTTGCGCGCGTCCTCACTGCGTTGGACACCAAAGGTGGAAACAAGTTCCCTCGAGCAGGTAACGGCGTTTTCAGCCGTCCGGGAAAGAAACGCCTGGAGCCCTTGTTTCCGCTAGGAGTAAGCACCGTCCTTGGCGGGCTCTCGCAAGAGGCGCTGCGGGCCTCCTGGAATTCATCAACAAGCTATTTTTAAATGAATGGGTTAGGAAACACTGTATCCGAAAGTCGCGCTCCTGCATCTTATGCTCTGTGGACGTGGATCTAAGGAGGTCAACCCCCATGGACCGGCGTAATCTGGAAACTGTGGGTGTGCGCCGCACCGGCTGGGCCGCTCTGGACCGCGATCCGCAGCAGGACACGGTGGAGTTTATCTGTCCGCACTGCGGCACGCGGGACAAGAAAAATGCCCGGCGCGAGCGTGCGCTCTATCATTTCACGGATGGTTTCTTGCAAGACTTGCAGGGCGAAGTGACGCAGTGCCATGCCTGCAAACAGTACTTGCGCGTGGTTCCGATCGTGATGTTGCACGATCAGGATGAAACTCGCCGCTTCGAAGCTGTTTTTTCCGATGACCAGCTGGTGACGCCGCACTAATCTTGTTTCACATCGCAAAATAGAAGCAGGGCCAACCCGCTTTTTAATTCCTCACCAAATACCTGCCCGCGTTACTCCCGGTTTCTGTCGCCGCCGCCTTAATAGCGATGAGCATCCTAACCCTGTGGTGTTGGCGCTCCGGAAAGAAGCCAGGGAAGTTTTCCGGCCAACAAAAAAAGGGCGCAGCCCGCCGCGGCCGGCCACGCCCAGGAAATACCTTCACGGATTAGTGACGATCATGGTCATGGTCATCCCAATAGCGCTCGGCGCGCCAGCGGTGTTCGTGTTCATCCCACCAGCGGTGCCCCTGGTTCCAGCATTGCTCCCGGGCTTCATGCAACTGATGCCGCGCACGATCCGCTTGTCTGCTGTCCCAGCCGTGATGCTCCACGGCTTCGTGGAGCTTGTGGTCCGCCTTGGCAATGCGGCGCTGGCAACTATCGTAGTTTTCGGCGGACGCCCGAGGAGCTCCTGGAAATGCTAGCATGCCCAGAAACGCCGCCGATACGAGCAAGGTCCTTGCTAGAAACTTCTTCTCTCCGGTGTGAAGCGTCATCGTTCCTCCAAGTGTCGCCCCGACTGGGATGGGGTGTCGTCCTGCCCTATAGAACACCCTTCTTGGAAGAATGTAGCAAGCCACTGTCCACACCATAAACAAATGAAAATAAACAATTTGTAGGTGTTGGAGGATCAGTAGGCCTGTAAAAAGGGGTCGGGCTCCATGTGGTATTTCTCGAGCCCCGCGCGGATGTGGTCAAAGGCTTCGTCCACGGTGTCGGCGAACTGCAGCATCTTGTACTCATCCTCGTTGATCGTCCCCCAGCGCACCATGGCCTTCCAATTCAGGACTTCATCCCAATACTTGCGGCCGTAGATCAGGATGATGTTTTGCTTGGGAAGTTTTCCGGTCTGCAGCAGCGTCAGCATTTCCCACAGTTCGTCCATGGTCCCAAAGCCGCCCGGAAACACGATCAGGGCCTTGGCAATCTGCGCGAACCAAAGTTTGCGCATGAAAAAGTACTTGAAATTGAAGCTCAGTTCCGAGCTGATGTATGGATTCGCAAATTGCTCGTGCGGGAGCTCGATCGAAAGGCCGACCGATTTCCCGCCCGCTTCGTACGCTCCGCGATTGGCCGCTTCCATAATTCCCGGCCCGCCGCCGGAACAAACTACAAAGCGCCGCGGCCGGGGGCCCAGCGTGAGCGACCAGGTGGTCAGCTTGTGCGAAAGTTGACGCGCTTCCTCGTAATAACGCGACATCTCCAGCAATCTTTTTGCGTGCCGCAAGGCCGCGCGGTGCTTGGCCAATTTCGCCGCGGGCATCTTCGAGGTCTTTTCATTTTTCAGCCTCGTGCATCGCGCCTTGGCGGTTTCCTGTGATTCGATGCGCGCCGAACCAAACATCACGATGGTGTCCCCGATCTCCTCTCGTTTGAGCTGCACCAGAGGGTGGATGTATTCGCCCAGGATGCGGATCGGCCGCGCCGGTGTGCTCTGCAGAAATATTGGATCTTCATGCGGCGCTTTCGGCGCGTGCTGGGGCTTCGGTTTCCGGCCATCAGACATCGGTCTTTTCTCCCGTTGCAGACGAGCCTTGATTGTAGGAATCGCCGCGGCTGGCGGCAACGTCTTCCGCTGGACATGCGTCGAATCAAGTACACTCCCCCTGGTAGCACAGGCGTTGGTTGGTCGGTGCCGGCGCCAAGGTGTAAGCGATGGACGGGCTGGCGAACAATTTCATGGTGGTTTCTGGGCCAGCCTGGGCCCCCAGCCGCACACGCCCATCGAGTTTCGTCGGCCAGTGGGGCCGCTTGGTGAGCACGGCTATTGCTCTTCTGCCTCTGACTGGCATGGCGGCCCACGCGCAGGCCCCCTCTGGCCCCCTCCCTCCGAAACCCGGCGTCGAAGTCCAAGTGCCTCCCCAGGACACGCCGGCCAAGGTCAAAGTGCAAGTCCGACTGGTGGACACGCCGGTGACCGTGCGCGATGGACATGGCGACATGGTTCACAATCTGGAGGCCCACGATTTCCAGATTACCGACAATGGCGTAGCACAGCAGATCTCCCACTTCGATCTGGGCGGCGATCCGCTCTCCATGGTGCTCCTCGTCGAGACCAGCTCGCGCATCGAACCCCTCCTCCCGCAGGTACGCAAAACCGGTATTCTATTCACGCAAACCGTGATGGGGCCAAGCGGCGAAGCCGCGGTGGTGGGTTTCAACGACGCGATCGACAAGCTGCAGGATTTCACTGCGAACGGGGACCTCATCGAGAACACTATCGCGCATGTGGGGCCAGGAACTTCGGGCTCGAGACTTTACGATGCCATGGCTGTAGGCGTGGAGATGCTCCAAGGCCGCCCGCAGGCGACCGCCGATAAACCCGGGCGCCGACGCGTGCTGATGATTCTGTCCGAAGCCACCGATGCCGGCAGCGAAGCAAAGCTGGGCGAAGTCCTGCGGCAGGCGCAGCTGGCTAACGTAACGATTTACAGCATCGGCCTTTCCACCACTCGCGCCGAGCTACAAGCCAAGCCGAAAGACACGCGGCCAAAAATCACGCCGCCCGGGACGTTCCCGCTTCCTCCGCAGCCCGGCACCCCGCAAACGCCCACCAGTGAGGAAAACCGCTACGGAAATATCGACCTGATGGCGGCGGCCGTGTGGGTCGTCGAGCACATCCACGATCAAGTGAAAGACCACGCGCTCGAAGTCGCCGCCACCGCTACCGGAGGTGCGCACCTCGCTACCTTTAAGGACCGTTCCATCGAAAAAGCCATCGACGAAATTGGCGGCGAGCTGCACTCGCAATACACCATTAGTTACACCCCGACCGGCTCGGACGCAACTGGCTACCATGAAATCAAAGTGAATGTCGTTCGCAATGACGCCAAAAACCTGAAGGTCCGCGCCCGCCCGGGGTACTACCTGGCCTCCCCGGAAAGCTAGTCTGCTTTAATTTAAACGATCTGCTTCCAGAAGTTGGCCTCCCGCGAGGCCAGCAGGGCGTCCTTGCGCGCGTTCCAGCGCAAAAAATGCCGCGTCTGCGTATGCTCGGTGTGGGCCTCGCGGCTGGCCCAAACTTCGTGTAGCAGGTGCGCGACGGGCGTATCGATGGAGCGATGAAGATTGTAGGTGAGGCAGCCCGCTTCTCTGCGCGACGGGCTGACCAGCGCGCGCAGTTCCGCTTCGAGCAAGGTCTCTTGCCCTTCGCGCGCGCGCAGGATAACGATTAGCGTCACGGCGTTTTTCGGAAGCTTCCTGCCAGCCGCCCCGCGTGTTTTCCGCCCGCTGCGTTTGGGTTTTCTCGCTCTTCTCGGCTTGCGCTTGGCCATAATGGCCGGGATTTTAACCTAAAGCGCCGCAGGTGCAAGCCCTTCTCGCGCCGTCTGCCGCCCCCCCGACGTCTTTGTCCCGGCTCCCTAGCCCGGGCATAAAAATGCCGGGGCTTTACGGTCTTCATGGTAAATCGATCAAGTTTCCGGCGGGGGCCGTCTGCCGCTTTTTCTTTCGCTAAGATGGCCACAGTTATGAACGCTGGCCGGACGCCAAAGGGGGCTGCCTTCACTGTGGGCTTGTAGGTGAATCCACCAAACTCCCGCCGATTGTTGGCAAGCCTTAATGTGAGATCAATAGAATGCAAACCGAGCCGCCTGAAAGACGCTGACGTCGCTGGTGGTGGCAACCGGTTGTGTCGAACGCAGGAGAAGCGTACCGTGCATAAGAGCGTTT
>Ga0066691_10001102_pt1 | contig 10145 bp, 8 predicted proteins | sample GraSoiAngelo_140_FD_66671 | JGI IMG/M metagenome (GOLD analysis project Ga0066691, IMG submission 66671) | Grasslands soil microbial communities from the Angelo Coastal Reserve, California, USA - 14_0929_12_30cm | ecosystem: Environmental > Terrestrial > Soil > Grasslands | place: USA... | reverse complement strand
TCGATCCCCACCAACTCTCGCTTGAGACGGGCAGTCTGACCAAGACCTTTGCCGTACCGTTGCGGGCTAACTCCCGGTAAGTCGTGCCTAAGACGATGGAGGTACCGCAATCGTGCTGTACGCCATGCGGGTCAAAGCGGCGGCGGCGAGGCATAGCGTATGCGCATCCCGGGGCACTTCAGGGAGGAGTAAGCGAGCCTTAAACAGTTAAAATAGTGCGTGCAACTCGAGACCTAGGGGTGTATGTCATCCATCATGGAGTACGAACAAATAAATATCTATCTCTCGAAACCGCAAAAAGCGGCGTTGGAAAAGATTGCCAAGGGAAAAGGTATTTCTGTTGCTGAACTCGTGCGACGAATGGAACTCCACCTTGGGCAAAAACAAAAAGGGTGAACCACTAATCGCAGTCGCCGGGGCTGGCTGTGGAAGAACACCACGCCTAACTAGGGTTTGGTCGCTCCTCGCCATCGCCCGCAGATCTTGCTGAAGGACTTTTGTCCGGTTGGCAGGTCTGAAACTTGTCATAGCTGTTGATAGATAATGTCTATATATGTAGACTACTTCGATGAAGATTCCTCGAATATCCCCCCAGACGCTTCGCGTGCTTGAACGGTTCGCCGAACGCCCGACCGCTTGGTGCTATGGTTATGAATTGAGCCGCGAAACGGGACTGAAGTCCGGCACGCTCTATCCGATTCTCATGCGCCTGGCCAAGTTCTCCTTGCTCGAAACCAAGTGGGTAACCACCGAGGACGGTGTCCCTCCGCGCCACACCTACCGCCTTACTCCAAAAGGGATTGAGCTGGTTCGCAGCTCCCTCGTTGCAGCTCCCGCCGCGGCAAAAGGCCGCCGGCCCGCTTTCAGCGGAGGCCGCGCATGATGCCCCTCGCCTATCCCCGCCGCGTGGCCGCTCTCCTCTTGCGCTTCGCGATTTGGATCGCGCCGCACGACACCCTCGACTGGGGCCACGGCATGCTCAGTGAGCTAAATCACGTGCACGGGAGTTGGGCGGCCCTCATTTGGGGCATGGGCGGCGCGGGAGTTCTCGCCAAGCACGCCGTTCTCGCCGTTGTCCTTCCGGGCAGCAATCGCCGCACCGCTTCTTCCGCAGGAGAACTTTTTGCCAAAGAGGGTCCCATGCGCAAAACCACTCTCGCCGCCATCGTTGCATGCACTGTGGCGTCTCTCCTGTTTTTCCTAGCCCCAGTATTCCGCCAGGCCTTCCATGTTTCCCTCGCGCAGTGGCATGACGTCCTCCATATCCGTCGGACGCTGGATTACCAAGAATCAGATCCAGAACTAGAAGATCTCGCGAGGAAGGCCGAACAAAATCATGACGCAGAGGGGCTGGCCTTTGCCGCCATACGCTACTGTGACGAATCCGAAAGCGCGCGGCTGGCAGACGAAGCCGTTCATCTCGACCCGAAACTGTCCTGGATTTACGCCGTCATTGCCGTGCAGCACTCATCGCTTTCCGAGATCGACCGCTGGGTCCCTGAGCTTGAGAAATGGGATCCTCAGAACGCACTTCCGCATTTCATCGTGGCTGAGAAGATTGACATCGATCAAGTGGTTCGCGAGAAGATTCCACATCGCGTGGAGGAACAACCACCCGCCTGGCAAAACGCCCTAGCGGCGGCATTTGGCTCCCCGAGGCTCGATAACTATCACGATCGGCTTAAGGAGCTTGATCGGCGAGTTCTGCTTCGTTACGGCCTCAACGACCCCTATCGAGTCATAGGCGAGGAACGCTGGTATGGCTTGCCAACCTATGCAGCCTGGGACTCCTCTCGCTATGCAGAATCCATTCTGAAATCCGGCGAGCTACTCGAAGTTCAACGAAACCGGATAGGCGCCGTTGAGAAATATTGGGCCGTGGCCCGATTCGGCCAGATGATGGGTTCCGCAGGTGGATTCATGATGAGGCGAGTTGTTCGGGACGCCTACAAACAACTCGGAAGGTTGTCTGAAAAAGAGAGACACAACGAAGAAGCCGCGTTTTATGCCTCCGTCGCGGCCCAGATTGATAACGCGCAACAAGAAGAAGACATTTCTATCCAGAACAGATTTCGGGGTGGAGATGTATCCCGTTGGAACGCTTTCATAGCGAGGGCTTCCGGGCTGATGATGCTTTTCTCCGGCGGGCTCTTGCTGACTTGCGCACTCACCGTCATCGCAAGAGGCCCATCCCTGCGGTTAAGTCCGCTTCGGCCCGGTCGACTAAACCTCGGGCTTGGCCTGGGCGGAGCGATAGGATCGCTGCTCTCCAGTGCTATGCTCTACGTGAGCTACAGGCCTTACGCTGAAATTCTTCAGCGATTCATCCGCACAGGTGACACCAGCCGGATCCCCGAACTCTCCGAATTTCTTGCGTACGCGCAAATCCCACTTGGCGCCGAGCAGTTCAAACACTTGGGAGATTTCGTGTTCTATTTCTGGGTCGGAGTTACCGTGCTGTGCATTCTCGCTCTTTTGCTCGTCGTCTTGCGCCACTTCCAGCACCGTGAGAGAGCCAACGCCACGATATAGCCCCGGTTCTGTGGCATGCGCTAAATGGGTTATCGGCTTTCTAGTGTCTGATTAACGCCGTACAAGTGGAATCGCTGGCTTCGACAGATGGAGAGCAAGGAGAAGGCCCGAACTCGCTTTGAAAGCGCTGGCCGTTCATCTGGGCAACTGCGTGCCTAGCGCCATCCAGGGATGACCTGGACAGCCGGTCCTTGGCATCTACGCCGCCTCTTTTCTTCCAGCGAGAAAATATTCCGTGACCTCCGGGCGCAAAAGAAAATATGAAAGTATGGCAAGCAGCACGCTGTGCATTACCAGCTCCTCAAGAGAGTGAAAGCCGCTCAGGATAACGTGAAACGTGAGCCAAGCCAGCGAAAGCCAGCGCGCCCAGTTGTTACCCCGGAGCATAAACGTTCCACAGACAATCGCCACCAGACGAAGGAGGCCCACCCACACGACGTCAGATTGAAACGGATGTAGTGCCCTGAACTCAGTCAGGTGGTAAGCAAGCCCGACTACACCCGCTGCCACGAAGAGCCAACTGATGATGGTTACCGAGGGTGGACGTTTTTTCATAACCTGCATGGATTGCCACTCATGGGGATCTAGCCAACGCCTTCCCGATTTGCCAATGGTGTCCGAAAGGATCGACGATTCGCCCTACGCACCAACCAAAGGGCTGGTTATTCACAGACCAGACGACAGTGGCTCCTGCGGCAACGACGCGCTGGAAAGCCACGTCCGGATCGTCCTCGATCATGATCCGCAAAGTCATCCGGACGCTTGGTCAAGTCGGGCACATAGTACCGCGCCGCAGGCAAGAGAGCCAGACGCCCGGGTAAGTATTGGCCGCCATCGTGATACATAGTAAAGTTCGTCGAAGCGTTCGCGGATGCGACAAGTGCTTCAGATCTATCCGAAAGCAGAAGGAGAAACCGTATGCCGTCGAAACTTCGCGATTACACGTACATCGGCGTTCTGAGTATGGTCGTGCTCGGTCTGTTTCGCTGCGGCATCGTCAGCGCACAGGATCATTTTACCCACACGCGAGCGAAGCCAGCGACTTTGATGCAGGGCTATGGCGACCTGCATCACCCGGTATCAACCGAAAACGCGCAAGCCCAACAATTCTTTGATCAGGGGTTGCGTCAAATCTACGCTTTCAACCACGACGAAGCGGCGCGCTCCTTTCAGCGTGCCGCAGATCTTGACACCAAATTGGCCATGGCCTATTGGGGAGTGGCCGAGGCCGTAGGACCCAACTACAACGATCCCGCCAGCGACGACCGCTTCGCAGCGGCTCATACGGCCATCCAGAAGGCGGTTGATCTCTCGGGTAGCGCTTCGCCCGCTGAGCAGGCTTACATCAAGGCCATGGCACTGCGTTTTCCGGCCGATCCCAAGGCGGACCGCCGGCAGGCGGCCGAGGCCTATCACGGCGCCATGCGCGAAGTGGTCAAGCAGTTTCCTGACGACCTCGACGCGGCTACGCTGTTCGCCGAATCCGGCATGAACCTTCATCCCTGGGGTTTGTGGATGGTGGATGGTACTGCGCGGGAGGGCACTGAAGAAATCGTCGCGACCCTCGAATCGGTGATCAAACGGGATCCCAACCATTTAGGCGCGATCCACTACTACATTCACTCGGTGGAAGCCTCGAAGTCTCCGGAGCGGGCCCTGGCTGGGGCCAACCGGCTGGCCGCCATGGCGCCAGCGGCGGGACACATCGTCCACATGCCGGCTCATGTCTACATCCGCACGGGCGACTACGCAGCGGCGGTTAAAACCAACCAGGACGCGGCCGCAGTCGACCGGGCCTACATCAAGGCGAGTGGCGCGCAGGGCATCTACCCCCTGATGTACTACAGTCACAATCTGCACTTCATCGCCATGTGTGCAGCCATGAATGGCGACTACGCTGAAGCCAACAAAAATGCCGGCCTGCTGGCAGGTCACGTGGCGCCCCATGTCAAGGACATGCCGCCGCTGGAAGGCTTCATGACTATCCCCATCGCGGTGGATGTGCGCTTCCACAAGTGGGACGAAGTCCTCAAGATGCCCAGGCCCGATCCGGAAATGAAGATCATGACCGTGTTCTGGCATTTCGCGCGCGGCATGGCCCTGGCGGCTAAAGGAAAGGTGAATGAAGCCGAGGCGGAGTATCAGGTCGTGTCGGACGCGGAAAAGAATACGCCGGAGGACGTGGTCTTTGCCATGCCAGTAGACAACAAGGCAAGAGACGTCCTGAAGATCGCAAGAGACGTGTTGGGTGCGAAAATTGCCTTGGCGAAGAAAGACAACGCGGGCGCCATCGCTCTACTGCAAAGCGCTGTGGCCGTCCAGGACACTCTCAAATATTCCGAGCCGGAGGACTGGTTTTTCCCGGTGCGCGAGTCACTCGGTGCGGCCCTTCTGATAAACGGAGACAATGCGGGCGCGGAAAAAGTTTTCCGCGAAGACTTAGACCACCACCCCCGCAACCCGCGTTCGTTGTTCGGGTTGCAGCAGGCGCTCAAGGCACAGAAGCGGGACTACGACGCCGGCTTCGTCGAGAAGCAGTTCCAGGCATCGTGGAAGGGCGGGAACACTCAACTCAAAGTAGCGGACCTTTAATTTCGCCCGCAACACGGCAGGGGCTGGCGCATCCATCCCGGCACGATTGTCCGAACTCTCAGCAAAGCTTGTTGCGGCGCTGTCCGGTCGGTCGTTCGCAGCTTATAATTCGCTCTACGATGTACCTGGCTTCGGGCAGTGCCGGCAGTGCTGGGGTCTGCGCTTTGATCGCCGCAACCCTGCGGTGGTGGCCGCGTCTCACCCGCAACGAGAGGGAGCGCCCACCCTGCTTTGGACGCAACTTACGAACTTCAATGATTCGGCCGAAACCCCCACGCTGTCGCGCGACGGCAAGCTGGTGGCATTTCTGCGCGGCCCAGGCAGTTTCGGTTCTTGCTGCGAACACGGGCCAGGTCTGGATCAAATCTGTGCCGGACGGCGAACCCTTGCAACTCACGAAGACCGCCTTTAGAAAACAGACGATCAATTTCTCCCAGGACGGCAGCCGGGTGTACTTCGGAATCTACCGCAGATAGCTGTCCGGTTTCGCGACGACTTCTTCCCGCAAGCGGACAATCGGGGGTCGCGTTCCAGCACTCTGTAAACCACTAAGTCTTGCTAGCATAGGCAGTTAAGAGAGAGCAAGATCGGAAGAAGATGTGCCCTTAGCTCACCGGAATTCAGGGGATCTGGCCATGCAAACGCTCTGGCAGGACCTACGGTACGGGGTTCGCATGCTGAAGAAGAATCCCGGATTCACGGTCGTCGCGGTGTTGACGCTGGCCGTGGCCATTGGCGCAAACGCGGTGGTTTTTAGTGCATTGAATGGGTTGATCCTGCGCCCCTTGAATGTGCCTCACGCGGAGAGCCTCTACCTTACCCAGCGCGGGAGGGATAAGGCCCTGAATCAGTCGTATCCCGATTATCTTGATCTGCGCGATCGCAACCGCAGCTTTGATGGCCTGGTGGCCTATAACATTTCTCAGGCAGGGCTGGACACCGGCAAAAATCCGTCCCGCGCCTGGGTCTATGAAGTGAGCTCGAACTACTTCGATGTATTAGAAATTCAGCCGTACCTCGGACGCGTCATCCACGCCTCCGATGAGCACGGACCGAACGGCGCTCCGTATATCGTGCTCACCTACGCCTACTGGCATAGCCATTTTCAGGATGACCGCGACGTGGTGGGCCGCTCTGTCCAACTCAACAAGCATCCTTTTACGATCGTCGGCGTGACGCCTCCCTGGTTCCGCGGTAGTGTTTTGATTTTCTCGCCTGATTTCTTTGTGCCGATCGTTAACCAGGAACAGGTGGAGGGCTGGAGCGGCCTGAGTGATCGCGGAGACCGTTGGGTCGGTTCTGTAATGGGACGTCTGAAGCCGGGCGTCACTCCTCGACAGGCTATCGCCGATCTGAACTCGATTGGTTCTTATCTGGAAAAGACGTATCCGAAAGACGATGCCCAAATGAGCTTTACCTTGGCGCGTGAAGGTCTTCCTGGTGACGTCTTTGGCGGTGCGCTAGAGGCATTCCTTACCGGGCTGATGCTGCTGGCGGGGTTGATTCTCCTGGCTGCCTGCGCCAACCTGGGCAGCCTGTTTGCCGCGCGCGCCGCTGACCGCTCCCGTGAAGTTGCTCTGCGCCTCGCGCTGGGCGCGGGCCGCATACGCATTCTGCGGCAACTATTTACCGAAGCTGTGCTGATTTCACTGATGGGAGGCGCTGCCGGACTTTGGGGCAGCGTAGTGCTGTTGCACTGGCTCAGCGCGTGGCGGCCATTTCCCCAATATCCCGTAAGTATGCCGGTGAATCCGGACGAAAGTGTCTATGCAATTGCTTTCCTGTTGAGTTTAGCGAGCGGGCTGCTGTTTGGCGCGGTCCCGGTGAAGCAGGTACTTCGCACTGATGCCTATCAGATCATCAAGTCGGGAACAACCGGCACGCTGGGACGCCGGCTTACCACCCGAGACCTATTGCTTGGCATGCAAGTTGCCATCTGCGCGGTGCTGGTCACTTCTTCGATCGTGGCCGTGCGTGGACTGATACGCTCGCTGCACAGCGATTTCGGCTTCGCGCCGCGCAACGCCATGCTGGTCGAAACAGATTTGAATATGGCCGGTTACCGAGGTGATGCCGTGCCGGCAATGCAAAAGCGCATGATCGACGCGATGACAGCGATTCCGGAAGTAACCGCCGCGGCTTTGGTCAGCGTTCCGCCACTACACCCGGCTTGCTGTAATGACTCGAATGTCTTCACCGACGAAGCCACAGATCTGAGGCCATCAAATGCCGCTGCTGATGCCATAATGTTCAGCATCTCTCCCGAATACCTCCGTGCGGCCGGCACGACTCTGTTGGCGGGCAGAGACTTCACGTGGCATGACGACAAAAATGCGCCGCGTGTGGCGGTGATCAACCGGGAGTTGGCCCGTAGGATTTTTGGCTCCGTAACCAACGCGATGGGCCGATACTACAAGTTGCCTGACGGAAAACGCATCCAAGTGGTGGGCATGGTAGAAGACGGAAAGTATTCTCCGAATCTCACCGACCCCCTGCCGCCAGCGATGTTTCTCCCCATCCTGCAGTCTCCCTCCACGGAAACCTATGTGGTCGTGCGCTCGAGCGGCAACCCCCAGCACCTCGCGGCGGCCATAAGAACCAAACTGCGGGACCTGGACTCAGGGCTGTCTTCTTTCATCCAAACGTGGAACCAAGCAATGGACGGAGCTCTGTTTGCTTCGCGGATGGCGGCGCTGTTACTGGGTGTGCTGGGCGTGATGGGCGCGATGTTGTCTGTAACTGGCATCTTTGGAATGGCTGCGTATTCGGTCAGCAAGCGGCTGCGGGAGTTGGGGATTCGTATGGCCCTTGGGGCGCAGCGCAGGGAAGTGTTACAGGCAGCGTTGGGACGGGCATTCAAATTGCTGGCTTATGGTTCCGCAGCGGGATTGCTCCTGGGAATTTTGGCGAGCCGGGTGCTGGCATTCATCGTGTATCAGGCAACTCCCCGCGACCCGCTGGTATTGGCTGGTACTGTTCTAGCGATGTCGTTGCTGGGACTACTAGCTACGTGGATTCCGGCGCAACGCGCGCTTTCGATCGATCCTATGATCCTGCTGCGCGAGGAGTGAACTACCGCGGCGCAGGTTGGAATAGGCTGTTCGACTCGTCCGTGTTCTCGGCGGTTGGTCGGCTGCTCTTATCTTGCATAACGGGCCGTGTTCGACTGGCCCGACCCGGCGGAATCCGACGGGCCCGCTAAACAGAAAAATCCCCTTCTAGCTGTGGTCGGCTAGTGCCTGTTCTTCATTCCCACGCGGCGCAGCTGATGCATAGGACGCTATCTGCCAAAGGGGTTGCACTCAGATTTCGGTTTGAGCCACCATGCGATCGCGGATTGTCGGCAATCCTAACCCGAGCGCCGGCCTGCCCTACTGCATTAAGCTCGACGGTGTTGCGTCATGGCGTGGGCAAGCAACACACTTTAGAGAATACCCGTGGGTTTTACCGTCCGCCGTTACATAGCGTCCGACCACGTTGCCTTCCGGGTCGATTCCGTTGCCTTCGCTGGAAATCGCCCGCGGAACGTCGATAGGGATGAACTTGCCATCGCTTAGGACAAAACCGTGTTGGTTTCCATTTTGATCGTTGTAGAAGCCAACGAGGTCTCCTTCGGGGTTCATGCCGGTGATCCAGGTAAAAGTGGAGTCGGGAACGTCGATGGTTTGAAAATTTCCGCCCGACAGCAGAAAACCGTGAAACACGGAGTCGCTGCCGAAGTAGGTACCCACGATCCGGCTACCATCGAGGACCATGGTCGGGAACGTTCCTGCGGCGCCCGGGAAGTCAACCAGGGTGAAGCTGCCATGGCTGAAGAGGTGACCGTGCCCATGCAAGAAATCGCTACCGACGAATTCGACTCCGACCACGTCGCCGGCATTGCTGATGCCGAAGCCCAGCGTGGCGGTATTGGCCGGATCGCTGCCGGGAAAGTCGATGGTCATATACACGCCTCTGCTCCGCACGTAGGCGTGGGTTCCGCGAGTGTCACCAAACGTTCCCACGATGTCTCCGCGAGAATTGACCCAGGTTACGTCCGTGGAGAACGTTGCGCTGGGCACGTCAACGGGCGTAAATTGCCCGCCGCGCAAAATGAAGCCGTGCTGTCGCCCATCCGCGCTGACATATCGTCCGACGATTTCGCCCGACGGTGTGATTGCCGTGCCTTCGGTATCGTTCGAGCCCGGAAAATCAAAAGACGCGAAACCAACACCGGGCTTACCAGGAAAGTGGGACGTCGTCAGGCATTGGTTGTTCTGGTCCCCCTCCTCGCTGGTGACTCTCGTGGCAAGAAAACCGTGCCTTGCCGGGTTGCCTCGCACGCGATAGAAGCCCGCGACCTGGCCGAGATTGTTGATCCCCCGAGCTCCGGAGTTTTGTGAGTCGGGATAATCAAAAGACAGAAATTGGCAAGACGACGGAGGTCCGGCGAGGGCCATGGCGCCTGAAAGAATGAATCCATGGTTCGGAAAATTTGTCGCGTACTGCCCTACCACTTGCCCCAGATCATTCAGTTTGTAAGCATCCGTAAAATCGCCCGCAGGAAAGTCGAAGTTCTGGAACTGTGCGTTCGGACTGCGTATGAAGCCATGCTCACCGCCAGCCGCATCGTCAAAGAAGCCGGCAATAAAGTTCACTGTATTGATGGAAAGAGCCGCGGTCTGCATGGAAGCTGCCGCGGGATCTTCGAATGAGGTGAATTTGCCGCGTGCGTCCACGAAAGAGATGGAGGTGGTGAGATTCCCGAGGTCGTAATCCCCGACGCTGATTCCCTGCGAATTGATGCTGGTGAACTCAGAATCCACCGCTCCGGGAAAGTCCGCCGTGGTGTAGGAGCCGGCAGGGCTGCGCGAAAATCCATGAAAGGCTCCGCCCGGCGCTTGGTATAGCCCAACGATGGTACCCGCATCGTTGATGTCAAAGGCGATCGTAAGAATAGAGCCTGGCGGATCGACGGTCACAAACGATCCGTCTGCCTGCCGGAGATAGCCGTGGACGACTCCGGCGCCATCTTGAAACCT
>Ga0066691_10001088_pt1 | contig 10194 bp, 8 predicted proteins | sample GraSoiAngelo_140_FD_66671 | JGI IMG/M metagenome (GOLD analysis project Ga0066691, IMG submission 66671) | Grasslands soil microbial communities from the Angelo Coastal Reserve, California, USA - 14_0929_12_30cm | ecosystem: Environmental > Terrestrial > Soil > Grasslands | place: USA... | reverse complement strand
GTGTTGGCGACGTAGCCGCCGAAGGCGCCGATGGTCGCGTGCGAGGCCAGGGCGAAGTTCGGGAAGCGCAGGACGGCGTAGATCGCGGTGAAGCCGATCGCCGGCACCGCCAGGACCGTCCCGGCCATCAGCCCGTTGACGAGGAGCTGGAGCAGCTCAGGCAATTTTCAGGAGCTTGAACTTTCCCTTCTCGGCCTGCTCATAGCGGAACTTGGTGTCCATGATGTCGCCGATGTCGGTGAAGTCGCACGGGCCGCTGGCGCCCTCGTAGTTCACCGCCTTGCCCTGGCCGAGGAGCTTGAGGCCCTCGACCGCGCTCTCCACCTTGACGCCCGGCCCCTGCGAGATCTTGCGCACGTGATCGCGGATGGCGGTGCCCGTGGCCTCACCCTTGGCGTGCGCGATCGCGAGCAGCACGAGGCTCACGTGGTCGTGGGTCTGGCAGGAGTAGGGATCGATGTCGTCGGTGCCGAGGGCCTTGGACAGTCGCTTGTAGGCGTCGGAGTCGGGCGACGGCGATGGCGCCCACGTGTAGGTGCTCTCGGTGACCTCGATCGGCAGCGCGCTGAGGAGCTTCTGGTTCACCGCGAACGCGGGCGCCACCTTGCCGCCGTTGTAGCCGGCCTTGAAGAGCTCCTTGAGCACCACGGTGACGTCGGGCGTGTAGCCGTTCACGAAGATCATGTCGGGCTTGGTCTTCAGCGCCTGATCGATCTCCGAGCGGAAGGTGGTCTTCTCGCGATCGTAGACGACGCCGCCGACCACTTCCGATCCGCCCGTGGCCAGCACCTCGGCGACGCGCTTCTGGACGGGCAGCGCGTACGGCGTCTGCGCCGACAGCACGAACACGCGTTTCACTTTCTGAGTCAGCAGGAACTCGGCGAGCTTGGTGGCCTGCAGGTGCCCGGTGGGCTGGGTACGGATCAGATAGCCCTGGTGCGGCAGCAGCGTGATGCTGTCGGCGCCCGACACCGTCGTGAGAAACGTCTTGCTCTCCCAGCAGAGCGGCGCGACGGCGGTCGTGACGCCCGAGGCCCACGTGCCCATGATCGCGGCCACGCGATCGACGTCGATCAGCTTGCGCGCCGCGCGCACGCCCGCGTCGGGGTTCGTCTGGTCGTCCTCGCTCGCGAGCTGCACGCGCCGGCCGAGCACACCGCCGGCCGCGTTCACCTGCGCGACCACCCACTCCATCGCCTTGCGCATCGACGGGCCGTAGTTGCCGCCGCCGCCCGTCAGCGGGGTGAGCGTGCCGAGCTTGATCGCCTCGCCCTGCGCACGGGCGCGCGCGGGGACGAACGGCGAAGCGGCGAGGGCGGCGGTGCCCCCGAGGAGCGCGCGGCGCGAGATCGTCATGTCAGCCTCCGTCGGTCTGCGGGAAATCTCATCCCCCGAGAAAGACTCGGCGCACGTCGGGATCGCGGGCCAGCTCGGCCGCGGGACCGCTGCGGCTGTTGCGCCCGTCGACCATGATGTAGCCGCGGTGCGCGATGGCCAGCGCCTCGAGCGCGTTCTGCTCGACCACCGCGATCGAGACGCCATCTTGATTGATCGCGCGGATCGTTTCAAAGAGTTTCTCGGCGGCGGCCGGCGCCAGGCCGGCCGAGGGCTCGTCCAGCAGCAGCACCGCCGGCTCGACCATGAGCGCCATCGCCATGGCCAAGATCTGGCGCTGGCCCCCCGAGAGGGTGCGCGCGGCGTGCCGGCGCTTCTCGGCCAGCGGCGGGAAGCGGGCGAAGATCGCGTCGATCTTCGCGCGGCTCCCGTGGGGGTCGACGTAGCCGCCCATCTCGAGGTTCTCGCGCACGGTCATCGTCGGGAACACGTTCTGCTCCTGCGGCACGAACGCCACACCGAGCGCGCTGATCTCGCGCGGCCGCCGGCCGTGGATCGGCACGCCGCGCAAGTGCACGCTGCCGCGACTCGGCGCCAGGATGCCGGCGATCACCTTGAGCAGCGTCGACTTGCCGGCGCCGTTGGGCCCGATGATCGAGACGATCTCGCCGGCCTCCAGCGAGAGCTCGACCGACTTCAAGATCTCGTCGGTGGCGGTGTAGCCGGCGACGAGCCCGTCGGCGCTGAGCAACGGGCGAGCGGTCACGACGCCCACTTGCGCCGTCCCATGTAGGCTTCCTGCACGGCCTCGCTGGCCGCGACCTCCGCGAACGTTCCCTCGGCGAGGCGGCGGCCGTCGGCCATGACGATCACCGGCGCGCAGAGCCGGGCGATCATGTCGAGGTGGTGCTCGATCACCAGGAAGGTCAGACCGTCGCGCCGGAGCGACTCCAGGTGCGCCGCGATCTCGCTGGCTAGGGTCGGATTGACGCCCGCGATCGGCTCGTCGAGCAGGACGAGCTTCGGGTCGGTCATCAGCGCGCGGCCGAGCTCGAGGAGCTTCTTCTGCCCGCCGGAGAGGTCGGCGGCCGCGGCGTCGAGGACGCGCGTCAGGTTGAGGCGCCGCGCGACGGCGACGGCGCGCTCGCGCAGCTCGCTCTCGCGCCGGCGGACGCCGGGCGCGCCCAGCACGGCGTCCAGCAGCCGCTCGCCGGGCTGGGCGTGGCCGTAGAGCATCAGGTTCTCCAACACCGACAGCCGCGGGACCCCGCGCGCGATCTGGAAGGTGCGGACGAGCCCGCGCCGGCTGATCCGGTCGGCGCGCCAGCCGGTGATGTCCTCGCCGTCGAACACGACGGTACCGGCCTCGGGCGGCACCACGCCCGACACGCAATGGAAGAACGTGGTCTTGCCGGCGCCGTTGGGTCCGATGAGGCCGGTGATCGTGGCGCGTTCCACCGTGAGGTCCACCCCGTTCAGCGCGCGGACTCCGTAGAAGCTCCGCTCGAGGCCGCGGACGCTGAGCAGGGGAGGCACGGGCCGACGCTACCACAAGCCTATATGATGAGGCGACGTCGCGTGCACCGTGCGTTACACTGATTCAAGCGTCGTGCCGTTTCCGCACGTCGCGCGGCCATGAAATTCACCCTGCGACTCGTCAGTGCGATTTGGCTCTCGGTGATGCTCGTCATCGGGGCCTTTGCCTATCTGCAGATCCGCGACGAGCGCGAGCGCCTCGTCAGCGACCTGCAGCGCCGCGCGGTGCTGATCGGCGAGGGGCTCAGCGACGCCCTCGAGCCCGCGGCGGCCCGCCAGTCCAGCGCCGCGGTCGAACGCATTCTCAAGAAGCTCGGGCCGGCCCAGCGCGGCATCGCCGTCTACGACCGATTCGCCACGCTGATGGCCGCCACGCCGGACGTCGCGGGCACCCTGCCGCCGTCGCTGCCCGAGGTGACCGACACCGTCTCGCGCAACCTCCCGACCCAGGGCTTCCGCGTGCTCGGCGACGTCAACCGGTTCGTGTACGCGACGCCGCTCATCTACGACAACCAGCCGGTGGGTGCGGTCGCGGTGTTCCTCGACGCTTCGCATCTGAACCAGATCGAGTGGGACCGGTGGAGTTACAGCGCGATCCGGTTCCTCGTGCTCGCCGCGGTCATCTCGATCATCGCCGCGCTCGTGGTGAAGGTGAGCATCACGCGGCCGATGGCCGAGATCTCGGAGTGGACGCGCGCGCTCCGCAGCGGGCGCCCGGTGCCGCCGCCCAACGTCGCCGACGCCAACCTGTTCGGGCCGCTCGCCCTCGAGGTCTCGCGCCTCGCGCGCAGCATGCAGCGCGCCCAGGCCGCCGCGCAGCAGGAGGCGGCGCTGCGCCTGTCCGGCGAGAGCGTGTGGACCGAGGCGCGGCTGAAGCAGTTCGTCGGCCAGCAGCTTGCCGGCCGGCTGCTGGTCGTCGTCTCGAACCGCGAGCCGGTGAGCCATGTGTGGCGGGGCAGCCAGATCCACGCGCAGGCGCCGGCCAGCGGTCTGGTGACGGCGATGGATCCGGTCATGCGCGCGTGCGGCGGGGTGTGGGTCGCGCACGCCAGTGGCGACGCCGACCGTGAGACCGCCGATGCGCGCGGCCGGCTCGGCGTGCCCGTCGACGACCCGCGCTACACGCTGCGCCGGGTGTGGCTCACCAAGGAGGAGGAGCAGGGATACTACGCCGGCTTCTCCAACGAGGGCCTGTGGCCGTTGTGCCACATCGTGCACACGCGCCCGATCTTCCGGCCGGACGACTGGGCTTACTACCTGGAGGTGAACCGCAAGTTCGCCGACACGGTGCTGGACCAGATCAAGGACGCCGAAGCGCCGCTGGTCCTCATCCAGGACTATCACTTCGCGGCGCTGCCGGCGCTCATCAAGGCCGAGCGCCCCGACGCGCGCGTGGCGATCTTCTGGCACATCCCGTGGCCGAACTTCGAGGCCTTCGGCATCTGCCCCTGGCAGCCCGAGCTGCTGGCCGGCATGCTGGGCGCCGACCTGATCGGGTTCCACACGCAGTACTACTGCAACAACTTCCTCGAGACCGTCGACCGGGCGCTCGAGGCGCGCATCGACTGGGAGCGATTCGCGGTGACGCGCGGCGAGCACGAGACACACGTCAAGCCGTTCCCGATCAGCGTCGCCCCCGAGTTCGTGGACGAGCCGCCCCGCATCTCGCGCGCCGAGCTGCTGCGGCGGCTGGGGATCACCGCCGAGTTCGTCGGCGTGGGCGTGGAGCGGATCGACTACACCAAGGGCATTCCGGAGCGCCTGCGGGCGCTGCGATACTTCTTCGAGACCTATCCGGAGTACCGCGAGCGCCTCGTGTTCGTGCAGCTCGCCGCGCCGAGCCGCACGACCATCAAGCGCTATCAGGACATCCAGCACGAGGTCGAGGACACCGTGCGCGAGATCAACCAGATGTTCCAGACCAAGACCTGGCGCCCCATCCTCTATCTGAAGGCCCACCACGAGCACCGCGACATCTGGGCCTACTACCGCCACGCGGACTTCTGCATGGTCACCTCGCTCCACGACGGCATGAACCTGGTGGCGAAGGAGTTCGCCTCGGTCCGCGACGACGACGACGGCGTCCTGATCCTGAGCCGCTTCGCGGGCGCCTCCCACGAGCTCCGCGACGCGCTGATCGTGAACCCGTACGACCTCGCGGGCATGGCCGAGGCGATTCGCGCCGCGCTCGAGATGTCGCCCGACGAGCGGCGCCTCCGGATGATCCGCATGCGCCACTCCGTCGTCGAGCACAACATCTACCGGTGGGCCGGTCTACTGCTCAGCGAGCTGGCGCGGATTCCCGTCGAAATGGCGGGAGCCAAGGCCTCCTGAGCTTCCCCGTGCGCCTCCTCGACCGTCTCGATCGCGAGCTCGGCGAGGGCGCCGGTCTGATTGCGATCTTCGACTACGACGGCACGCTGACGCCCCTCGTCTCCACGCCCGAAGCCGCGGTGCTGGCGCCGTCGGTGCGTGCGACGCTGGGGCGCCTGGCCGGAAGCGAGCGGGCCCGGCTGGCGATCCTGTCCGGCCGCGGGCTCTCGGATCTCAAAGCGCGGGTGGCGCTGGACGGCGTCGTCTACGGCGGCTGCCACGGGCTCGAGATCGACGGCCGTCACCTCCGCTTCCGCCACCCGCGCGCCCGGTCGTCGGGCATCGCGGCGACGCGCCGCGAGCTCACCGACGCGCTGCCGGCGCTCCCGGGGGCGCGCCTCGAGTTCAAGGGACTGTCGCTGGCCCTGCACTACCGGGGCGTGAGACCGGAGCGCTGGCCTGATGTGGAGGAGATCGCCGCCTCGGTGCTGCGACGGCGCCGCGAGCTCACGGCCATCCAGGGACACCGGATCTTCGACTTCATGCCGCGAGTCGGCTGGGACAAGGGGCAGGCGGCCCGCTGGATGGTGAGACGGATGGCGCCGACGCTCCCGAACGGGCGCGTCGTCGTCCTCTACGTCGGCGACGACACGACGGACGAGTCGGCGTTCACGGCGCTGCGCGGCCGGGCCCTGACGATCCGCGTCGGCACCTGTCCGACCGCGGCCCAGTACCACGTGCGAGGCGTCCGCGAAGTCCAGACGCTGCTGCGCCGGATGGCCCGCGCGCTCGCTGCCTGACGCCGATGGCCCCGCGCGTCGCCAAGCGCCCGTTCACCTTCACCGGCTGCGTCGAGCTCCGGCAGACCCTCGACGTCCACGCCCTGGACGAGCGCGAGCTCGGGCACCGCCTGCAGGAGGTGCCGGCCGAGTCGATCTTCTTCCACACGTTCGGGTACTTCCTCCGCCACCGGCCGGTGACGACGGCGTACGGCAACGACTTCGCTCGCTGGGCCGCCCTCGAGCTCGGCGACCGCGCGCTGACCGAGCGCCTGGCCGTCGTCGATCCGTTCGCGTTCCCGGATGTGGACGCGCTGCGCGAGCATCTGGTCACGATCGTCCAGGACCACCTGCGCGGGCGCGACGAATCGCGGCGGGTCGAGTTCGATCGCGCCTTTCACTTCCAGCGGTCGCACCTCGTCGAGGTGCCGCTCGGGCTGACCGCGACCAACCTCACGGAGTTCCGCGCCGGGCTGGCGAGCGTGGACGCCAGCGCGATCTATCTGCACATCGTCGAGACCCGCGCCCGCTCCGAGCGCAGCACCGGCGACTTCGCGGAGTGGCTGCGGACCTCGCTCGATCTCTCGGCGCTGGCCGAGCGATTCGATCACCTCGATCCGTATCTGACGACGCTCGAGCGCGTCCGCGGGCGGCTTCTCGGCCTGCTCGACGAGGCGCTCGAGTCGGAGCGCCCGTGAGCCGGCTCGACGACTATCGGCGTGTGGCCGGCCCCGGGGCGGTGGATCTCATCCTGCGGCTCACCGAGCAGGTGCAGGGGCGGCGGTTCCTCCACGTGACGGGCGGGCGGCTCGGCGGCACGACCGAGATGGTGCGCGCCGCCGTGCCGATCCTGAACGACCTGGGGATCGACACCCGCTGGGAGGTGACCGGCGGTGACTCCGCGTACTACGCGACCGCGCGCACGCTGCAGGCGGCGCTCGAGGGCGCCGAGCGCGTCCTGAGCGAGGAAGGCCTGGCGCGCTGGGTCGACATGAACCACCTCAACGCCAAGAAGATCGACCTCGACGCCGACGTGATCCTGGTGCACGACGGCCAGCCGGCGAGCCTCGTGACCGACCGCAACGCCGCCAAGTGGGTGTGGCGGTGCTCGTTCGACTGCTCGAGCGCCCAGGCCAGTACCTGGGCCTACTTCCGGGCGCTCGTGGATCAGTACGACGCCGCGGTGTTCTCGATGCCGGGGTTCGAGTCGCGGCTGGCCGTGCCGATGTACATCATCCCGCCGTCGATCGATCCGCTCTCCGAGCGCAACCGCGAGCTGGCGCCGCGGGACATTGGCGAGATCCTCACGCCGCTGGGCGTGGCCCGCGACAAAGCGTTGCTGGTGCAGGTCGGCCCGTTCACACGAGCGCACGACCCGCTCGGCGTCGTCAACGCCTACCGGCTCGTCAAGCGTCATCACGACGTGCGGCTCGTGCTGGTAGGCATCGGCGACGGCGAGGCGGAGCGGCACGAGATCCTGTCGCAGCTGCTCGAGGCGGCCCACGAAGACCCGGACCTGATCGTGCTGGAGCTGCCGTCGGAGGCGCATCCCCAGATCAACGCGCTCCAGCGCGCGGCCACGATCGTGCTGCAGAAGTCGGTGCACTCGGGGTTCGACCTCTGGCCTATCGAGGCGATGTGGAAGGGCAAGCCGGTGGTCGGGGGCTACGCGGGCGGCCTGGCGCAGCAGATCATCCCGGAGGTGACCGGCTACACGGTCCACTCGGTGGAAGGCGCCGCCTTCCGCATCCGTCACCTGCTCAACAATCCAGAGCTGATCGCGCGCATGGGCGCCGCCGGGCGCGAGCAGGTGCGCCGATCCTTCCTGATCACGCGCCATCTCGTCGACGACCTGGCGCTCGTGGTCCACCTGACGCGATGAGCCCGGCCGGCGACGGACCGGCGCTGCCGCCCGACGTCGACCGCCAGCTGGAAGGCGCGCCGCCCGCCGAGATCGCGCTGTGTCTGGCGACCTACAACAACGCCGCGACCGTGCCGGTGATCGCCGCCGCGATCCGGGCGGGACTCGAGAAGCACTTCGCCGGCGCGCCGGCCGTGCTGATCAGCGCCGACGCCGGATCCTCCGACGCGACCGTCGAGCGACTGGCGGCCGCCGGGCTTCGCGTCGTGCGCGCGGCGCACGAGGCCTCGTTGGCCGAGCGCGCCGCGGTGCCGTTCCACGGCGTGCCCGGCCGCGGCGCCGCGCTTCGCCTGGCGTTCACGGTTGCGCGGCGGCTCGGGGCGCGCGGGCTGATCGTGCTCGAGGCGGACGTGACGTCGACCGGCGCCGACTGGCTCGAGCGGCTCCTGCGCCCGGTGCTGGAGGGGGGCGCCGATCTCGTGATGCCGATGTACGAGCGCCACCGCTACGACGGCACGATCACCAACCTCGTCCTGGCGCCACTGGTCGGCGCGCTCTACGGCCGACGCCTCCATCAGCCGCTCGCGGGCGCGCGGGGTCTGTCCGCCCGGCTCCTGGACCGTCTGATCGGCGATCCCGGCTGGCCGCCGACCGGCCGGAGCATGACGGATCTCTGGATCGAGGGCGTCGCGATCGCGGAGGGCTTCGCGCTCCGCGAGGCACTCCTGGGGCAGTGGCGGGTGGAGTCGGGCACGCGCCCGACCGATCTGCCCGCGATGGTGGCCGAGACGCTCGGCGGGGTCTTCGCGGTGATGGACGACTACGAGGCGCTGTGGCGCGACACGGCCGACCGCGAAGACGAGCCGGGCGGCGCGGCGGTGCTGCTGTCGGCCGAGCCGGTGCGAATCGACGTCGAGCGGATGGTCGGCGCGTTCCGCCACGGCGTGCGCGACCTCGGCTCGATCTGGGAGCACGTCCTGGCGCCGGAGACCCTCGGCGACGTGCTGAGCCTGCCGAGCGACGACGCGGGGCGGTTCAAGTTCCCCGACCATCTGTGGGCGCGCGTGGTCTACGACTTCGCGCTCGGCCACCACTACCGCGTCGTCTACCGCGACCACCTCCTGCGCTCCTTCGTCCCGCTCTATCTCGGCCGCACCGCGGCCTTCGTGATCGCCACGGCGCGAGGCGACGCCGCCGCGACCGCGGCCGCCTTCGACGCCGTCGGCGCGTCGTTCGAGCGGCAGAAGCGTTACCTCGAGGACAGCTGGCGATGATTCGCCGCGCCCGCGACTGGTACAAGGACGCGGTCTTCTACGAGGTCCACGTGAAGGCCTTCCGCGACGCCAACGGCGACGGCGTCGGCGACTTCGCGGGGCTCACCGAGAGCCTCGACTATCTGCAAGAGCTGGGCGTCGACTGCTTGTGGATCCTGCCGATGTACGCCTCGCCGCTCAAGGACGACGGCTACGACATCTCCGACTTCTACGCCCTGCACCCGTCCTACGGCACGCTGGAGGACTTCCAGAAGTTCCTCGACGCCGCGCACGCGCGCGGCATGCGGGTGATCGCCGACCTCGTGATGAACCACACCTCGGACCAGCACCCGTGGTTCCAGGCCTCGCGCACGGACCCGGCGTCACCCTACGCCGACTACTACGTGTGGAACGACTCGCCCAACCGCTTCACCGACGTGCGCGTGATCTTCGTCGACACCGAGAAGTCGAACTGGACGCTCGATCCCCATCGCAACGCGTACTACTGGCACCGGTTCTTCAGCCACCAGCCCGACCTCAACTACGACAACCCCTCGGTGCGCCGGGCGATGCTGGACGTGATGCGCTTCTGGCTCGACCGGGGCCTCGACGGCTTCCGCTGCGACGCGGTGCCCTATCTGGTCGAGCGCGAGGGGACGAGCTGCGAGAACCTGCCGGAGACGCATCAGATCCTGAAAGAGTTCCGCGCGGTGATCGACCGCGAGTACGGGGGCGACCGGGTGCTGCTGGCCGAGGCCAACCAGTGGCCGGAGGACGTGCGCCACTACTTCGGCGAGGGCGACGAGTTCCACATGGCGTTCCATTTCCCGCTGATGCCGCGCCTCTACCTGGGCCTGAACCTCGAGGACAGCCGGCCGATCACCGACATCTTCACCCACACGCCCCCGATCCCGCCGGCCTGCCAGTGGGGGCTGTTCCTGCGCAACCACGACGAGCTGACGCTCGAGATGGTGACCAACGAAGAGCGCGCCTTCATGTACTACGCCTACGCGCACGACCCCGACATGAAGCTGAATCTCGGCATCCGCCGGCGGCTGACGCCGCTCCTTGACGGCGATCGGCGCCGCGTGGAGCTCCTGAACTGCCTGCTGCTGAC
>Ga0066691_10001076_pt1 | contig 10234 bp, 8 predicted proteins | sample GraSoiAngelo_140_FD_66671 | JGI IMG/M metagenome (GOLD analysis project Ga0066691, IMG submission 66671) | Grasslands soil microbial communities from the Angelo Coastal Reserve, California, USA - 14_0929_12_30cm | ecosystem: Environmental > Terrestrial > Soil > Grasslands | place: USA... | reverse complement strand
TGGGCGCTGGGCGCCCGGGCATCGACAGCATCGGTTCCGGTTGGCATCGAGCTGTACTCGGTGCGCGAGGAGCTGAAAAAAGATCCCGAAGGTACACTGCGCGCGGTCTCTCAAATGGGGTACGAAGGGGTGGAATTCTATGCGCCATATTTCGATTGGACGGAGAGCCAAACCAAGCAGATCAAGAAACTTTTGGACGATCTCGGCATCCGGTGTTTTTCGACCCATAACGACGAAGGCTACTTGACCCCACAAAACATTCAGCGCACCCGCGATCTGAATCTGATCCTGGGAAGCAAATATGTGGTGCTGGCGTCGGCGGGTAAAAAATCCAGTTTGGACGAATGGAAGACAGTGGCCAACCAACTGAACATCGTCGCCGAAAATCTTGAGCCGGCTGGTTTGAAGACGGGTTATCACAATCATCAGTTGGAGTTCACGCCCGTCGGGGGCCAGCGCCCCATGGAGATACTGGCGAAACTCACCAAGCCGTCCGTCATGCTGCAACTAGATGTTGGCACATGTCTGGAGGCAGGCTCGGATCCGGTGGCATGGATTCGAGCGAATCCGGGAAGAATCCGATCCATTCATTGCAAAAACTGGTCACCCGAAACCAGCAAAGGGTACAAAGTCTTGTTCGGTGAAGGCGCAGCAGACTGGAAAAACATTTTTGCAGCGCCCCTCCAGACCACCTCGATTCGACTGCCTGTCGTGAAATGGGCGCCTCAGATACAGCACTAAGACTTCCCCGTACTGATCCACTCGGTGCCCACCTAGTGTACTTCCGGCTTGCCGGCCATCCGGGAGCAACATGGCGGCGCGGAGCGAATCTCCAACCGCTTGTCCCAGGCCAACTCCGAAGCTTCAGCTCTCCAGCGACACTGTGTCCCCGACCCGCACTTCTCCGGGAGTAAGAACCGTCGCATAGACGCCCGCGCACTGTTTGTGCTGCTGGGCAACGCAGCGAAGAACCGCGGGGCTGGGCTTTGCGCTCGCCGGATCGAGCGTGATGATCATGCAACGCTGGTCGACTTCCGTGATGGCAATCCGCGCTGCATCTCCCACGCGAACAATCCGGCCCACCCAGTTCAACTCATCGAAGGCTTCGCCACCCTCCAGATCGACCAGCAGGTTTGGGCGAAAGCGCCAAGGGTCTTCCTCGGTTTCGCTTTCCTCCGCGATTCGAGTTATCGTCTGGCGGCTGATGAGCGAGACGGGCGCGACATCGTACGAGCCACGGTAGTCGTACAGCAAGAAGAGCTCTCGGCCCGAGCGCGCCTCGAGTGCTTGGCGGAGTTCGTGGCTCTTAATGGGGAACTTCTCCCCACCAGGGGCGGTGACCGTCACCTCGACTTCTTGCGGGCTGGCTTTCTCCACGCAAGGGCGGTAGCAAAGCAGTTCCGGTAGCTCCCGGGCAGTGAGCCAGGGAAAGGAGCTGCGCGAGGCCGTCTGGACGAACGCGTAGCGCCGGTCCGCCAGTACACCCTGCAGAGTCAGCGTCGCGGTGGCCAAGGACTCGCCGCGCATCGACTTGACTGGATACCGCCCGAGCTGGCGAATCACAGCTACTGAGTGCATGTGACACCTCCGCACTACGCTGCGCTAATCTTAGTAAATCTTTCACGATGACATGTGAGAAATCCGGATTTGTGCGCCTCAGCTCTTATTCCAGAACGGCCACGGCTTCAATCTCGATCAGGAAAATCTTTGCTGGCCAGGGCGGAAACCCCGATCCAGGTGCTGCTCGGCAAATTGTCTGGTGGGAAGAAGCCGAGTAATGCTTCGCGCACCGATAGGGCGGCGTTGTGGATGTGTTCGCCCACGCGTACAAGCGCAAGGATACGATATCAGTCCGGGTCTCGCCAGCCGCCCTGACGGCAATCTCGAGGTTCTCTAAAGCCTGCCGGGTCTGCGTCCCCAAATCGGCGGGATCGGTGATCTGTTGCGCTGCGTGCCAGCCCACCTGACCGGACACGTATACCGTAGTCTTTCCCACCGTGGCGACTCCCTGAGAGAAACCATACTGCTGACTTGGAAAGAGCGCGCTGGGATTCAGATATGTCTTCGACATCGTTAAAGGTCCTATGCTAGTGGGGGAGCTCAGCGACCGGTCATTTGCTCCAGCCTTTCCGGATACCTGGCCCCTTCCACCTTGATCTTTGATGAGGCGCTATCGATTTCACGGAGATCATCCGGTGTGAGTTTGACAGCAAGCGCTCCAAGGTTCTCTTCCAGGCGATGAAGCTTCGTCGTCCCGGGGATTGGCACGATCCACGACCTTTGCGCAAGCAGCCAAGCGAGCGCGATCTGAGCAGGTGTCGCCTTCTTTCTTTCTGCTATGTTGGTAAGCAAATCAACCAAGGCCTGATTCGCTTTGCGAGCTTCTGGGGTAAAGCGAGGGACGATGTTGCGGAAATCAGTGCTATCGAACTTCGTATTCTCGGTGATCTTGCCGGTGAGAAAACCCTTACCAAGGGGGCTAAATGGAACGAATCCGATTCCGAGTTCTTCGAGGGCCGGCAACATTTCTTCTTCAGGGCGTCTCCACCACAGCGAGTATTCGCTCTGAACTGCCGTGACCGGCTGGACTCGGTGTGCGCGACGGATGGTCTGCACTCCTGGTTCAGAAAGTCCGAAATGCTTCACCTTGCCTTGCTGGATGAGGTTCTTCACCGCTCCCGCTACGTCTTCGATCGGCACGTTCGGATCAACACGGTGCTGATAAAACAGATCGATGACATCGGTCTTGAGCCGCTTGAGCGAGCCTTCGGCAACCTCCTTGATGTGTTCTGGCCGACTATTGAGGGCAGTCCACTTGCCCCCGTCGTCGGGATTGGGAGCAAAGCCGAACTTGGTTGCTATGACTACCCGGTCGCGGAATGGAGCAAGCGCTTCGCCGACAAGTTCTTCGTTGGTGAAAGGACCGTACACTTCAGCGGTGTCGAAGAAGGTGACGCCGCGTTCGACGGCTGACCGGATCAGCGAAATCATTTCCTTCTTGTCTGCAGGCGGACCGAGGCCAAAGCTCATTCCCATGCAGCCGAGTCCGAGAGCGGAGACCTCTAAGTTGCTATTTCCAAGTTTGCGCTTCTGCATTGTTTCTCCTTCGAGGCAAGACCAAGGCCTAAGGATAAGAACTAATTGCTTCTCTTCAGCACAAAGATCATCTGCTGCGCTTCGTTATCCAGCGGAGTTCTCCCAAATGAACCGTACTCTTCCACAATTTCCAGCCCGGTTAACAGAAAGAGTGCGCGCAGATGCGGGTAGGTGTAGTAAGACATCCTCAGCGATTCAGTTTCTTCCTGGACGAGCTTTTCGCCCTGATAAGTACGAAAAATAAAAGTTGCAGTAAAGTTCTGGTTAATTTTGTCCACAGATTCTTTTCTGAGATAGCGCCGGATGACTTTGCTGCGGTCGGATTTCGGGGTCCATTCGAGTTCAAGAAACTCTTCGCCGACTTTCGACCTGAGACTGTCGAACCTGGGGTAAAAGACATCAAAGACCAGGGTCCCTCCAGCTTCAAGATGAAAAGCTGCAGTCTGCAGCGCGGCGACCTGGTCCTCCACCGTATACATGTGCTGCAAAGGACGAAATGGGATGATTACCAGCGGATACTCCCGGTTTGAACGGAAACTCCTGATGTCCCCGTGCGACGTAGAAACCAGTTCGCGGACGTCTTTCAACTCCTGCCGCAGCTTGTCTTGAAGCACATCGAGCATGGGCAAGGAATTGTCTACGCCGTGAATGGAAATCCCTTGGCGGGCAATGGGCAGCAAAATGCGCCCTGTACCGCATGCCAGTTCCAGCACCGACCCGCCATTGGCTTTGGCCAAATCAACATAAAACTCCAGGTCCTGAAGGTCTTCTTTAGTCGCATAGGCCTCGTCATAGTATTTGGCCGACACCTGACGGTAATCGACAGCCGTGCTCATTTGATTTCTCCCACCTGCTCATCTTAGATCATGCGTTCGCAGCACTAGCGTGCTTACAGATTCTCTCATGATGCTGAGAGGCCGTCTCACTGTAGAGCGCACTGTGAAGACTTGCTTCGGCATCGAGGATGAGAGCGCGGTTTCCTGACTGCTAAATTGACCCCGATAAATCAGCCATTTTTTCAACGAGTGTTAAGCTATAGCCAGCTTGGAGTAGCTTCTTTGAAGCGCAGCAAGAATTCTTCGACTCCGGCTGTGCTGCTTTGGATTAGCCATGGCACGGGTAGAGAGCGGCTGCTCAAGGCACTCGCCTTTGCTGTTCTGCTTTCTTCTTCGTGCCTGAGTGGCAAGCAAGCACTCGGACAAGACGCGCCACCGGAAAACCCGGATAGCATTCATGGCACGGTGGTGAACAGTCTGACCCACGAGCCCATTGCGCACGCATTAGTAGTCTCCCAAGACAATCGATTTGCGACCATGACGGACGGTCAAGGCCGTTTTGAGTTCACATTTCCGCGAGCCACGAACGACAAAGGTGCAACGGGTACGAGCCCTGCGGCTCCCGCGAGCGCCCGAAGCGAACTGAATGTACCCAGTGGTCTATATATGTTGACTGCTCGCAAGCCGGGGTTCCTGACCGACCAGAACAGCCAGCCGCAGAGTCAGCAATGGGTCCCGGCAGGACACGAGGTCACCATATCGCTCATGCCGGAGGCGATGATTGTGGGCCACGTTGCTCTTCCCAGCTCCGAGCCTGCGGACAAAATCGAGGTCGAGATCTATCGCAGGCAAGTGCAGAACGGCCGGGCTCGTTGGGTATCCAGCGGGATAACTTCGACGAAGTCAGACGGGGACTTTCGCTTTGCTGAGCTAGCTTCGGGGACGTATAAGCTGCTCACCCATGAATTACTGGATCGTGATCCTCAGACGTTTATTCCAGGCGGTCAATTGTATGGGTACGCACCAATCTATTATCCCAACGTAACTGACTTCGCTTCCGCCAGTGCGATTCAGTTGGGGGCAGGTAAAACAGTTCAGGCCAATCTTTCGCTCGTCAGGCAGCCATATTATCCGGTGAAAGTCGCGGTCGCGAATGTTTCAACCGGCACTCCCATGAACGTAATCGTCTCTGTTCAAGGACGGCGTGGTCCTGGCTATGCCCTTGGATACAACGATCGAGAACAGATAATCCAAGGTTTACTACCGAACGGAACCTACACTCTGGAAGCTGCCGGTTATGAACCGAATGCTGTCGCTGGATCGTTGAACGTTACGGTTCACGGGGCGGCTGTTGAGGGACCGCCCATGACGATGGTGGCCGGGCACCCCATCAAGGTGGACGTTAAGGAAGAATTCACATCCACTGAGACCTCAGGCTTTACGATCAATGGCGGAGGTGGATCCAGCCGAGGCTTTCGAGGACGCTACCTCAATGTGGCGTTGGAGACTACAGATGATTTCGGTCAGGAAAGAAGTTTTTCCCTCCGTCCCCCGAGACGGCCTGAGGACGAATCGTTTGTCATCGAGGATGTGCAACCTGGACGCTACTGGGTGCGAATCACTTCATCTCGCGGGTATGCGTCGTCGGTGACATCCGGAGGAGTTGACTTGCAGCATGAGCCGCTGGTGGTGGGAGCTGGAGGCGCGAGCTCCCCGATTGAAGTCACGATGCGGGACGACTTCGCGGAGATTGAAGGCACGATTGAAGGCGCGAATGCTACAGTGAGCGACACGGCGCCGCCCTCTGGCCCCGTATCTTCAGTTTCGTATGCGACTGCGTATGTTTATTGCGTTCCGTTGCCCGACAGTCCTGGACAGTTCACCGAGGCGGGTGTCTCGTCGGAGGGAAAGTTCGCTTCGCTAAGATTGCCGCCGGGGGTCTATCGCGTGCTGGCTCTTAGGCGCCAGCAGACTGATCTTGAGTACGGGAATCCCGAAGCGATGCGCGCCTATGACGCAAAGGGGCAGATCGTCCGTTTGGTTGCCGGCCAGAAAGAACACTTGCGCCTGCAGGTGGTTTCATCGAGCGACTAAATGCCCAGCTTCTCACAGTTGCGTTCACTTGCCATTCTCGCCGTAAGTATGGCGCTACTGAATCTTTCGGGGCTGTGCGCCGCGCAAAACTCCAGCGCCGTACAAACGGCTGCGTTGAATGGGAGGTTTCGAATTGCCGGGACAGTCGTGAGTGTGACAGGAGGCCATCCGCTGGCGCGGGCTCGGGTCCTTATCATTGATGCCAGGAACCCCCAGAATATCCAGTCGTTTGTAACTTCCGAAGATGGCCGGTTTGAGTTTCAGGTCAATGCGGGCAAGTACGCGCTGCAAGGAGCCAGGCGGGGCTTTCTCACCGCCGCCTACGACGCGCACGATCAGTTTTCAACCGCAATTGTGACGGGCACCGGTCTCGATACTGAGAACCTGGTTCTGCGTTTGGCGCCTGCCGCCGTGCTCAGCGGCAGGGTACTGGATGAATTCGGAGATCCTGTCCGCCATGCCGCCATTATGGTTTACCGCGAGGATCATTACTCCGGGGTCGGCCTTATCCGGCCATTTCGGCGCGGGTCCACCGATGATCAAGGCACGTATGAGGTCATGCCGCTTAATGACGGCACCTACTTCCTGTCGGTAAGCGCGAAACCGTGGTATGCGGTGCATCCAGTGTCTACTCAATCTGGGTCAGAGACCTCACCTTCACATGTGGACCCATCTCTTGACGTTACTTATCCGAGTACTTATTACGGCGATGCTACAGAGGCTGATGAAGCCATGCCTATACCGGTGAGAGGCGGAGATCATTTAGAAGTTGACGTTCACCTGAATCCAGTTCCTGCGCTTCACTTAATCTTTCACGTTCCAGAGGACGCCACCCGCGGGATTTCCTGGCCGGTACTTCAGAAGCCGGCATTCGATGGAATGGAATCCGTACAGACCGACGGCGTACAAATGGTTTCCCCGGGCGTGTATGAGATGACGGGAGTGGCGCCGGGCCGGTACACGGTGCGTATGCCGGGAGCAACGACCGGCCAATTGGAAGCGCCGGCCGAGATGGATGTCACCCAGCAAGGTCAGGAACTGGACGTGTCTTCGGGCGAGCCGACCAGCAAGGTGAAAGCGTCTGTGCAATTGCGGAGCGGAGGAGCGATTCCGACGGAACTCCGTGTGTTCTTGCGGAATAGCAAAAAGAGAATTGTCGCTGTGGCGCAAGTGGATGCGAAAGGAGAAGTTGATTTCCAGGATGTGAGTCCCGGTAAATATGATGTGTTAGCAGGTTTCCAGAATAAGGAGTATTCCGTAGTTCGAATCGCATCTCAAAGCGGCCGAACTTCAGGGCATGCGCTGAACGTTCCGGCAGCCTCGTCTCTCACTGTCTCACTCTGGTTGGTTGAGGGCATCGGAATCGTAGAGGGATTTGCCAAACAGGGTGGCAAGAGCGTTGCGGGAGCAATGGTGGTTTTGGTGCCCAAAGATCCTGAGTCAAATCGCGAACTTTTTCGCAGAGACCAGAGCGATCTAGATGGAAGCTTTAGCCTGAAAGGCGTGGTTCCTGGCTCGTATACCATCACTGCCATTGATAACGGTTGGGATCTGGATTGGGCCAAGCCTGCTGTCATCGCGCATTATTGCCAGCATGCACAAAAGCTTGTCGTCGGGGAACGGGCAAAGGGGTCCGTATTTTTAACTAATCCGGTTGAGGTTCAACCACGGTAGCCAGGGACTCGCAAACGGCGACATGCCACGCTCATCAAGAACAAGTCAGTAAGAGCAAGTCAGTAGAAAAGCCTCCAGCGGAATGCTGGAGGCTTTTTGGATGGCTATTGCGGAAGGCTACTCTGGCTACTCGCGAACTGACGACGGAACTCCCGACTTGCGAGCTTGTTCCTGCAAGTCGTCCAGCTTTTGCTTGGCGGCATCGAGTGTCTTCTGCTTGGCATCGATGTCCTGCTTGTATTGTGCGTCCTGTTTGTCCCATGGGCCGGCGTTGCGGAGCCGGTTGCCGGCATCAGCGTAGAACGCGGCCGCGCGAATGCGGTACTCACGCTGCAAGACGTCCAATTCGCGTGTCAGCAGGTCGATCTGGTTTTTCTGGGCATTGATCTTTTCTTTCCACTCCTGATTGGCAGCCTGACGTTGTGCAGCCTCATCCTTGCCGGGCTGAGCGTCTGCTTTCTGGTCGGGTTTGGACTGATCTGCCTTGGACTGATCTGTGCTCTGGGTGGAGTCGTCCGTCTTGGCCGCGGCATCGGGGGCGCCGGCAGCGGGGAGTTGGGGAGCTTGTCCGACTACGCTGAGGTGCTCATCTTTGGGCAAGTTGTCGTTGTCGAAATGCTTGACTGCGGGTGGCTTCTGGGGCTTCTCCTTGCGAACTTCACGGGCGTAGTCGCCGAGCGACTGCGCGCCGGCTGCTGTGACCATCAGAAGTATCCCAATCGTTCCCGCCAATGCTATCTGTGCAATGCGCTTCATAGTTGCCATCCTTTGTTTTTGCAGAATCCCGTCAACTTGGCGACGGCATACGCAATGTGCTGTAAGCCAACTTCGAATAATCCTATGTTGTCGCCGCACTTGCTCCGGCGAGGAAACCACCGATCGTGCGATCCAGGTGGGCAGATTCGGCGGCGATGTCTGCCGCCAGTTGCCGAGCCACCTCGGGGTCGCGGTTTTGTGCCAACTGCTGTGCGTATCCGGAAATCGTGACCAGCGAATTTCTCAAGGCCAGCGCCATTTCGGCTGACATTTCGCGGCGCATGTCCTGCTGGCGGAGAATCTGCGCAATCTGTGTCTGGTCGGTGATCAGGCAGGTGGCGCCGATCGAACTGGCATCGGCCGCAGTCACGCGGGATACCGTCACCTGAATCTCGCGATGCTCTCCTGCCGGGGTAACGTATTCGGCCTTAACCTGGCGTAGAAGAGTTCCATCGCGCAGCGCGTATCGAATGCTCTCTGCCAGTGGGCGCTGTCCCGCAGCCGACTGGGCCTGCGTATCGCGGAAGATTTCCTCGGCATTCATTCCTACCGGGGAGGCGAAGCCCAGGATGCTCTTCGCTGACTGGTTCGCTTGCCGTACCAAGCCATTGGTACCGAAGAACAGCACTCCCGCAGACAGATTGGAGAGGACCGCGACGCTGATGTTCTCGCTAGCTTTGGCGCGGCGACGTTCCGTCTGCTGTAGCGCGGTCAACTCGTGCTTCTGCTGTTTCAGTTGCTGGATGACGGCATGATACGTATGCAGGGGAAAGCTGTCCGCCGAAGGTGCGGACTTTTGCAGCGATGCCTGTTCCGACACCAAGCTGTGATGCATGCGCCGCATCATGAAGATTCCCATGAGGAAGGCGAACGCCGCCCCGAAAAATAGCACCACCATTTTGAGGAACAGCGGATTGGCCAGGAGCTTCACATCAACCCCCAGTACCAGTGCAGACAGCGATTTCCAAAGAGGAAGGCGATCATTGCCATGCTGCCGAGAAAGACGCCGAAGGGCATCTGGTAATTGCGGTAGCCAATTTTCGCCGATTGCCAGGCGCGCTTTCGGGCGGACGCGGCGGTGGCGTGCTGCCGGGCCATGAAACGGCGAGTGCGTTTTAACCAAACGACAAAAATCGTGCTCAAGCCAAAAAGCGATCCTGCCAGAGACGCAGTGAACAGAGTAAAGATTGTGAGCTTGACGCCGAGAAAGGCGCCAATCATTGCCATCAACTTGACGTCGCCGAAACCCATGCCTTCGATTCCGCGAGCGCGCAGGTAGATCGCCCCCGCGCCGTAGATGAACGAAGCCCCTACTGCGGCACCGAGCAGGGCATCGAGCAGAGAAAGCAGCCGCCAGGAAAGATCAGAACTCACTGGCAGCGGAACTACTCCCGGCAGGAATTGCGAAACCAAATCGTTGACGGGAACCAACAGGCTGAACATGAGTCCGATGGCAAGTCCAGGCAGCGTCAATTTGTTAGGAAGCAGTTTGGTCTCAGCATCGGTGAAGATCAGGCCAAGCAGCAGATATCCGAAAACGCAATATTTCAACGCCGCGAGGGTGAGGCCGAAGTGCCAAAAGCAGCCAAGAAATAACGCGCCGGTAAGTAGCTCGACAATCACATAACGCAACGAGATGGGTGCCTTGCAATACCGGCAACGGCCGCGCAGAAAGATCCAACTCAGAACGGGCAGATTGTCATAGAAGGCAATCGAATGATGGCAGTGCGGACAGGCGGATCGCGGATGAACTACCGAGAGATCGCGTGGCATGCGATAGACACACACGTTCAGGAAGCTGCCAAATACCAGCCCCAGGACGAAGATTACCGATGCCA
>Ga0066691_10001062_pt1 | contig 10259 bp, 9 predicted proteins | sample GraSoiAngelo_140_FD_66671 | JGI IMG/M metagenome (GOLD analysis project Ga0066691, IMG submission 66671) | Grasslands soil microbial communities from the Angelo Coastal Reserve, California, USA - 14_0929_12_30cm | ecosystem: Environmental > Terrestrial > Soil > Grasslands | place: USA... | reverse complement strand
TCTCATCATAGCGTCGCACGCGGTGCATCATCTGGCGATTGTCCCACATGACCAGATCCCACGAGCGCCACCTGTGCACGTAGACGAACGCCGGCTGTGTGGCGTGCTCGTTCAGGTCGCGGAGCAGGATGCGAGCCTCCGGCGTCGGCATACCGAGGATGGCGCCGGCGTGGGACGAGAGGTAGAGCGACTTGCGGCCGCTGACCGGGTGCGTGCGCACGAGCTTCTGGCGCACCGGCCGGAACATCGCGCGCTCCTCGTCCGAGTACTCGAGCATGCCCAGCGAGCCGCGCGAGTACATCAGCGAGTGCTCGCACACGAGGTCCTCGATCAGCGCCTTCGTGGCGGCGTCGAGCGAGTCGTAGGCCGCGCGCATGTCGGCGAACTCGGTGTTGCCGCCCGTCGGGTTGACGACCCGCGCCGACAGCAGCGAATACTTCGCGGGGACCGCCCGGAACGAGCTGTCGGAGTGCCAGAGCATGTTCCCGAGGTTGAACAGGCGCGCGCGGGAGTCGCGCGGGAGCGGCTGGCCGTCGCGTCCGAGGTTGGAGACGTCGTTCATGCCGGTCTGGAGGCGCTTATCCTCGGGCTTGGTGATGTTGCCGCCGCGGGCGTCTTCCAGCGCGCCGAAGTTGCGGCTGAACGCCATCTGCTGCTCGTCGGTGATCCGCTGGTCGCGGAACACGAGCACGGCGTACCGATCCATCCCCGCCTCGATGGTCGCCACCTCGTCGCCGGAGAGCGGCCTGCCGATGTCGACACCGGAGACCTCGCCCACGAACACCGGGTGGATCTGCCGGATCGAGAGGGTCATCGGCGCAAGTCTATCGCAAGCCGAGCCCGTCAGCTCCTTTGGCCTGCCCGGCACGCTCGGGTTGAAACCCCCTCCACCACGCGTATGATGAAGCACCAAGGTGGCCATGATCGAGCTCTCACTGACCACGACCGTCATCGAAGACGCCGACGGCCCATGAGCGGCGACGCTCCGAGGGGCCGCACGCGGTCGCGCGCGAGTTCAAGCGCATGGATCTAACCGGCGTGAAAGTGCTCGTCGTCGACGACAACGGCGACGCGCGCATGCTCGTTCAGCGCATGCTCGAAGGCTGCGGGGCCATCGTCACGACCGCCGCGACGGTCGTGGACGCCTTGTTCGCCGTCGAGCACGTACGCCCCCACGTCCTGGTGAGCGACGTGGCCATGCCCGAGGTGGACGGCTACGAGCTGCTTCGACGGATTCGGGCGCTCGGCCAGTCACGCGGCGGCGGCGTGCCCGCGATCGCGCTCACGGCGTTCGCGCGATCCGAGGACCGCTTGCGAGCGCTGCGCGCTGGATTTCTCCACCACATCGCGAAGCCTCTCGAGCCGTCGCAGCTCGTCGCGACCGTCGCCAGCGTCGTCGGCCGCACGGGCGTGCCGGTGCGCGAATGACCTACCGGAGGCTCGCCATCAGCTCCATCGCCTCGGGTTGCTCGGTGGTGATCGTCAGCCCGGTGATGCCGGAGTCGGCCCAGGCCCGATAGCGCTCGCGGATCCGCGCGACCGGCCCCACCAGCGCCATCTCGTCGCAGAACTCATCGGGGACGGCGGCAACCGCCTCGTCTTTGCGCTTGGCCAGAAAGAGCTCCTGGATGCGCGCCGCCGCGTCACCGAAGCCGCGACGAATCATCATCTCCTTGTGGAAGTTCTTGTCGCGGTGGCCCATTGCGTATTCCTCCCTGGCGAGCTATTCACCGCATCTCGATACACCGCCGGCGACCGCAGGGTCAACTCGTTCCGCCCGCCTGATGGCGCGGCGCCTCGGGTCCCGAGGGCGGCGTTTCGGGCCAAAGCCCGAGTGTCCGCATCAGGGCCAGCGCGTTCGACGTCCGGACAACGCCCGGGCGCATCCGGTAGTCGAAGAGCATGCGCCCATCCTCGAGCCGGTCGGCGAAGTGGACGTTGACGGCGTGGACCGCGGGATCCTCCGCGACCTCGGACAGCGCCAGATCATGCGTGGTGATGAGACCGATCGCCCCTCGCTGCGTCAGGCCGTGCACGACGGCCGCGGCGCCGAGCCGACGATCGTGCGAGTTCGTTCCGTGGAGGATCTCGTCGAGCAGGAACAGCAGGGGGATCGGTCCGTCGGCGATGCGGACGAGGTCGCGCAGGCGGACCAACTCCGCATAGAAACGCGAGGTGCCCTCCTGGAGCGAGTCCCGGATGAGCAGCGTCGCGCCGGGGTAGAGCAGCGAGAGTCGGAGCCGCGACGCCCGCGCCGGGGCGCCGGCCAGCGCCAGCACGGTGTTCGCGCCCACGGCCCGTAGCAGCGTGCTCTTCCCCGACATGTTCGACCCGCTGACGATCAGGACTCGCGCGCTGCCGCCGAGCGCCACGTCGTTGCGCACGCAGCTGGCATCGGGGATGAGCGGGTGTCCCAGGGCCTCCGCCTCGAAGCACACCCGGGCCTCCTCGATCGTCGGATAGACGTCGTCCAGGTGCTCCGACGCATAGCCAGCCAGCGAGCACAGGGCCTCGAGCTGCCCGGCAGCCGACAGCCACGCGGCGACGGAGGCGCCGTGGCGCACCCGCCACGCCTCCACCGCGAGGGCGCAATGCACGCTCCACATGGTGAGCACGTCGAACGGAACGAAGAACTGATTGCGCCGCGCGTCGAGCAGATCCACCCAGACACGCAGCCTTCCCACCGCGCGCGACGGGCGCCACCCCTGGGACACGAGGTCCGCGTGGAGGCGGACGAGCAGAGGGCTTCCGGGCGGCTCCCGCTCGAACCGTTCGAACACCGCGGCCAGCAGATCGAGGTCTGGTCCGTGGCCGGCGACCGCCCGATCGGCCTCCAACACGTGACGTCCCAGCCGACCACGGATCAGGCTCTGGATGGCCAGCGCGCCCAACGCCACGCTGGACGGAGCCCAGCCCAGGGCCCACGACGCGACGGCCGCAAGCGTCGCCGCGCCGATCGCCGCCGCGCCGAGCCGGAGGCGCATCCCGGGTGGACTCGCCGCCGATGTCGCCAGCGACGCGAGGGCATCGGGGCGCGCGGTCGCCGCGACCTCCTCGCCGAGGACCGCCAGGTCCTCGCGCAGGTCCAGGTGCGGCGTCAGGGCCTGCACCGCCGTCTGCCGGGCGCGCACCGATGCGGGATCCGACGGCGCCAGCAGCCACGCAGCGATCGTCTCCTCGCCCATGCGGGTCCGCGCGTCGCAGAGCAGCTCGTACAGCGAGCCTTCGCCGAAGAGGTCGAGACCGTCGGCGTACGGGTGGCGGGGATCGCGGAAGCGATCTCCGGTGCGGCCGACCCCCGCCCACTGGCCAGCGAGACGCGCGAGCCCTCGTCGGTAGAACGCCGCGCGCCGCTCCGCCTGCCGGCGCCGCCCGCGAGCACGCCCGTGGACCACCACCAGGGTCGCGAACGCCAGGGCCGGCGCCGCGAGCCACCACGGCGACAGCACGGCCGCCCCGAACGCGAGCCATGCGACCAGCGCCGCCGTCAGCGCGACGCCGAGGCGGGCGCGCGAGATCCGTTCCTCGAACCGGCGGGAGTTGGCCGCGCGCTCCTGGTGCAGTGACTCCCGCCGCCCGTACTCGTCCTTCGGCGCGGGTTCACGCTCTCTCATCGCCCGCCGGAGCATCGCGCGGGCGAGCGGCCAGCGTCAAGCGTCCCAATGGGATTGCCGACGACGCGTCCTTCGTGTAGATGTTCGCGCATGGACTACCATATCAACCTCGCTCTTCGGCGAGGTCTACGTCACCGAGGACGCCGGCGAGTCCTGGCGCAAGATCGCGCGCGAGTTCGGCGAGATCCGCACCGCGGCGTGGCTGCCGGCGTGAAGCCTGAACGGAGGATGTCATGGCATGGCTCACCGCGATTCTCCTGGTCCTGGGTGCGCTGATGGCGTCCCCCGCGGCGGCCGCCACGTTCGTGTACGTCGGCAACGCCGAGAGCAACGAGATCTACGTGCTCCAGCTCGATCGGCAGCGCGGCGACCTCACGGTCGTGGAGAAGGTCGCGATCCCCGGCATCGAGAAGCCGGGCATCTCGACGCCGATGTCGGTCAGTCCCGACCGCCGCTTCCTCTACGTCGGCACGCGCGGCGAGCCGAAGGTCGCCGCGGGCTTCGCCATCGATCAGGCGAGCGGCCGGCTCAAGCACGTCGCCAGCGGTCCCCTCGCCGACAGCTTGGCCTACATCGCCACCGACCGGACGGGCCGCTTCCTGCTCGGTGCGTCGTACCCCGGTCACAAGGTCACCGTGAACCCGATCGGGCCTGCCGGCACGGTGCAGCCGCCGCAGCAGGTGCTGCCGAACTATCCCAACGCGCACGCGATCATGGCCGACGCGGCCAACCGCCACGTGCTCGTGCCCACGCTCGGCAACGACCGGGTCAACCAGTTCACGTTCGACGCGGCGACCGGCAAGCTGGCGCCTACGACGTCGCCGGCGGCCGAAGTGAAGGCCAAGGCCGGTCCGCGCCACTTCGTCTATCACCCCGGTGGCAAGATCGTCTACGTCGTGGGCGAGCTCGACGGCGCCGTCTACGTGTTCGACTATCACGCGGCCACCGGCGACCTCACGCAGAAGCAGTCCGTCAGCGCGCTGCCCCCCGGCTTCGAGGGCAAGCCGTCGGCCGCCGACCTGCACATCACGCCAGACGGTAAGTTCCTCTACGCGTCGGAGCGCACGTCGAGCACGCTGGCCGGCTTCGCGGTCGACGCAATGAAGGGCACGCTGACCTCGTTCGGCAGCGTGCCGACCGAAAAACAGCCGCGCGGCTTCGCGATCGACACGTCAGGCCGCTACCTGCTGGCGGTCGGCCAGCTGTCCCACGCCATGTCGAGCTACGCGATCGACCAGACCAGCGGCAAGCTCACCAAGCTCAAGGAGTATCCGATGGGCAAGAACCCGAACTGGATCGAGATCGTCGATCTCCCGTAGCCCGAGGCGCGCCCATAACAAAAGGAGCCACGATGCCGAGCGCCAGTCCGGTACCTCGGCGAGCACGCGCACCTACGCCAAGAACCCGGCGGTGGTGAAAGCGTTGGCGGCCTTCCGCGGGACGCTCGCGCGTGAGGGCACGATCGACCCGGGGCTCCGCGAGCTGGTGCGGCTGAAGATCGCGGCGCTCAACGCGTGTCGCTACTGACTCACCGTACGCTATGCCGGCGACGAAACGTCGACTCGGCTGACCCCGCGCGAGCGCGCCGGGATCCGGTTCGCCGAGAAGCTCGCGGTCGACCATCAGAAGGTCGACGACGCGCTCTGGTCGGAGATGCGACGGCACTTCACCGAGGCCGAGATCGTCGAGCTGGTCGCCCACGCGACGCTCTACATCGGCTTCGGGCGCTTCAACGAGATCGTCGGGATCGAGCCGGCGTAGAAGGAAGCAGTCGAGGCGGGCGGGGTCCGCGGCGGACCGCGTCGAGAATGCCGACGTAGGTCAGCTCGGTTCCCGCCCGCGCGCACCGCAGCAGAAGGCCTCCGCGGCTCATGTCGCCGCGTCCGACGAAGTCCAGCGGAAATCGCAGCCGTTCGCCGAGCGCGGCCATGAGCGGTTCCACGTACTTACCCGTCGCGATGCTGCCGAGCAAGATCACCTCGCCGTCCGTCTCGATCCCCTCGGCGAGCCGGCGCGCGTCACGATCGAGCGGCGTGCGATAGCGCGGATCGTCGCCGGCGATGTCGACGCTGGCGAATCGTCGGAGCCGGTCGAGATCGACCGGCTCGTCGGCGGGCCGCAGCCCTTCAGTGGGTGTGATGACGTAGATCCCCACGCCACCGTGGGGTGGGCGCGCGAACGCGCGCGCGTACGCCAGCTTGCCGCGGAAGTAGAGCCCGCTGAAGAACGAGAAGACCTCGCCGATCGGCGCGCCCGCGCCGCCGCGAACTCGTCGCGCGAGATCGAAGGCGGCTCGATCGTTGAGGACGAGCCGGGCGCGCTCTCCCCCGCAGTGCGCCGGTGAGAGCAGGAAAATGCGGCTCACGCGCGAGTGACCGGCGCCACCGCCCGGACGAACGCGTCGGCGGGCAGCGTGTTGAGCACCTCGTCCCGTCCAATCCAGCCGCGCCGCGCCATGGCGACACCGTACTGGAGGTTGGCGAGCTCGGCCACCGCGTGAGCGTCCGTCGAGACGACGAAGCGAATGCCGCGCTCCCGAGCGGCCCGGAGCCACCGCGGGGCCAGGTCGAGCCGTTTGGGGTCGCCGTTGATCTCCACGGCGGCGCGGCTGGCCGCCACCGCGTCGAGGACTTCTTCGACGCGGCACTCGACGGGTGGCCGCGAGAGGATGAGGCGCCCGAGCGCGTGACCCCAGATCTTGAAGACCGGCAGCTCCATGGCCCGCACGAGGCGCTGCGTCATCTGGCTGGCATCCATGCGGTGCCGGCGGTGGATGCTGGCGATGATCACGTCGAGGCGCTCCAGGACGGCGTCTGGATAGTCGAGGCCGCCATCGGCCAGGATGTCCGACTCGGTGCCGCGCAGGAGCCGTACCGCGACGGTTTCCTGGACCCGCGCGATCTCCTCCCACTGCGCCTCGAGCCGATCGATGGAGAGACCGCCCGCGTACGCGGCCGACCTCGAGTGATCGGTGATCGTCAGGTACTCCATCCCGAGCGCGTCGGCGGCCTTTGCCATCTGCGCCACGGTGTGCCGGCCGTCGCTGTACACGGTGTGGCAATGGACGAAGCCGCGGATGTCGGCCTCGGTCACCAGATCCGTGGGCAAGGCTCCCGTCATGGCCGCCTCGACCTCGCCCTCGTCCTCTCGAAGCTCCGGCGGGATGAACGGCAGCCCCAGGCGACGGTAGATCTCCGCTTCGCTCTCGCCCTCGAGAGGAACACCGCGTCGCCGGGCCAGGCGTTCCAAGTGCTGCACGTGCGCCGCAGAGCCGGTGGCCCGCAGCAGCGTGGTGGCGAACGCTGCGCGGGGCACGACGCTCACGCTGACGGGAAGGCCGGTGGCGGGAGCCTGGCGCGCGTCGTTCATTGTGTCGACCTGGCTATCGGACGCGACAACCAGGGACAGGCTGTCAACGGATTCCGTCAAGCGGCGGAGATCCCCGGCGACCTCGACCGCCTGCGCGCCTGGTGCCCCGCGCAAGTGGGCACGCATGGTCTGGGCCGCGGCGAGCGCTTCGGGCAGGAGCGCGCGTCGCGCCTCTGGCTCGCGTCGCCGGCGAATGTGCTCGAGGATCACACGCTCGGTTTTCTCGCCCATGCCCTTCACCGCGCGCACGCGGCCGGCTTCACACGCCGCCTCGAGGTCCTCGATCGTCTCGACGCCGAGTGCGTCCTGCAGCGCGGCGATCTTCGCGAGCCCGAGGCGAGGAATGCCGTGAAGTGCCTGCGCGAGCGGCGGCACGCGTCGGCGCTGCTCCTCGAGCACTTCCGAGCCTCCGGTGCGATAGAGCTCCGAGATCATCCCGGCGAGCCCCGGGCCGATGCCGGAGATCTCGGTGAGACGGCGGTCCTCCACCAGGCGTCCCAGGTCGGCGTCGAGACGTTCCAGAGCTTCGGCGCCCCGCGCGTAAGCGCGGGCCCTGAACGGCTCCTGGCCGGCGACCTCGAGGAGCGTGGCCATCTCGCGCAGGGCCTGGGCGATCGCCAGCCGATCAGCCATGGCAGTGCGTGGGGCCCCACCGGCCGAGGCACGGCCATAAAAGTGGTATCGAAGTTGCTCTAGCCAGGGGTGATGGGCCTGTCATCGACGCCACCTCAGACGCAGGAGACGCCCGCCAACGGCTCGGTCGAGGCCGCCGCGGCGGCGCGACTGCTCTACGTGAGCGACGCGAGGCCCGGCATCCAGCGCATCCGTGTCGGGCGCGGCTTCAAGTACTCGAGCGCCGATGGCACGGAGGTGACCGATCCGCAGACGCTTCAGCGAATCCGCTCGATCGCCATTCCTCCGGCGTGGATGGACGTGTGGATCTGTCCCACGGCCACCGGTCACATCCAGGCCGTGGGCCGCGATGCTCGCGGGCGAAAGCAGTACCGGTACCATCCGCGCTGGCGTGAAGTCCGTGATGAGACAAAGTATGCCAGGCTCGCCGAGTTCGGCCGCGCGTTGCCCCGCATTCGGCGTCGGGTCAGTCTGGACATGCGGCGCGCCGGCCACGAGCGCGAGAAGGTGCTCGCGACCGTCGTTCACCTCCTGGAGACCACGCTCGTCCGGGTCGGGAACCCGGAGTACGCGCGGCACAACGGCTCCTACGGGCTGACGACGCTCCGGAGCCGCCACGTCCGTATTCGCGGCCAGCGCCTGCGCTTCGAGTTCCGCGGGAAGGGCGGCAAGCTCCACACCGTCGACGTCAACGACGGGCGCGTGGCCGCCGTCGTGCGGCGCTGTCAGGAGCTGCCGGGCCACGAGCTCTTCCAGTACGTCGACGAAGCCGGCGAGCGGCAGACGATCGATTCGGCCGACGTCAACGAGTACGTCCGCCAGATCACCGGGAGCGAATTCACCGCGAAGGATTTCCGAACCTGGGCCGGAACGGTGCTGGCCCTGGCCGCCCTGCGCATCGCCGGCGCCGATAGCGCGCCGCCGACCAAGAAGAACGTCAATCTCGCGGTGGCCGCCGTGGCCGAGCGCCTCCGGAACACGCCGACCGTCAGCCGGAACTGCTACATCCACCCGGCCGTCGTGGAGGCGTACCTGGGATCCGCGTTGCGCGGTCCGCGCGAGCATACGCCGAGTGCGGCGGGCCCGACGCTGCGTCCCGAGGAGCGAGCGCTGCTCGCGCTGCTCACGAGAAAACGGACGCGAGGGGCTACGGCGCCTACCAACGGCCGTGGAAATCCTCCCGCGTAGTTCTTACCTCGCGGCGGCTCGCGGGGCTCCAGTCGCGCGACGGCCTGCGGCGCGCACTGCGCGGTCTACGTGACCGACTCCGGCGCGACGGCGCGTCCGGTGCGCGCGGCTTCGTAGATCGCCAGCGGCACCTGGAGGATCCGCTTCGCTTCCTGCACGTCCTGCCGCGGCTGCCGGCCGGCGAGCAGGCCGTCGACGAAGTCCACCGCCGCGCCGTCGAACCCGAGGCGCCAGTCGGTCCCCACCTGGTGGCTCACCGTCTCGGCGCCGCGGATCACCACCACCGCCGGCAAGTCGAGCATCTCGCCGGTGCACCGGGTGACCCAGATGATCCCGCGGCTGCCGTGGATCTCGAAGAACTCGTCGGCGCGGTAGTAGCGCGAGCGAATCGTCATCTCGGGAGCGTAGGTGTAGTCGATGATCCCCAGGCAATCGCGCCCCTTGAAGCGCCACATCGCCGCCGCCGGCGTCTCCGTGATGATGTCGGCGCCGTGGGTCACGATGGCCGAGATCTCACCGATCTCGCCGATCCAGTACGCGGCCGTCGCGTACTTGTGCACGCCGTCGTCGTAGAGCGGCCCGCCCGGATTTCGCCCGCGATCGCGGCGCCAGACCATCGCGTCGGGGTCGAGGTCCATCACCTGCCCCGAGATGTGCTGGACGCGCGTGGTGTGGATCCGCACCAGTGACGGCTCACCGATGACGCCGGCGTCGAGCAGCTCCTTGGCCTTCACGATCGGCGGGTAGTAGAGGAAGTTCTCGGTGACGCGGAACGTGGTCCGCGCGCGGGTCACCGCGGCGGCGATCCGGTCGGCCTCGGCGACGGAAACGGCCAGCGGCTTCTGACACGATACGTGCTTGCCCGCCTCCAGCGCCGCCACGATCTGCTCCGCGTGCAGCCAGGTGGGCGTGAGCAGCTCGACGGCGTCGACCGCGCGGTCGTCCAGCACCTGCGCCAGGTCCGTGTAGATGCGCGGCGTGATGGACCACTCGCGGGCGCGCCGCTTGGCGCGCTCGGAGTCGATGTCGCACAGGGCGACCACGTCGCAGCGCGGGTGCTGGAGATACCCGGGCGCGTTGAGCTGAGAGATGTTGCCGCAGCCGACGATCGCGAGACGCACTCGGTCCATGCGCGAGACCGTAGCGGCTGCCGAGGGGCAAGTCAACCGGCGCTATACTCCCCACACTAAGGAGACCTCATGACCCGCACGATCTTCCTCACCGTTCTGCTCCTCGCGCTGGCCGTGCCCTCGGGCCACGGCGCCGGCGACATCGACCGCGCCGCGGTCGATTTCAAGACCCCCGAAGAGATCAAGTGGGTGAGGAACGCGGCGGGGACGAACGAGTCGGCCGTGCTGTTCGGCGACCCCAGCAAGCATGGCCCGTACGTCGTGCGCGTCAAGTGGCTCCCGGGGAACATGAGCCGCCCGCACTTCCATCCCAACGACCGCTTCT
>Ga0066691_10001061_pt1 | contig 10260 bp, 7 predicted proteins | sample GraSoiAngelo_140_FD_66671 | JGI IMG/M metagenome (GOLD analysis project Ga0066691, IMG submission 66671) | Grasslands soil microbial communities from the Angelo Coastal Reserve, California, USA - 14_0929_12_30cm | ecosystem: Environmental > Terrestrial > Soil > Grasslands | place: USA... | reverse complement strand
CCGGCAGGCGAGTCGTTGATCAGATAGGTGGAAAGACCAGGCTTGGCGTTCAAACGCACGCGTTCGCCCTGCCGCTGGATTTTCATTTTGGGATTCGATTTTTGCAGATCTTGCAGGACCTGCCGCGTCCCGTTCTCCAACGCATTCGAATCCTTTGGATCTCCCTGAATCTGCGCAACGCCGATGATCAACCCGTACGCCAAAGCAGCGTGGCCACTGCCGTCGTCCAGGACACCGCCCTCCGGCGCGAAGGAAACGCCGCCGCCATTGCTGTCAGGATATTTCTTCCAATTGTCCGGATACTTGATTGTGTATGAATTTGCCTCGTACGTTGCAAAATTGCTTGAAGGAGGCGGGGGCGGTGTCGCCGCGTTGGCCACGCCAGGAACGGGCTTCTTCACCACGGGCAGTGCCAGCACCTCGCGCTTGATGGCTTCAAACTCTGCCGAGTCGCGCTTCGCATTCGCGGGAATGCCGCCGAGCCTCTCAATCTCCTCATCCACACGCCCGACGCGGTGCTCCGGATTCGGGTGGTCGGACAAAAACTCGGGAGGGTTCTTCCCTTTTGTCTCCGCTTCGAGCTTTTCGAAAAACTGCGCCATGGCACGCGGGTCATATCCCGCATCGTAGAGAACTTGCGTGCCCATCACGTCGGCTTGGGACTCCGCCGTTCGCGAATACCTAAGGAGTACGCCTCCGGCTGCGAATGCGCCAAGCTCCGTCAACAGAGCTCCGCCTGTTGATCCTCCGAAGATGCCGCTCGCAATTCCAAGGAATCCCTGCGCGGCTTGCGCTTTCGTCGCCTGGTTCGTGCCATGGCGCAGCGCAACGTGCGACAACTCATGCGCCATCACTGCCGCAAGCTGCGCTTCGTTGTCCGCAGATTCGATTACGCCGCGATTGATAAATACATATCCGCCGGGCAAGGCAAACGCATTGATGGCCTTGTCGTTCACGCAATGAAATTCAAATGGGTATTGCACGCCACCCGCAGGAAGTTTGGACGCCAGGCGCATCCCGAGCTGTGTAAGGTAGGCGTCCACTTTGGGAGCATTGCACAGAGGCAACTGCTTCGCGGCGTCCAGCGCGGCCTTCTTGCCCAGCTCAACGTCCTGCTGCGGGGAGAACATGTTCCATCCGGGCTTGAGCTGCGTGCGCTGCGCTGCGGCGTTCGGCAAGAGTAAGAGGGTCGTTGCGAGAAGTAAAGCAGCTCCCCTTACGAGCCGCGGCGTTCGTACTGGCAGCTTTCGAATGGCACGTTCCCCGACGCATCTCGAATCCCACCAATGGATGCTCACGACGGCCTCCAGGACCCCACGCAAGATAGGATGGCATTCTTCTTTTCAGGGTTACTTTACACCGGTGGAGGATGAAATGAAAAAGCCCGGGTGGTGGGCCACCCGGGCGAAAATCCAGAGAGAAGCAACCTGACTTAGCGAGCCATCCGCGGCAAAGGCTCCGGCGTAGTCGTCGCGCCGGGCGCGTCAACCGACTTGCCGCTCTTTGCCGTCGCGACGCGAACTGGAAGAACCGCCTCTGGACGGCGGGCGGGCATCGCAAGATTTTCGCCTTCACGTACAAACGTCAGCTGATCCTGTTCCTTGTTCCAGTCAATACAAACCAGATCTCCAAGGTGCACCTGCTCGGTGGCCAGCAGATTCGCCAAAGGATAGACCACGTGGCGTTCGATGGCGCGCTTCAAGTGGCGTGCGCCATAACGCTGGTCCGTGCCTTCTTGAAGCAGGAAGTCCCGGCCAGCCGGCGCGACGCGGAAGAGGAACTGCCCCTTGGCCGTTTCCAGAACCCGCTGCTGCACCTGGCCTAGTTCGATTTCCAAAACTTGTTCGAGCTGCTCGCGCCTCAGCGGATGGAACACCACCACCTTGTCCAGGCGGTTCATGAATTCCGGAGAAAATTTCCGGCGTGCCGCTTCCGTGGCGGTGCGTTCGACCTTCTCGTTGAGGCCTGCCGCTGGAGTGTCCTTGGGTTGAACAAAGCCCATGCCACCCTGCATCAATTCGGTGATTTCCCCGCCGCCCAGGTTGGACGTCAGGAAGATAACGGTTTGCGAGAGGTCCACGCGACGGTTGTCACCGAGAGTGAGCGTGGCCTTGTCCAGCATGCCAAGCAGCAATTGCCAGAGGGCGTCGCTGGCCTTTTCAATTTCGTCGAAGAGCAGGAAGCTCAGCTTCAGCTTCTCCGTATGGCTCTTGGACAGCTCTTCCTGCGTGATCAAGGGATGGGTCTCGCGGTGCCCCAGGTAGCCTGGAGGCGAGCCAATCAGCTTGGCAATTTCGTGCGAGTGCTGGAACTCCGCGCAATCTACCTTTATGACCGCGCGCGGATCTCCAAAGAGGATTTCCGCGGCAGCTTCCACAATGCGGGTTTTTCCGGAGCCGGTCGGTCCCAGGAACAGAAGATTGCCCACCGGGCGTCCCGGCGAATTCAGCCCTGCGCAAAAGACCTGGAACATGTCCACAAGGGACTGCACGCCTTCTTCTTGTCCCACGATCTTGGCACGCAAGGAGGAATGAAAATCACGCGTGTCGTTGCTACGGATGCTCGGATCCAGTTGCTGACGGACGGCGGACCTCATTGCACTCAACCCTTCCTTGCGTCCAACTTGCCCCAAACGCAATGCGCGTCTCAGCCCTGCGCAACCCTGAGATAGTGCATGGGGAGTGCCAATCTTTATCCACAACGGCACGAGTCGAAAAGCAGCGCAAACTCAACAACATACAAGAGTTGCAGTTCTGGAAACTGTCTCAACCTGTGAGACAGTGTTTCAATTGCGTGAAATGTGAGAGAGCTGAAACAGTTTGTGTCATCCGCCGGGCGACAAAAAGGGGCGCATCTTTCGATGCGCCCTGAAGTCCAAGCTCAAGTGTTACTTTAAGAGTTTGAGCGATCCGGCTTTTTTCGCGCCTGCGCTGCCGCTGGCGCCCCAGACGGCTGTGCCGCCCGAGTCTTGCGCTCTTCCTTTGCTGCTTCCGGAGGCGCATCCATGCTCTTGCCATCTTTCGCTTCCATGGCAGCAGCGGCCGCCGCCAGCAGCGGCGCTGGGTTCTGGATGAGCGCGCCTTCGCCTTCCCGGGCAAACGTCAGCCGATTGTGACTCTGGTCCCAATCGATGCAAACAAGGTCGCCCAAACTGACTTGGTCGGTGGCCAGCAAGTTCGCCAGCGGATAAACCACGTTTCGCTCAATGGCGCGTTTCAGGTGGCGGGCCCCATAGCGCTGGTCCGTCCCTTCCTTCAGCAAGAATTCCCGTCCCGCGTCCGTCACTCGAAACAGAAATTGTCCGTTGGCCGTATCCAGGACGCGCTGTTGCACGTGGCCCAGCTCGATGTCGAGCACTTCCTGGAGCTGCTCGCGTTGCAGCGGGTGAAACACGACGACTTTATCGAGCCGGTTCATGAACTCCGGCGAAAACTTGCGCCGCGCCGCTTCCGTTGCGGTACGTTCGACCTTCTCATCGAGCCCCGCGGCGGGAGTGTCTTTGGGTTGAACGAAGCCCATGCCCCCTTGCATGAGCTCGCTAATTTCACCGCTACCCAGATTGGAGGTGAGAAAGATCACCGTCTGCGACAAATCCACTTTGCGATTGTCACCCAGGGTCAGCGTGGCCTTATCCAGCATGCCCAGCAGCAACTGCCACAGCGAGTCGCTCGCCTTTTCAATTTCGTCGAAGAGCAGGAAGCTCAGCTTCAGCTTGTCCGTGTGGCTCTTGGCCAGCTCTTCTTGATTGATCAGCGGATGTGTTTCGCGATGGCCCAGGTAGCCCGGGGGCGAGCCAATCAGTTTGGCGATCTCGTGGGAATGCTGAAATTCCGCGCAATCGACCTTGATCACCAAACGGGCGTCGCCAAAGAGGATTTCGGCGGCGGCTTCCACGATGCGCGTCTTGCCCGAACCGGTCGGCCCGAGAAGCAGGAGATTTCCGACAGGACGTCCCGGGGAATTCAATCCGGCGCGGAAAACCTGATACAGGTCCACGAGCGCCTGGACGCCTTCCGCCTGCCCGACGATTTTTGCGCGCAGGGCTGTTTGGAAATCCAGCGTATCCGTGCTGCGCTTACTGGGATCGAGTGGAAGAATGTATTCACTCATGACGTCACCTCAGGGCAATGTCATGCGGTGTAGTGTATTTCTCTTTCGCTACGCCGCCAATACAAGAAACACATTCACTGGACAAGTTGCGTCCTATAAGTAACGCGGTCATCCTGACGGAATTGGCGCTGAACTTCGCATCATTTTTTCTGATGCTTTCCATCGATTCTCCGCGTTCTTGCTCCCTCACGGTCTTTCTCCTCTTCCCTGCTCCTACCTTAATTAGATGCCCGAAGCTCCGTTAGGTTCCCGAATCCCTGAAGTTCTCTTCTACCTGGTTAAACCCGGCCGCGGGATTTTTCTCTTGCTTGTTCTGTTGGCGTCCGCCTAGGATGGCGGGCGAGTTTTTTTCAAAGGTCTGGGAGCTGGAGTCGAAATGTCCTGGGATCCCGTCTATCGTTACGTGCAACGAATTCCCCGCGGAAGGGTTCTAACATATGGGAGCCTTGCTAAGGCCCTGCGCCTGCCCGGCGGCGCGCGCACCGCGGGACGCGCCATGGCCGCGACGCCTTCCGGGAAAGGCATTCCCTGGCATCGTGTTCTCGGCGAGCGCGGAAAAGTCCTGATCCGCGAACCCTACGCATCCCTGCAAAGAAAACTCCTCGAAAGCGAGGGCGTCACGATGGTCGGATTTCGCGTCGACCTCAAACGTCACCTCTGGAAACCACCTCGAAAAATCGCGGTGAAATCCAAAGCGCCCCGCAAGCGTATTCAAAAGTGAGATCGCAGACGGTTGCCGCCTGAGCGCTGCAAGGCAGACACCTACCTGCGGTATGCTATACGCTCTTTTGAGGGTGCCCGCAGGCGAGTGGGTGGTCAGCGAAAGATGGCAAATTCCATTCTGCAAGTTGAAAACCTCGTCAAGCGTTATGGCGACGTCGAAGCAGTCCGAGGCGTCAGCTTCAATGTCGAAGAAGGCGAGGTTTTCGGCCTGCTCGGCCCGAACGGCGCAGGGAAAACGACCACCGTTGAAATTCTCGAGGGCCTTCGTACGCCGGATGGTGGGCGCGTCTCCGTCTGCGGCTTCGATCCGCAGCGCGATTCAGCTGCGCTAAGGCACGAGATTGGCGCCGCATTGCAATCGACTTCCCTGCCCGACAAGTTGCGGGTGATGGAAGCCTTGCGCCTGTTCGCCAGCTTCTACAGAAGGCGCCGCAATCCTGAAGAGTTGCTCAAGCGCTTCGGCCTGGAGGAAAAACGCAACACTTTCTACGGCCAGCTTTCCGGTGGCCAGAAGCAGCGGCTAGCTCTGGCCATGGCTCTTGTCAACGATCCGAAAGTGCTCTTTTTCGATGAGCCGACGGCGGGCCTCGATCCCCAGGTGCGCCGGGAAATCTACGACATCATCGAAGAGCTCCGCCGCGAAAAGAAAACCATTCTGATGACCACGCATTACATCGAGGAGGCCGAGCGTCTCTGCGATCGCGTCGCCATCGTGGACCACGGAAAAGTGATAGCTCTCGGCTCGCCCCGCGAGTTGAAAGCGCATTCCGGCGGAACGACGCGGATCGAGGTTCGTCTCGCAAGACCGGAGTCCGACGGCGCGTTGAAGCGGCTGGAAGGCGTGGCCGATGCTCGCGAGGTCGATGGCGCCTACGTGATTCACTCCAATCGCGCGCCGCAAACGATCGTCTCCATCGTCAAGCATCTCGAAGCGCAAGGCAACGAACTGGTGAGCCTCGAGATTGCTTCGCCTTCTCTCGAGGACGTTTTTATCGAAATGACCGGAAGGAGGTTGCGCGATTGACGAACTTTGCCACTCTGACTCGCATGCGTATTCAGCTTACGCTGCGCAATAGGATGTTTTTGTTTTTCAGCGTGATCATGCCCTTCGGTTTTTTCTTTCTCTACGCGGGAGTCTTCGCAAAAGGCATGCCGCAGCTGGTCCAGTATTTTCTGGGTCCAGTCGTCGCCCTGACCGTGATGGGCAGCTTCTGGGGTCTCAGCGCTGCTCTCGTCATGTTCCGGGAACAGGGCATCTTGCGCCGCTTTCACGTGACGCCGGTAACACCCAGCGACATGCTGGCGTCCAGCGTCGTCGCTAATTTTGTCCTCACGCTACCCACCGTGCTCGTCGAATTCCTGTTCGCAAGGTCTTTCTTTCACGTGACGCATTTCGGCAACCTCGTTTCAGCGTTCCTGCTGATTGCCATCGGGACCGTATCATTCGCATCCCTGGGCCTCGTCGTTGCCAGCGTTACCAACACCATGCAGGAAACTCAGGTCATCAACCAGCTTATCTGGCTGCCTCTGATTTTTCTTTCCGGGGCCACGGTGCCGCTCGCCTCCCTTCCGCAGGTCGTCAAGCGTGTTGGACTCTTCCTTCCCGCCACCTACTTGGTCACCGGTCTCCAAAGCGCGATCTACTCGGCCTTTGCTCCCTGGAGCGTGGATGTTTTACTCGCACTCTGCTCGCTCGCCGTCTGGGCTATCCTGACGTTCTTTTTGTCCGCCCAGCTCTTCCGCTGGGAACCCGAGTCCAAAATTCCCCGCAGGGCCAAGCTTCTCGCCGCCGCCACCGCTATCCCGTTCCTCCTGCTGGGGATCTGGGAGAACAAAACCAACCGGACCATGGCACAAGCGCAGGCAATGTTTGATTCGCTCAATGCGCCGTCGAAATCCGCGCCGCCGGCCGATTCACGAGAGTAGCTCGACATCACCGGCCCTCACGCCTCGCAAAACGCCAAATTGGTTTCGAATCAGATGATTCCAGTACGCGCGACGCATTGACGCGCTCTCCCGCGTACCGTATTCTGCGATTTCGACTAGCGCCACCGCGAGTGGCACTGTCAAACAGGGAGCATCTATGCCGATTCAGGCGACCGAGAAAATCTGGCACAACGGAAAATGGATCAACTGGGACGATGCCAAGCTGCACGTCCTCTCGCACGTCGTGAGCTACGGCTCGGCCGTGTTCGAAGGCATTCGCTGCTACGAGACCAAGCAGGGTCCCGCGATCTTCCGTCTCCGCGAGCACATGCAGCGGCTCATCAACTCCGCGAAAATTTATCGCATGGACCTTCCCTACTCCGTCGACGAGTTTTCCAACACCGCCACCGAGCTCGTTCGCGCCAACAAATTGAACTCCTGTTATGTCAAGCCCATCGTTCTCCGCGGTTACGGCGAGGTGGGAGTGAATCCGCTGAGCTCTCCAATCGACATTTACATGGCTTGCTGGTCCTGGGGCGCCTATCTCGGGCCCGATGCTCTCGCAAAGGGCGTAGACGTCGGCGTCAGCTCCTGGACGCGCATAGCGCCGAACACTCTGCCCGCGATGTCCAAAGCTGCTGCAAATTACATGAACTCCCAGCTCATTCGCATGGAAGCCTCGTTTAACAACTACGCGGAAGGCATCGCACTCGATTCCGGCGGCCACGTCAGCGAAGGCTCCGGCATGAACATCTTCCTTGTTCACGATGGAACCCTTTATACCCCGCCGCTGGCCACCAGTATTTTGCCGGGCATCACCCGCGACGCCGTCGTGAAGCTCGCCGAAGATCTGCGCATTCCCGTGAAGGAGCAGGTTATTCCCCGCGAGATGCTCTACATCGTGGATGAAGTTTTCTTCGTTGGTACCGCGGTCGAAGTCACGCCCATCCGTTCCGTCGATCGCATCCAGGTCGGTAAAGGCGTTGCCGGGCCGATTACACGCAAGCTGCAGGAAGAATTCTTTGCCATTACCAGCGGCAGCAAACCCGACCGCCACAACTGGCTCACGGCAGTCAACGCTCCCGTCGGCGCCGCCACGCGGTAGATGATTCTTGTTTCTACCGTCATTCTAGGGGCGTAGCCCGCCGCGGCAGGCTACGCCCCTACTCTTTTGGCTTCAGCGTTTTCGAGCTGCGTTGACTCGCCTCGCGGTACCCCCTATCATTTCGCGCAGCGGCAACCCTTCTCATGACCGGCCAAACCATTGCGCACTACAAAATTCTTGAACGGCTCGGCAGTGGCGGCATGGGTGTGGTCTATGCCGCCGAAGATCTGAAGCTCGGCCGCCGCGTCGCCCTGAAGTTTCTTCCTGAAGCGCTCAACAAGAATCCTCAGGCCCTCGAGCGTTTCCGCCGCGAGGCGCGTGCAGCTTCTGCGCTGAATCATCCCAACATCTGCACTATTCACGAAATTGGGGAACACGATGGGAAGTCTTTCATCGTAATGGAGCTGCTCGAGGGTGAAACGCTCAAGGAATGTATCTCCGGGCGTGTTCTTGCAATCGACGCCATCCTCGAGATCGGTGTGCAAGTCGCCGACGCGCTGGATGCCGCCCACAAGAAAGGCATCGTTCATCGCGACATCAAGCCTGCGAACATTTTCATGACCGCCCGCGGGCCAGCGAAGCTAATGGACTTCGGTTTGGCGAAGCTATCGCCTGAAGGCCATGCGCCAGGGACCACGCTCGGATCACTCGATGATGCGACCGCGGAAGAAGCCCTCACCAGCCCCGGCATCGCGATGGGCACCGTGGCCTATATGTCTCCCGAACAGGCTCGCGGTGAAGAACTCGACGCGCGCACCGATCTTTTCAGTTTCGGCGCCGTCCTCTACGAAATGGCCACGGGCCGCGTTGCTTTTTCTGGCCCTACTTCGGCCGTCGTTTTCCACGCCATTCTCGAGCGCACTCCGCCGCTACCAAGCGCCGTGAAGCCGAATCTCCCGGCGCGTTTCGACGAGATCATTTCCAAGGCGCTGGAAAAAGATCGCGCCCTGCGCTACCAGAGCGCCGCAGAAATCGGCGCGGACTTGAAACGCCTGAAGCGCGACACGGACACCTCGCGTGTGACTGCCGCAACAGGTGCAGCCGGCGCTGCCACGCGCCCCGCGCGTAACATGAAACTGCGCATGGGTCTGCTTGCCGCGGGCCTTTCTATCGCCGTTGTTCTGGCGTTCGTGCTCCTCTTCGGGGTGAACCGTTCGAAAGAAAACTTGGTGGATTCTGTAGCCGTGCTCCCGTTCGTAAATGCCACGGGCGATGCGAGTGCCGAGTACCTCAGCGAAGGAATCACGCAAGGCCTCATCAACACGCTTGCGCAATTGCCAAAGCTGAAGGTTGTCTCGCTGATGTCAGCCTACCGCTACAAAGGCAAAGCCACCGATCCGCCGGCAGTCGCTCGCGAGCTCGGCGTTCACACCATCCTGACCGGGCGCATGACGCGGCTTGGCGACAGCCTCACCATCAGCGCAGAATTGATTGACGCCGAGCACGACCGCCAGATGTGGGGCAAGCAGTATCAACGCAAGCTCGCTGACGTAAATTCCTTGCAAGCGGACATCACCCGCGACATCACGGAGAACCTAAAGCTGAAGCTCACCGGTGCGCAACAAAATCTCATGGCCCAGCGGTCCACGCAGAACCCGGAAGCCTATCAGTTGTACTTGCAGGGCCGATTCTATTGGAATCGCCGAACGACCGGTGGAGTGAACAAGGCGATTGACTATTTCCAGCAAGCCATCGCGAAGGACCCCGATTATGCTCTTGCCTATTCTGGACTTGTTGGTTCTTACTTCTCCTTGGCACGGAACAGCGCTACACTCTCGCCGAAGGAAGCTGGCGCGAAAGCACGCCAGGCCGCGGAAAGAGCTCTCGAATTGGATCCCACTTTGGGTGAGGCTCATGCCGCTATGGGTCTAGTGCTGTTGGTCTTCGAATGGAATTTCTCCGGAGCGCAGCGCGAATTGCAGCGAGCGATTGATCTCAACCCTAACTACCCTTATGCCCACCAGTGGTATGCGGAACTCTTATGGACCACGGGCCAGTACGAGGAATCCATAAAGGAAATCCGCAAGGCTTTGGAGCTGGAGCCCTTTACGCCAGTGCTCAACTTCGGTTTGGGCATTTCCCTGACGTATGGAAAACATATCCCCGAAGCCGAGCAGGTATTTCGCAAAACCCTCGATATGGACCCGAATTTCCCAATCTCCCACTACGGCTACGCTCAAGTTTTGATTCTTCAGAAGAAATTTGACGAGGCTGTGAACGAAATGGAAAAAATTGTTCAATCCGTACCGGAATCGTCCTACTACCGCGGCTATCTCGGATATGCCTGTGCCAGGGCCGGCAAGACCGAGCGAGCGCGAAAAATTCTCGGTGAATTGATCGAAGAAACCAGAACAAAGTACGTCTCTTGGCTGGGAATCGCAAACATCTACGTGGGC
>Ga0066691_10001053_pt1 | contig 10287 bp, 13 predicted proteins | sample GraSoiAngelo_140_FD_66671 | JGI IMG/M metagenome (GOLD analysis project Ga0066691, IMG submission 66671) | Grasslands soil microbial communities from the Angelo Coastal Reserve, California, USA - 14_0929_12_30cm | ecosystem: Environmental > Terrestrial > Soil > Grasslands | place: USA... | reverse complement strand
AGGAATTGAAAGTTGTTATCGCCATCGAGGAAGTCTGGAATAAGTTTCTCCTGAGCCCGCTCGAGATGGCCAGGTACATTAGTGAATTTCAAAGCCCTTGGATCAAAGCGTGGTTCGACGTGGGGAACGTGCTGCTTTACTGGTATCCGCAGGACTGGATTCACACTCTCGGCAACAGCATCGTCAAGGTTCATCTCAAAGATTTCAAGCGCAAGGAAGACGCGTACGCCTGGGTGAACTTGGGTGACGGGAATGTAGATTGGGCTGTTGTGCGGCAAGCTTTCGCCGATATAGGCTATTCTGGCAGTGCCGTGACGGAGTTTGAAGGAGGCGACGAAGCGTATCCCCGTGATGTAATCCGGCGCTTCGATTGGTTAGTCCTCGGCCGTAGCTGAGTGCTATGCGAAAAGTCCCCCGCAATTCGAGACTCTGGACAGGCCCCCGGGCGCAAACTCAGATGTGGATCTACTTCTTTTGATGTTTTCTCGAAGAGACTTTCTTGGCGGGGCCTGTGCCTTTCTGCTCCCCCAGTTGTCCAGAAAAAGCGCTGACCTGAAGTCCTCGTCCGCACTCTCCCCCCTTCGGTTTCGAGAGGTTGCCCAACACGCCGGCCTGGACTTTGTGCTTCAGAACAATCCGACGCCGCAGAAACATATGATCGAAACGATGCCGGGCGGCGTCGCGGCTTTTGATTACAACAACGATGGACGGGTGGACATCTTCTTCACAAATGGGGCGTCGATTCCTTCGATGGAAAAGGATTCGCCGAAGTTTTTCAACCAGCTCTTCCGAAACGACGGAGGGATGAAATTCACCAACGTCACGTCGGAGGCTCGAGTCGCAGGCGCCGGCTATTCCATGGGCGCTGCGGCGGCGGATTACAACAATGATGGCTACACAGATTTGTTTGTCGCAGGCGTCTACCGAAACATTCTTTATCGCAACCTGGGCAACGGAAAGTTCGAGGATGTGACGAAGAAAGCCGGAATCAAGTGCGACAAGTGGTCTGTGGCCGCCGGTTGGTTTGACTACGATAACGACGGCTGGCTGGACCTCTTCGTGGTCAATTACGCACACTGGACTCCTGACTTTGATCGCTACTGTGGTGAGCGCGACCGCAATCTGCGCGTCTACTGCCATCCTAAGTATTTCGAGGGGTTGCCCAACACGCTCTACCGGAACCGCCGCGATGGAACCTTCGAGGACGTCACGGCCAAAGCTGGCATTGCGGGCCACATCGGACGTGGCATGAGTGTGGCTTTTGCCGACTATGATAACGACGGCTTCACAGACGTCTTTGTCACAAACGACAATTTGCCCAACTTCCTGTTCCACAATCAAGGTGACGGAACGTTCGAAGAGGTTGCGCTGCAGGCTGGCGTGGCATTAACCAACAATGGCTTACCTGTGGCTAGCATGGGGGCGGATTTTCGCGATTTTGATAATGACGGACTTTGCGATCTCAGCGTTACGGCCTTGGCCGGTGAGACTTTCCCCTTGTTTCAGAATCTGGGCAAAGGTTCGTTCCAGGACGCGACGCACAAGAGCCGGCTGGCCGCACTCTCCACGACGCGCAGCGGCTGGAGCAACGGCTTCTTCGATTTTAACAATGACGGCTGGAAGGACCTGTTCACGGCTAATTCGGACGTCAACGATTTAATAGATCTTTTTGGATTCACGCACTACAAACAACCCAACAGTCTCTACGCCAACCTCGGGAACGGAACGTTCCGCGATGTTTCCTCGGAAGCAGGCTTTGATCTTGCGCGCGCACACCGCGGCAGCGCCTTTGCGGATTTTGACAACGATGGAAAAATCGACGTGGTCGTGAGCGCCCTCGGCGAGCCGGCGGAACTTTGGCAAAACGCCAGCGCCGATGTGAACCGCTGGCTCATCCTGAAGCTCATTGGTACGCGAAGCAATCGCGACGGGATCGGCGCAAAGATTCGCCTGGGTAATCAGTTCAATCACATTACCACAGCCGTAGGCTACGCTTCCTCGAGTCCCTCAACAGTGCATTTCGGAACGGGGAAGTTGGAGAAGGTTGAACGGATCGAGATTCACTGGCCAAGCTGCACGGTTCAGGTGTTGCGAAACATCGTGACCAACCAGGTTCTCGAAGTCCACGAGCCATCAAAATAAACCCGGACGCTTTCCACTGGTTACGGAGCTGTGATCTCCGTCTCCCGCTTTGCAGACTCGCGCGCCACCGCAGCCGAGCGTTGGATCTCCAGGTACTCAGCGAGGGTTTTCTTGGCAAGCTCGGACTGGCCACTCGCCTGATAGGCTTGCGCGAGCTGATAGTGCAGGCTGCCGTCATCATCGGAAGGCAGAGCTGCCTTCAGATGAGGAATTGCTTCGACGGGCTTTCCAACGGCCAGGTCGGCCCGAGCCAAGGATTTGTGTGCAGCCAGGAATTTTGGGTCGCGAATTACGGTGCGTTTGAGCAGGGGGATCGCTTCTTCCACACGCTGCAAGTCGAGCAGCGTGTCACCCACAAGGTAAGTCAACTCCGCCGACGCGGGCTGTTGCCGGAGAAGGTCCTGAAGCAATGCTAGGGCCGCGCCGTAGTCCTGCCCTAGTTTCAGGCTAATGGCGAGCTGTTTTTGGATCTGCGCGTCAGTGGGCGAAAACTTCAAGGCCTCCAGCCACTCGCCAGCAGCCTCGGCGTATCTTTTCTGACTGTTGTAAATGTGGGCTTTTAGCTCGTGCAGCTCCGCAGAGGGGGGCAACTGACCGAGCCTAGTGAACGCGTTGACTGCCAACTCGTTGTAGGCTCGTGACCGCCAGTAAAACGAGTCTGCTGTGTTGTCCCCTTTTGCCGCGGCGATCAACTCATTGTAGTGTCCCGCGTGGTAATCACACTCCAGCGTCTGAGTGGGGCATTCTGGTGCGGGAAGCTGTGATTCCTTTTTCTCTTCAGCGCTTGCCCAGTCCGGATGCCCGGTTTGTCGATAAATCTCCGCCACCGCCTTGTGAATGCCGCGCAACGTCGGTTTCTTCTCTAGCGCGCGACGATAAAGATAAAACGCACTCGAGAATTGCTGTTCCCGCAAACGCGCTTCCGCGAGCAGGCCCAGGGAATAGGAAGATTGTGGGGCGGCCCCCTGTAATTTGTCGAAAGCGCGGCCGGCAAGCGTCTCGTAAGAGTGCCCTAGTCCGTACCAGGCCTGTGGGCTTTCGGGATCAAATTCAGTGAGCTTCTGATATTGCTCCGTTGCCTCTTCGACGCGATCGAGGGAAAGCAGTGCTCCTGCGAGCATTTGATGGGCCTCCCGGTGGTCCGGTTGCAGATCCAGGAGAGTGTTGAGCGCTTCGACTGCTGCGGTCGTCTCACCCAATTGCAGACGAGCGGTCCCCAGAAAGAGCCATGCCGGAGCCAAGCGTGAATCAAGCTTGACCGCTGCCTCTAACTCCGAAATGGCCTCGCGTTTTCTGCCGGCCATTTGCAGCGCCATACCGAGATTGAGCATCAGCCCCGGGTTGTTGGGCACTGCTTGATTTAGCTCTCGGTAGAGAGGGATGGCCTGCGCAAAATTGCCTTCCGCCATCAGCTCCTTTGCGCGCTGGGACTTAAGCGCCAGACTGTTCGACTGTGGCACACAAGTCGCCGGTACCGGGATCGACATCAGGTAAAGAAGAAGTAATCCTGTAGTTTTCATGAAGGCCACGACACCAAGCTCGACACAGATTATAGGCGGACGCCGTCCGTGTCGTCACCGGTCTTCGCGTCTTCTGCTTTCTCGCCATATGCTTTTTGCAATCCATTGATTACAAAACAGTTAGAACTTTGGAGGCGGGGGATTGAAAACGTGTAAGTTATTGATTTCACTAAACGCGAAAAACGATAGAAACAGCGAATTCGCCGAAGTGAGGTACACAGCGGGTACACAGCCAGATTCAGAATTTCGCTCACAGGGACGGACGCGACCGTTGTGGCGAAGGCCAATTTTGACCGTCTGCTTCCTCAACGAGCGTTCTGGCAATCTGGTCTCGCATGGTGCGCACGCGAAACACAGGTAAGTCGGGATTCACACGCACGACTGCCGCGCGCACGGCAGGTATGAGCGTGCGTGGATCACCTGTAGCCCGCGCCAGTAGATTGATGTCGGGCTGCCACGGAAACATCAAGTACAAAGTACTGTCCTGCCAAAGCATTCCCATTTAGAGGCCCTCCCGCAGTCTACACAACACGCAGAGGAAATGTGACGACTAACCATCATCGAATTATAGACCCCCGGCGGCGGGAGGATTGACTAGGCGATTCGTTGATTCCTTTCTAGATGTGAGGTCGGAGCCGTACGTTGCGAGACTTTGATGACAGGTTTCACTCAACAGGGTTCTGGCACGTCTCGTCTTGAAAGCGGACCTACAGAGATGATTAACAGACCTGCGGACTATCAGCGTTGGAGTCGAACCCCTCAGGGTGATTGATACTACGTAACGGATTCACTTGGCCGGAAATCAGGGCTTCGCCTGATTGCTATTTCCGCGTCCTTTGCTAATTTGCTCGCCGTCGTTTCCGGCGTTTAAGTGGTCGCTCGTCCAGTATGAGGTAGCTTATATGATCCAGTTCTAATCTCAGCGATAAAGATTTACCCCGATAATTTCGTCCCGCCAATCAGTAACGACCAGCCCCCCTGATTGTCGCAAGCAGCCAACCGCTTCATGATGGCGAATGTGGACGCGTAAAGATGTCGGTACTCGGGCTCAGAGGCTCGAAAGCCCGAGAACCTATTGCGGAATCCATGTAACGAAGCTAAGAGCTTCACCTTGATAGTGTCCGGTGAACTTCCAGCAGCCGAAAGTTGGAATGTCGATGGCAATCAACATAAAAGATAGATCTTCCCTCGTCCAACCATTGGTAGCACGACCGCGCGTCACCAAAGCTAAACCGGAGGCGTTCAATCGCTCGCCTGTTACGGATAGCTGCGGTTCCGGATTTGCGCGCCAGTCGTAGCCTCGTCGCCACCAAAGGAGCTTCTGTGTGAATCCTGAATTTTTGGACTCTGAGTTTCTTAGGACCCACGTTCCGTCTATAGGTAAACGGGTCCACAGCTTTTCTGTCCCAAACCAAAAAGTACGATGCCCAGAGTGCTTTGGATATGGCGGTGGCGGGACAAAAAGACTAGCCGGCGGCTTGGTAACAGGACAGGACTCCGGCCCACGGCTTAAGCTCATTCTCTCCTCCGGAGACTCTCGCACACCAGTTCGTTGTTGCGCCACGGCCGTGTTGCCCCACCGGCATGCGACAAAAAACGCAATCATCATAAACATCCGTAACCTCAAAAAGCACATGCCTCACCCCTCCTTTATAATAGACAAAGCATCGGGAAAGATTGTTAACTCGTTTTTGACCAAACGAGATCAAATGAAATCATCTTCGTTGGCTCGATCAGAGGTATGAATTCTTATGGATCAGCGCGTCCACGTAGCGCTTCAGATTTTGGCTGAATCTCTAGGTGCGCGACGGGGTCTTGCTCGAGCAGCGGCAACCACAAATCTTTCGATTTCGAGGTTGCGACATCTCATTAAGACGGAGACTCGGCTGGCCCCCGGACAACATATCAGGCTCCTAAGGATGAAACGAGCCGCCGAGCTACTTGGAAGCACCTTCCTCCGCGTTAAGGAAGTTGCAGTTATGGTTGGAGCAGGTGACGTGAGCCATTTCGTGCGAGACTTCAAGAATACTTTTAGGGTCACTCCTAATAATTTTCGTCGTACGCTCCGAGAGAATCGGGCCTCGCAAAGCCCCGAGAGCGCAGCTGATTTCGCTAATAATTTAGCCACGATAGCCACCAGCCGTCCTATTACTTCATCCGATCATACCAAGTACTAATACGAGCTTCCCGGCGACCTATGGAAACCTACGCTTATGATAGAGCCATACTCTCTTCTTCTTCTTGGCCACCAAACTTTCAAGGGGACGCTCTCACTAGACGATTCAACCGACTGCTGGCAGCAAGTAACCATTGCACTTCACAACTGTCTCAAGGAATTGAAGCATGTAGACTATTGGTTCCGAGACAATCACCCAAACAACTTCGGATTCTACGACGGCTTGCCGAGGGTTGATGCTGTCCTATTCTGGGGTATGCCTCACGTCTGGCAGCGTTACGACCGTTCGCTTCTGAAGCGTGCCACGGGGTGCCGAGCGATCATCACCATTTGCGAGGAAGTGATTACCAAGAATTCGCACTGGCGGTTTGCGTTTCGTGGTGCAGGAGCCTTCACTACGCTTGTCGATGCGCCGGTGTGGAAGAAACTCTACAATCAATGCGCCAAATGCCCCAAGACTGTCCTGATAGATCACTGGTCGCAAGACACACCTTGTGACTGGACGTATCAAATCGAGGAATGGCTAGAGAATTCAGCGCAAGAGTATTGCATCTCACGCTATGTACAGCATGAAAATGACACAACAGCCCCCGAGCGTGAGAAGAAGATCCTGACTTACCTGAAGCAGATGCATGAAGTGCCGTTCGCACAATGGCTTGCGCAAACCGATCGCCTGGAAACATTTATAATGACCCATTATGAGAGCTATGGTTACGCTATCCTTGACATGTTTGCTCGCGGCATTCGGGTACTGTGCCCGACACCGTTCCTGCCACCGCACTTCAAAGAAAAATTTCACTTTGAGACATTCAGCACCAAGAACGAGTTAATCACACTGTTACGTACCCCGCCAGATGCGCTCAAGCTCATCAACAACAGTGCGGGCTTGACGGACTGGGGCGATGTCGCGAGACTCATTGACGACAGATTCCAAAATCTGCTAAGGCGTAGATTCCAAAATCTGTTAAGCCGAGGATTGCAGAGTCTCTTAAGCCGGTAAGCACCCCTCGGGATTTCTGCGTCATTCTGATCGCTAACAAGTAAAGCCTCCGTGCTGACTCAGATTCGCTGGATTCCGATCGTGGTATTGTTCAACACTACGTTCAAGATCACTTCTAATAATTTTCGTAGCGCGCCTCAAGAGAATCGAATCTCGTAAGCCCCGAGGCACAGCGAATCCCGCCAACATTCAGCCATCATCGCCAACGAAATCTTATTGCTTTCTTCCAATCAGATGAACTACTAACAGATTGTCTGGCGGTTTCACGTAGTCGACGGAGTTAACCGTGGAGCTTGGGTCTTCTGCTAGCTACATTGCCCTGTGGATACTGGTGCTTTTTCAAGGCTTCGTGGCGCTCGCCCTATTGAGGCAACTTGCAGATCTGCGTCCCTTTGCACAGCAAGTCGCACTCCATAAGGATCAACTACCTTTAGGGACTCCGGGCCCCGAGTTTGATGGCCGCGATTTTGGTTCCGGTCGACAGGTGTCGATCCAAGACCTAGTACAAGGTGGCGTGATCCTTTTCCTGTCTTCTGGATGCTCCGCGTGCAAGAGCCTCGCGAACACCATAGGGCGAGGCACTAAGGGCAGCTTGCCGACGATTATCGCTTTTTGCCAGGGTGCAGAGGACGCTTGCGGCGCTTTCGTCGCCCCAGAAATCCCTTTGATCTTGGAGCGAGCCGCAGAAACTGCCGAGCGCTATCGCATTGCCGCCTTTCCTACAGCGGTCGTGCTGGATGGAGAGCGAAAAATCCGAGGCTATGGGCATCCGCAGAACGCCGAAGATCTGAACAAGCTTGTGGCCAGTAGCTTGGGCCAGCTAGTGGTCAATCAGACGCCCGAGGGAACTACCTTAATTCCGAGTTTATCTCAATGAAGAGATCTCTGTGTATTACCAATACAAACCCTCTAGTCCCTGTCAGCTACGCGTTAGTGCTCGCCGCGCTGGCAGCGGGAGTCATGACTGTACCCTTTAGTCTGCGGCTGGCGATGCTGCCCTCGGCCGCGATATTTGGATGGTGCCAGATCGGCGGCCTTTGAGGGTCCTCGCTCCTTGGAGCGCTAACGCCCCTCGGGAAGGTGGCGGGTCATGACAAGCATTGGTTCCGTTGCGTTTTTGCTTACACCGCAGCCGGATCGGCGAGCGCAACGGCGATGGGCACCGCGCTGGGGTGCATCGGTCACTGGTTACGAGGTGATCGAATTGGAGCCGCCGCATTTTACTTTATCGCTCTTTCTGGCCTGCTCCTGGCTGCAAGAGAGTGGGGCTGGATCACATTCGAGTTGCCTGAATGGAAGCGTCAGACTGAAAAGTACTGGGCTAACGAGTTTGGGTTCGTTGGCGCGTCTGTCATGTGGGGCTTACACATCGGTTTAGGCTTCGCCACGCGCGTAACTTATAGCGGCTTTTGGATACTTGTGCTAATCGCTTTGGCCATAGCCGAGCCGGGATACGGGGCAGCGTTGATGTTGATTTACTGGCTCGGGCGCGCGTTCTCCGTATGGATCGCTCCAAGACTTATGAAGTCAACGTCCGACGCAGCAGAACTCCCCACAGCGGTTCTACTTGATCAGTCACTTCATCGCCGGTTTGTGGGAGTCGGATTGCTGTGGTTGGCTGCGGTCACGACGCTACTTGCTGTCCAGTCCCAATTCCACCACGGCTTCAGCTTGTTCAGCTGGTTTAGGTCATGAGCGTAATTTACCAGATCAGCTTTGCCCTCCTTTGGGCCATAGTGGTTCTCGAAGCGATCCTACTCGAAGAAATCCTGCGCATGACGGTGCGGTTTAAGCGGCTCCATTTGGATTTCCGTAGCAAAGCACAACAACTGTCCATAGGAGATCGAGCTCCACAATTCACTGCGCGTCTACTTGGAACGAACCAACTGCTCAAGAGTTCCAAGTTCAGAGGCAGCAGCACAACCCTCCTGTTTGTATCGCCCGAGGAGGCCGACTCGCCTCTGTATCGAAACCTATCGGCTGCAATCCATGGAATGTGGCATAGGGACGACGGCAAACTATATCTGGTTTGCAGCGGACGAGAAGATGATTGCCGCCGGGTCATTAGCGACCATCACGTGGATGGGTTCGAACACGGGCAAGTACCTGTGATTTTGGATGAAGGCGGTGAAATCGCCCGGCGTTTTCTAATCGGAAGCACGCCGCAAGGCGTGATGCTAGACGAAAAACTTCGAGTAAGTCGCTACGGGCGGCCTCTGCTGACTGAGGAGCCAGACCATGCAGAAACCGAGAAGAGACCAGTTCTGGCCTGACGAATTTGCGCTCAGCGGAGCAGGCTTCGCACGAATGGACAGCACAATTTCTTGCGTCCTGACACGTTTTCGACTGCGCTCCTGTTGGTCACTGATCGGCTTCTATTTGACGTTCAGGAGAGTGCGCCGTGCTGCCGGTGACGTCGGAGGCTTGTTGAAAGCCATATTCCTGGTCGAGGATCTACACACCTGTTACACGCTGTCCTTATGGACGGACGACCGGGCGATTGTCGACTTCGGTCGTGTGCGCGCTCATATAGATGCCGCCAACTCAGCCTTTGGCCCCGCCTACCGGAAAGATCTAAATCGACCGGAGATTTGGTCGGCTCAATTCCGTTTGTGGGCCGTGAGTTGTCACAATTTGAACTGGGAAGGCGTAGATTTGCGGACGGAATTGGCTGACCAATGGAGCAGGCGCGAGGAGGCCACGCGAGTGGGTATTCCTCTACAGGGGAGGTTCCATGTTGGCTGACGCTCGGTCTGCAGCGCAGTTTGCTCTCGGCATCGTATTTGGGCTGTCCACTGCAGGCAAACTACGCGACCCCAAGAGCTTCGCCCGAGGAGTGAGGGACTTTCAGATTGTTCCGGCGTCGCTGGCTTACCCCGTGGCTACGCTAATCATCCTTTTGGAAGCGTGGTTGGCCGTCTCGCACTTCACAGGCTGGCGACTGGCAGTCAGCGCTCTACTTGCAATCGGGATGTTCCTTAGTTTCACCTTGGCAGTTGGACTAAATCTGCGGCGTGGCCGGAGGCTGCCCTGTCACTGCTTCGGGGGCCGCGATCAAGAACTAATATCGGGCCAAACGCTCGTCAGATTGGCTTTGTTATTGATTTGTGAAGTGTTTGTGCTTAACGGTTCCGGGATGCTCGCAAGCAGTCGCCCCAGCGATCTCCATGTTTTGGACGGCCCAGGACTGGATGTAATCCTCTTCTGGGGGCCATTTCTCTTGATCGGGGGATCTTGGCTCTTAAGCTTACCGAATGTCGTGTACCTGCTTTGGCCGCACATCCCAGAGAAAGGCTCAGGGGGATGAAATGCGAACGAAACTCGTGGAAGGACTGACTGCGTTTGCCACTCGCAGAGGCTTTCTGCAAACCGCGGCTTCGGCATGTGGAGCCTTTGGATTGGCTTTGTTAGGTGCGGACGTCGCCAGCGGCGTATCTGCGTACTGCTGT
>Ga0066691_10001052_pt1 | contig 10289 bp, 8 predicted proteins | sample GraSoiAngelo_140_FD_66671 | JGI IMG/M metagenome (GOLD analysis project Ga0066691, IMG submission 66671) | Grasslands soil microbial communities from the Angelo Coastal Reserve, California, USA - 14_0929_12_30cm | ecosystem: Environmental > Terrestrial > Soil > Grasslands | place: USA... | reverse complement strand
GATCGCAAGCAGCTCGCCGACGTTCTGATCCTCGCGCGCGGTGGCGGCTCGCTCGAGGATTTGTGGGCCTTCAACGAAGAGACCGTGGCGCGCGCGATTGTGGCGTGCACGATTCCGATTATCGCCGGCGTCGGCCACGAGACCGATTTCACCATCGCGGATTTCGCCGCCGATATCCGCGCGTCGACGCCTTCCGCCGCGGCGGAAATGGTCGTGCGCACGCGGCAGGAATTCGACGGCCATCTCAGCGACCTGCGCGAGAAAATCGCGCAACTCCTGCGCTATCGTGTGCTTCAGGCCAGTCACAAACTCCGCGAACTCGATCTGCATCGCGCCGCCCGGCGCCTGGAAGACGCTCTGCGCCGCAGGCGCCAGCATACCGATGACCTCGCCGCGCAGCTTGGCGCCGCGCTTCGCGGCCGCGTTGAAAGGCTGCAGCAGCGCCTGGAGCTGGCGATGTCGCGCCTTGCGGCTGTCGACTTTCGCGCGCGCCTCCGCGCCGCAGCCGTGCGCCTTGACCGGCGCACCGCCGAGCTCGGCGTCCGCGCGAGCCGCACGCTCACGGCAAAGGGTCAGCTCCTCGAAAAATTGCTCGTGCAGCTCGAAGAGCGCAGCCCTCTGCGCCTGCTGGAACGAGGCTATGCGATTTGCTACGACGCGTCCGGCAACGTCGTGCACTCCGCGGATCAAGTGGCGCTCGGCGATCGCATTCGCCTGCAACTCGCGCGGGGCCGCCTCGGCGCCGAAGTGCAAGAGAGAGAAGTCCGGGAGCGGGAAACAGGAGGGAGGAAACGCGGAACCATCTGAGCGCGAGATCGCGCCGCGAGAAAAAACAACAGGAAGAGACCGGCTACTCCTCCGACGAAGACGCTACTTTCAGCACAGCCAGGAACGCCTCTTGCGGGATGTCCACGCGGCCCACGCGTTTCATGCGTCGCTTGCCTTCCTTTTGTTTCTCGAGCAGCTTGCGTTTGCGCGTGATGTCGCCTCCGTAGCATTTGGCGAGGACGTTTTTCCGTATGGGACTGATCGTCTCGCGCGCGATCACGCGGCTGCCGATGGCCGCCTGCAGTGGAACTTCAAACATCTGCCGTGGAATCAGCTTGCGCAGCCGGGTGACCAGTTCGCGCCCGCGTTCGTAGGATTGCTCGCGGTGGCAGACCAGCGTCAGAGCGTCCACAGGCTCGCCGCCTACGAGCACGTCGAGCTTGACGAGATCGCCTTCGCGGTAGCCGGTCAGATGGTAGTCGAGCGAGGCGTATCCGCGCGAAACGCTTTTCAGGCGATCGTAGAAATCGAGCACGATTTCGTTGAGCGGCAATTCGTAAGTCAACATGACGCGCGTCGGCGAGAGATACTCGAAGCCCTTTTGCACGCCGCGTTTTTCTTCGCAGAGTTGCAGGATGGCGCCGACGGAATCGTCGGCGGTGATGATCATCGCAGTAATCACCGGCTCTTCGATCTTGGCGATTTGGCTGGGCGAGGGGAATTTGGTGGGATTGTCCACTTCGAGCACTTCGCCGCTCGTGGTCGTGATCCGATACCGCACGCTCGGAGCGGTGGTGATGAGGTCGATGCCGAACTCGCGTTCCAGGCGCTCCTGCACGATTTCCATGTGCAGCAGGCCAAGAAAGCCGCAGCGGAAGCCGAAGCCCAGGGCGACGGAGTTCTCCGGCTCGTAAAAGAACGCGGCGTCATTCAGTTGCAGTTTGCCGAGGGCGTCGCGCAGCGCTTCATAGTGGTGCGCTTGTACGGGATAAAGCCCGGCGAAGACCATGGGCTTGATGGCCTCGAAGCCGGGAAGGGCCGGCGCCGGACGCGCCGCTTCGATTACGGTGTCGCCGACGCGCGCGTCGGCCACGCGTTTGATATTGGCGATGACGAAGCCGACTTCGCCGGCGCTTAATTCTTCCAGGACCACCGGCTTGGGCGTGAGCGCACCGAGGCTCTCGACTTCGTAGACCTCGTTATTGAAACAAAGGCGTATTTGCTGATGTGGACGCAAGCAGCCATCAACCGCGCGGACGAGCACCACCGCGCCTCGATAGGCATCGAACCAGGAATCAAAGATGAGCGCGCGAAGCGGCGCTTCCGCCGAACCCGTCGGAGCCGGCACGCGGCTCACGACGGCCTCGAGCACTCTCTCCACGCCCTGGCCGCTCTTGGCACTGATGGCCAGGGCGTCCGCCGCGGGAATGGCCAGCACGCTTTCCATCTGCGCCTTCACCTCATCCGGCCGCGCGTTGGGCAGATCGATTTTGTTGATCACGGGAATGATGGTCAGATTGTGCTGTGCAGCGAGAAACGTGTTCGCCACGGTCTGCGCTTCCACGCCCTGGCTGGCATCCACCACCAGCAATGCTCCTTCGCAAGCGGAGAGGGCGCGCGAAACCTCATAGGAAAAGTCCACGTGGCCGGGAGTATCGATGAGGTTGAGCTGATATTCCTGGCCGTCTCCGGCGCGATAATGCAGGCGAATGCTCTTGGCTTTGATGGTGATGCCGCGCTCTTTTTCCAGATCCATGGAATCGAGTACCTGCGCGGTCATTTCGCGCTGGCTGAGCGCGCCGGTCAGTTCCAGCAGCCGATCGGCAAGCGTGGACTTGCCATGGTCGATGTGCGCGATGATGCAGAAGTTGCGGATGAAGCGGCAATCCATGAGGATAGGTTTCTCTCGGCGCGAGGCAATCGTGCCGCTCGCCACAACGAGGGAGCAAAGCGCCTGAGATACCTCAGTTTGCCACAATTAGATGCGAGCGGCCAGAAGAGTGCCCCAACTGCCCCCAAGAGGCCAAGAGGCCGGGCTTTTGCGTGGATCAGTTGACGTTGCGGCACCTGCGGTATGCCTTTGACGTTTTCGGCCGAATCTCGGACGGTATATATTGTCTTTGGCTCCGTCCCGTCAAACGAGTGGGACCGATCCCGGAAAGCTTCCGAAGATAGCGATGAGCGTTGACGTCAGCAAACACCTGGAGCGCGCCGCGCGGAGTCTCGAGAGGAACAGACTCGAAGACGCCGTGGAGGCCTACGAGGCGGTTCTGAGCGAAATACCGGGCCACTCGGAGGCTTTGCAAGCGCTGGGAGATCTGTACACGCGGCTCAGCCAGCCCGATCGCGCCGTCAAGTATTACGGCATGCTCTTCGACCGCTTTTTCGAGATGCACGAGGAAAACAAGGCGCTAGCCATCTATACGCGGGCGCTGAAAGGCATCCAACAGCCTCCGGAGCGCATGGCCCGATACGCTTTGCTGCTGCAGAAGCAAAATCGGCCGGACGAAGCTGTCGAGCAGTATTCATTCGCCTCAGAATTGTTTCTGGCACATGGAAATCGAGATGCCGCGCTCGACTGCTTGGAGCGCGTGGCGCAGCTCGATCCGGATAACTCCGGGCGCCAGTTAGCGTTTGCGGAACTGGCCGAGCAGATGGGCAAGAATGCAATTGCCGCGCGCGGATTACTGCGCGCAGGTCAGCTCGCAGAGGCCTCCGGCGATGCGGAAGCAGCTCTTAAGATAATGATGAGGGCACACGAACTCGTGCCGAAGGAGCGCGGCCCGGCGTTATTGTGTGCGCAGGCCCTTCTGCGCCGCAAAGACGCAGCAGCAGCGATGCAGTTGCTGGAGCCACTTGCTCGAGGCGAACAGGATCAGGCATTCCTGCGGACCTTTGGCGAGGCACTAACTTTCACCGGGGCTTTGGAGCGCGCGCGCGACATCCTCGAGCGGCTCCCCGCCGACCAATCCGAAACGGCCAATCGGATTTTTGAGCTGGCCGACCGCTATCTGGCGGCGCATCAGGATGGCGAAGCGGTGGCTTTGCTGAAAAAGGTTCAGGAAAAAATGGGGGCGGCGCACCGGGAGAACGATTTTGCCTCCAGGCTCGATGCTCTGGCGGATTCTCACGGCGGCTCCATTCCACTCGCCGAATTCTGGGCCGCTACCTATGCCCAGCTGAACCGCGAAACCAAATATTTCGACGCTCTGGTGCGGCTGTTTGATCTGTATATCGCCGCCGGGGACATACAGAATGCCTCCAAGACATTTGGAATGCTGGTTGATATCGATCCCTATGACGCGCGCAATCAGAAGCGCTTCAGCCTGATCGAAGCCCGTGGCGATCCTGCTTTTCTCTCCCATATTCGCAGCCGTCTGGGCCAAACGGCCACGCACGGCGCGGAAACGCCGCCGCCGCCGGCCGCGCAGGGCGCTTCGCTCCCCGCTTCCGAACAGAGGTCGGCTCAGCCAACGCTCGAAGATTTGATGGTGCAGGCAGAAATTTTTCTTCAGTACTCGCTGCAGCCCAAGGCCGTGGAGCGGCTGCAAAAAATTGCCGAGCTCTTTCCTGGAGAAGAGAAGCAGAACCAGCGCTTGCGCAATCTTTATCAGCTCGCGAACTGGTGGCCGGAAGGCTCCGCCGAGCCGCAGGCGTTGTCTGCGGAGCGCGCCGCGAGCCCCGCGCCGCCTGCCACGGATTCCGCAGACACCATGCGCGACCTGGCCAAAATTTCCGAGATCAGCCGGGCGTTGTTTCGGCTACCCTCGGCGCGGGCCATTCTTTCCGCCGGGATCAACGAGATCGGAACCCACCTGCGGGTCACGCGTTGCATCGCGGTTATCGGCCCCACGGGAAAGCCGCCCGAGTTAGCCTCCGAATTTTGCGCGCCGAATGTGGAGCCCGCCAATGGCGCTCTGCTGGTGAAATTGTTTAGCCAACTGGATCGCGCGGCGCCGGATGCGCTTGGAGGGCTACCTCTGCATGCTGCCGCGGCGCCGGTTCTGCGGGAACTGGGGCTCGAGACGGTCCTCGGCGTCGCTTTGATGGATCGTGAGAGGCAGAGCCAGGCCGGCATGGTGGTGGCGGGGTATGCCTCCGCGCACGCATGGCGGGCGCACGAAACCTACTTTTTGCAGGCGGTCGGGGACCAAATCCTTCTGGGCGTAAATCACACGCGCCGGCGCACGCAGACGCGCACGGTGGGAGTCGCGGACGAGAAAACCGGGCTGCTGGCACGAAGCTCCTACCAGGAATGTCTGCTCTCGGAGGCGCATCGCGCCAAGTCCAATGGCATTGCATTAGCGCTGACGTTAGTACAGATTGATGGCGGGCCTGAAGTGCTGCGGCAGCAGGGCGAGATACAACTCGAACGTTACGTGGAGCAACTCGCGCGCGCGTTCCACGCGCTCATCCGCCAGACAGACCTAGCGATCAAGTACACGGCCTGGACGATCGCCTTCATTCTGCCAGACACAGGGTTGGCCGGGGCGCAAATCCTGGCGGACAAGCTGCGCAAAGCGGCAGCGCACATCGCGCCGCCTTGGGACGGCGGGGTGCCGCTCAGTTTCAGCGCCAGCGTGGCGGAAGCTGTAGCTCGGCCCGATTATGACAGCGAGGACATTGTCACAGAGCTGATCAACCGCGCTGAAGCGGGCTTAGAGGAAGCACAGGGGCGGGGAGGGAACGTGGTGATTGCCTCCAGGCTCCGGGGAAAGTGACAAGAATGGCCATTGAAAAGCTCGGCGTAGTGGGTTGCGGTCTGATGGGTTCGGGCATTGCACAAACGGCTGCGCAGGCCGGTCTGCACGTGACTGTAAGAGAAGTCTCGACGGAATTGATCGACAAAGGTTTTGCCAACATCGACAAAAGTCTCGCACGGCTGCTGCAGCGGGGGACGCTCACTGCCGTGGAACGCGATGCCGCGCGCAACCGGCTGCAGAGAACAACCAAACTCGAAGACCTGGCAGGCTGCGACTTGATCATCGAGGCCATCACGGAGCAACTTGCCGCGAAAAGAGAACTGTTTCGAGCCCTGGATCAAGTCTGCCGACCGCAAACGATCTATGCCAGCAACACGTCTTCGCTGTCAATCACGGAAATGGCCGTAGCGACTCGGCGGCCCGAATGCTTCGTGGGCCTGCACTTTTTCAATCCGGTGCCCATTATGAAGCTTGTAGAGGTCATCCGAACCATTGCCACCGATCCCAGGGTTTACGAGGAGGTCGCCGCACTTGCCGGCCGGCTTGGAAAAACGGCCGTGCGCACGAGCGATCGAACCGGCTTCGTAGTCAATCGCTTGCTGGTTCCCTATTTGCTGGACGCCGTGCGTGCGCTGGAGGAAGGAGTGGCCGCCATCCCGGATATCGACCAGGCCATGAAATTGGGTTGCGGCCATCCCATGGGGCCGCTTACGCTGCTCGATTTTGTGGGGCTGGATACCACGTATTACATCGCCAACATCATGTACGACGAGTTCAAAGAGCGCCGCTTTGCTCCGCCGCCACTATTGAAGCGCATGGTCACGGCAGGTTGGAACGGGCGTAAGTCCGGGCGCGGCTTTTACGATTATAGCGATCCCGAAAACCCAAAACCGATGGCGCTCGTTTAGATGCCGGTTGGAAAGATCGTCTGAAGTGCAGCGGAGCCTTAGCGCATGCCCTATCAAAATCTGATCTTCGAGAAGAAAGAGCACATCGGCACCGTCACGTTCAACCGGCCCAAGCTGTTGAATGCCCTCAATCGGCAAACTATGGATGAGCTGGATGCGCTGCTCACAGAAGCTCGCAACGATAAGGATCTCCGCGTGCTGGTTCTTACGGGAGCGGGCGACAAGGCTTTCATCGCTGGAGCAGACATCAACGAGCTGGCACGCCTAACGCCGACCACCGGGCCCGAGACTTCTTTGCACGGCCAAGCCGTGCTGCATAGGCTCGAAACGCTGGGCAAGCCATCGATCGCCGCGGTCAACGGTTTTGCGCTCGGCGGCGGCTGCGAACTGGCACTGGCTTGCTCGATTCGCCTGGCGAGCCGGACGGCAAAATTCGGGCAGCCGGAAGTGAAATTGGGCATCATTCCTGGATACGGCGGGACCCAGCGGCTGGCACGGCTCTGCGGAAAAGGTGTTGCGCACGAGTTGTGCCTGAGCGGGGAGATGATTTCCGCCGAAGAGGCGCAACGGATCGGGCTCGTGAATCACGTTTACGAATCGGGGGAACTCTTGACGGCGGCGCAGTCCCTGGCCAGAAAGATCGCCGCGAACGCTCCCATGGCCGTGCAGCTCACCATGGAAGCAATTGAGCGTGGCCTGGAGATGCCGCAGGAGCAAGGCTTATTTCTGGAGGCCGCGCTCTTTGGAATGAGCTGCGCGACCGAGGACATGCGCGAAGGCACGCGGGCATTTCTCGAAAAGCGCGCCGCGCAATTTCAGGGCAAATGAGCAGGTCCTGATACAGGTGCAGAGATCGAATGAGCGACGATTTTCAGCCTAATGAGATTCGCGGCTCCTATGATGCATCGGGGATGCGCTTCGGCCTAGTGGTGAGCCGGTTCAATAGCTTCATCACCGAGCGGCTGCTGGCCGGCGCCATGGAGGCCCTGGAAAAGGGCGGCGCATCCGCGGAGCAAACCGACTTGGTGCGCGTGCCGGGCTCGTTTGAAATTCCGCTGGCGGCTAAGAAGATGGCGTTGGCGCGGCGTTACGATGCCATCATCGCCATCGGCTGCGTACTGCGCGGCGAGACGGCGCATTTTGATTACGTCGCCACGGAGGCGGCGCGCGGCGTGCAACTGGCGCAAATGGATACCGGCGTGCCGATCATCTTTTGCGTGCTGACTTGCGATACGCTCGAGCAGGCAATTGACCGAGCGGGACTGAAGAGCGGAAACAAGGGTTATGAGGCAGGGCTAGCAGCGCTGGAAATGGCGTGTTTATCGAGCCAGCTTCGGGCGGCCGCTCCCATTTCTGCCGTGCGCATGCGAAAGCGCCGTTAAGATGCCGCAGCGGCATAAGGCCCGGCAGTATGCGCTGCAGATGCTGTTTCAATGGGAGATCGGAAGGCAGGAGCCGCGGCGCATCGAGGAAGGTTTCTGGCGCATTGCTCGCGCGGAGAAGAGCACTCGGGCCTTTGCCAACGATCTCTTCGAGGGGGTCGTCAAAAACGCAGCGGAACTCGATGCTCTGGTTACAGCACACATCGAGAACTGGCGCCTGGAAAGACTCGCGCTCATCGATCGGGCTATCCTGCGCCTGGGCGTGCACGAACTGCGCTCGGGGAAGACTCCGCGCAAGGTGGTGGTAAACGAAGCCGTGGAACTGGCCAAGACCTTTTCCTCCGAAGAGGCAGCCGGCTTTGTGAATGGGGTTCTCGATTCCGTCCTGCACGCTCTGCCCGAAAAAATAAAACAAGACAGGGACCTTAAGTAACTGCGGCACCATCATCGCCTGCCCGTAGTACGTTCGTACCAGAAACAATGTGAATACACCGCGAAACTTTCCGACGAGGGTCGTGTTTTTTCTAGTGCAAGCTGGTTCCACCAATTTGAGTTCTAAAGGAGGAAATCGTGAAGCTCATTACGATAAAAATAGGCCTTAGTGTGTTCGCGATCGCCGGACTGATGGCGGCGAGCGCGTGGGCGCAGAATTCAAGCAGCACGGAGCCGGGCGATGTGCGGAGCGACACCCACGATATCCGGAAGGATCGGCGGGACGTGCGGCAGGATGTGCGCGATCGCAACGCGGATAACCGCGATATTCGGCAGGATCGGCGCGATGTCCGCTCGGATCGAAGCCAGCTCCAGAAGGACAAGTCGCAGTACGGCGCCAATAGCTCCCAGGCTAAAGCGGATCGAAGGGATATTCGCGCCGATAAAAGGGACATTCATCACGATGTGAAGGATCGAAACCAGGACCGGCGCGACATCCACCACGATCGTAAAGATCTGCGGCAGGATCGTCGCGACCGTCGCCATGACGTGGCTGTGCGTTAGGCCAAGTTCTCTGGCGCGCGATTACGGCGGGCCGGCCCTCGGGCCGGTCCGTTTGCGCGAATCACGCTTCCAAGAAACCTTCCATAATGTTGACGGCAGTGCCGCTCACGCGCGGCACAAGCTTCCCATGCTGCGCCAGCACCTCTACGCGTATGCGGCTGGGACGCTGCATTTCGATGCCTTGATGAATCTCCAGGGGAGTCGCCAGTTTGAGGCGCCCTTGGTGCACGAGATAGGCGCCTAGCGAACCGGCTGCCGACCCGGTCGCGGGATCTTCCCCGATTGCCCAAGTCAGAATGCCGCGCGCAAAGACGGTATTTCCACTTTCGGCCGTGAAGCAATAGGCCATGTTTCCCGAATCGCGAAGCACGCTCCGCAGAGCGGCCGGGTTCGGCTCGATGCTTTGCAAAGCGGAACGCCGCCGCAGCGGAACGATAAGATTGAAGATTCCCGTAGAGACGCATTCGATCGGCAGCGACGGATCGAAGTCACGTGGGCCTAGGGCGAGTGCGCGAGCGAGGGCGCCGCGATCCATACGCGCGGCGCGGAATTCCGCCTGCTTTTGGGTCATGGCCACGCGGAGAGGCCGACCCTCATGGAAGGTGATCTCGACGGGCAGAACGCCAGCGCCTGTTTGCTGCAGGACGTGAACGCCGCCTTCTTGGGCCGGCACCACGCCGAGTTGCGCAAGAAGAAACCACGTGCCGATCACCGGATGGCCGGCCAGCGGCAGTTCGCGTTGAGTGGTGAAAATGCGCAGGCGGGCGAGTGCGCGATTGCCAGTGGGCTTCTGTACGAATACCGTCTCGGAAAGATTCATCTCTCGCGCGATGGCCTGCATCCGCCGAGGCGAGAGGCCATCGCCGTCGGTGATGACCGCGAGGGGATTGCCGGCAAGCGGCTTATCCGTGAAGACGTCGAGCTGGTAAAAATGGCGCCTCATTTTTTCACACTGCCTGTACCAGGGCGCTGACTTCATTCAGGAGCCGCTGCGTGTTTTCGACGCGCGTCGTCTCCGAGTAAACGCGGAGCATATTCTCAGTGCCGGAGGCGCGGACCATCACCCATCCCACGTCACCCACGTATAACTTGATGCCGTCGAGATCTTCGCGGCGAACCACGGGCCAGCCACCCAGCCGGACGACATTGGAATCAGCGAAATATTCAAGGGCACGCTCTTTTTGGCCGGAGCGCAATTCCAGATCCACGCGGCCGTAGTGGTGTTCGCCGAATTCGGAATGCAAATGAGCGACGAGCGCGCCAAGCGACATGCGATGCCAAGCCATGACTTCGGCGAGGAGCAGTGCGCTTACCGTGGCGTCGCGCTCGGGCAGATAAAGCTTGGTGCCAATGCCCCCGGATTCTTCGCCTCCCACCAGAATGTCGCCCTCGAGCATCAATTCACAGATGTATTTGAAGCCGACAGGTACTTCGTGAACGCGTCGGCCGTAACGCGAGGCGATTTTATCGAGCAGCTTGGTGGTGGAGAAAGTCTTGGCCAGGTCGCCGCTGACCTGCCGCGTGCCGGCGAG
>Ga0066691_10001047_pt1 | contig 10302 bp, 10 predicted proteins | sample GraSoiAngelo_140_FD_66671 | JGI IMG/M metagenome (GOLD analysis project Ga0066691, IMG submission 66671) | Grasslands soil microbial communities from the Angelo Coastal Reserve, California, USA - 14_0929_12_30cm | ecosystem: Environmental > Terrestrial > Soil > Grasslands | place: USA... | reverse complement strand
GGGGCCCCCGCCTGGACGCGGTGCCGTGATGAATCAGCTCTTTAGCTCACCACCAGTGGTTGGCATAGTGACTGCTCTTCAGGGTACTTTCGGTATGATGGGCGCGTCAGAGACCGGGTCCAACCGAACGCAAACAGAGGAGGCCTATGCGGGCGTCTAAAGTCCCACCCAAGGAACTCCGTCGCGTCGTCATCGCCGCGTCGGTCGGCAACATCATCGAATGGTACGACTTCTATATCTTCGGTAGCCTGGCCGCGATCCTGGCGGTGAAGTTCTTCCAGAAGGGCCACCCGGTCGCAGCCTTCCTCAGCACGGTGGCCATCTTCTCGGTCGGCTTCCTGATCCGGCCGCTGGGCGCGTTCGTCTTCGGGTGGCTGGGTGACAAGGTCGGCCGCAAGTACACGTTCATCGTCACGCTCACCGGCATGGGCGTGGCGACGGCCTTGATCGGCTTCGTCCCAACCTATCAAGCGATAGGTCTGGCGGCGGCCTTCATTCTCTTCGGTCTGCGCCTCATCCAGGGTCTCTGCCTGGGCGGGGAGTACGGAGGCGCCATCACGTACGTGGCCGAGCACATCGAGGACGAGCATCGCGGGTACTACACGGGCTGGCTGCAGACGTCGCCCACGCTCGGCATCGTCGTATCGCTGGCGACGACTGCCGGCATCCGGATCTACCTCGGCGACGAGGCCTTCAACGACTGGGGCTGGCGCCTGCCGTTCATCATCTCCCTCCTCCTGGTCGCGATCGCGATCTGGATCCGCCTCTCGCTCGGTGAGACGCCGATCTTCCAGGACATCAAGGCGCGGGGCCGCACCACCACTAACCCGTGGCGCGAGGCGTTTCTCAGCAGCAACTTCAAGTACGTCGCGATCGCCAGCGTGGTCGTGCTGGGACAGGGCTGCGTCTGGTACAGCGGGCAGTTCTGGGCGCTCTACTTCCTGCTGACGGTCAAGAAGCTCGACCTGCTGACCTCCTACTACATCGTCGGCATCGGGCTGCTGATCGCCACGCCCTCGCTGATCTTCTGGGGCTGGCTCTCGGACAAGATCGGTCGCAAGCCGATCATCCTGGGCGGCATGGCCCTGGCGTCGCTCACGTACTATCCGCTCTACTCCGCTCTGGGCACCTACGCGGATCCCGCGAACGTCAACTACGGGATGTCGATTCTCATCGTCGTGATCCTGGTCAACTACGTGGGCATGACGTACGGGCCGATCGGGGCGTTCCTGGCCGAGTTCTTCCCGAGCCGCATCCGCTACACCTCGGTGTCGGTGCCCTACCACATCGGCAACGGGTGGGGTGGTGGTCTCGTGCCCATCGTCACCACGGCGGCGTACGCCAAGGCGGTGGATGTGGGCGCCAGCAATCCCCTCATGTGGGCGCTGGTCTATCCCATCGCGGTGCCGGCGATCATGTTCCTCATCGCGATCTTCGTGATGCCGGAGACCCGCAAGCACAGCATCTGGGAGGAAGGTGCGATCGAGGCGACCCGTAGCCGCGCCTGATCCTCGGTAGTCCTGTCGGCTGGCGGGGCGGCGGGCTCTTTGGAGCTCCCGCCCCGTCTGTATTCTCGACACACCGCGATCCTGCCACACTGCGCGAGAACCGCCCATGCGTACAGACAAAATTGTCAGAGGGCGGGCAATCCGCCAACGCCAAAGGGCTAGTCCCCGACCGGCCGCCTGTGTTTTCGCTGAATTAAGGAGCACCCTCCCACGTCTGATCTCGGGCACAGGGGTTGCATTCCTAGCGACGCCTGAGAGCAGCAAATACTTGGGAGGCTGACAACATGGACAGCGTTCGGGAGCGGCTCGAGAAGGACCTTCGGACGGCAGTAGCCCGCCTGCGCCAGATGGGCGGCGGCGCGATGCTCGAAGAGCTACCGGGGGCGATCGGGGATAACTCGCCGTTCGCCGACGAGATGGACGAGATCCAGGCGAGCGAGAGTCGCGAAATCGGATTCGCGACCCGCGGGCTTCTGGTGGAGAGAGTCAACCGCCTGTCGGCAGCGCTCGATCGCCTGAACGACGGCGTGTACGGGACGTGTGCGGAGTGCGAGGAGCCGATTTCGCCGGCCCGCCTCCGGGCGATGCCTGAGGTTCTGACCTGCGTCCGGTGCCAGGACCAGATCGAGCGTTTCGGGCGTCAGCTCGAGCACGCGGGGATCGTGGAAGAGGTCGGCGCCGACAGCGACGACGACTAACTGAAAGCACGAAGCTTCCAGGCGGGGCCGGAAGGCGATTCCGGCCCCGTTTTTTTATGTAGGCTAGGGGCCGTGCGAACACCGATCCTCGACCTCGTCCGGCCCGCGTTCCATCGTCTCTGCCGGGCCTACTTCGGCCTGAAGCTGGCGGGGGTCGAGCACATCCCCGAGAGCGGGCCCCTGATCGTCACGCCCAATCATCAGACGTACGCCGATCCCGCGCTGGTCACGATTCCCATCCGACGCCGCGTCTACTATATGGCCTGGAGCCGGCTCTTCGAGATCCCCGTATTCAGCTGGGCGATCCGCCGGCTGCGCGCATTTCCCGTGCAGGTCGAGTCGACGGATTCATCGGCGACGCGCGAGGCCGTGCGCCTGCTCCGAGCCGGCCACGTGCTCATGATCTTTCCGGAAGGGGAGAGGACGCACACCGGAAGCGTGGAGCGATTCAAGCTCGGCGCCTTTCGGCTGGCGGCGTCCCTCCGAGTTCCGGTCCTGCCGGTCACGATCGCGGGCGGCCACGAGTCATGGCCGCCCGGGCAGGTGTTGCCGCGCCGGGGACGGATCACGATCACGTACCATCCACCCCTCGAGCCCGATACCTCGCTCGAGTCTCACCAGGCCGCCCGCGTGCTCGCCGAGCGGGCCCGCGGTGTCATCGCCGGCACGCCGGGCGCGGCGCCGGCGCGCTGACCCGCGCGGGCCTCGGGACCGACGTCAGGCCCGAGGCTCGTCCACGCGGTAGCCCGCCTCGACCAGGCGCTGCTTGATCGCGTCGATCTGCCTGCGGCCCCCGGTCTCGAGCGTGAGCTCGACCTCGGTCTCACCGATCTTCGCGTGGCGTGAGAACGCGCGGTCGAACTCGATGCGCACGATATTCCCCCGCTCGGCGGCGATGAGCGCTGTCAGCCGGGCCAGCGCGCCCGGCTGGTCACGCAGGATCACGTCCAGGCGGACAAGGCGGCCGTCCTTGACGAGGCCGCGCTCGATGATCCGCGCGATCATCGTGACGTCGATGTTGCCGCCGGAGAGCACCAGCACGACGTTCCGGCCGGCGAGCCCGAGCTCGCGGTTCAGCAGCGCGGCCAACGGCGCCGCGCCGGCGCCCTCGACGACGGTCTTCTCGATCTCGAGCAGCAGCAAGACGGCGTTGGCCAGCTCCTCTTCCGTCACCGTGACGACCTCGTCGACCCACCGGGCGGCGAGCGACAGGGTAAGCTCGCCGACCTGCCGTACGGCGATTCCATCGGCGATCGTCGAGGCCGGCGGCAGCGTCACGCGCGTTCCCGTCTCGAGCGCGCGCTTCATCCCCGGCAAGGCGTCGGCCTGGACGCCGATCACCCGGACCGCGGGGCGGAGCGACTTGATCGCGAGCGCGACGCCGGCCGCGAGCCCACCACCGCCGACCGGCACGACGACCGCGTCCAGGTCGGGACGCTGCTCGAGGAGCTCGAGGCCGAGCGTGCCCTGACCGGCGACGACGCGCGCGTCGTCGAAGGGATGCACGAAAGTGAGCCCGCGCTGGTTCGCGAGCTCCCGGGCGTGGCCGTACGCTTCGTCGTAGTTGGCGCCCCACAGAATGACCTCGGCGCCGTACCGGCGCGAGGACGTCACCTTGACCAGCGGCGCCCACTCGGGCATCACGATGACGGCGCCCATTCCGAGCCGCGCGGCGTGGAACGCGACGGCCAGCCCATGGTTGCCGGCGCTGGCGGCCGCGACGCCGCGTGCCTTCGCCTCCGCTCCCAGCTGCATGAGGAGGTTGGCGGCACCGCGCTCCTTGAACGAGCCCGTCATCTGGAGGTTCTCGAGCTTCACGAAGCAGTTCGCCCCGCTGATCGCCGAGAGGGTCTGGGAATAGGGGCAGGGCGTCTCGTAGATCGCGCCCTTGAGTCGCTGGCGTGCCGCCTCGATGTCTCCCGTCGCGACCATGGCGTCAGAACGGGACGCGCGGCTCGGCCAGCGTGGGCGACATGATCGCGACGGGCATCAGCGGTGTCGAGTGCGCGTACGCGGCGCGGCCGCGCCAGTCCACCAGGATGAGCCCACCCTGGCCCCGGCCTTCCTCGACCAGGAGATCGACGGCGACCTTCGCGGCGTAGTCGGGATTGTCAGCTTCCTTCAGATAGTGGAGCGCTCGACTACCGAGCACGACGCGGACGATGGCCTCGCCGTCGCCCGTGCAGGAGACGCCACCGATCGAGCTGTCGGCATAGGTGCCAGAGCCGATCAACGCGCTGTCGCCGACACGTCCGGAATGCTTGCCGGCGGTGCCGCCGGTGGAGGTGGCGGCGGCCACGGTGCCGTGACGGTCGAGCGCGACGGCGCCGACCGTTCCCCCGTCCGCCGAGCTCCGCGCGGCGAGCTGAGCGTGGCGCCGCCGCTGGCGGTCGGTGACGAGCGACTCGGCGGCGCATTCGGCGATTCCCGACGATCTGGCGAACTGGATCGCGCCCGGGCCGACGAGCAGCACGTGACGGCGGCTTTCGAGGACACGGCGCGCCAGCGTGATCGGGTTCGCGATGCGCGTGACGGCGGCGACCGCGCCGCACTCGAGCCGGTCGCCCTCCATGATCGAGGCGTCCATCTCGACCGTGCCATCGACGGTGAGAACCGAGCCGCGGCCCGCGTTGAAGCGGGGATGGTCTTCCAGGGACCGGACGGCGCTCTCGACCGCGTCGAGGGCGGAGCCGCCGCTGGCCAGCACCTGCCAGCCCGCTTGCGCCGCGGCCCGCACACCGTGCCGAAGCTCGTCCGGCGCATCCGACAGGTCGGCGCCGGCCCCGCCGTGGACGATGATCGTCGGAACGCGCGTCGCCGGAACACGGCCGGTGGATGACGGCATCGCCCTCACCGTGTCACAATCCACACGGATTGCAAGAGCCACTCGACCATCTGAACGCCCGCATCATCCGCTGCCGACTCTGTCCTCGACTCGTCGCGCACCGCAAGGCGGTGGCGGCGCCGCCGCCCCGCCGCTACGTCGGGCAGCACTACTGGGCGAAGCCGCTACCGGGATTCGGCGACCCACGCGCGCGACTCCTCCTCGTCGGCCTGGCGCCGGCCGCCCACGGCGGCAACCGCACCGGGAGGATGTTCACCGGCGACCGCAGCGGCGACTGGTTGTTCGACGCGCTCCACCACGCCTCGTTCGCGAGCCAGCCCACGTCCACGCACCCCGGGGACGGCCTCGAGCTGAACGACGCGTACATCACCGCGGCGATCCGGTGCGCGCCCCCCGACAACAAGCCGACGCCCACGGAGATCGCGGCGTGCGAGCCGTATCTGCTGCGCGAGCTGCGCCTCCTCTCGCGGGTCCGCGTGGTCGTCGGGCTCGGACGCATCGGCTGGCAGGCCTACTTGAACGCGCGGCGCGCCCTCGGTGCCCCGCCGCTGCGGCCCGTTCCGAAGTTCGGCCACGGCGCGCTCGCGCGGTTCGACGACGGAATCGCGCTGATCGCTTCGTATCATCCGAGCCAGCAGAATACGTTCACGGGCAAGCTGACCCGCCCGATGCTCCGCGGAGTCTTCCAGACCGCGCGCCGGATCCTCGAGGACAGGTAGCGAGGCCGAGGAAGCACCACGGCTTGACCAGGCGCCAACCGACGCCTTGACCAGGCGCGAAGTGTAGGGGGGTAATGGGGGGCCATTTCGGGGCCCCCCATTCATTGATTCAATCCAACAGATCGGCGGGGAGGCGCGGGCGCTCGGCCACGGTCAGCGTGAGGTCGCGACGGTGGCCGTCCCGGACGATCGTGATGCGCACGCGCTGACCCGGGCGCAAGGCCTTCACCTTCGCCAGGTAGTCCTGGTGGGTCCGGATCGCCGTGCCCTCGATCGTCGTCAGCACGTCGCCGCCGACGAGATACTCCTCGCCCTGCACGACGACCGACAGATTGCCACCACGCAGGCCGGCACGGTCGGCCGGGCTACCGTCGTACACGACCTCGACGAGGTACCCCGGAGCGAGCGGGAGCTTGAGGATCGAGGACAGTTGGCCGTCGACCTCGCGGCCCTGCAGGCCGAGCCACGGGCGGACCACGCGACCCGTCTCGCGGAGCTCGCGCAGCACCGCCTTGGCGGCGTTGATCGGCAGGGCGAAGCCGATCGAGTTCGCCTCCTCGGAGATGAACGTGTTGATGCCCACGACGGCGCCACAGCGGTCGACCAGCGGCCCGCCGGAGTTGCCGGGGTTGATCGGCGCATCCGTCTGGATCATCGGCTGCTCCGCGAGGCCGGGCAGGAGACGATTGAGCCCGCTCACGATTCCCCGCGTCATCGTTTGCTCGAGGCCGATCGGGTTTCCGATCGCCACGACTTCATCGCCCACGCGCAGCGCGCCCGAATCGCCGAGGCGCGCGGCAGGGATCGGCGACGAGGACTCGATGCGCAGCAACGCCAGGTCGGTCACCGTGTCCATCCCCACCAGCCGGGCCGACGCGCGCGAGCCCGAGTCGAGCGTGACCGAGAGCGAGGCGGCACCGTCGACGACGTGAGCGTTGGTCAACACTTGACCGTCGCGCTCGATCACGACGCCGGAGCCGACCACGGTCTCGAACCGACGCTGGGGCTTGGCCTTGTTGATCTTGGTGACCTGGATCGAGACGACGGTCGGCGAGACGCGCTCGAAGAGCGCCGCGAAGGAGTCCGTGCAGGTTTGCGCGACGGCGACTCCCGGCATCAAGATCGCCAGGAGCAGGAGGGCGGACACGCGCATCACGCAGGATCATAGCACTACCGGGACGGATTCGCGCCGGGCGGTATAATCGCCCAGTGCGCCTCGTCACGCCGCTTCTCCTGATCGCCGCGCTGCTGGTCCCCACGGGGACGCACGCGGCCGACCGCGTCGTCGCCGCCACCCTCGACAACGGGCTCCGCGTGCTGTTGCTGGAGGATCACCGCAGCCCCATCGTCTCGTTCCAGGTGTGGTACCGCGTCGGCTCGCGCAACGAGCAGCGCGGCGCCACCGGGATCGCGCACTTCCTCGAGCACTTGATGTTCAAGGGGACGCCGACTCACGGACCGAAGCAGTTCGCGCGGCTCGTCGAGGAGAACGGTGGGCAGGACAACGCGTTCACCTCCCAGGACGTGACCTCGTACTTCGTCAACATCGCCGCCGACAAGCTCGACCTCGTGATCGAGCTCGACGCCGACCGGATGCAGAACTTGACGTTGGATCCCAAGGAGATCGCCTCGGAGCGCGAGGTCGTCATCGAGGAGCGCCGGACGCGGACCGAGGACGACCCGGGCGGATTCCTCGGCGAGGAAGTCGGCTCGATCGCGTTCAAGGCGCATCCGTACGGCTATCCGATCATCGGCTGGATGGAGGACATCAAGCGGATCACGCCCGACGAGATCCGCGCCTTCTACAAGACCTACTACGTCCCGAACAACGCGATCGTCGTGGCCGTCGGCGACTTCAAGGCGCCCGAGACGCTGGAGAAGGTCCGGCGGCGCTTCGGCCGGATTCCGCGCGGGCGCGTGCCGCCGCCCGTCGTGGCCGTCGAGCCTTCTCAGAATGGCGAGCGCCGCGTGGCGGTGAAGAAGCAAGCCGAGCTCCCGATCGTCTATCTCGCATGGCACGTGCCGAGCCAACGCTCCAACGACGCCCCCGCCCTCGAGGTGCTGTCGACGATCCTCGCCGGGGGACGCGCGTCGCGGCTCTACCGCGACCTGGTGTACCAGCGGCAGCTCGCGCTCGAGGCGGGGGGCGACTACTCCTACTTCGCCATCGACCCCAACCTGTTCTGGTTCTGGGCGACGCCAATGCCGGGCCAGACGGCCGAGACACTCGAGAAGGAGCTGATCGCCCACATGGACCGGCTCAAGAGCGAGCCGGTCACCGAGGAGGAGCTGGCCCGGGCCAAGAACCAGATCGAGGCGGCCATGGTTTTCCAGGAAGACTCGATCCACCGCCGGGCGTCGCTCCTGGCACGCTTCGAGGTGATCGGCGGCTTCACGCTCAAGGACAGTTTCATCGCCCGGATCCGCGCGGTCACCGCGGCGGACCTGACGCGGGTAGCGAGCACATGGTTCGCGCCGGACAAGAAGAGCATCGGCGTCCTGCAGCCGAAGGAATGACCTCACCGCGCGTCGTCCGGCTCGTCGTCCTGCTGCTGGGCGTCCTGTCGGCCTCGACCGCCAGCGGCGAGCCGATCGCCCACCGGGAGGTGCTGCCGAACGGGATCGTGCTGCTCGTGGCCGAGCGGCCCGCGGTGCCGATCGTCGCGGTGCGCGTTCTCAGCCGGGCCGGCGCGGCCTTCGATCCGAGCGATCGCGCCGGGCTCGCCAACCTGACCGGCGCGTTGCTCACGCGCGGAACGGCGAAGCGGACGGGTCCCGAGCTCGACTCCGCGATCGAGTTCGTGGGCGGCAGCCTCGAAGCCGGCGCCGGCCGCGACAGCGTCACGGTGTCGCTGGCCGTGCAGAAGAAGGACATGGCGCTCGGCCTCGATCTCATGAGCGAGGTCATGCTGTCGCCGACCTTCCCGCAGGCCGAGGTCGCGCGCAAGATCTCCGAGATCCGAGCGGCGATCAAGCGCTCGGACGAGGATCCGAACGCGATCGCCGGGCGCGTCCTGTCACGGTTAATGTTCCCCGGCCACCCCTACGGCGTGCCGGTCGAGGGGACGCAGGAGTCGGTGGGGCGTCTGACCCGGGACGACGTCGTGAAGTTCCAGCAGGAGGTCATGCGCCCCGATACGACCGTGATCGCCGTCGTGGGCGCCGTCACCGTGGCCGAAGCGCGACGGGAGATCATCGGGCGATTCGGCGCGTGGGCCCGACCGACATCCGCGCCGCGGTCGATCACGGAGGCGACGGCCCCGCCGGCGCCCGGCGAAGAGACGGTGAAGCGCGAGCTCACCCAGGCCACGCTCATGTTCGGCCGGCCGGCCATCAGACAGACCGATCCGGATTATTTCCCGCTGGTCGTGGCCTCATACGTGCTCGGTGGCGGCTCGGCGTCGCGGTTGTACTCGCGCGTGCGGGAGGAGTCCGGGCTGGCCTATGCCGTCTACAGCTGGGTCCAGCCCTCGAGGTACGGGTCCGCGCTGTTCGTGACCTCGCAGACGCGGACGACCGAGGCGCCGAAGGTCATCGTGATGATCCGCGAAGAGCTCGCCCGCATGACCCGCGAGCCCGTCGCCGACAAGGAGCTGGCGCTCGCCAAGCAATACCTGATCGGCAGCTTCCCGCTCCGACTGGACACCTCGGGCAAGGTCGCCGACTTCCTGGTGGCGATCGAGGACCTCGGGCTTGGACTCGACTACGCGGATCGCTACCGCGAGCGAATCGGGCGCGTGACCGCGCTGGACGTCCAGCGAGTCGCGGCCAAGTTCTTCCCGCCGGCGGCCTTCAGCCGCGTCGTCGTCGGCGAGGGCAAATGATCCGCGCCGGGGCGCTGGCGCTGGCCGCGCTGCTGATCGGGCCGCCGGTCGTCGCGGCGGCGTCGTTCACGCTCGGGCCCGAGGAGCGCACCGCCGCGCTCCAGGTCGGCTCGCGCTCGGTCACGCTCGACACGTTCGACGCCGAGTGGCGCGTGGCCGGCCAATCGGGAGACTCGGTCACCGTGGTCACGCCGTTTCATCGTCTCGTCCTGGCCGGCCGCCACGCCGCGTTCAAGAACGAGCGGGTCAAACACGGCGAACCCGAGAAGCTCCTGCGCGAGCAGCAGGACCGGCTCGTGATCTGGGCAAGCCTCTACGGCTCGCGAGTGGATTTCGCGCGCTTCTACGCTCCGCGGCTTCTCGTGGGTGCGCGCGAGATCGAGCCCACCTTCGTCCAGAACGAGCGGACCGCCGTGCGGACCGAGGGCGGAGGCTATCTCGCGCGCTGCGTCTACGGCTTTCCGGTGAAGGACCTGACCCCGAAGGCGAACCTGTTCCTGGTCGTCCGCGACGCCGACGGCCGCGACGTCAGCCGCTTCACGATCGACCTCGCCACGATGAGGTGAGCGCGGCTCTCGCGTCGAAGCGCGCGCTGCCGGCGCACGGCTGGTTCGGGCTGGCGGTCATCGTCGGCGCCGAAATCTCTTTGATGGCCGGCGAGCCGACCGTCGGCGGCTGGTTCACGCCGATCGTGTGGACCGGCTACGT
>Ga0066691_10001039_pt1 | contig 10334 bp, 6 predicted proteins | sample GraSoiAngelo_140_FD_66671 | JGI IMG/M metagenome (GOLD analysis project Ga0066691, IMG submission 66671) | Grasslands soil microbial communities from the Angelo Coastal Reserve, California, USA - 14_0929_12_30cm | ecosystem: Environmental > Terrestrial > Soil > Grasslands | place: USA... | reverse complement strand
AGCTCGCAAAAGACGTCGATCTCGCGCCGCAGTTCTTCGTGCGGAATGGGTTTCAGGAAGCGTTTCGCCGCCATGCTCGCGGTCCGGTCGAATTTGCAAGCCTGCGCGGCAGTCGCGCGCGCCACTTGCAAAGCTTCGCCTTCAGCGGCGACTTGGCTCACCAGCCCCGTAGCCATTGCCTTCGCAGCGTTGATGCTGCGGCCGGTAAGCAGCAGGTCGCGCACCACGCTATTGCCGATATCGCGCCGCAATCGCGGTATCCCGCCGAAGCCGGGAATGAGTCCAAGGCGCAGCTCCGGAAAGCAAAAGCGCGCCATCTTATCCGCGATAATCAGATCACAGGCCAGAGCCAGCTCGAAGCCGCCGCCGAACGTCACTCCGTGCACGGCTGCGATCGTGGTCAGCGGCGAACCATCGATGGCACTTAAAACGCGATGCACGCGTTCGAGAAATGCGCGTACGCCGGAAACGCGTTCGGCTGCCGTAAGACCCAGGCTCGCCGCATAAAGCTCCCGCAGATCGGCACCGGCCGAAAATCCCGCTTCTTGCCGGCTGTATACGATCAATGCGGCGGCCTTCTCTCCTGCCGCCTCGAGCGCCGTAACAAATTGCTCGAGGTCCTCCAGCATCGCCGTGCCGATCTCGTTGCAAGGCGGATGATGGAGCGCGAGTTCGATGGTGCCGTCCTTCAGCTCCCAGGAAAGCGTCTTCGTTTTCTCGTGAAGATGAAGCTTGGAAGCGGTCACGTTGGATTCTTGCGGTACATCGATTCGATCGCATCGCCGAAGTGCGCGGCAATGGCGTCGCGGCGCAGCTTTCCGTTCGCCGTCAGCAGCCCAGTCTCCAGCGTCAGCGGGTGTGGTTCGATGTGATATGCCCGGATTTGACGATAATGCGGCAGACTCGAATTCAGCCGGGCAACCGCCGTTTTCACTTCTTCGAGCGCTACGTCACCGGTCACCACAGCGGATAAGAAGCTACGCCCATGCCCAAAGAGCACCACCTGTTGCGACGCGGGAATAGCGCACATCAATTTTTCCTCCAGCGGTTCGGGCGCAATATTATGGCCGGAGCTGAGGATCAGCAAATTGTTTAGGCGCCCTACAATCCGCCAGTTGCCACTGGGAGTTCGTTCACCCTGATCGCCCGTGTGAAACCAGCCATTCGATAACGCCTTGGCTGTGTCCTCCGGCCGGTTCCAATAGCCGGAGAAAACGTTTGGCCCTCGTACGAGAATTTCGCAGTGGTCGCCCAGCTTCATCTCGACGCCATGGATCGCCGGTCCGACGGCGCCCGGCTCGACGTGCCGGGGATCGTCCATCGTGCAAATCGCCGTCGTCTCGGTAAGCCCGTAGCTTTGCAACACGGGGATTCCGAGCATTTGAAAGAAAAGTTGTGTTTCCAACGCCAGTGGCGCCGAACCGCAAATCAAGGCCTTGAGATTGGGGCCTAATTTCTTGCGAATCGCCGGAAAAATGAGCTTCCGCGCCAGGAGGAGCGACATGCCGCTTCGTGCTCCATTGCCGTTGCCAAGCGAGGCTGCTTTCGCACTGGCGAAGATCTTGTTCGCGAATCCGCCGCGTTTTGCGAGTTGCATCTCCACGGCTGATCGCATGCGTTCGAGCAATTGCGGCACATTCAAGCAATAGTCGGGCGCGGCCTCGCGCAGATCGTCAGCCAGTCGCGTCAGGTCAGTCGAGAGCCGCAGTTCACTCAATCGCAAGAGGCTGGAGAGCAGCAAAATCCAGGAGCCTGCAAAACAGAACGGCAAATAATGAAACACGCGGTCCGGCTCCGCGCGCTTGCCCATCAGCAGTTCGAGCCGGTCAGCGGTGCAGGAGAGCATATACGTTACGTTGCCTACATTGAGCACAACGCCCTTCGATTCTCCGGAAGTACCGGAGGTATAAATAATCGTGACCGGATCGGAGCCGGCGAGCGGCACAGGCTCCGTACGGATCGCTGCTGTCTGCCGCGCGGTCGGTGCGCCGAAAATTTCCTCGAGAAGCATTAAGCGGGGCGCGGCCCCGGGCAATGCCGCAAGCAGATCTCGCTGCGAGGCGGCGTCACCGCAACAGATGATTGCCGGCTGCGCATCGCGAATCATGGCCGCCAGTTCGGCGGGCGTTTGCCGCGCGTAGAGCGGCACAACCATGATGCCATCGGCCATTGCCGCCAAATCCAGAGCGATCCACCGGATGCCGTTCGGCGCGAGCAATGCGCAGCGGTCGCCCTTGCGGAGCCCGGCTGCGGCAAGAACCGCGCGAGCCGCCGCGACACGTTTGAGGAGCTCGCCCGCGGTCACGCAGACGCGCCCTTCCGGTCGCATCTCCTCGAGCACCATGCGTTCCGGCGCGTTCGCGAGACGTTCAAAAATATCTTCCAGAAAATTCATTGCGGAATTCTCGCGACTCTTCAGTTTGCCGCCATCGCTCGCGTCCGGCTATCGTATAACTCCACCAGTCGCCTGAGGCCGGGATGCAACGGCGGAAGATAGTCCTCCCAGCTCCTGATGCCGCCCTGGATGGGAAATTCCGGATAGCGTTCATGCACCGTGCGCTCCAGGAAAACGCCCATGCGCGCCATGCGCTTTAGATTTTGCACCACGGTGCGGCCGATGGCGTCGCGAATAGGCTCGGCGTCGGTGTGCAGCCTTTCCATGGCGGCGACCAACTTCGGCTCGAGCTCCGGGTCATCCACGCTCACCATCAGGTCCTCGTGGCCGCGTTCCTGCATCAAGTTGCGAATCCGTTCGTCCATGGCGATACCGGCTGAGGGCAGCAAACTCGGCATCGTGGTGACGATAGCGTGATAACGCGAGGAAACCACCATATGGCCGGCCCGCAGAATGCTCACCAGTTGGTGCATGTCGTACATATCCGAAGTGAATACGGGCAAGCCTCCCAGCTGCCTGGCAACCTCCAGGCAGGCATTTTTGTCGATCTGTTCGGTGCCCACCACGATGGGAAACACTTTATGCCCTTGCCGGAATGCGTGCACCGCTCTGCTCATTCCGGTGAGCATGCGCTTCAACGCAGCGTCGACTTCCGGTCCGGACTTGTGGAAATAGATCGTGCGATACTGGCTTTCTTTGTACGCGCCCGTAAGTGCGCGTGCCAGATATTTCGCCAGCGACGGCTTCACCGGCCAGCAAAAGGGATCGCTGGCACACACCACCAGCACCGGGGTGACCCCATCCCAGCCTGCTTGGTGGAGCGCGTGACGGCCGAATTCCGGCTGATTTGACTCAAAAGTCCACGCTGTATCCGTGCCCAGTTCCGCGGGAATACCTTGCTCGCGAAGCGCCGCCTGTGATCCCGAGCTTCTCGCGATCACGAACGACTGGCGGCAATACCTCCGGCACATCCAAGCGAGCATCGGGTTCATGCGGTCGGCATCTCCGCCGTAACCCACTGAGAGTTTGTTCTGCGCCACGGCCAAACCCAAACTTTCCACCATCATCGTGGTCAAAGCATCCGCCCATGTGCTCTTGAACATAGAACCCTCGCAGGCGATGGCCCCGTCGTTCTTCCCCACCTGACGATAGAGAAAAGCTGGGAAGATGTCGGGGAGCTTCACCTGAGTGGCGCCGGGAAAATAACCGCGAGTCAGATCAAAATTTTGTGTGGTAACACTCAAATCTACTCTTTCCTCGCCCAAGACGTGCCGGATCTGCCGGATCATCTCCTGCACCCGAAGATCGGAACCCGTGTTGCGGGCGCCGGCGTAGCAGGCCAGCAGCAGCTTCAGCCGCTCGCCGGGCTGTCGCGCTCGGCCGAAACCGAGGATCCACTCGAGTTTGGCCCATTCGATCAGCAAACTGACCCATGCCTCGAGCATGAAATCCATCATCGCTGAGGTCCTCCGGCAACGGAATGTTCAGTGCGCGCATCCTCGGCAAGCACTCTTTCGGGTCCAAGCGGCCATTCGCGATAGGGATAGTGGAATCGGTTCTCTCTTGCAAAGCGAAATAGCGGATAGCAATACGAAGAAAATCGCGCGGGAGCGCGCCCCAACTCAGCCACCACGCGCGTATTATCGAAGACGGTGTTCCACACGAGATATGGCAAAAATACCCTCAGCAGCGAAGCCGCGTGGCCCAGGTTATCGCTGCGGCCGGACAGCCGCCCCACAACACGGCGGAACGGCGCCTCCAACTCGGGCCAGAATAACGGCTTGATCTTCCCACGAGCCTGCGCCAGCGCTGCGGTCAATTCCCGAAAGCTCTCTGAATTCACGCCTGAAGACAGGTGATAAATCTCGTGTTTCGGGCTGAGGCTCTGGTGCAAAGCCACGATCGCATCCGCCACATAATCGACGGGCACAATATCGACGCAATCGTCAGGACGAAACGGCAGCACCGGCAGGCTGCCTAAAAAGACGAAAGCCCTGACCATGTCAAACTGCGTGGTTTCCGGCCGGCGGCTGTCTCCCAGCACGATGCTCGGGCGAAAAATCGTCCGCGGGACGTCGGGGAGGAGTTCGCGGACCATGTGTTCGCCGAATTTCTTTGTGCGCGCGTAGGGATCGTAATCGGAGCGATCCCAATCGATGGCGCCGTCTTCGGTAACCAGTTCGTTACTGCGCCGGCCCGCCACGGCCACGGTGCTCACCTCGCTGAAGCGCCGCAACCCGTGAGCGTCTTGGGCGCGCCGCGCGAGTTGGATGACCTCCAGCGTGCCGCGCAGATTGACGTTGAGGCAGCTTCTTTCCGACTTGCGGTTGAGCGATGCCGCGCAATGCAATACCGAATCCGTCGACGCGACCAGCAGTTCGTACTCTTCGTCATGGAGTCCGAAGCGTGGAGAGGTCAGATCGCCGCAGAAAATGTGTATGCGCGCCGAGAGGTGTTCGCGAAAGGCCGGGAAGTCGAAGTGCAGTTGCAGGGAATGCCACAGCCGGCGCTGCGCTTCCTCGCTGTCTTCTGCGCGAACCAGCAGATTCAGTGATTCGCCATGCTGTTCGAGAAGCCCCGCTGCCAGATAGGATCCGATGTAACCGGTTGCGCCGGTGAGAAAAATAGCCATATCGTTCAGCGGCCGCTTGCGTCAATTTGCGGTGGCCCATCCACCGCGTCCGGCAGGCGGAACTCGCGGCGAGGCGCGCTTTTGAGCGCGTGCCCTTCGATCAGCGGATAACACCATTTGCGGAGCGCCGGAATATGGACATTGATCCAGTAATCCCACCAATCGATCACTCCCGGCTCGTAGGCGAATTGTTGCCGCTCCTCCGCCGGCAGCAGAGCGGAGAGTAATTGCACGTTGTCGCACTCAAAAACTTGCTCGTTGTGCAGAATGAACGGTTCGTAGAGTTCGATGAGTTTCTCCACTCGCTCGAGATCTCGTTCCGCTTTAGCGAGTGGCGGACGCTTGAATTGAAGAGCAGATGCGGCTCGGTTGATGCCTTGCACGACGAACTTTTGCGCGGGAACCGACAACTTCCGATAGCGCTGCTTGGACACCGGAATCGTCTCAAATCGCATGCGTACCCAGTGCTCCAGACCCTGCTGTGCGCGATAGTGCTTGCGATGCGCGAGAGCAGTCAACTCGATGGAGCGGCCCATGTTGCAAGGATTGTTCGCGGACGTAGCTAGTTGATAGAGGCGCTCATGACGCCGCTCGACGAGTGCCGCAGCGATCAGCGTCATGCCGCGGCAGACCAGGTCCACGGGGATCACGTCCAGGCGTTTGCGCTCGTTTGAGGGCAGTTGCCGGAAATAAGTCCCCAGGAGGTAAGAAAGAGGCGCGGAAGTATTGATCCCCTCGTTCCATCCGCGAAAGGGCTGCTCGATCGAGGTCTCCACGATGGACGGGCGGACCACCGCGATGGGCAGACCGGCGCCTCGGGCGGCAAGGAGGGACTCCGCCAGACTCTTCGTGAACGTGTAGGTATTGGGCCAGCCGAGTCTGCGAGCGCGCCGTGTCGCTGCGCGCGTGAGCCGATTTCGTATCCATCGGAGGCGGTTCTTCCGTATCAACTCATCGATTTCGCGTCCCGGCGGCCGCTGGTTCTCATGCAGGCGGCCCAGGGCCTGCCGACGCAACGCTGCCTCCACTTCCGAACTGTGCGCGCGCTCTTCGACTTTGCGCGCCAGCTCCTGCAGGGACAGCAACTCTCGGTCGAAATTGAAATCATCGACACCTGCGGGCGTGTAATTCGCTTTCAAATCCTCAGCCACGCGCCCGTCGCGAGCGCCTACGACGTAGCAGGTGGAAAGGTGCAGCAGCGCGGCATGATCCGATGCGCGAAGGAACTCCACCAGATGCGCTGCGGGCTCGACGTTACTGGCCAAAGCATCGCGCAGGTCGGGATTGAAGTCTGTCAAGCCGGAGCTATTCACAACCAGGTCGATCACGCGGGCCAGGCGTTGCCGGGTGTTGTCGTCAATGCCGAGTCCGGGCAAGCTCACATCGCCTTCGACCACTTCGAGTTTTTCGGCAAGAAACGCGCTCAGGTCTTTTCCATAACGTCTTTCCAGCCGATCGAAAACCGGAGAGGCCTCGACGATCTTTTCAAATCTGCGCCGGGCGGTGATGTTACGCTGTCGCCGGACCAGCAAATAAACCTTGCCGATCTCCGAAACTTCGGAAAGAACATGCTCAAGCCACACCTTCCCGATAAAGCCCGTGACGCCCACCAGCAGAATCTGCTTACCGCGTAACGCCTGACGCACCGAAAGGGGCCGCCCCGGCTGCCGTTCAAAAACAACGAGCGGAGTATGGTTGTGGGGAGACGGCCTTTCGGCCGCAAAGATCGCTTCGGTGAGATGATCTGGATACTTTTCCATCCCCAGGTCGCGAAGCAATTGCTCAGCGCTGACGCGCCCGTCTGCTTGCCCGGCCACGAGAAACGCCAGCGGGCCTCGCGGACGGATAACCGGGTTGAGCAAGCGACCGGTGGCAACGCCATTACGGAACTCCAACCGGTTGGCTACGATCCTTTCGATCCCCAGGTGCTGCGCCAGCGGCCTCATGACGTGATCCAACCCTTGACTGACCAAAACGACCTGCCCATGCTGATCCAGCCATTCGCGCAACTTCGCCACGCCTTCCGGCCGGAGTTGGGGCTCCAGCACGTACTGGAAATACTCTTCGCCGAGCAGGTCCAGGCGATCGCGGCTCACACCACGCAGGAGGGCATGTAAGATCCTGGTAGCCAGCACCCGGTGGCTCGCGTACAAGGCTGGCCGAACCAAAGCTTGGAGGAAAAGGCCTCCGCGGCGCGCCCAGCGCTCGGCGAAGGTATGGGCGTTCCAGGTGAAATAAGCTACCGGACGAACAGCGGTCAGAGTCGCCAGGCTGCCTTCCACGCGCCAAAAGACAGGCCACTCACGCTGGTTCGGAACGCCGTTCAACGGCGCATCCGTTTGCTCGCCCGATCTCGCTAGCATTGAAGGCAAGGGCTGACCATTTTGGGAGTCGGCTATGCGCAAGATTTATTCCCGCCCAGAGACGAGACTGCGCGCCTGAGTACGTCCGACGAAGGAAAACGCCACTAACTTACCTTTTTTCCGGGAGACCCGCAAGGCTCAGCGATCCGAAACTCTCCGTCACGCGCGTATTGCACCCGCCAGGGTCAATCCAACCCTATAAGGCGGGTTTGGGCATAGCGGCGCAACTGGTCGGTCAAGGCGCATTGCGCGCGGGTCTTGAAGCGATGTTTCAATCGCGTCAAGCCGACGATACGAACCGCGCGTTCATCGCTGATGCGTACGAATTTGCGGCCCGGACGTCGCTCCACGGCAATGGCAGGGAGTACCGAAACGATGGTCGAAAATTGGCCGCTCTCGAAGACCACGTTTGGGCTCACGCGCGATCTGCGGCAGGCCGAAAGCGCGTTTTCCCGGAAGCAATGGCCTTCCTTGAGTAAGAGAAATGGAGGACCGCTGGCCGAGGCTGGCGGACGCGCCATTTCGGCGCCAAGCCAGCCTTGTTTGTTTGCGGGGCTGACGTCATCATCGTCTCTGAGATGCGCGACGAAGAAACGGCCGGCAGAGAAGCGCCCGACGTCGAAATCGCCGGCAGCGCATTCGAGGCGCAAGCGTTCGAGGTGACGCCGGTCATGCCTTATGGCTCGCGCGTGATTCGGGCGCGAGCGAGCGAACACGTCTGGGATGAAGCCAAAGCCGCCGGTATCAATTTGCCGGCGATTTGCCATCAGGGACGATGCCTCACCTGCGCCGGCGAACTCGTCGAGCCCGGCGAATTTGATCCCAGCGACGCGGTTAGCTACTATCCTCAAGACCGCGAAGCAGGATACATTTTGCTGTGCACGGCGCTAGTGCGCTCGAATCTGCGCATCCACGCATGTGCAGACGGAAATGCGCGCGCACCGCAAAGAAACTGGCCTGCCCGCGCCTTACGCATAGATGGCAACCATAGAGATGCAGAACGCAAACTGGATCGCCGTGGAAGATTACAAGTTCCCGGGCGGCTGGATAGGCGCTGGAACGGCCGGAAATTCCGGAGATAAAGACGCCCGCGCGCGGGCGCTTTGCCGGGAGCTCGAAGCCGGCAAGATTCTCTTTTTCTCGAAACTGCCCTACGAATTTCCGTCGGATGAGCGCGAATTTCTGCTTTCGCGCGAGTGGAACGAGTTGCGGCTGCACAAAAACGTCTCGTACCGGCCGGCGGACGACGTGATGCGCGGATTTTCCGGCGATCACGGCACCGAGACGCATCTGCATCATATCGTGCGAAACTACAGCGCGCACGTAGTCGAATTTCTGCGCGATTTTCTGCGGCCCTACGCCGGAAAATGGAAGCTGGATTTCGCCAGCTTTCGCCCATTCGAGGAAGAGGGGCGCGACCTTTCCCTGCACAAGCGCAACGATCTGTTGCACGTGGATGCCTTTCGGCTGCGACCGACGCGCGGCGGGCGCATCCTGCGCGTGTTTACGAACCTGCATGCGACGAAGCCGCGCGTGTGGTACGCGATCGGCGACTTCGGCTGGCTGGCGGAACAGTACGCGGGCGGCGCGGGGCTTGGGCGGTTTGCGGCGAAGAACGGAGCGCTGCGCCGAAGCGTGTCGCGCTGGGCGGCGACGCTGGGCCTGAAAAGGCTCAGCCGGACGCCGTATGACCGTTTTATGCTGCGGTTCCATGATTACCTGAAAGAGAACGACGATTTTCAGCGCAACTCCCCAAAAGTGCGGCTGGAGTTTCCGCCGCTGGCGACGTGGATGGTTTTTACCGACGGCGTGGCCCACGCCGCGATGTCCGGGCAATTCGCGATGGAACAGACGCTGCTGATCCCGCCGGAAACGCTGGTGGCCCCGGAATCGGCGCCGTACCGTATTCTGGAGCGCATCGCCGCCGCAAGACTTTGCTGATGTGCGATCGATCGCGCGGAATCTAAAGTAAGACTCGAAGCCACCCCCTCCCCGTATTTTTCGTAACGATATCATTTCGTGATACTTATTCTGGCGTCCTTGCAACGATATCATCCTAAGCAACTTACGGCCGCGCTTGACTCTTATTCCTAAACTCCACGTTCGGCCTACCCCTGACTCTTTTTTACGCCTCAGCCTTTTGGTAGACGCTCGCGGCGCCGGCCCCCGGGCCCTTTTTTGTAAGTGCGTATTCTAAAGACCTTGCGCGATTCGTTGTGTAAGCGCTCATCTGCCGCCCTTAGCTCCGAGATCGCTCGATTTGTCCCCGGCCGTCGAGCGCGGCCCTTTCGCCGAATCGATCGCGGTAGGGGCGATCGGCGGGTAGGCAAAGGGCCGGAGTTGGCGTCACGACGAACGAGGATACGGCAACACGCGGGTGGGCTGAGTTCGGGCTGATAGAGCCGTCGGGAAATAGTGCGAAAAAAGGGCAGTGCGAGACGGAAGAACCGTCTTCGAGCGCGAACATAGCGTATCGTACACGATTGGTAAACAGAAGTCAATGTCTTATTTACTGTAAAGCTGTTCGAATGAGATTGTTCGAATGAGGCGTGGATGGAAACTCTCGGCCACGACAAAGCGCTTCATGCACCAGTGGCGTGCGCGGGTGCTCGAAAAGTTGCGATGAACTCGTCCCGATCATTGAAGCGCAACAAGACCGGGTTGCGGCAAAGCGATCCTCGACCGAATGCGACCGCATGCCGGTCCTCTAAGGAAGAAAGAACCGAGGCGTAGTCTTCACCGATGTAATTTTTCAGCAATTCCATTCCGGTTGCATCGAAGACCCGCAGGCGAAGACCGTATTGCATTGGTTTAAGATGCTTTTTGTAACATTTGCAGTTCTCTGGGTTATGACAATGCACCCTAGACCGTACTTTCGACCTTGCAATATTGCTTTCGCGGTGCCGTTGGTCGCAGTCTTGTCTCCCTCTGACGCTACCGCGTT
>Ga0066691_10001034_pt1 | contig 10370 bp, 7 predicted proteins | sample GraSoiAngelo_140_FD_66671 | JGI IMG/M metagenome (GOLD analysis project Ga0066691, IMG submission 66671) | Grasslands soil microbial communities from the Angelo Coastal Reserve, California, USA - 14_0929_12_30cm | ecosystem: Environmental > Terrestrial > Soil > Grasslands | place: USA... | reverse complement strand
GGGGGGGCGAGGCCCAACATAATTAATAAAATCAATCACTAAGCGTAGAGGGGAGGGGAGGTACAGATCAGGGGAAACGAGTAGAGCTGACACCAGGCTGCCACTGCATCGGAGTCATCGCTAAAGGCCCCGGTAGTCGAGGACAGCGAGAAACTGCCGGTACCGTGGACGCTCGGCAACGCGCAAGAGCGCCCGTATAAGGTCGCCAGAGCTCCCTGGGCGGGTCGGCTCGAGCAGGTCTGCGCCGCCGGGCGTTAAGTCATTGCCAAGCACGTCCAGGACCGCTGCCAGCAGGCCTCTCTGGAATGGCTCGCCCATGATCCGGCAGTTAGTTCTCCTGGCCAGCTCGCGCACCCGCTTTGAACAATTGGCCGGCGCATAGCTGGCTTCGGCCATCGCGAGCGCCTCCAGATCCCATTCCGAGTCGCCGATCGCCACGACAGGTTCGGCCGTGCACTCCAGGTACTTCCTGACCGCCAGTAAGCCAGGGCCCTTGCCCGTTCCCTTCTGCACGATATACGTGTCTGCTTGCCTGCGGATGGCGGTCAAGCGCTCGGCGTGACACTGAGCGAGTAGATCTTCCACCTCGGCCTCGCTCAGGCCCGCCGTGCCCTGACCCTCGTAGCGATAGGCGCGGATCGAGTAGCGATACCCCGGGTCAATAAACACTCCCGGCACCTTTTTGATTCCTTCACGACAGCGGGCCAACTGGTCCGCAGCCGCGGCATCGATCAACGCCATTTCGCATCGGCGAACCGCATCCACAAAGACACTCCCAAACTCTGCCAGCGCGCCAGGGAGGCTGTAGGACTGGCAATAGTTGCGGACATGCTCGACGCTCCGTCCCGTGTTCAGCACAACCGAGAAGTCGTGCGAGCGCAAAAGCTCCAGCGCGGCGACTCCGCTGGGGGTCGTGTGCGGGAAGCCCAACGCCTCGCAGTCGAACACCCCATCCAGGTCGAGGAAGAACAAACGCTGGGACCATCTCGCCTGCTGCGCCCCCGCGGTGAAGTCGCCGTGCAATCGATTCATGCGGTAGGCCAGAAAGTTACGAGCCCGCAGGTAGCGCTCGTTCCACTCTTCCCGGCGTTCGCCGGTTCGCTCATGAGCAATCGCGTATGTGGCGTGTTTCATGGTCAGGATGCCGTGGAGCAACTGATAGAGGAGAAGGCGATCAACGATCGTTCGGTCGCCACTCTTCCGCACGTACTCCTCTAGCAACTCCTGTTCCTCTTGTTCTGTGAACGCCAGTTCAAAGATGGCGGAAGCGAGGTCGTAAGCCGGATCGACAATGTCCAACTCCGCTCCGCCAAAATTATGCTGTTCGAAATCCACCTTGTAGATTCCCGTGTCGGTCTCGACCCATTCGTCAGGCTTCATCCGACCGTCAATCACGATCGGCATGGGGCTCACATATCTCTTCAGCTGCTCGCGAAGAGCCCGGACTTTGAAGCGGCCAACGTAGGGGCCGTAGGCGCCGCGAAGGATATTGACGATCTCGTCCCATCCTGTCCAGCGATAGCCGGGGCTGTCAAAACAGGGATCCTCTGTCAGACGTAATCGTTGCACTCGCTTGGCGACATAGGAAGACACGACCTGCGCCCGGTTAACGTCCGCCATTCTCACGCCGCCTCGACCTGCGTCGCGCAACCACTCCGTGATCATGAGACCGTTCCGTAGCCCGATCACCCGAGGCACAAAGCCTGCCAGACGAGTCCCCATGATATACGAATGGTATCCGAGCCACCCCCACCCGACGCTCTTGGCGAGGACACGGGTGACAACGGGTCTCCGGTCGGGGCCGTGGAGCCGAACTTCGAAGACCCGCTTCAGACGAACTTGGAACCCGTCCCCGTAATGCCGCCACAAGCCGGCGTTGATTGTGTCCACCGCACTGTGCTCGTGGATGTGGACGTCCGCCCAGTCGCGATAGTACTCCTGGAGTAGCGGCTCCATCGAACGAGGATCAAGCAGACGGGTCTTGTGGAACTCGTGTGGCTCTAAGGTCACCAGGGTCACCCCGCTTGCCCATTCCGTTTCCTGTGGCAGGGTCCAATCAGGCAGGGCCGGATGGCGCGGCGCCAGGACGGTGACCCTCCGGGAAGGCACGCCCAATTGCCGAAGGATTCTCAGCATGAGTCGAAAGGTGAGTCCCGTGTTCGGGTGGTCATCGACAAGAAGAACGCGTACGTCCCGGCGCCCGAGCCTCCGCAATTGCCGCCTTTCCCAGCGTGAGAGCGCCGTCTTAGGACGAATCGTGAACCACGAGACCAGGGGCCATCCCAGGGTTGAGAGAGATGCTTTAACAAGCGGAGCAAAATAGGCCCCCGCCGTCCGCACTCCGATGATGACGACCTCTTTCGTGCGGTCCTGCTGAGACGCGACAAAGCGGCGCACCAGAGCGAACACGTCGTGATGCGTTAAATCCTGACACCGAAACCCTTCGGGCAGCCGCATGCGCTGCCTCAGGAGTCGCTCGGGCAAAGAGATGCTCGCGACAGCCGTCACCGTCCGCCGCAGAGCCGACCACCGCCCCGCATCGGCGTCCGATCCGCTGAGCAACAGGTCGCATGCCCCGTCCACGCAGGGATCCCATCTGCGCCTCCACCGGCGAACGGAACGATCACGGACCTCGCTCCGCAACAGGTAAGGCAGGTTGAGGAGCCATTGGGCTGTCCCCACTGCCCGGCGCAAACGGGGAAGATGATTGGATACGGGTGCGAGGTCCCACGGGCGCCACGCCAGATAGTCATCGACCGTGCACGCTATAGCGCAGACGAACAGGTACACATTGATCTTGCACTCCTCACGCTGCCAGTCAACCCGAAGGGATTTATAACGATCCAATTCCTCGCCCAGCCGTTGGAAGAGCCCCCCCAGCGACAAAATCGGGTTGAGACACCAGTCGTAGGACGCATAGAAGTCTGCCTCCGTCGGCCCTGCGATACACTCAGAGCCTGGCTCATGAATCGCGATTTCGTTCATCGGATTCGTTCCTGGTGGGGAAGATCACTTGGCGCGCAATGTGCCAACGCGCCCGTCAAAGAGCAGAGCGCGGACGGAAGAGCGCCCGGCGACCGGAACAACCGACCAAGCAGAAGGTCCCGACACAACCACCAGACCACGTGGGGGTGCTGGCGGGCCTGCGAGAGGAGATAGGGCAACCAGGCGTGGCCGTAGGGGACGTACACTCGCACGGGCACGCCCGCCTCGCGTGCCACCCGAATTGCGCGCCGCATCGGTAGGCCGAAGAGGAGTTCCACTTCGCACGACGTGCCAGCGGCGAGGAGTCGCCTCAGCGCCTCGCCCGCAAGCAGAGGATCGTGCGTGGCCACGGCCACGTGCGAAGCCCGCCCGGCCAACCGGTCAATGACTGCGAGGAACCCCGCCGCCGGGTCGATGTTGGGCTCGTCGGGATCGACCCACTGCCCTTTGACCACGCGCACGTTCAGCCGGAGCTCCACCGCCCGGTCTGCATCCTGAAGGCTGCGTCGCCACCGGCCCGGAAGGGTACAGCCGAGCTTCGGGTAGCGCTCGAGCGCGTCGGCGATCAGTGCGAGGGTTTGATCTGCCGCTTCCGGGCCCAGCGAATCGAAGTGGACGATAACGCCGCCCTGACGGGCACGCCCCAGGACCTCAGCCAGCAAGTCGCGGGAGAAGTCCAGCGGCGGCGCCTTGACAGAGAGGGAGCAATTCAACTTTTCCCGTGCGAGAGCGTCCAGGGCGGCAAGGTAGGCATCCGCGGTCTGCCGGGGGCTATCACCTTCCCCGTTCCAGAAACAGATCGTCGTTGCCATCCCCAGTCGAACCAACGAGTGACACACCTGCACACCATCGGCAAGCTCCGGTCCCGCAGTATAGGACCGGGCTGCTCGTTCAGCTAAAGGCAGCCAGCACCGCCGCATCATTGTTCGCAGATTGCCTTCCATTGCCTTCCTAAACGATCCGGCGCACTCTGCGCCAGGTGAACTTGGCGGCGTCGGCTACGAGAGCAGCGATCCCTAGCGCATTCGCCGGGTACGCCCGCAGCATGACGCAGGGACGGACCTGTCGAGTCCAAACCTGCAACCATGGCTCATCCACGCCAAGGAACTCGTAGGAGTGCAACCCACGCGCCGCGGCGTAGCGCAGCGTCTCCAGCATCAACAGCGCGCCAGGCGAGCACCGCGCGAACTCTTCGGCGTAGCCGATTTTGAGGAGCCAAAAGCGCTTGCCCCACTCGACCGCAAGCTGCATGGCGGCGGCACGGCCGCCGATGCGCAGCAGGCCCAGGCGAAGGATGCCTTTCTCACAGGCAGCGGCCGCATAGCGATTGAAGAAGCTCTGTCTCAGAGGATCGCTGGCCAGCGCCGTGCCTTTGCACATTTTCCAGCCAGACGCCTCCACTCGGAAGGCTTCTTCGAGCAGCGGGTCGAGCTCTTTGGGCGTGGGGGACACAACTTCAGCCGTGACTGGACCCATCCTGTCCGCGATTCGTCGGGCTCGCCGAAGGTCTGAACGGCGACCCGAATTGACGTGCTGCTCGGGCTGGAGCCAGCTGGTATCGAGCGGAATCCACGGCCAACCGACCGAGGGGCGGCAAAGTACAACGCCACGCCGTCGGTAGGCGCTTCGCAATGCGCCCACGACGGGCGAATCCATCGGGAGACGATCCAGCGCGAGGGGAACTCCCGATTGCGCTAGGGCATTCGCGAGGAGCGCGAGAGCGGACGGATGGGAGAAGAGAAAATCCAGCGGCTCCCGAAGCTCATTCATCCCGAGCAATTCCAGGCGTTCGAGCACGGCCCGCCGCCTGACGAGCGGTGCGACGGCGGTGATGTGCGGCGATGCCCCGACCGCGAGCAGGTGCAATTCGCCATCAACGGTAAACGTCTCGGCGCAGGCCCTGATCCACGCATGGTCTAGCATGGGTGCGCTGGCCTGCGCCGCGAAACTTTCCCAGGCCTCCGACAGCTCATCGAGGCCATCGAGTCCCTGAATGATCCGGAGGGATGTCGCGTGGGTCTCCATCGGGCGCGGCGCCACCCATCCATCTCTACCACGACCCTCGGCCGCTTTCGTCAGTTCACTCATCGCGAGACCCGCTCCCACGTCACGGCCTGGCGTCCCGTGACAAATCGAAAGAATGCCACAACGGTGGCCCCGTAACCGTTCACTTTCCTTTCAAGCACTTATATGCGATCAGCGTGGGCATCCGGCAGTCTCTCCATTCTGCTTGCCCTGGAATTCGTAATCGGTTCGGTTGACGTAGCCCTTCGAGCCTTTATACGAGACGATCTTCCCCGGGACTCCCACCACGACAGCATTGTCAGGAACGTCTTCGGTAACGACGCAATTCGCTCCAATTGCCGCATTATCGCCCACGCGTATGCCGCCGATGATCTTGGCCCCTGATCCGATATACACATTGTCGCCGATAACGGGGGCCCCCTTGCGCTTCCCCCTATTGGTCTGTCCGATGGTGACACCCTGGCTGAGATTGCAGTTTTTCCCGATGACGGCGAAAGTGTTGACTTCGACGCCCACGGTATGGCCGATGTAGAGGCCGCTACCAATCTGCGTCGCGTGAGAGATGTAAATACCGAATTTGTACTTGTAATGGCACAAGATCATAAAAGCGACGAGATAGAGAGGCGCCATGATGACTCGCGGTTGGGCTGTTCGCAAGTAAGAGCACAGCCGTAGGTAGAAGGAGTATTTAAAGCCATCGCTGGTCCGTGTGTTGCTATCGCAGAACAGGAGTTGCCTCACGAGGAGACGCAATGACTTCTTCCCCGTGTACCGGTAGAGATCGGAATACCATAAGTGTTTCAGGTCAAGGAAGGTCATCGGTCAAACGTCGTCAGGGAGAAGAGGATCAGGTCACGCCCTTCGGGGAGCCGGGTCCCAAGTCGGACGTGCAACACCCAGAGCAAAACGTATGAACCCAAGCAGGAGCGCGGCGTTCAGGACCAGGAAGTACCGCGCGCCGGTGGCCGCTTTGCCGAGAATCGGGACATGATGGACCAGTGTCGCACCTAGGGCGAGCCCGCACACCACGAGTTGCCCAACGAAGAGCGCTTGAAAGAAGCGAAGGTCCAGGAGCCACAGATTTGCCCCGAAACCAACCAGCATGAACCAAGGTCCGAACCATCGGAGCACCTTGTGCGAAAAGTAGGCCACCGCCACCCTGCCCTTCCAGGGAAGCAGCAGTCGCCACGTCCACAGCAATGCCTGAAGATCACCCGCTCCGATCCGCACATGTCGTCGGAACTCGTCCCGGATCCGCTCCGGCGACATCTCCCAGGCCCTCGCCGACGGGACAAAGAACACCTGCCCGCCGGAATGCAACCGCATCAGCATGGGAATCAGGAAGTCATCGTTAGAGATCGCCTCTCTAGAAATCGGCTGGTATCGTTTTCGGCGAACGGCGTAGATGGCTCCGTTACCGCCGACGACACTGCCGAAGCGTGACTCTAGCGTTTTGATAAGCGTATCGTACCGCCAGTACACCCCGTCGAGGTTTCCCGTCTCCGTTGAAGAGCGCAGGTCCAAGCGTCCCAGCACGGCGCATGCCGATGGATAGCGCCGGAATGCCTTGACGAGTTCCCGCACAGCGTCGGAGTCGAAGAAAGTGTTCGCATCGGTGAGGACCGCGATGTCGCCCCTGGCCTGTGCGACGAGATCATTCACCACACTGGCCTTGCCCCTTCGCTCCTTGAACGCGACGAGGCGAATCCCTTGTGGGTTGAATCGATTGACGATCTCGCAGGTGCGATCGGTCGATCCGTCGGAGCCGACCAGAATCTCCAGTCGTTCTCGCGGGTAGTCAAGGTCCAGCAGGTTCTTCAGGCGATCAGCGATGACGTTCTCCTCATTGTACGCCGACAGGATGATACTGACCTGCGGCCACTCGGCCGGTTCGGTGCTCATGCTCTCAGGCGCGGGGATGACCCTGTTTAACAGCCAGAGCAACGCAGGATACCCGACATAGGTGTAGAGCAAGAGCCCGAACGAGGTCAGCGTGAGAACAACAGCCAGCGTCTCGTCACTCATGCATCACCTTATTCTTTCAGCCAGGATCATCCCCGGCGTTACCGGAGGCGTTGGTCGAGACTGTCAGGGAGAGCCGGCGACCGTGGCACTGCCGGCGGGCGCTGTTGTGGAACGGTAGGGGATGGTGGTGCCCGGAGCTAACGTCGCAGAGAACGGAATCGCATAAATATCATTCACCCCGCTCTGGTTGAAATTCGAGGCGAAACCAACCACATTCCCGCCCCACGAGGCCGAGAGGCGAGGCCTTGCGAAGTAATCTTTACAGACACTACGAGATCGGTGATGCGCGAGACGACGCACTTCACCGGTGATGACGTTGAACGCAATGATCTCCTGACGATAGGCGTGCCACGGCGTGATGTTGCCGTTGGCGTCCGCTGTCCCGTTATTGAATGTATCAAAGCAGTCTTCCGTCGCCACGAACGCCCAATCCTGGAGTGGTCCTCTCGCAACCGCGGACATGTGGTTCGCAATGTTCCAATTTGGATAGGGGATGAGGAGCTTGTTGTTGGGGAGCGCATGCTGCTGGGCCTCGTTGAGCCCGGCGGCGTTGTTGGTGATATCCGCGCGCCACACTTGGGGGGAGCCGTGGCAATCGTTGACGATCATATAGTTATGCCCGTCGGAGGCCGAGAGAAATGATCCGTGATCGCCGCAGAGCGACCAGAAGATATTCGGTGCGGAGGCAATCGTCCGGTTCATATGATCGATCTTCCAGCTCACGCCCTGGCCCATGTTGAACATCCCCCCAGCATCTTCATAACCGACTATGTATTGACCATCAGGGCTCAGGCCGACATACCCGTTGCTGTCGGCCGTCACATGGCCGTCGACCGGATTTGCGTAGGGGCCAGCGGCGAGGTTCTGCCGGTCGTAGAGATGCACGGACGGCTCCGCGCCGTAGCGCACCAGCATGTAGCGCCCGCTTGCGTCGAACCAATTCAGCGTTCCACCAAGATTCTTGATCGCCTTGCCACCCGGCGGGGTGAAGTAGACGGCACTCGTCCAAGTTCCGTCGGCATTGAGCGTAATCTTGTAAATGGAAGTCGGTCCGAGAGCGTAGAGAACGTTGGGATCGACTGGATCGAACCCCCCGTCCGCCGCAAAAGGCCCCGCACCGCCCGCCACTCCGCCGATCGGGATGCCCTGGTGCGTCACTTTGCCCGTCGCCACATCAATGATTTCCCAAAAATCCGCCCACGGCGTGCCGTTCGTCGTCCGGTGTAAATACCGAGTCTCGTCGGCATTCCACCACATGTTGCGGGCGTAGATGTCATCATTGACGTGGTCGGTCGTGACCCGCCGCACCGTCGTGCCAAAGACCGGATCCACATAGCTCGCGCCCTGCATCACAGGGGGCACGAAGCTATTGTGGGCGAATGGTCCGGTTGCGGGGGGCGGGTGAACGGGTGCGTCGGTCAGACGGTGCAAGCCAGAACCGTCGCCACAGCTTGCGATTGTTGTGACACACGCCATCACGAGGAGAGCCCAGCGCAGTGCACGAGACAAACGCGACCAGCAGTGCCGCTCGGTCATCTTGGCCCCCCCAGGTGTCGGGCAATGATCGCCGACATTTCAGCCACCCGCGACTCCCACCCTTCCGCACTCATTGCCTCCACGCGACGCCGGGCCATGGCTTCTGACCGCTGGCCCAGTGCCGTTTCGATCGCCGCGATAAAAGCCTCGACTCCGTCGGCCAGGTGCACGAGGCCGTCATAACGCGCCACTTCCGGAAGCGGCGTCGAGACCACGGGCAGACCCGCCGCAAGGTATTCCCGTAGCTTAAGGGGATTGGCCCGCACCGTCAGGTCATTTTTTCGGAACGGGATAATCCCGACATCGAATCCGCGACAGTACTCAGGTAGCATCGAGTATGGCTTTTGCCCGAGAAGGTGGATGTTGGGCACTCCGCGCAGCGGTTGGAGGACGGTGGTGGCGTTATAGCGCGCCTCCTCCCCGATTAGCACAAAAGACCACCGCGGACGTGCGGTGGCAAGCGATCGGATCAAGTCCAGGTCTACCCAGTGAGCAAGAAGGCCGAAGAAACCGATGACTGGATGCGGGAGCCCGCGCATATCCGCCGGGACCTCGGTGCTCGGGCCCAACGCCCCGGCGAAGTGGGCGACGTCCACGCCATGAGGGATGTAGTACGTGTGTTGGTTGAGTGACCGTCGTTCCTCATACAGCTTCTCGGCGGACGTGAAGACGATGTGTGCTCGCCGGATGAGATCCTGCTCCATCCGGATGAACGCCTCCCGGGGCACGCCAAAATAAGCGGAGTATTCGTCCACGCAGTGATAGATCACCAGTCGCTCTTGCAGGCGACCTACGAGCCGGCTCACGTGAGGTCGGAAGGTCCAGAGTAGCGGTTGCTCGAACCCGTGCCGACGGCAGAGGCGGCGGAGCGATGTCGCGAGAATCTTGGCGTTCAACCAGTCTGCCAGCGCGACACCAGGTAGAGGAATAACCAGCGGGTCCATGACGAAAAGGTTCGGCTCCACTTCTTTGCAGCCAGCGAGGCTTCGCCGAAGCTTGGTAATCATCCGTTTCAGGTCGGCCCGAGATGCCGTGGGGCGCCGCATCCCGATCGAGTTCACCCAGAGCACCCGATTTTTCTTAGCCAGGACGCGCATGATGTGCGTCTTGCTGGTTGGATCCCCCTGCCAGTCCTGGGAGATACAGATGATGGACATGCCTTCGATCATCTGAGAATCCTTGGATTCGCTATGCCTGGGCTACGATTGCGCACATGGACCTACCTGCGCTGGACCGCGATGTCGTCTTCTCGAATCATGACAAGTTCTTCCCCTTGCCCCAAGACGAGGCCGGCGAGTTCCTGATCTTTTTGCGGGCTGTCAGTCAGGACTGGGAAGACGGCCGGCGGGTGTGCGAAGGGGGCTTCCACAGGAACGAGGAGCGTCACGATCCGACACGGGAGCTGCGGGTCGGTCGAGTACACCAGAACTGGGGCCGGCCGACGCTGGCCGTAATCCGGGGAATACCAGCCCTGAATCGGCGCTGCCTCCCCCTCACGCAGTTCTGCCTGAAGCGGCACTGTCGCAAAAGCCCGGATCAGCAGCCCATGTCCTTGGCGTCCAATCGCTCTGCTCCATCCGGACGGGTCCATGCGCACAGTCAAGGGTGCGAACTGGAATCGCAACTCCACCCGATGTTCGGCTGTCCCTTCCAGGTCATCCACCACGAGCCAGTATCGAGGCTTAGCAAAAAACACCCGACGCCGGTGAACCACCGGATCGGGAAGGGAGCAATAGGCGATGTGCTCGGCATCCGCTAAATCGAAGGCCCCCGTGGAGAGCCACCTCCGCAACCGAGCC
>Ga0066691_10001032_pt1 | contig 10371 bp, 8 predicted proteins | sample GraSoiAngelo_140_FD_66671 | JGI IMG/M metagenome (GOLD analysis project Ga0066691, IMG submission 66671) | Grasslands soil microbial communities from the Angelo Coastal Reserve, California, USA - 14_0929_12_30cm | ecosystem: Environmental > Terrestrial > Soil > Grasslands | place: USA... | reverse complement strand
TATACCTTGGGGTCGATAACCGTGAGCGTTACCTGAAGCAATCCGTAGTTGAGTCGCTTGTAACGCTCCTCGATCCGCATTTCGTCGCTATGCGGATAGCCGCCCGGTCTCCTGGTCCCACTGCGCTGGACCTGATTAGTAAGCCAGGATCTATCGTCATAGCCGTTCGATTCGACAACGAACGTGTCTCCTTCCCACCTGCCGACAGCATATCCCAGGTATCGTGGAATCGGAGGATTTGGCGGCAGTTTGCGCCCGTCGGTCCAGATGTCCCGCCAAGTGTGACCCTGCTCAAAAAATTGTAAGACACGGTTTGGCAACACAACGAACTCAAATCCATAGTCGTATGTTAACCACCGTGGCCAACCGAAAGGATCACAAATATTCATAGGATCCTTTGAATTCCACTGGGGTGAGTCGCTTTGGTCGGCGTCGAACAACTTCTGTCCGTAAGGAGTAAATGACGGAACCACCTTCGCATCCAGCGGAGTACCATTGGCCTCCAAGTCGTTGGGACTACCGCTCCAAACTCCCGACATATCATGCGCATCAAACGCGCGCGTATCTACATTCGCCTTCTTCCGGTCCTCCGCGATATAACCTTCGTTCTCGCAGCGCGGACAGGCCTTCCAGCCTGGACCCGGAGTGACTAAGGGCACCTCCAACCCCGGCCTTGGGGGCTTTGGAGCGGCTTGGTCCGGGCCTCCCTGTTGCGCGGACGCGACCGGCCCGAGGGTCAGCAGCGTCGCCAACAGTACAATGCTGACAATCGCAAAGTTTCGCATTTTGTCAAACCTTCTTCATCAGACGGGCGGCGCCATCCCAGAACAAACCGGAATCTCCTTTGACTTCAAAAACAGCAACGATTGTACGCCCATTTTTCCTGCTGGGAATGTGTGAAGAGATTTCGTCCGGAGCGGCCCCAACAGTAAGATTTGGCAGGCGAATGACTATGGACCAATAGCCATTGATGCCCGCCGGCGGTGAGCAGATGGATTCCGAGTGATCACCAACACAGCGCACCAGCCACAAATAGCCGTCAGTCGTGGTGCTTGACCTCCCGATCAGCCATGATCTTGTCGCGATAGGCCCGGCTTCGCCGCCTTTCCTTCTTTGCGGTGCGAACCCTTGCCTTCGTGATTTCCACTGAGCTGACCGTAAACATCGACGGCAATTGCTCGAGCTTCGCGCTTTTGCACGAGGGGCACCGAGGTACGTCCGAGGCGCGCACGAGTGCTTCGAACTCCCTGCCGCAGGATCGACATCGAAAATCAAACAGTGGCATGGCCTGCGCCTCCTCAATTTCGAAGTGCCAGAGGCGGCCACTCCGGCGGGGCAGCATCGACGGAGTTGACCGGTGTCCAGCAAACGCACGGTCAGAAAGTCGCATGAGGGGCGGAAGGCGTCAAGGACATGTGCGGCGAATGCCAGAAACGCTTTAGGAGGCACTGCGCGTCCCTCCGGAGATTCGCCTAGGAGCGTGCCAATTTTACATGGCTAGTACCATTCCGAACGATCGTGGGAAGCAGTATGTATCTGCCTGAGCCGCTATCTACTTAACGACTTTATGCGCGATTGGTAGGCGCATTGCTCCTATCGAGATTTCGCTCTAACAGACACAAATTCTCAACAAGGAGAGTTTCTTGTCCAAATTCACGATTGGAACAATTCTGCTGCTGTCCACACTGCTGTTGGGAAGCCTGAATTATTCGCACGCACAGGGTGTCAGCGCTTACTTTGGTCTGGGGTCGGGCACCAACTCCGCGGGAACCACCACGGGTTGTTCGCCGGGGCAACTTTTCGATAACTTCAACTCCGCTTGCGAGCCCGCACCCACCATCGGCGGCGTCTTCGGCATTTTGGGCGTTGATTTCATGATCTTGCCGCACCTTGGCGTAAACGGCGAATACGCTGTCCGCTTCGCCCAAGCCAACTACCTCCCGCTGGCAGGATTGAAATTTCGTCCCGCGTTCTACGATTTCAATGCCGTCTGGGAGCCGATCTCCGGCCATCGCATCGTTCCTGTTGTGGAAGGTGGCTTCGGCGGCGCCAGAGTAGCCCTCTACGCCACTCAGACAACTTCGATCACGGGTATCACCAGCACAGCTAGCATCGCTGCAGGGAGCGCCAATCACTTTCAAGAACATGCCGCTGTCGGCGTAAAGCTCTACATCACGTCGAGGCTTTTCATTAAGCCGCAGTTCGATTTCCATTATGTGCCCCACCTGACCGACCAATTCGGCCGCAACTGGGTCCCGCAGTACACGGTGTCTGTCGGCTACACTTTCGGCGAACGCTAAAACGCGCGGTCTTGTTCAGCGGCGAGAAGTTTCAGAATCAACTGATTTAGGAACACGGAATCGGAGAGATCCCTTGGCTCGCGCCGCTCGCTCGGGATGACGATCCTGGTCGGATCGTCATCGAAAACCTCGATTCGTCTGATTGAAAACTTTCATTTTACTTGCGCCCCGCGTGCCGGTATTTTGTCGCCGGGACTGAGGCGCGAGCATCTGACGTTTTCCCGCTGAACTGTCGGCAGGGCAAGAGGAAACCATAAGGAGAGAGCGCAATCGCCAGCAAAAGGGGCGGAACCGCAACCCAGGTTCTTGACGGCTCAGTTGGACCTGGGCTATCGTCTGCGGTTCTTACCCAGGCGTTGAGCCTATCTCACACACAAATTCCTTACTGAGGAGAACCTTCTGATGCCCAAGAATCCAGCGGAAGTAATAAAAGCGGCCAAGGACGTAAAAATCGTAGATCTGAAATTTGTGGACCTGCCGGGGGTCTGGCAGCATTTCTCGCTTCCCGCGGAGGACTTGAACGAAGACCTGTTTGACGAGGGGATCGGCTTCGATGGCTCCAGCATACGCGGATTTCAATTGATTCATGAGAGCGACATGTTGCTGGTCGCTGATCCGGAAACTGCCTATGTCGATCCGGTCCTCCAGATTCCCACCCTCAGTTTGACCTGCAACGTGTTGGACCCCATTACTCGTCAGCGTTACACCCGGGACCCGCGCTATATCGCCCAGAAGGCGGAAAGTTATCTGAAGAGCACGGGGGTTGCCGACGTCAGCTACTGGGGACCGGAGCTGGAATTCTATATCTTTGACGACGTCCGCTACGATCAAACGGCCCACTGCGGTTATTACTACATTGATTCCGAAGAGGGCGTCTGGAACACCGGCCAAACCGGCGCTCCCAATCTAGGCTACAAGCTGCGCCACAAGGAAGGCTATTTCCCGGTACCCCCGGCCGACGCCTTCCAGGATTTACGCTCCGAGATCATCCTGAAGCTCAAGGAAGTTGGCATCCATGCTGAGGTACATCACCACGAGGTAGGCACGGCCGGACAGGCCGAGATCGACATGCGCTACACCTCCCTCACCAAGATGGCCGATAACGTCATGTTCTACAAATACGTGATTCGCAATGTCTGCAAGAGGCACGGCAGAACCGCCACCTTCATGCCCAAACCCATCTTCGGCGACAACGGCTCCGGTATGCACACCCACCAAAGCCTGTGGAAGGGACAAAAGAACGTCTTTTGGGATGAGAAGGGCTACGCCCAAATCAGTCAGACTGCCAAATACTATATCGGCGGTCTGCTGCGGCACGCCTCCGCGCTGTTAGGTCTCTGTGCCCCTACCACCAACTCGTACCGGAGGCTGGTGCCCGGCTTCGAGGCTCCCGTGAACCTGGTTTATTCCCAGCGGAACCGATCTGCCGCCGTGCGCATACCGGTCTATTCGAAGAGCTCAAAATCCAAGCGCATCGAATTCCGCTGCCCCGATCCCGCTTGCAACCCTTACCTCTGCTTCGCGGCTCAGTTGATGGCCGGTCTGGACGGCATCAAAAACAAAATTGATCCGGGTCATCCGATTGATAAGGATCTCTATGAACTCGAGCCGGAAGAGGCCGCCAAGGTCAAGAGCACTCCCGGCTCGCTCGGCGAGGTGCTGGATGCCCTCGAGAAGGACCACAATTGGCTGCTGGCGGGCGACGTCTTCACGCCGGACGTGATTGAGACTTGGCTTACCTACAAGCGCCAACGAGAACTGGCCCCGGTAAACCTGCGTCCAGTCCCGTACGAGTTTTTCTTGTATTTCGATCTCTGAGGAGTGGTTGTAGGTCGTCATCCGATTTATCGGCAATTCATGGGAGACGCTGGTGTCTCCCGGAGACACCGTGACGAAAGCGGTAGGCCCTCGCCTGGAGGCTTCTGTTTGTCTTGGCCTCGCAGACCTGCAGGCGCCGGTGAAGGTTTTTCAATCTGGAGCAATAGTAAATTCTTATCAAGTCTAAGGAGAAATGGATGGACGCGAAACAAGTTATAGAGTTCGCCTCTAGGAACAACGCCAAAATCCTCGACCTGCGCTTTACCGATCTTCCCGGTCTGTGGCAGCACGTCAGCTATCCCATCGGCGAATTGGAAGAGAGCTCCTTCAAGGAGGGTTTCGGCTTTGACGGCAGCTCCATTCGCGGCTGGCAGTCGATTCACGAATCCGACATGCTGCTGGTGCCGGATCCCAACACGGCTTTCATGGATCCCTTCCGAGATACGCCCACTCTGGTGATGATCTGCAGCGTCATCGACCCCATCACCAAGGAGCCCTATGGACGCGATCCACGGCGCGTCGCGCAACGCGCCGAAGCCCACCTCCACACCACGGGCATTGCGGAAAAGGCCTATTTCGGCGCGGAAGCGGAGTTTTTCATCTTCGATAGCATCCGCTTCGATTCCGATTCCCAGCACAGCTTCTACTTCATCGATTCCGACGAAGGCCGCTGGAATACGGGCCGCGAAGAAAACAACCTCGGCTATCGCCCTCGTTTCAAGGAAGGCTACTTCCCTGCTCCGCCGCTCGACCACTTCCAGGATTTGCGCACTGAGATGGTTACGCGCATGCAAGAAACCGGCATCGACGTCGAATGTCACCACCACGAAGTGGCCACTGCCGGCCAGGCCGAAATCGATTTGCGCTACGACACCCTGGTCAACGCCGCCGACAAGATGATGAAGTACAAATACATCATCAAAAGCGTGGCCCAGCAGTACGGTAAGAGCGTCACCTTCATGCCCAAGCCCCTCTTTGGCGACAATGGCTCCGGCATGCATACCCACCAGTCGCTCTGGAACGACAGCAAGCCGCTCTTCGCCGGCGACAAATATGCCGGCCTTTCGCAGACCGCGCTGTGGTACGCCGGCGGGCTGCTCAAGCACGGGCGCAGCATCTCCGCTTTCTCCGCTCCCACCACGAACTCTTACAAGCGCCTCGTGCCCGGCTACGAAGCTCCCGTGAATCTGGCCTACTCCAGCCGCAATCGCTCCGCGGCCGTGCGCATTCCCATGTATTCGTCAAACCCGAAAACCAAGAGGCTCGAGTTCCGGCCGCCGGATCCCTCTTGCAACGTCTATCTGACCTTTGCCGCCATGCTCATGGCCGGTCTCGACGGCATCGAAAACAAGATTGATCCCGGCAAGCCGCTCGACAAAGACATCTTCGAGCTCGACAAAGAAGAGATGAAGCACGTGCCCACTATGCCCGGGTCGCTCGACGAGGCCCTCAAGGCTCTCGAAGACGACCACAAGTATCTGACCAAGGGCGGCGTCTTCACCCCGGAACTCATCAACCTGTGGATCGAATACAAGACCAAAAACGAAGCGGACCCCGTCCGCATGCGTCCCCACCCCTACGAATTCCATTTGTATTACGACATCTGAGCTGTGTGGTCATTCTGAGCGAAGTGGCCGCGCGCTTTCCCTCGGCCTTTGGGCCCGCGCGGCCACGAAGTCGCAGGATCCCTCTTCGTTTTTTCCAGCGTCCCCGCCGCGTGCCGTCTTTGCGTGTTGTGGGGCTATCTCCTTCGATCAGATGATCGACGACATCAAATCTCAATCGCGCCAAACTCCGCCGGTCCGGTAGAGCCACCGCCCCGTCCCGCAGTCTTCGCTGCGCGCGTATGCGCATGCGCGGTCCTTATGTTATTGTTTTCGGCTTGCCCTGAGGACGTTTTACCGGCCGAAGGGGCTTGCCCTCAGCCGCGAAGCGGCGCATGAGGGTTCGCCTGAGCGCAGGGCCCGCTAATACGAGGTGCAGTTCATGAAATCGTCGTACAACTCGCTGCCCGTGCCGCACGATGGCGAGGCCATTCAATTTTCCGGCGGCGAGTTCCGCATCCCCGACCGGCCCATTATTCCCTACATCGAAGGCGACGGCACCGGCCGCGACATCTGGAAGGCCTCGCAGCGCGTCTTCGACGCCGCCGTCGACCACGCTTACGGAGGCAAGCGCCGCGTGGTCTGGTTCGAGGTGTTCGCCGGCGAAAAGGCCTACAACAAATTTCAAGAATGGCTCCCGCAAGAGACCGTGGAAGCGGCGCGCGATTTTCGCGTGGCCATCAAGGGACCGCTTACCACTCCGGTCGGCGGCGGCATACGCTCGCTGAACGTGGCGCTGCGGCAGATTCTCGATCTCTACGCCTGCGTGCGGCCCGTGCGCTATTTCCCCGGTGTTCCTTCCCCGGTGCGCCATCCCGAGCGCCTGAACGTGGTGATCTTCCGCGAAAATACCGAAGACGTTTACATCGGCATCGAGTGGAAATCGGGCACGCCCGAAGTGAAAAAGCTGATCGACTTTCTCAATAAAGACATGCTCGGCGGCGGGCCGAAGCAGATTCGGACTGATTCCTCGATCACCATCAAGCCGATTTCTCCTTTCGGCACCAAGCGCCTGGTGCGCCGCGCCATCCAGCACGCCATCGAAAACAATCGCCGCGTGGTCACCCTGATGCACAAGGGCAACGTGCAGAAATTCACCGAAGGAGCCTTTCGCGACTGGGGCTATGAAATCGCCCGCGACGAGTTTCGCTCGCAAATCGTCACCGAACGGGAGAGCTGGATTCTCGACAATCTCGATAAAAATCCCAGGCTGGGCATCGAGCAGAATGCGGCCATGATCGAGCCCGGCCTCGAGCAAGGCACACAGGCCTTGCGCGACGAAGTCTATGCCGAGGTCCAGCGCGTCCTCGATTCGATTTCCGCCACCCACGGCAAAGGGCAGTGGAAGCAGAAGATCATGGTCAACGACCGCATCGCCGATTCCATCTTTCAGCAGATTCTGACGCGCGCGGATGAATATCAAGTCCTGGCCACGCCCAACCTCAATGGCGATTACATTTCGGACGCTGCGGCCGCGCAGGTTGGCGGCCTGGGCATGGCGCCCGGCGCCAATATCGGCGATGGCTACGGGATCTTTGAGGCCACGCACGGCACGGCGCCGAAATACGCCGACAAAGACGTCATCAACCCGAGCTCGTTGATGCTCTCGGGCGCCATGATGTTCGACTTCATGGGATGGAAGGAAGCGGCCCGGCTGATCGAAGACGGAATCGAGCACACCATCGGCCAGAAGCGCGTTACCTACGACCTCGAGCGTCTGATGGAAGGCGCCAAAAAACTGCGCACCTCCGAATTCGCGACGGCTATTATCGAAAACATGCAGACGCGCGTCCCGGCGGATTGAAATGATTTCCCCTGCCGAGATCTGAGCAACAAAAGCTTGGAGAGAACCCTCGCTCACGCTGTTCGCTCGGGATGACGATCCTGGTCGGATCGTCAAATTCACGACGGAGTTTGCGGATGCGGAAGAAAGTTACCGTTGTGGGCGGTGGATTCGTGGGCTCAACGACGGCGCAGCGCATTGTCGATCGCGGCCTGGCCGACGTAGTGATGACCGATATTCTCGAGGGCGTTCCGGCAGGCAAGGCCTTGGACTTGCTCGAGTCCACGCCAATCATTCGATCCGACGCGCAGACCCAAGGCATCTCCACGGCTTCGGGTAGCTACGAGGCGACCGCCAACAGCGACATCATCGTGATCACGGCGGGTTTTCCGCGCAAGCCGGGCATGAGCCGCGACGACTTGCTGCGCGCCAATTACGATGTGGTCAAAGGCGTGGTCGAGGGCGTGGCGAAGTTTTCGCCCAACGCCGTGCTCATCGTGGTCACCAATCCCATGGACGCCATGGCGCAGTCCGCCTTCAAGGTCAGCGGCTTCCCCAAGAATCGCGTCATCGGCATGGCCGGTGTGCTCGATTCGGCGCGCATGAGCACGTTCGTGGCGCAGGAACTCGAGGTTTCCGTGGAAAACGTGCACTCGTTTGTGCTGGGAGGCCACGGCGACGATATGGTCCCGTTGCCGCGCTACTCTACCGTAGCGGGCATTTCCATCCTAGAACTGCTGACCAAGGAGCGCATCGACGCGATCGTGAATCGCACGCGCAATGGCGGCGCTGAAATTGTCAACTTGATGAAGACCGGCTCGGCCTACTACGCCCCCTCCGCCGCAGTGCTGGAGATGATCGAAGCGATCCTGAAAGACAAGAAAAAAATCCTGCCCTGCGCCGTGTACCTCCAGGGCGAATACGGAATCGACGGCCTTTTCGTGGGCGTTCCGGTGAAACTCGGAGCGCGCGGTGCCGAACAGATCATCGAAATTAACCTCACGCCGGAAGAGAACGCCGCGCTCAAGAAGTCGGCCAATTCCGTGCGCTCGCTGGTGAAAGTCCTCGGCGTCTAGCCACCCCAGCACGCATAAAAGCGACGCGTGCCGGGGACCCCGGCGTTGCGCGGGCTCAGGATGACATCATTGCTGAGTCTCAAAGGAGGCCAAACGCGCCCGGCCTGCGCGCAGTTTGTTATGGCTTTGCCGCCGGGTTTCCCGAATCTGCGGGCGCGGACATGGCTTCCGGAGCATTCGGCGGCGCGGGGCCCACGCGTTCCACGACTACGTGTTGGATGTGAACCGGCGTGATCGGCTTATCCTGACCATCGCGCTGCACGCTTGTGATGGCTTTGACGACGTCCGGATTCTGGCACTGCCCCCAAATGGTGTAGCCGCCGTTCAGCGATGGATATGGCGTTTCAGTGATAAAGAATTGGCTCGCGTTGGTGTTTGGACCGGCGTTGGCCATGGCCAGGCGTCCGGGAACATTGAAGGTCAGCCCGGGCGATGTTTCATTCTGATAGGGGAATCCCGGTCCACCCGGGCTTCCGGTTCCGGTGCCCAGCGGATCGCCGCCCTGAATCATGAAATTGGGAATCACGCGATGGAACGTGAGCCCATCGAAAAATTTGTTTCGGTTCGGCTGCCTAGTTCGCGGATCAATGTAGGAGATCTTGCCGATGGCCAATCCCACCATCTTGCCGACGGTGATGGGCGCCTCTTTCTCGAAGAGTTTGCAGGAGATACTCCCTTTGTCGGTTTGAAACGTCATATACAGCCCGGGCTCGCGTTGCTGGGTCGCAGGAGCACCCTGAGCCGTCTTGCCGGATGGCGGCGCCCCTTGACCGGGCGCGGCCAGCAGCAGACTGACGAGTAATGCGGCCGGCAAGCTGGCACGCTTTGGCAATCGCATAATGGCCTCCTTAAATGTATCGACAAATGTACCGAAACCGAATTCTACTCCGGGTTAGCTTCGCGGGCACAAGCTTAGCAATAGTTTCGCATTAGCCAAAATACAGAACTGGGACATTGACTATAATTTTGGCGCCCACTTCGGAGGCCAAATGGCTACCGCTGACCTAAAAAAACTTATCGACCGCATAGAGAAATCCGACCCTTCGGATCCAACATCCTTGTTGGAAGTGATTCGTCTGCTGGCCAAGCTCTTTGGCGTGAAGGAAGATGAAGTGGCCATCATGGAGGTGGTGCCCTCGGGCCACACGCTGCGCTTCGTCCTGCCCGAAAAGCTGCGCGCCGTGGGCTCGATTCCCCTTTCGAGCACCACCGCTTTGGCAGCGCGCACCGCGCGCGAGCGTCGCTCCGACATTCTCAACAATTTTCCTATAGCCCGGCACGCGACTGTTTTTGAAGGCGTGCCTCTGGGGCGCGGCCCCGGGGAAAGCATCCAAAAAATCATCAGCGTGCCCATTCTTCGTGGGAATGCCGTGATCGGAGTCGCACAAATTTGCCGCAAGGGAGCTTCTCTCAGCGACGCGGGTCCGGACTTCACCCCGCGCGACCTTTCCGAACTGCAGAGCCTCAACGATTCGCTGGATCGGCTTTTGGCACTCTGCCGAACCGTTCAGCTAGGGGCCTGAAGGCCGCATCGAGCGTGTGAACTCCGCGACCTCACCCCGCAGAAAAGAAAATTGTTACAAACGGGTTAAAGTTATTGACACTGCTCGACGTTCTTGCTACTTTTCGGCTCCGGATTTTTTTCGCTCGCGGCAGTTCTAACCCAGGAGGCACCGCGGACCGGCAGCTTACATGGCGTTCGTCGCGAAGCGAATTTTTCTGACAAAGGGCGTTGGTAAACATCGCGAGCGCCTGTCCAGCTTTGAGTTGGCCTTGCGCAATGCGGGCAT